>ERZ779656.1658-NODE-1658-length-11332-cov-1.857675_pt1 | contig 11332 bp, 10 predicted proteins | sample MGYA00511102_ERZ779656 | MGnify/ENA primary metagenome ERZ779656 (study PRJEB29588, sample SAMEA2143980) | human gut metagenome | biome: human gut; feature: human-associated habitat; material: faeces | place: Denmark | collected 2008/2010 ... | reverse complement strand
CTATCCGAAACACGAGCTGCCGGATAATACCAAGTGGGGACCGGAAAAATGGGATATGGATTACCGTGATAACAACCGCATCAACTGTTATGATACAGGTACAGCTCCATGTAAGACAGCCTGTCCGGCACACGTTGCAGTCCAGGGTTACTTAAAAATGGCAGCACAGGGAAGATACCAGGATGCACTTGCACTGATCAAGAAAAACAATCCACTTCCGGCAGTCTGTGGACATGTCTGCAACCGCCGTTGTGAGGATGCATGTACCCGTGGAACCATCGATCAGGCAATTGCAATCGATGAGGTAAAGAAATTTATTGCAGCCCAGGATCTGAAAGCTGAGACACGTTATATTCCAAAGAAAGTAGTCCCATCTGTCAGAGGATATTTTGAAGAGAAGATCGCAATCATCGGTGGTGGCCCTGCTGGTTTATCCTGTGCATTCTATCTGGCTGAAAAAGGTTACAAACCTACTATTTTCGAGAAAAATGAGCGTGCCGGCGGTATGTTAGTATACGGTATTCCATCATTCAAGTTAGAGAAAGATGTTGTGCAGGCAGAAATCGATGTCATCAAAGAGATGGGTGTTGAGATCAAAACTGGTGTGGAAGTCGGAAAAGACATTACATTAGATGAACTCCGTGCGCAGGGATACAAAGCATTCTACATTGCAATCGGATGCCAGGGTGGAAGACTTCCTGGAATTCCAAACGATACTGCAAAAGGATGTTCTTCTGCAGTTGACCTCTTAAAAGAAGTCAATGCAAATGAGAAATATGACATCAAAGGTGATGTAGTTGTCATCGGTGGTGGTAACGTTGCAATCGACGTTGCAAGAGATTCCAAGAGATGCGGCAGTGATGGCACAAAAGTAAACATGTTCTGTCTGGAATCCAGAGAGACAATGCCGGCTTCTGTGGAAGAAATCGAAGAAGCAGAGTCCGAGGGAATCGTTGTAAATCCGGGATGGGGACCAAAAGAAGTTCTCGTGGATGAAAACGGCGAAGTACGCGGAATCGTTTTAAAGAAATGTTTATCTGTAAAAGATGCAGATGGCAGATTCAATCCACAGTACGATGAGAACCAGCTTTTGACAGTAGAATGTAAACATGTATTCTTCTCTGTAGGTCAGGCAATCGTATGGGGCGACTTATTAAAGGGAAGCAAAGTGGAACTTGGACGTGGCAACGGAGCGGTTGCAGATGCGCTCACTTACCAGACAGCAGAACCTGATATCTTCGTTGGAGGAGATGTTTATACAGGTCCTAAATTTGCAATTGATGCGATTGCAGCCGGAAAACAGGGTGCAATCTCCATCCATCGTTTTGTACAGCCACATTCCAGCCTTACGATCGGACGTAATAGAAATGATTTCATCGAGTTAAACAAAAACGATATCAAAGTGGAAAATTATGACAACTCCAGCCGTCAGATTCCTGGACATAATGATTCCATCGATACAAAACACTCTTTCCGTGATGCAAAACTTGTATTTACAGAAGAGCAGGTAAAAGCAGAGACAGCACGTTGTCTTGGATGTGGAGCTTCTGTTGTTGACCAGAATAAGTGTATCGGTTGTGGTATCTGTACAACGAAGTGTGAGTTTGATGCGATCAAGTTACATAGAGAACTGCCTGGATGCAGCAAGATGGTTCCAAGTGAAGATAAGTTGAAATATATTCTTCCAAATGGAGCAAAGCAGGCGATTAAGATTAAATTCTCCAAGAAGAAGTAATCATTTACAGAGAGGAATAAAATGCACGAACTTGGAATTATTGTACATGTTATGCGTACCGTGGAGGAAGTTGCAGCAGAGAACAATCTCACAGAGATCAGATCCGTGACCTGTGAGATTGGAGAAGTCAGCGGCGTTGTCCCGGAATACATGACAGACTGCTGGGGCTATGCAAGAAGCAGATCAGAGCTTTTAAAAGACTCAGAATTAAAAATCGAGATCATACCTGGTGTTACCATGTGTGAGGACTGTGGAAAAACCTATTCCACAGTCCAGTATGCAAAAATATGTCCGCACTGTGGAAGCAGTGCCACGTATCTTCTGGAAGGAAACGGATTCAGTATCAAGGAGATTGAAGGGGCATAACAAAAAATATTGATAGTAAAAACCTCACTGGCTGAGTATAATCTGCTGGTGAGGTTTTTCTATAAAAAGTAAAAATACACAGAGACCAAATCCACTTCTCATGCATCTAATCTATGTAAACAAGTAAAAAGCCGGCAGAAAGGATGCTGTGCCACGGACAAGTCAGTGGAAACAGCGCAAAATAAAATGACAAAAGAAACATTAGGACAATTGATTATTGATTCCGAGGAAACAATGTATCATATCGCAAAGTCTATGCTCTACAATGACGCAGACTGTGCGGATGCGATACAGGAAGCCATTGTAAAAGCATTTGCAAAATTACATACATTAAAGGATGACTCGTATGCAAAAACGTGGCTCATCCGCATTGTGATGAACGAGTGTTATGCGATCATGCGCAAAGAGAAAAAAATTATTTCCCTGCAGGATTATCAGATGAACGAGCAGGAAACGGAATCCAAAGACTATTCAGATTTATATGAAGCGATTTTCCATTTGCCAGAGCAGATAAAACTGTGCGTCACACTGTATTATATGGAAGGGTACAGTGTGAAAGAGGTCGCAGCATTGTTAGATACGACAGAGAGTGCAGTAAAAAACAGGCTGGCAAAAGCGCGGGGAAAATTAAAAGAAGCGCTGGCAGATTGAGACATAGTGATGATCCATTGGAACAGACATACAAAAACACGGATATCGAATGAAAAATAATAAATTTCGTATCGTTTGGATAGCAGGAAAGGCGGTAACAGTATGAGATTAGAAGATATGAGAGAACAATTTCCGAAAATGCCGGAGAGCATGAAGCAGATGATTGAGCAGGAAGTTGCAGTGCAGATCGGGCAGGAGAAAGAAAATGACAATCCAAAAGTTGTAACTTATAAGAAAAGAAAGAAAAAAAACATGGCACACCGTATGCTGGTGGCATCTATGGTGGCAGCTCTGGCACTTGCAACAACGGTCTGTGCAGGTGTTGCTTACCAGATGCATAATCAGAAGATTGGAAAATATGGCTTAAAAACACAGATTGAAGGACCACAGACAGTGGCAGAAAGTACGGAGAATATGGCAGATCAGACGTCAGAAGAGAGAGCGGGTAAAACAGCCGAATATGTCAGACTGGAAACCTCTTATCTGCCGAAAGGTATGGTGCAGTCAGAGGAAGGAAAATACAGTTTTGAAGATAATTATATGCAGGGTGGAGTCAGCATGATCGTGTACCAGCTGACACCGGAAAAAACAATAGCAGACATTGAAAATACAGGCATTGCTGTGAGCGAGGAAACCAGCATCGGTGGCAGACCGGCAGTTTACATGGAAACAGCTCCTGCCGAGGGTGATTCAGCAGAAAATTCTTCTACAGAAGGAACTGCGAATGAAAATACAACCGGTGCAAAAAAAATATATATGATTTACGCGGAACACAACTACCTCCTTGAGATGTTCATTTTCCCGGATGTGACAAAAGAAGAAGCATTCCAGATCGCAGAGGGTGTTTCCATCACTCCGACAGAAGAAACGAGCGGAGAGAATGTTATGCAGGTGTGCAGTTGGAATGACATGGAAAATGAGGCAGGAAAAGGAGAACCGGAAACGGATGAATCGGAAACATTGATGACATTTCCAAAAGAGAAAATGAAAAATATACACCTCATTGGCGGTGAGATTTCTCTGGATCAGAACGGAATTGAAGCAACACCGGGACTTACAGCAATCGTTTCCGATGTAACAATTTCCGATAATATCAGCAGTTTGTCAGAAAATATGCTGGAGGATGATACAAAAGCAGCATTTGACACAGACGGTAATTTATTGCCAATGAAAGTGGAATATTTAAAGAGCGGAGACGGTATCAACACAGTTGATGAAGTTGTGGAGACCAAAGAGATTCCAATGAAAATTGTTTCAGTGACAGTGGATTATAAAAATAATGGAAAGACGGCACTTTCCAATGTAATGTTTAACGGCGGCATTGCACTTCTGGCAGAATATGGAGAAAACATGCAGTTTGACGCATACATGAATGAAAAACCGGGAACAGGCGATATATGGGATTGCGTAAACGAAGAATCTATTGGATTTAGTCAGGAAGTTTATTTATCGGATGTTCATGGAGGAGAACGCCACAACAACTACATTAATACGATAAATCCAGGTGAAACCGTCACCGTGCGTATGGCATTCAAAGTGCCGGAAGAAAAATTAAATGAGATGTACTTCACCTTAAGCAATTATGGTGGCAGCCATTTCTATGATGAGACAAGCTTACAGCTTGGGTATGTGGATATCAGACAGTAGAAAATTTTTATGAGAAAACCCTCGCATCCAGTTTTAAGAAGCTGTTTGTGGGGGTTCTTTTTAAGTTTGCCGTCACCTATATACAAATCTAATTTATAGAAAAGGAACCATATAAACTGGCAGACAAAGAATGTCAGAGTCCTTAGCCAAATCTTTGGTATACACAAGATACTTATCAAGTATACGATCAGAATATTTTTTGCAAAATTCATCAAGAGATTTATGTGTTTTGTATCCGCTTGACTTTACTTCAATCGGACATATTTTATTTCTACTTGCAAGAAGAAAATCAATTTCATAATTATGCCGCGAAGTTTCATTGAAAAAGGTATAATAAAATAATTCATTGCCATTACAAGTAAGGATTTGGGCAACTATATTTTCATAGAGATATCCGAGATTTGTATTGAGCGTATCATTTAATAGTTTTTCGTATATTATATTTTCTGTAAAGTCTTTGTCCTTGAACATCAATGTAGTAAAAAGTCCGGTGTCGCAGAGGAACAGTTTAAATTTACAAAGGTCTTTATTAGTTGACATTCCAGCATTTGGATCATTGGCATGATATGAAACAAGAACAGTTTTTGAATCTTTTAATTCGGCAATTAATTCTAATATGCTATCGGCTCGGTCATTTGCCAGTACACTGGAAACTTGATATCGTGCAGCATTTTTATTTAGCTGGGCAGGAATTGCATCAAAAAGAAGTGAAAGCTTTCCTGTTGAGTCTATTTTCTTGAAATCATCCTCATAAAGATTTAAAATATCACGTTTTATGGTATCGACTTTTCGAAAATTATTTGTCTGGAGATATTCATTTACAGCCTGTGGCATTCCACCAACAAGCATATACAGTCTGAAGTCTCTCATTAATTTCCGATGTAATTTATCTCCGATTGGATGGCGGGAGTCAAAGAGTTTTCTTACTAAGGCGGTGGTTGTATGATCACCTAAAGCCCATAAGAATTCTTCGTAATCCATGGGATACATAGAGAGTTTTCTTTCTTCACTCGGAATAAGGATGTTCTGTATGTTCTTTTTTATGGAAATCAGTGAACCGGTTTCTATATAGTCATATCTGTGGTCTTTTACTAATGATTTAATTGCCTGTCTTGCAAGTGGACATAGTTGAACTTCATCAAAGATAATTAGAGAATTTCTTACGTGAAGATCAACCTTGTATTGTAACTGAAGCTGTAAAAAAAGATAATCTAAATCGGAAATGTCTTCAAAAAGAGCTTTGATACTTTTGGATACAGTTGAAAAATCAATTAATATATAGCTTTGATATTCATTCTTAGCAAAAGATTCCACAACCGTAGATTTTCCAATTCGCCGCGCACCTTCGATTAACAATGCTGTATTTCCGTTGGATTCTTCTTTCCAGGATAGTAGTTTACTGTATATTTTTCGCTTAAACATAGATCCTCCAAACAAAATCGCGTTTTTTATTTTGATATATTACCACAAAATCGCACTTTTTATTCTATTATATTACCACAAAATCGCACTTTTTCAATCATTTATTTGGAAACAAAGTGTCTTCAGCTTGTGTTTGATATTGACAGTTTCTGTGCCTGCGATGGCAAAAGCAGAGACAATATGGGCAAATATAAATTGAAAAGTCCTGTGATTTAAACTATCATAAAAGATATATCGGTAGACATTTTTACAGATGGAGAAAAGAGAGTATTGTATGAAGGAAACAAAAGTTTATCCGCAGTCAGAAGCAGATCAGGATTTTGCAAAATTACTAAAGAATATACGGACAGAAGAAAAGGTATCATTAGACCAGTTAGCGATGGGATTAATGAGTGCCAGCCAGCTTGTGAAAATTGAAAACGGAGAGCGCCCCATTAATAAAAATATCAGAGACAGATTGTTAGAGCGGCTTGGTATAGCGAAAGAATTATACGAAAACCTGTTAGATTTATGCGATTTCGAAGAATGGGATTATAAGAAGAAGATTTTATCTGCGATTCAGAATAAAAAAATAGAGGATGCATATCGTTTGCTTAAAGAATATAAGGCACATTTAAGGGAAAATGATAGAATAAATCATCAGTTTATTTTGGCAATGTGGGGAGAAGTTTTGAAACAGGAAGGGGCTTCGAAAGAAAAAATTGCTGAAATGCTATCGGAAAGCCGTAATACTTACAATACCGGATGCAGAAAAAGTATGGTGGGAGAAAAGACCATTATCGGTATTGGAGATGAATCTGCTATTGGAAACACAGACTGAAAATTTGAAGATATGTGAAAAAGCTATTGACAAATTAAGAGATGCCGGGCGGACATATTATCTGGTCGAACTGCTGGAAATAGAAATACAAATATTAGAGACAATGCCAGAGGATGCAGTTACAGAGCATTTAGAAAAAAATGAGACAGATAGGATAAATGCAAAAGAATTAATGTCTGTGATTAAAAAATTGTATGCAGAGTATGAAGTTCCGGCATATATGCAGGATTGCACCTACTTTTACCAACAGAAGTGGATCTTTAGTATGAAAGATGTGCTGCGAACCCGCAGGGAAATGTTCGGATTAACGCAGGAGCAGCTCTGTGAGGGAATATGTTCTGTAAAATCACTTCGCAGGGCGGAAAAAGGACAGACAGATATGCAGAGGGAAACACTCAAAAAATTATTAAACAGACTGGGACTGTCAGGACAAATGCAGTGGTCACGACTTATCACAAGTGACCGCAAAGTCATAAGAATGGCAGAAGAACTGGCAGGTTACATCAATGACCGGAAGTTTTCTGTGGCAAGTAAACAATTGGAAAGCCTGAAATCACGGATTGATCTGGATATTCCGCAGAATAAACAATATTTTTTAGAGAAGCAGGCATTACTAGAGTTTGAACAGGGAAAAGTAACGAGAGAAGAATTTGTAAAGATGGAAAAAGAGGTTCTGGAATGTACGCTGCGTGCGGAAAATCTTTATAGGAAAGAGAACGTGTATCTGACAGAGCAGGAAATAACCTGTATTCGTAATAGCTGGAGAGGGATGGAGGGAAAAGAGAAAAGGGAATTAATTGATTTGATATTTAGACTTTATGATAACTATGCTTTAAATAATGGATTGTCACAGGCAATTTCTATGTATGAATTTATTGCAGAAAGTGCTGTAAATGAACTTGGAAATAATGGGGAACATGTGAGGGCAGAAGAAATAGACAGAAAAGTTATCAAGGCAAGTTTATCGTGTAGAAGAATATGGGATGTTCATTATAACTTATATGATATATTGTGGAATGAAAATGAAATTGTGAAAAAAAGCGGAAAAAGAGTCAGTAATGATCAAATGAATACAGAGTTGAAACGTTGTATTATGATCAGTCATTATGTAAAACGCTATTTTTATGAAAATGTATATAAAGAGAAATTAGCTAATGATCGTTTTCACTGCTGACAGGAATGTTATTATAGGGAGCAATGGATTCTGTATAATGCATTGATGGAATCTCAGTGTGGAAATATGAAATTTTTACCTGGATAAAGCAAATAATTGTTAAAGTGATAAATAATTTTGAAATAAATTTTTGGACAATTCTGTCCCTTGTAATAAAAAAATCATAATGATAATATCAAAACATAGAATAAGTGTGCACAGATTAGATATTTCATATATTGATATTAAGGAGCTGCTTGATATGCACAAAAAAGTATATGTTTTTTTATTAGTATGCTTATTATTAGCAGGATGTTCTTCAGATAAAACAAATCCATCTGTAGAAAACGAAAAAAATTTGATTATAGATATAAATAAAATACAGCTTCCTGTAGGACAGGACTGTTCGCTGGGCAGTTATTATGTGGATGGGGATGTCGTTTATTATTCTGTGTATATGTCATTGGGGGATTATGAGGAAAATCCAGATGCAGAATTTGATGTTTCTATGGAAACAGAAATCCGGTCTTTTGATATCACATCGAATGAGCAAAAAATGGTGTATCAGTATGATGCAGGTTATTCGGTGGACGTGAATGATATGGGAATCTGTAATGGAAAATTATATTGGCTGGATTCCGCAGGAACAGAAGAGGAATGGTTTCGGGTGGTTGCTGTTTCTACAGGCAAAAGTAAAGATATTGAAGTACTTTTTACCTCAGAAGATATCTCAGAATCCTGTCGAATGATAACGCCGGAAACAGACGGAAAAATGATATACTTTTATGCAGAAGATGATGGCAAGATTTCTATCTGCGAATATACACAGGAGAAATTAAAAAACATAAGCGAGAATGTCTATACAAATTCAGCATATGAGCATTTGAGTAAATGGAAAGATACCTATGCAACTGCAGTCAAAACAGACGATGGGTATGAGATTGTGACCATCAATGAAGATGGGAATTGTTCTGATTATGAAACAGTTTCTGCCGTGTCAGAACTTCAGATGAATGAAGAGTACATGTCCTATCTGTCTGATCCCTACAATTATCGGAATGAAGTAAATGTGATTCACAAAGAAGACCATAGTGTGGAACAAATAAAAACAGACCGGTTCTTTAATTATGGGTTGCTGGGAAACTATCTGATTTTTAATAAATCAGATCGCATTACGGCGTATGATCTTTTAAGCGGTGAAGAAACCGAAATTTTGAAAGCAGAGCAGGATTCCTTTGAGTGGATGTTCCGCAGGGGAGAAACATTATGCACGAAAAATGGAAATGAAATATATGTGATTTCCATAGAGTAAATCAAGGATAATCAGCGTTTAGAATACCTGACATATCTTTTGGAACATCGACCATTACATATGAAAAATTTACGTATGTATTTATTGGCGATCAGTACTATTTAGGAGCAAAAAGTTATAAAACCAATTTAGTTAGTGTATCGTGGTATTTGGCTAAGGACAGCAATAACATATATTCTTTCAAGTTATGGATTTGGTGTGAGGGGGATTGATTTTGGAGTCAGCAGTTCCATGAAGCGGGAAATAGAGAAAAGAATCAATGCAATACGTTTTATGTAAACTATAGATATTTTTTACGCTTAAACGATCATTTTAACTTTCTGTAAAGCTGAATATTCAATTGTTAGGAGAGCTTATGAAGAAAAAAATTTGTTTAGCCATTTTTATTGTTCTGTTTGTAGTCAGTATATTGGTAAATGTGAAATTATTATTTTTTTCGCCAACAGTTTCATTAAAAAATATTCCATTCGAGGGAGTAATCACAGAAGCTGATAGTGGAAAAATAGTAGTAAAGGGTGATGGAACGAATGGTTGCGGGCTTACAGAGCATTATCAAATTTATAATTCAGATCAGATAAAAATTGTTAATACTAATGATGAACCGATTCAGTTTACAGATTTGAAAAAAAACACAAGAATTTCTATGAGATTATGGATAAAGGAAAAGACTTTATATAATGATATGGATAGGCTGGATATTGTTACATTGATTCAGTGCTGTGAATGAAAAGGAGATGCAAATGAAGAAAAACAAAAAAATTATTGCTATGTTGTTAGCTGCAGTTTTGTGTATAGGATTTTCGGCTACATCAATTCAAGCGGCAACACCAAGAACAATTTTAACATTAGAAGTTTGGGGAAATGCACCATCGAACAAGGTCAGTTTGATAGCTGCAATAACGGTTAATGATTCGGATCATAATAAAATAGTAGGAACAAAGGGAATAGTAAGTTATGCTTATACAAATGATGTCAAATCAGGAACTATTAGTTGGACAAGTGTAGGGTTAGCATCAGATAGAACATATGCATTTTGTGCAGTGACTTACACCACAACTAAAAATAAAACATATACAGAAGAGATTACATTTTATCCATAAAGATAAAAACGGTTATACTTGGCAAAATTCGTTTTAGTATAACCGTTTTTTTACGTAGGACATAGTATATAAAAATTCAGACTGAATATTAGATAATTTAAATATTGTTAGAAAATATATATGATGATATACTGAAATCAGATGATATACGAGTAGGCAGGAACAATACGAAAGGCATATTTATGAAAATATTTCTTATCCTTCTGACTTTTGCTGTGAACATATTATTATCAGGGTATAATAACCAGCAAATATATGCAACAACTGTTGTAGAAAAGAACAACATAGAAGAACAAGAGAATACATTGTATTCAGGGAACAGGATTACATCTGACTATCTGGAAGTCAGTGGAGGTGTAAATTTCTGGTGTGAAAATATAAATGGAGAGAATCACCTGAAACTTGAATATATTCCACAGGAGGATGAGTTTGCATATTGTAAGGTAGAATGTGAGAACGGACGAGTACAAAGTAATATCATTTCGAAATACAGTAAGGTAAATTATTATCTGAATGCAGACAATCAGATAGAAGATGAATATGCAGATAGAATTACGATTAATTATTACGACGAGGAAGGCACATTATTATCTTGGAGCGTAAAATATATATATTGGGATCCAATTCAAGAAACCTATTATTCGTCTGATATAGGAATTTAAAAAGAAAAGTGAAAACAAGTCAACGGTTATGCAGAAACAATTAATAGGAGGGAAAGCGTATGGGTACAAATCGCAAGTTAAACATATTGATCGTAACTCCATTTGCATTATGGATGTATATTATTTGCATTTCCAATATTATCATGCAGGAATTGAGTGGGGCACCTTATGTAGCGGGAATCATTACTTATGTGAGTGCGTTTATTATTTTTTTATGCTACTATTGGCTGCTTTTACAGAATATCAGAAAAATGGAGGACAGCGCGAAGTATTTAAAATGGACACGTTTTTGCCGGATCGTTGGTATTGTTGCATTTATAGTCGCAGGGTGTATTGTTTTACTTGTATAGAAAGAAATTGGAATGGAATGAAGAGATAAAATACACGAAGAAAGTGTAGTCATATTAGGTGGAAAGATGTTTACCTTGGATTAAGTATTTACAAAATGAATGTTATGGTAAATA
>ERZ779656.1654-NODE-1654-length-11346-cov-5.285271_pt1 | contig 11346 bp, 10 predicted proteins | sample MGYA00511102_ERZ779656 | MGnify/ENA primary metagenome ERZ779656 (study PRJEB29588, sample SAMEA2143980) | human gut metagenome | biome: human gut; feature: human-associated habitat; material: faeces | place: Denmark | collected 2008/2010 ... | reverse complement strand
ACGATGGGCCGCATGCACAGCGACGCCCAGTTCGCCGGTTCTTCGTCGGTACCCGCACACGTCGAGATGATGGGCTTCCTCGGTATCGGCAACAACCCCATGGTAGGTTGCACCGTAGCCTGCGCCGTCGACGTAGCCACCGCTCTCAACAAGTAACACAGAAAATTTATCCGACTTCAAGCCCCCTGAGAGAACCTCATCAGGGGGCTTTTTTTATGCACTTGACAAGAAATTCGTCTGGATACTTAAAAAAAAGAAGAATCTGAGTAAATGAATCACAATCATTATTACTTTTGTGTCATAACCGGAAAAACGAAATCACACCAAACAAATCTGTCATGAAAACCAAACGTCTGTTTTTAGTTCTATTTGCAAGCATCATAGGCTGTGTATGCACACTCTCTTCCTGCGCCAAAGAGGGCGACTTGGGCGACCAAATGAGTGCTTGGGGAAATACAGGTGAAAACTCTTCGGGCTCAAACAAAGGCGGCGTACCGGAATATCTCCCGAGCGGAACCCTCATCAAATGGAACGGAAGCTACACCAGCGGAGGCAAAGAGTATGCCGAGTTGGACGCCCAACTCACCATCTTGAACGAGACCGACTGCCTCAGCAGCTGGTCACCCGATTGGGGAACCTACACCTACGCCAAAACCAGTGAAAACACCGCCCGATTGAGTTTTTCCGTGGCACAAAGGTTATCGAGCGGCGTACGCTCGTTCCAATACACGACGACCCTCACCTTCACCGAAGGCAATAAATTCGTGATGACCGGCACGCGGTTTGTTTACAGCTCCATCACCGGCTCGGCCACTGCCCAACTGCACTGCACGGGTTCCATCAACTGACGGCTCGATTGCCTCTTGCGCGGTGGGAATCCACCGGTCGAAAGACGCCGATGCCTCCTGCCTACCCAAATGACGCTATTGATTACCCCATATATCCCTACACTATGGAATTTTACATTTTAATCGACGGAAAAACCGAAGGGCCGTTCAGTCTCGAAAAGTTGAAAGAGATGCCCGCTTTGCCGAGCATATAGCCAGTCATGGCTGCGTGTACAAGCGTTCGGATATCGTTGCCATCCTCACCATGTCCGTGGATTGCATGCGGGAGCAGTTGCTGGCCGGACAAAAAATCCAGTTGGGCGACCTGGGGAGTTTCTACATCAGCATCAACAGTATCGGCGCGGCTTCTGCCAAGGAGTTCAATCCTGCCATCCATATCCGTAGGCTGAATGTGAACTGGACCTGCGGCCAGCGTTTTGGAGAGCTGCTGGAGGAGGCGGAATTCAATCTGGTGGCAACCCGAAGTGCAGCCCGTGCCGTGGTGAAAGCCCTGAAGGCCGGAAAGACTACCGTGGACCTGACCGGAGCCACTGGCGGGGGTGAAGATGCCGGTGGAGGCAGCAACCCGGGAGGCGGTTCGGACGGAGACCAGGGGGAAAATCCGTTAGGATGAAACGAAAAGACAAAAGAGAGAAAATAAATATGTTCTTCTGTCTAAAAAATGCAGCTAACCATAGTGTTTAATTCCTTAATTGCAAATTGTTATGAGTGAGAAAACAAAATCAAAATCTGTATGGGGCATTGTCCTTAAAGTGATTATTACCGTGGCCACTACATTGGCCGGAGTGTTTGGCTTGACTTCCTGCATCAACCGTTAGCCGGATGAAAGCAGGCAGTTTCTATCAGAACTATCGGGAGGTAACCCTCCTGGTAGTTCATTGCAGCGCTACGCGCTGTGACCGTCACTTCTCGGTGGAGGCGCTTCGCCGCAGTCATCTGGCACGGGGCTTTGCCGATATCGGTTATCATTTCTACATCACCCGTGACGGCGAGGTGCATATTTGTCGCCCGGTTCATCAGATTGGAGCCCATGCCACCGGCTGGAACGACAAGAGTATCGGCATCTGCTATGAGGGTGGGCTCGACGAGAATGGTGTCCCTGCCGATACACGTACCTATGCGCAGAAATGCTCTTTGCTTGACTTGCTTCGGCAGCTGAAGACCGACTATCCCAATGCCCGTATTTCAGGGCATCGGCAACTCAGTTCCTCTATCCATAAGGCTTGTCCTTGTTTTGACGCCAAAAGCGAATACGAGACAATTAAAAATTAATTCTCTCCACGTATCCTATCGGCATGTCCACATGTGCGCAGCCCAGCATATCCAGCCGGACTGCCACTTTGCTTTTTCCTCCTATCATGACCAGTTCTCCCTCCAATCCGGCAAGGGGGCCTTTTATTACTTTCACGGCATCACCTGCTGCCAGAGGTGTACTGCAAATCTCTACAGCCTCCGGGCTATAATCCAGCATAAAGCGGAAACGTTCCATCTGTTCCTCGGGAATGACGGCGGGACGGCTTTCACCGCGCAATACCATGTATCGACTGATAGCTTGTAAGGTAAGCGGCAGGGGGCGTTCCTGCGGAGTGACATGCACGAAAATCATCATCGGGATGACCAGGCGGTCCACTTTCTTGCGCCGGTCGCTCCATTGGCGTATTTCGCTTTGTATGGGTAGGTAGCATTCCACTCCCATAGCTTTCAGCCGTTCGGCAGTCTTCTTTTCCAGACAAGACTGCACGTATGCCACCAGCCATTGGCGACGAGGAATAATATGAGGGGTGATATCAGTATGGTTCATGTAAAATCCTTTAAAGGTGTATTTCTATGGTTCATAAATAGTTGAGGTTCGGGCGCGCTACGCGGTCGCCTGTCACATTGGAGGGGCGGGGTTAATTAAAAATTAGAAATTAGAAATTAGAAATTAAAAATTAGACACTCGATTATTTACTCTCAACTCTTAATAGCTAGTCGCTAACTCAACTGTATCCGTATTTCTTACCGTAGCCGTAATACTTTCCGTATTTACCATAGCCGTAGTAATAACCGTATTTTTTCTTCTTCATATCGATTCCGTTGACTACTGTGCATAAGTTGGGGAGACGATGATGCTCCTGAAGCTCGTTGATGAGCTGGTAATCGGTCTTATGCGTATAATCTGCACGACAGACGTAGATGCTGGCGTCCGCTACGCGCGAAAGGATGAGCGTGTCGGTCACCATGCCGATAGGGGCTGTATCCAGTACGATATAGTCATATTCTTTGCGTAATGTACTGATGGTGTCTTCCAGTGACTGGCGTGCCAGTAGTTCCGTAGGATTGGGTGGGATGGGACCGCCCAATAGCAGGTCGAGGTTGGAAGTTATGCCGGAAGGCTGTATCAGCGCATGAAGGTCTGTGGATTTGGGGGCGACAAGGTATTGGGTGATTCCTTTTTCTTTGTGTGAAAGATGGAACAACTTGTTCAATCCCGGTTTGCGTATATCCAATCCTACCAGAATGACCTTTTTGCCGAGCAGCGCCAGACTGAGGGCGAGGTTGGAAGCTATGAAAGTCTTGCCTTCACCGCTTATGGTGGAGGTAACCAGGACGACTTTCTTATCCGGATCGCCCATCATGAAGAGCAGGTTGGTGCGCAGGCTGCGGAAGGTTTCCGTCATGATGTCGTTGTCGTTTTCGCGTACGGCAATGGCAGACTCTTCATGCTTGTTTGAACCGGTAAGGGGGATGTCACCGATAATGGGAACCTTTGTGAGCTTTTCCACATCGGTATGCCCTTCAATGCGGAAACGGAGCAGGTTCAATAGGAAAATGATGCCCAAGGGAATGCCGATGCCGATGACAAAGGTAATCATATAGATTTTTTTGCCTTGGGGAGAAACGATGCCGGCAGGCATGGGTTCTTCGATAATGCGTCCATTGTTAGCGGTTGCAGCCAGTGTGATGGCGTTTTCCTCGCGTTTCTGCAGCAGCATGATGTAGAGGGTGGCCTTGATTTCCTGCTGGCGTGCGATACTCATGAACTCCTGCTCCTGCTTGGGGGCGTTGCTGATGCGGCTTTCGTACTTGCGCGACTGTCGGTCGATGTTGCTCCGGGTGATTTGCAGGCCTTTCAAAACACTGTTTACGGTGGTTTTCACATTGTGGCGCATGGCCTCGATCCCCGTGTTCAGATTGATGATGGCGGGATTGCTTTCGGAGGAGGTACGTAGCAGGCGCTTACGCTCCACGATGAGATTGTTGTACTTGTCTATGGCGGAGGTCAGGTTCATGTCGCTCAGTCCTACGTTGGCAGGGATGATCTCGTCGTTGTTTGCAGGATTGTTGATGTAGTCGCGCAGATAGTTCACGAGGTTGATTTGGGTGGCGTTCTCTGCATATTGCTGTTCATACTTGGAACTTTCCTGAAGGGCAAGCTGCGCGTCGCTGCTGATGTCGGTCAGTCCGGCGCGTTGCTTGAATTCCGCCAGTTCGGTTTCTGTGGTGCCCAGTTCGTGGTTGATGATGCTGATACGTTCCTCGATGAAGTCGGCGCTTTTCTGGGCCACTTCATTCTTTTCGGTGTTGGTGTCCTGATTATAGAGTATTATCAGTTCTTGGGTGAAATCGGAGGCTCGTTGTATATGGGTGTTTTGTACACTGATGGTGGCAATGGTACTGGTATTGGATATAGGGGCTACGGTCAGACCTGCCCTATAGCCTGCTGCTGCGGCAGTGGGGGTACTGATGATAGCCTTCAGATTGACGGGCTCTTGCGGAGCAGGCGATGAATCATTGTGCGAAATGGTGATGACACCTACCGGGAGTGGTAGAATGGCAGGTAGTTCGTCGAAAGATTTGGTCGTTTCTTGCTTGTCTCCGTTTTGTATATAAAAGGCTGTGACAATCAGTTGGCCGGTAGGGGAGTATATCAGTTCCAGCCGAATGTTCCCTTCCAGTTTGTCAGCTTCCTCGGCGGTCATGAACACATCAAGAGGGGAGTTTTTGTAAAGTGGAACATCGTAGCCGAAAGATTGTTCGATGGCGATGTTAGTATAAAGGTTCAGACGTGACACGACTTTCTTGATGAGTGTCCTTGATTTCAGAATTTCCAGCTCATTGTCAAAGTTGCTGGTCATGGAAAGCATACCAAAATCCTGCATGGCAGACAGTGCATTGTTGGTACTTTTCTTGTCGTCTTCTTTAATTAGGATAGAAGATGACACTTCGTAGACGGGTATTTGGTAACGGAGATAAGCAAAGGCCAGGCCAGTGCATATCAATACGCTTGCCACAAACCAGGGCCAATGAATGATGTATTTGAAAAAGAGGGCTTGGAAATCTGTTTTTTCCTCTTTTTCGTTTAAAAGGTCATCGTATAAATCTTCTTTCATTTTTTGAGGATTAAAATTATCTTACAATGTTGACAATCAGACTTGCGAGTGAAACAAGGGAAGTAATCACAGAAACCCAGATAGTGGTACTGTTACTGACGCTTGCACTCTTTGCCTTGGTTTTATTTGGAGCTATATAAAGGATATCATTCTGCTGCATGTAGTAGTAGGGAGAATGAAGAATATTCTGCTCGTTCAAGTTTAGGCTGATGACATTTCGCTGGCCGTTACAGTCTTCGCGGATGAGCTTGACGTTGTTTCGTATACCGTAAATGGTCATGTCGCCTGCCATGGCAAGCGCCTCGAAAATATTCACTTTCTCATTATTGATAGTGAAAGTTCCGGGACTGTTCACTTCACCGAGGACAGAAATTTTGTAGTTGGACATACGTACAGTGACAATAGGTATTTCTTTGAGATAAGGACGAAGCTGTTCACGGATAAGGTTCTCGGCTGCATTTTTAGTTAAGCCGCCTACTTGCAGTCTGCCTATCACGGGGAAGTCTATCTCACCTGCATTGTCTACGAGATATTGTTGCAGAGCTGGTTGCGATGTAGTGCTGGCATTGGATTGTGCTATGTTATTATAGGTCTGCATGGTCAGGTTGAACGGTGCGGCAGCTTGCGGATCAGTGGTGTTTATGGTGATATTCAGCAAGTCTTTAGGTTGGATACGCGCATCGTAGAGGGTATCCTGCTGGTTGACTTCATTGATGACGATTTCCTTATAACTCTTATCTGTAAGTGATTCGTAACTTTGTAGATAAGGTACTTTTTTGTAAGATTGGCAGCTTGCCAATGTAATTGCCGCCATCAAGATGGCTATACTTTTCTTGTTTTTCATTACTGCTCCTTTTAATTTTTGATTTTCAATTTTAATTCTCAATACGCTTCTTTCTCGCCTTGAATGGCGTTTCTGATTGTCTTGTATATAATGTATAAATCCAATAGAAAAGTCCAGTGTTCCAGATACCATACATCGCGCTGTACACGTCCTTCCATTTGCCAGAGTTCTTTGGTCTCACCACGGTAGCCGGTGACTTGGGCCCAACCGGTGATGCCGGGCTTTACCAGATGTCTGACCATATATTTGTCGATAAGGCGTGAATATTCTTCAGTGTGTTTCAGCATATGGGGGCGTGGCCCTACAACGGACATTTGCCCTAGTAACACATTGATAAATTGGGGAAGTTCGTCAATGCTGGCTTTACGGATGAAATCTCCGATTTTTGTTTTGCGCGGGTCATTGGCGGTGGCTTGTAGTTCGTCACTGTCTATGTTGACACGCATCGAACGGAATTTGTAACACCAGAATTCATTTCCATTCTCTCCGCTTCGTTTTTGTTTGAAGAAGATAGGACCGGGGGAGGATAGCTTGATAGCGGTACCTATGATGATGTAGACGAAGGGGAATACTGTACACAGAAAAACGAGGGAGAAAAAGAGGTCGAAGGCTCTTTTCAGCAGGCGATTTTCCATTTGTGCCAAAGGTTCCTCGCGGATAGTGAGTACGGGGATATTGCCAAACATCTCGAAGTGCATGCGACGATGCAGGTAATTGCGAATATTAGGTACACTATAGAAACGAATCAAGTGATTTTCGCAATAATTGATGATTGGAAGTATTTCATGGCTACGTGCAGAAGGCAAGCAGCAATAGACTTGTTCTATATGGTGTTGCTGTAAATAAGTGACAACTTCTTTAGGCTGCCCTAAATAGGGGACATCTTCGGGAAAATCATCAGAAGGTACATCACAGAAATAGCCGGTAATGCGGAAGCCCGTGGTGGGATCTCCGGTCATTTCTTGATAGAGTTCTGTCATGTTTTTGTTACTGCCGATTAAAATGATGGTACGTGAGTTGCCTCCATGTTCTCGATATTTTTTCAGTAAATACCGGAAAAGAAGGCGATATATAGCGAGGCAGATAAAGAAAATACTATAAAAGCATGTAAAAAAACGGAGTGAACTGGTACCGATATCTGCTAAAGTAGCCAAGCTGATGAACAGCGTGGCGTGAAAAGTTGTATTACGGAGAGCCCGACGTACAATGCGTTCCGGACGTACAATACGTTCATGCAGTACGACGCCATTGGAGTAATTGCAAAGTAGATAGACTAGATTCAATAATACCAATAGCTGGGACAATGAATGTGTAAATTCATTGCCCAGTGTTTGGTAGTCAAAAATGTGATATAGCGAGATGAAAATGATGTTCAGTAAGCATAAGTCACCAAAGATAATGACGAACTTAATCACTTTATTGAAATGGAGAACTTGTTTCATAATTCACACTAATTCAATAGCTCTTTTCTTTCTCAATGGTATTGAAAGAGAAAAAACTGTTCATTCTTGTTTGTTTAATAATTCTCTTACTTACAAGGTAATGGATACCAATACTCTCTTACTTACAAGGTAAGAGGTGGTATTTTATTTGGAGAATAATCTTATAAACCAGCCATTAAAAGGTATTTTACATTAAAAGACTATATATGTAATTAAAATGTAAAACGATATTTTATCTCATAATTAAATTTAATTTTTGAATTCAAAATGGGGGCTTTTATGTAAATATATAAGACTGAAATACAAGTGGCTGCAATGTGTCTTATATCTATATATGAGATAAATATGAATTAAAAAATAAATCTATTTTTTTTGCGATTGTAGTAATCTTTTTCATATCTTTGCAGCCACAAAACATATTCTCTTACCTTGTAAGTAAGAGAATAAAATTGGATAATAAAAGTACTCCTATACAAATAGGAATACTTTTACAAATTCTAGTTTTTAGGGCTTTTTCTTTTTGTTTGGATGGATTGTTGCAATCACTTTTTTATTTGCTCTACTCATCGCATTGTTGTCAAAAGAAGCAAGGTAAACATGAGTTACCTTTTCAGAAGTATGTCCTAAGCTTTCACTAATCACAGAAATGGCCACTCCTTCGTCTTTGGCAGTGGTGGCCCAGCTATGGCGGGCTACATAAGATGTTAATGGAATGCTTAACCGTAACATCTTCGAAAGTGTGTGTAAATGTTGGTTGTAGAGCCGTAAAGCACTTTTGTATTGTCTGTAACCATCTTCCCCGGTCAGTGATAATATCGGTAGCAAATAGGGGGAAGAGGCGGCTTCGTTTTTATACCTATTTATAATCTGTGCGGCATACGACTCTATATGTACGGACAATTGCTGACGGGTCTTATGGCGGTAATAATAAATGGTATTGTGCTTGACATCCGTTTTGCGGAGATGTACAAGGTCTACGAACGGAATGCCTCGTAAGTAAAAACTTAACAGAAACATGTCGCGGCTGAAACGCAAGGCGGGTTTCTTCTCCAAATCAAGATTTACCAAGCGCCGGATTAGTAAAGGAGAGATGGCCCGTTTGGCGGTAGGCTCATAGCCAGTGAATACATAGGCGAACAAATCGTCTATACTGTGTGTGAATGGAATGCCTTGTTCGGCAGCTTGGTGAGAGATGGAACGGAGCATACGCATATAGGTGGATATGGTATTATGGCGCCGCCCTTCGCCGAGCAGCCGGTCTTCGTATTGCTTGATGAGGCTGGGGGTGAGATCTGCAAAAGTGATGGAACGGTGGCCGATGAAGCGGAAAAAGCTGTTCACTGTACTGGTATATATACCGGATGTACTGTATCGTCCGGCTTGTTTTGTCCGCTGTATCAGGGAAGCGGAAAAATTATGTATAGTATTCATAATCTGAATTTTAATATTTTAAATACATATAAAACAACCTTGAGCATGAAATGATTGTATGGCAATCAATGCACGCTTAGGGGAGAAATGGTAAAATTTCTATATAAATTCAGATATGTATTCTCCGGGCAGACAGGAGGAGGGTTACAGTATGCCCGAACGTACCCGACTCAGTGTTTCGGGGGTCATCAGCAGATAGGACGCAATGTGCGACAAAGGAGCCCGCTTGATGACTTCGGGCTGATGTTCCATGAGCTGGTTATAGCGCTCGCGTGCAGTCTCAAACCGCCAGGAGTCAGCCTTTATCTGTGAAACAATCAGGGAATATTCCAGAATCTTCCGATAGAACATGTTTATTTCCCATGAGATTTCGGTAAGTGTCAGCAGCTTGTTGTATGGCAGCAGGTATACGACACTCGGTTCGAGTGCCTCAATCATGAGGTGGGTGGGTTCCTGCTTCAAGGTACTTTCTATGCAGATGATGATGCAGCCTTCATAGGAAAAGTGTTCGGTGACGTCTTTACCGTTTTTATAATAGAATTGGCGCAACATGCCTTTTCCTACAAATACGATATTATGGCTTATCTGCCCTTCATTGAGTAATAATGCGCCCTTTTCTACTTCCTTGCGAATGAGGATTTCCTCTATCAACCTTCTTCCCTCGGGAGCCATGCCTGGATAGCGGGAGTTGATAGCGGCATCTACGGTTTCTTTCAATAGTGCATCCATAAAGCCATAATTTGTTTGTTCGAGGGGCAAAGATAAGGTTTTTACGAGAAAAAATCAGCTCCGTATGAAACTTTTGTTTACCCATTTCATGCCATACCAGCGGCGGACGAAAATGAAGCCGCGGATATTCTCGTCCAACAGGAAGGCTACCCACATGCCGCAGATACCCCAGCCGAAGGGGAAGCCGAAAAGGTATCCCACACCTACAGCTACACTCCACTGCACCACCAACCCTACGTAGAAGGGGTAGTTGACATCTCCTGCCGCACGAAGGGCGTTGGTGGCGAAGATGTTGATGGGGCGGCCTATTTCGAGGAGTACATCTATGATAAGGATGGTGGCACCCATACGTATGATGTCGGGGTTGGACGTGAGCCAGCCAAAGATGGCATGCCCCGAAAGAGCGAGGATGCAGGACAGCATGACGGTAATCATGACGGATTTCTTCATGACGTATTTTCCCATAAGGAAGGCTGCGTGAGGTTTCTTCTCGCCTATCAGATGCCCGATACAGATGGCTCCGCCTTGTGCCATGGAGATGCTGAACAGATAAGCGAACATGATGATGTTGACACAATAGGTACGGGTGGCGAGCGCTTCCACTCCCAACATGTTGATGAAGTAGGTGATGACGACCTGCGACGAGCTGTACGACAATTGTTCGCCGGCGGAGGGCAGGCCTACCTTCATCAGGTTCTTTAGTTCTATCCATGGAAAAGGGCGGAAGTATGCCGGTGGGAAACGGTGGATGTGCTTGCGGAACAGTATGACGAACAGTATAATCATGGAGACACCCCGGCTGAAGGCTGTGGAGATGGCGGCGCCTTCCACGCCCAGTTCCGGAAAGCCGAAGCGACCGAAGATGAGGGAGTAGTTGCCGATGATATTGAGGATATTGACTACGACGGTGACCATCATCGGGTAGATGGCCTTGTTGGCACTGCGCAGGGAGGCGGAGAGGGTGAGGGATAGTGCCTGGAAGAAGGCGAAAGCGCCTACGATACGCATATAGTCCATGCCGTCCTGCATCAGTTCAGCGGTGAGCCCCATCAGCCGGAGGATGGGATGGGCGCAGGAGAACAGTACCAGGCTGACCGTGATACCTACCGCCAGGTTGACGAGGATGGATACGCCGACTACTTGCACTACTTTCTTGTGTAGTTTCGCACCGAGATACTGGGAACACAGAACGGACGTTCCGAGGTTGATGACTTCGAAAACGAGGAAAGTGAGCATGATAATTTGGTTGACTACCCCTACGGCGGCAACACTGTTGTCCGAGTGGCGGCTCAGCATGATGGTGTCCACCGCACCGAGCATCATGATGAGAAGTGTCTCTATAAAAATGGGGGCGGCCAGCTTGGCAAGCCGCTTTTTCAGGCTTTCTTGTTGTATCATTGTCCGTGTATGTGCACTATACTTTAAAAATCGCGCAAAGATAAGGAAAGGTTGAAAAGGACGGTTTGATATGTATCAAATTTTTTTTCTTGTTTTAGGGTTTGAGTGTTAACGTGTTATCTCAAATTGTATGAAAACGGTGAAAAAAATATGTAGGAAAGATTTGCACAGTCCAAAAGTTTGCCCTACATTTGCACCGCATTTGAAAAGAATGCTGGTTATAAAAAAGGAAGTTTGGGTGAGTGGCTGAAACCACCAGTTTGCTAAACTGACGTACGGGT
>ERZ779656.1651-NODE-1651-length-11359-cov-3.236996_pt1 | contig 11359 bp, 10 predicted proteins | sample MGYA00511102_ERZ779656 | MGnify/ENA primary metagenome ERZ779656 (study PRJEB29588, sample SAMEA2143980) | human gut metagenome | biome: human gut; feature: human-associated habitat; material: faeces | place: Denmark | collected 2008/2010 ... | reverse complement strand
GGCGGCCAGCCAGCCTCAAGTGGTATGTGAAGGGCTATTCCGGGGATGACAATATCCTGCGGGCCGGTGCCAAGCTGATGCTGGACAAGCTCCAGCGTCTGGCAAATGCCAGCTGACAGACGAATCGTTCGAGATGATGGTAAGGAGGTGGCGCGGTGGCGCAGCCACAGGAGTTCCCGTTCAATATCATGGATGTGGCTGAGCTGCTGCATCTGCATATCCGGCGCAGACAGGCGGACAGCGTATATGCCGACTGCCCGATCTGCGGTGATAAGCGGGGGAAGATGAACATCAACTTTGCTAAAAACCTCTGGCGCTGCAACTACTGCAACGAAGGCGGCGGTATGCTGTCTCTCTACGGAAAGGTATACGGGATCAGCAATTCTGAAGCCTACCGTGAGATCTGCGACACGCTGCAAAACGGCCTTACGGCGCCGGAGTACACCGCAAAGGTGCTGCCGGAGCAGACGGCGATTGAGCAATCCGTCCTTGCCTCACCGCAGGAGATCCACCAGACATTTTCCATGCTGCTGGAGCTGTTGACGCTTACGCCTCAACACCGCAAGCATCTCCGGGAGGTGCGCGGGCTGACCGACGAACAGATAGAACGGCTGGGGTACAAAAGTACCCCGCCCTTCTACCTGTGCCGGTCACTGGCGCAAAAGCTGCGCAGCCGAGGCTGTAAGGTGGAGGGCGTTCCCGGCTTCTATGTAGGTAAGGATGACAAATGGACGGTCAACTTCAATTCCGTCACGGCAGGGATCATCATCCCCGCCAAAGGTATTGATGGGATGATACGCGGCGCACAGATCCGGTTGGATACGCCTATCCGAGAGCAGGAGAGCGACCCTGACAAGAGCGGGACAAAGTACCTGTGGCTATCCTCCGCTTCCAAGAAACGCGGAGTATCCTCCGGCAGTCCTGTCCATTTCGTGGGCGATCCCTTTGCGCGGGTTGTCTATGTGACGGAAGGGCTGTTGAAAGCGGACGTGGCCCACTTTCTGATGGATCGCTCCTTTGCGGCTACGGCAGGTGCCAACAACGTCAACAAGCTGGATATGCTGTTTGCGCTGCTGGCCGCCAATGGCACAGAGGTCATCATTGAAGCCGAGGATATGGACAAGTATCACAACGCCGCTGTCAGCAAGGGCGCGTCGAAAATCTATCTCATGGCACGCAGCCATGGGTTGGAGTGCCGCCGTCTGACGTGGGATCCGAATTATAAAGGCATTGATGACTGGCAGCTTGCCATGCGGCAGAAAAAAGAGCAAAGAGATGTTTCTCAAATGAATTTCAGAACGCGGTTTGTCTGCGGGCTCTGTTCCTTTGACGCCATCAGTGAGGAGATCGCCGCATGGCACGAGAGGAACATCTGCAGCAGTACGCTCCACGATCACCTGGGTCTGAGTGAGCAGGAGTACGCCCGCTTTTTGCGGGATGGTGACGCGGCACTGGAGCAGTATCTTTTATCCCTGCGAGCGCAGCAGTGTTTCCGTATCTACCAGCCGGATGTATCTGAGGGCAAGGCCGCGGATTTCGCCTTTGGCGGGATCAGGGCTTTGCAGAAGGCCGGCTATGAACAGCCGCCCGCCTCGGAGTACGCGCTGGTCTACGAAGGAACTCTGGTGTGTGAAGTGCAGCAGGACGACGCCATCCGCCTGAAACTGGTGGCGGCGCGATACAGCGGCGAGCTGCCTGCGGATTATCATGGACGCAGCGTTTCACCCTCCACGGTGATCGAATTCTTTGACGAAAACGGGCGCAGATACTTTTACTGTGATGGAAATGATAAATTCCTGCCGGTAAAGTTCTCGCCAAAGCTGGCAAAAGATAAGCGGGAACGGCACTGAGCTGTTCCACCATAAACGAACGGCATCGGGCAGGTGTTTCTATCACCCGCCCAATGCCGTTTTATTTTGAAATGGAGGAGCCTTATGGGAGTATATTCAGAAATGGCCGCAGACTTGCGAGATAATGTACAGCATCGAAGCCCGGCGATACAGGACGCCGCAGAGTTGGCGTCCAAACGGGCAGACGACCGGCAGCAGGCTGAGGAGGAGCAGGCGAAGGCTTTGCTCTCCCAGATGCAGCAAAACGCAGATGATTCCCCTTCACCTTCCAATCTGAAAGCAGATAAAAAGGCGGAAGAGGATCGTAAACGGCAGGAGTATGAACAGGCCGAAGCCAAGCGGAAAGCCGAGTGGGAGGCCAAGCAGCGAGCCAAGGAGGAAGCCGAGCAGTCCGCGTGGGAAAACGCGGTGGCGATGAGCGATGACGAAGTGATGGCCGCCTCTATGAAGCGTGTGGGCGACGATTCCGAGCGACTGACACGCCGCAACATGAAGCAGTGCGTCACCGAGTATATCCAGACGCTTTGCCTTGAGGATGTGTCTTTTGCCCGGAATGTCATGCACCCCCGTAAGAACATGGTCAACTGCTTCCGCTATATCAACCGCAAGGCGCTTGAGTTTGCCAAGCAGGAGATGGAGGACAATGATGTTAAGCCCTCGGCTGAAGGCTACGGCACCGACGTGCCGGACGGGCTTTGCTACCAGTGGGCGGAGGATTACTTCAAAGATATGAACGCAAAGGAGGATCGTGGTCAAGAAGAAAAGTTTGTTCCTAAACCGTATTACGGCGGCAGGAGCAGCACGACGAAAAAGGCGGAGAAGAAAAAAACGGAAAAGCCCGCCGCCAAAGCGGAGGAAAAACCAGCCGACACACCAACGGAAGCTGCACCTTTGGACGAACAGATCTCTTTCGATAGCCTGGGGGTGAGCGCATGACGCGGAAAATAGACAAACGCGCCTGCCGTAAGTTTGCTATGCCGGAACTGGAATTCAATCTGAATGAAGGTGTACTTCACGTGGAGAGCTGCCCCTATATTATCCGCACAGCGGTGCACAATATTTCCGAGCAGCGTATCCTGGTACTCTATATCTATCAGAGTGAGAACATTCTGGCGGGCAGTATCAAGCCCCGTTGGGTCATGTTCCACAGCCGGGATGATTTCGCCACACTTTCATTTAGAGAGAATGCGAAGGCCACATGGCAATGCTCAACATTGGATTCCTTGGACCGAATAGGAGGCTTTGACAGCAAGTGTGCTTTCTACCGGCAGCAGGATGAAGCTCGCGTAGCTCGCTTTTGTAAATGTGAGCGCGGCGCTATTTCAATGTTAGGTTATCTGCAACGGCTGATTTCATACCGCAAGGAGTTAGAACGCAAGTGGAAGAAACAGCGTGCGATCATAGACCGGATGAAATATGTGCCAGTGCTGCCCCGAGACCTGAAAGGTTTTATCCACCGCGAAGTCATGCCGCAGTATATCTTCTATGATTACCAGCGAAAAGCGCCGGGGCATGCATATTGTACCGCTTGCCGGCACGAGGTCCGTATTGCGGCAGCTAAGCACAACACCTCCGGCCTCTGCCCTCGCTGCAAAAAGAAGATCACATTCAAGTGCAGAGGAAGGCGTGGACGTATTTTTGACCGCGAAACGGTTCAAGTGCTGCAAAAGGCGGAGGGTAACGGACTGGTACTGCGGATCATAAAGGTGTACCGTTCGTTTGCTGACTCAGACATCCCAAACCATTTTGAGATCTGGGAAAATGCACGGCAGTTTATTACCCTTTCATCGAGCGGACAGTGCAGCGTTGATGCCTACTACTATCATTATAAGGCTGGATACGATTTGACTCCGTGGTGCAATGGATACCGCCCGGTATTCGACCGGTGGAAATATAATTTTACGGCAGATATGAGTGGGGTCTTATATCAACGCAACTTATCTGATACGCTGAAGGATACGCCGTGGGCCTATTCACAGCTGGAGGCATTTTCCGGCATCGCTTCGTTTTCGGGAGTGGCAACATTCTTGGGTGCATATATAAAACGGCCCAAGATTGAGCATTTGATCAAGATGAAGCTTTACCGCTTGGTGAGTGGCATCATATATGGAGGTTATAGTTACTCCGCACTTCAAGCCATCAATTTCAACGGCGAGAACATGCGGGCCATATTAGGTATTGATCGGCCTTATTTTCCACTCTTACGGGAGTTGAATCCTTCAATCGACCAATTACATCTGATTCGTCAGCTGCTCCAAGCAGATCACAAACCGAGCACGGAACAAATAAAGTGGTTTATTGCCAGCAAGATCAGCAATGCCGACGCGGCGAAAGAGTTGCTTGCTCACATGAGTGTGCATAAACTGCAGCGTTATGTGGAGCAGCAGTTTGCTCCGGAAGATGAAGCGGCTTTGAAGCGTGTAGACTATTACAAGATGAACACGCTGATCACCGACTACCATGACTATCTTTGTATGTGCAAGGAACTGCAATATGACGTGAAAAATAGCTTCATACTGTTTCCGCGCGAGCTGAAGGCTGCCCATGACAGTGTAGCAAAGACACTGAAGGACAAACGCACGGCAGAGCATGAAAAAGCTATCGCAGGCAGCTTTGACGAATGGCAGAAGCGGTATCAGTATCAGAGCAAAGAACTCATGATGATCCCTCCGCATTCCGCAAAAGAGATCGTGGATGAAGGTGCGGCGCTTCATCACTGTGTGAGACTCTATGTTAAAAATGTTGCCGAAAAAAAGAGCGTCATTCTCTTTGTGAGGAGTGTTGACGAGCCGGACAAATCACTTTGTACCGTAGAGGTAAAGGATGGTCAGGTTACGCAGGCACGAGGCTTTGACAACGAGGAGCCTCCGGCTCAGATCACGGCATTTATTGAACAATGGAAACAGCGGGTGCTGTATGCCTCCGATAAGGCCGCAGCTTAAAAAAGGAGTTGGACAGTATGAAACAATTAGGGAATCTTGCCATCGTCTGCGCAAAACGCGCAGATGTATCCTTGCGAATTTCGGAGGGCCGGGTCTTCGTGCGTTGTGACACCATTTCCCCGCAGCCATGGTCTGCACCGTGGAATGACGATAACGCTATTCTTGCCATGATCCGAAAGCTGAATTTCGGTGATAGTACCAACGAAAGGAATGAACATAATGGCTAACGCAGTAGAAATGAGCACTATGAGAAAGCTGGTCGCACAACTCAACCAATACCGGCACGAATACTACAACCTCAATGCCCCCAGCGTAGCAGATGATGTGTACGACTATATGTACGATGAATTACTGGCGTTGGAGGAGCATACCGGTGTCTGCATGGCGAATTCGCCCACACAGACGGTTGGGTATCCTGTCGTGTCAGCATTACCAAAGGTCGCACACGACATTCCCCTGCTATCGCTTGATAAGACCAAGAGCATTGAGGATCTGATCGCATTTCAGGCCGGGCGTACAGTTGATCTGTCACTGAAGCTGGATGGTCTGACAACAGAGTTGATCTATGAAAACGGTCAGCTTATCCGCCTCTCAACGCGCGGAGATGGGTATATCGGCGAGAATATCACACACATCGCAAAGGCGATCTCCGGCATTCCCGAACGCATCCCCTATGAAGATCGATTGGTGGTCGTCGGCGAGAGCTTCATCCACAACAGCGATTTTGAGAGCCTGAAATCCATCACGGACAGCGCAGGCAATCCGTATAAGAACAGCCGCAATCTGGCAGCCGGGTCCATAAGGGCTTTTGACGCAGCGATCTGCGCCCAGCGCCATGTGTCATTTCTTCCCTTCTCGGTTTTGGAGGGATTCGAGGAGTACACGGACTGGGCAAACGGAAAACATGCGCGGCTTCTGAAACTCACTGAGTTTGGGTTCGGCGTCATTCATGCCGTACAGTTGCAGAATGGCGACAAGGCACAATATGAACAGCTCATAGCCCAAATGCGCGAGGCCGCAGAAAAGATCGATCTCCCCATCGATGGTCTTGTCCTGACCTACGATGAGGTGGACTACTCCAGAACCTGCGGGCGCACCGGTCACCACTTTAAGGATGGGCTCGCCTTCAAATTTGAGGACGAGTTATACGAAAGCGTCCTGCGGGATATCGAATGGACTCCTTCGCGCACCGGTGAGATCGCGCCGGTGGCGGTACTCGATAGTGTGGTGATCGATGGATGCTCCGTATCGCGTGCCAGCCTACACAACTTGTCGTTCATTGAAGGGCTTGAACTGATGCCCGGCTGCCGTGTGTTGGTGTCCAAACGAAACATGATCATTCCTCATATTGAGGAGAATCTGGAGCGCGGGCATTTTGATCTGGATGCTGTAACGCCGAAGCACTGCCCCTGCTGCGGCGCAGAAACGCGGTTTCATATTACAGATGGTGGAAAAAAGGCACTCTTCTGTGATAACCCAGACTGCGCCATGCGAAAGCTTCGGCGGTTCGTGCATTTTGCCAGTAAAAAAGCTATGGATATTGAGGGCTTATCTGAGGCCACACTGGAGCGTTTGATTGCTCGCGGCTGGCTACACAGTTTCACAGACGTCTATCGCCTGGATCACTATATGCAGGAGATTATCTGCATGGACGGATTTGGCGAGAAATCGTGGGATAATCTGTGGGGTGCCATACAGCGCAGCAGAAATACCACATTTGAGAGGTACCTGATTGCCATGGACATCCCGATGATAGGTAATCACGCCAGCAAAGTGCTGGCGAAGCAGTTTGGCAGCTCGCCTTCCGCTTTCGAAGAAGCCGTGGAAAATGATTTCGATTTCTCACAGCTTTCCGATTTTGGAGAAACACTGCACCAAAACATTCATCAATGGTTTGCACAAGAAGAGAATCGTATTCTTTGGGAGGAATTACAAGAAATGGTGACGATCCAAACCGTAACTACCGAAACGCACTCAATGGAGAGCAACCCGTTCGTGGGCTGCACGATGGTTGTGACCGGAAAGGTCGAGCCTTATACCCGCAGCGGCATCAACGCGAAGATCGAATCGTTGGGTGCTGTGGCCGGCAGTTCTGTAACAAAAAAGACCGACTATCTGATCTGTGGTGAAAACGCCGGCAGTAAGCTGGATAAGGCACGTGCCTTGGGCATCCGTGTACTGTCGCCGGGCGAGTTTTTCCAGATGATCGGAGAATGAGGCGCAGGCGTTAGTCGCAAAAGGGGTAGAGAGCGCAGTGCTCTCTACCCCTCCACTCTAAAATGCAAGAAAGGTGTGAATGAAGTGAAAGAGCTCACAGAGCTGAAAAACGAGTTTTATGAGGTTATGTACAAATACGAAAAGAGTTTTTCGGAGGAGGGTGTTATGGCTAATCTGACAGCCTGGCAGACAGCGAAAGCGGATCTGCTTTCACTGCTGCGGCGTCATCCCAATTGGAACGAGGATGAACAGGCCATCATCTTCGACTGTAATCAGGCCCTCTCTATTCAGCCTGATATGGTAGATGAAACGGCCTTCACGCTGCTGGACATCGCCTCTGAGATACTCAGCGGTGAGCAGCTGGAGGATTTCCGCACAGCACTGCATGCAGCCGTGTCAGGTTATAGCTGCACCGTTTCTGAAGAAAATCTGGAGATCCTACGCCAGCGCGGCGGGATACGCTGTGCCAAAGATCAGAAGGCCAGCCGCATTATCGGAAAACTCTGCAAGAAATACGGCGTCGATAGACATACCCGGTACAACGCCGTTTTTGCACAGCTTGCCGACGCTCTGAACCCGTTGACCATGCAGGAGATCGGAGTTCTCTCCGTACATCCCTGTGACTTTTTGGAGATGTCCAGCAAATCCAACACATGGGTGTCCTGCCATCGCCTTAGCGACGGAGGATACCAGGCGGGTTGTCTTTCCTATATGAACGATAGAGTCAGCATGGTATTTTATGCCGTAGATGCCGATGTTTCTGGAGAATACCGCAAAGCCATACGCCGATACCGGCAGATGTTTTTCTATGAAAACGGCACCCTGTTCCAGTCCCGGCTTTATCCTGCCGATACAGGAAACGCGCTGGAAGTGTCCAAGCTGTTCCGCCATCTGGTGCAGAAGGCTATTTCCCGATGCCTGACGGAACCAAACCTCTGGTATCTGAAAACAAAACGTCCTGACTTGAACGCCCATCTCTCGACCTACCGAGGCAGCTTACATTATCCGGACTATAATTATCACGGCAATCTCTCGGTTCTGCAGGGACATAGAAAGGACACGGAGTTGACCATCGGAGCTGCGGCCAAGTGTGTCTGCTGCGGTAATGAGCTGCGGAGCAATGGTGCCATCAAGTGTTCTTGCAAAGAGGTGGCCGTCTGCCGTAAATGCGGGCAGACGGTAGCGCGTGGTCAAGGAATCTATCTTGAAGATGGTTTTTACTGCAAGACGTGCCTGCATATTTGCGCCGCCTGCGGCCGCCCCACTTTAGGCACTATGTATCCAGCTTATAACCGGCGCGGCACCTTTGTGGAGGTCTGTCAGGACTGCTACCAGCAGTTGACATCCGGTTGCGCATCGTGCAGCATGGCCTCCGCCTGTCGTGCTATGGGTCATACGCTTTGTGAAAAAGCTACCGTGGCGGTGGCGTGAGGAGGAGCATAATGAATATTTGCGAAGCTATGGGAATGAGTATATCCCATTTTGAAAGCATCTTGAAGATGACCCAGCGCGAGCTGAAAGAGCATCTTGTGCAGCAGCTGCGCGCGCACGACTATGAACCCGTCTGTAAAAGCGGATTTCTTTATGCAGAAGGCACTGTCCCCGTGTTGCTGGTTGCCCATCTGGACACGGTTCATACCCACCGGCCGGATATCATCTGCTGCTCCGAGGATGGACGCTACCTGATGTCGCCCTACGGGATCGGCGGTGATGACCGTGCCGGTGTGTATATGATCCTGATGCTGATGCGCGAGTGCCATTGTCATATCTTATTTTGCGAAGACGAGGAGCTCAGCGGTGTGGGTGCAAGGAAATTTACCAACAGCAAGCTGCGTCCAGAGGTCAACTATATCGTTGAATTGGATCGGCGCGGCAGAAATGACGCCGTATTCTATCACTGCGATAACCCTGACTTCATGGAGTTCGTTTGCAGCTTCGGTTTCAAGGAGAACTCCGGCTCGTTCAGCGACATCTCTGTGGTCGCACCGCACTTGAAAACTGCGGCTGTCAATATCAGCGCAGGTTATTTCAATGAACACCGTCCCCATGAGATGATCGACACCTATGCCATGTGCGAGAATGTCCGCAGGCTAACCGCTATGTTTTGGCAAAACACCTGTCACTTCCCGTATAAGGAGCGCGTACACGCACGCGGCTCCATGTTTGGAGAGCAAAGCAGCCTCTTTGCTCCGATGGTGGAAAGACCATCGCGGGCAGCCACGTGTAAGCTGTTGATGCCCCTGCCGGAAGAAATGCGGCTTTATATGGGGCAGCATCAGATTGGCTCTGCACCGGAATATAGGATGGATCGTTCCGGGAACCTCTATATGTACTTGGAGCGACTGAATGCCGCCGTAGAGGCAGAAGGGGTGTTCGCCTGCGATGCAGGAGGTCATCCACCCGTGTTCTCGGCGGTCTGCGAAGGGACGAGGTTTCTGCCGGTATACACCTATGAAGAAGCCGTTGAGAGACTTGAAAATGCATAGTTATTAGTGAAATTGGGAAGCCCAGCTCGCCTTTCATGCGAACTGGGCTTCTTCCTTGCAGCGGTTAAACCATTATTTCCATAGAACGTGACCGAGAGAGTTCTCTCTATCGAATATTGAACTTTGCCACGCACTTCAAGAACAGCAGGCACAGTTCCTGAAGCAGATCCTCATCAAAGATCCCGTTGACCACGGATTCCTTGTATAAGAGCGGGTAGTACATATGCAGAAGTTCCTCCATTGCAGACGAATCCCCGTTCTTCGCACTCATGAACAGATCCATGAAATCATTCACCTTTACCACCTCCCACAGCGTTTCTCAGGCGCGAGACCGTGCGATGATAGGACATGGCCGCAGCTCCATAGGTGATACCGAGCGACAGCGCGATCTCGGAAAGACTCATCTCTCCAAGGACTTTAGACAGAAATATGTAACGCTCTCGCTCGCTTAACCCTTGCATAGCAGCGAACAGACGCTCATTCTCCAATCGCTGCATCAGCGGCAGCCCACAGAAGAAGTCCGTTTCCTCACATAATTCCATCACCTCGCTGTGTCCCTCCATGGGCAGTTCTGTCCGAAGAGCTGTGGAAATTCTCCTTAAATACGTTCTTTTGTAATTGCGAATCGCGGCAATCAGATAGGCTGTAAACTGGTTCTGTACCGCGCACGACTTGTACTGACTATCCCGCATGGCAGCAGGCCTCCTTTATCATAATGGTTTCGTTGGGGGAACGGCCATTATGGGCGGACCTCTGCACCGCACGACGTTTTTCGTTGCCCTTCGACACAAGAAAAACGCCCGCATTCTGCTCAGGGCAGAATGCGGGCGTTTTGATATTCGGCGTTGTCTCAGCTCAAAACGTATTCGCGTAAAGGGCTGTCTTTAGCGTCACTTTGTATCTTGTCCATAGTTCAGGCAAGGTCTTTTTGGTGTGTGTCGGTAAAAAAATGAAGCCCAACCTTTGCAGAATATGCAAAAGAGGGCTTATCCCCTTTATTTATCTTCGCTTCGGTTACGGTGCAGGCTTGCCTTCAGTGCCGTGACAGTATCCGTGATGATTTTTACTTCATCCTCGTTACAATCTGCGACCAGATCAGAAAGCCAACTGTTCAGGACAGGCCGCGCACTGCGCATTTCCATGCACAGCACCTCGGCGGGATCACAGTCCAGAATATTCATCATTTGCACAAGCAGCTTTGTGCTGGGAATCGTCATGCCGGTTTCAATATGGCTGATATGTGTAGACCCCACATCAGTCATCGCAGCCAGCTGCTCCTGCGTCATGTTTTTCCGTATGCGCGCTTCCCTGAGCCGTGCGCCTATAAATGCGTAGTCTATCATACAAACAAGTCTCCTGCAGATGAAGTGTTCTTAACTTGTATTGTATGTGCATTTTGGGCATGTTTTAATATCCTAAATGTGCAACCGCCCATATACTTATAGTTGCAAGGAAATTTATGCCGTTTTTTGGTACATCAGTGTATTATTTGCCTAATTAAGTCAAATTTTTTCGTTCAACTATTTTTCCGTCTGAGGTTCGCCGGCTTCTTTTTTGAAAAACCACAGTCAGCGAAACGCCCTTTGCGTATACAACTGCAATTGTTCGACCTTGAGCGTATTCGTAAGCAAAAGCAGAAGCAAATGCAGCCCTTGAAAGGGCGTTATAGTAAATTCGTTCATTTCACACGCCGGAACGTCTTTCCGGTCTTCTCCTCAAGAAATCGTTTGAATTCCTCCACCGTCCCGCCGGTAAGAGTACGCTTGTCCAGAGGCTGCGCATAGCGTTTTTTCATCAGAAAGATGATATAGTCCTGCGACTCAGCCAGTGCGTCGATCAGCTCGTAGCGGAAGGTGGAGGGGGG
>ERZ779656.1649-NODE-1649-length-11363-cov-2.291210_pt1 | contig 11363 bp, 8 predicted proteins | sample MGYA00511102_ERZ779656 | MGnify/ENA primary metagenome ERZ779656 (study PRJEB29588, sample SAMEA2143980) | human gut metagenome | biome: human gut; feature: human-associated habitat; material: faeces | place: Denmark | collected 2008/2010 ... | reverse complement strand
CCGGCTGCAATTCCTGCAGAAAGCGAAGGTCAGCCACCAGATTTTCCGTCGTTTGAAATGGCGAATCTACCATAAATCCGGCCCCCACCTGATATCCGATCTCCTTCAGATCAAACAGGCATTTTTTTCGATTTGCCAAGCTCATCTCTGCCGGATGCAGTTTTCCATAATGCGCCTCGTCCGCGGTCTCATGACGCAGCAGATACCGGTCCGCACCGGCATCAAAAAATGCCTGATAGCTGTCGTGCTCTTTCTCCCCGATGGAAAGCGTCACCGCACAATCGGGATACTGTGCCTTGATCTGCCGTATCAGGGCACAGATTTTATCGTCCGTAAAATACGGATCTTCCCCTCCCTGCAGCACAAAGGTCCGAAATCCCAGTTCATACCCATTTGCACAACAGGAAAGAATTTCTTCCTCCGTCAGGCGATAGCGTTCTGCCTTGCGATTGCTCTTTCGAATGCCACAGTAAATACAGTCATTCTTACAGTAATTGGTGAATTCAATCAATCCACGGATAAACACCTGCTTTCCGTAAATGGCATCTGCTGTCTTACGTGCCCGCTCGTGAAGAAATGCAATGTCCCCGGTATCCGTTGTCTCCAGCAGCAGAGCCAGCTGATCACGGGTTATATTCTGTCTGTTTTCAATTTCCGTTATGATCTGCTTTAACATTTGCATACACCGTTCTGGCACTTGCGCCATCCAATCTTTGAATTTTTATTTTGTGGATTCTTTAAGTACTACTTCATACGACAACAGTGTCCGATCCGGTACCGTCTCCCCTTCAATCTGCGCCAGCAGATTCTTACAGGCTTCCATTCCGAGTTCTCTCGCATTGAAAGACAACGAAGTGATCGATGGTATATTGTTCTCGAGCACGGAACTGTTGTAAAACGATGCCACACGGATATCCTGCGGCACTTTTATGTGTTCCTGCCGCAGCTTGCGAAGTACCTGTATGCAGATGGCATCATCCATGCAGACAATACAATCCGCCCCTTTTTCCAGCACTTCTTCCACTGCACGATCCATAAAGGCACAGCTCTCCAAATTCCGGTAAACAAGCGTTTCTTCCACTTCTCTTCCCGCTTCCTGATATGCCTGCTGGTATCCTTTATACCGGTTCTGGTTGACTACGAAAGATTCACTTCCTCCGAGCAGAGCGATATGCTTCATCTGGCGCATCAGTAAAATAGATGTCAGTTCGCGGCAGGCGCTCTGCTGGTCATTGTCCACCTGTTTGACTTTGCGGTAGGTAGTACTACCGGTTGTAACAAACGGAATCTTTTTCTCTAAAAGCAGTTCAATCTGCGGGTCTTTTAAAAAGGTCCGCAGCAGCACAATCCCGTCCACCTTGCGGTTTCTCACGACGCGTTCAAGACCTGTAATATCATTTTCCTGACAGATACACAACAGAATGTCGTACTCATTCATTCCTGCAATTTCCTGAATTCCTGTAATGACTTCCTGAAAAAACGGAAGATCTACCAGTGCATAATCCTCCGGCATAACCACGCAGAGATTGAATGTTTTTGACTGTGCAAGTCCTCTTGCAATTACATTCGGTTTATAATCATGCTCCTCTATATAAGCCAAGACTTTTTGCCTTGTTGCCTCACCGATTCTTCCCTTTCCGGATATTGCCCGGCTGACTGTCGTTTTGGAAACGCCAAGTGCTTCCGCAACATCCGAAATGGTGATTACATTTCCCTTTTTCATATTCTTCTCCTAACTGCACACCTATGCATCCATTGCATGTTAAACGGTTGCGCAGTTACATTTTGCAGTTTTTTATCAATTTTGTCAAGTATCCCCTATTCCTTTGAATTTTTCTGCAATTTTTGTAATTTTTCTTCTGCTTTCTTTAATTTATCATAATTTGTGACATACACCTTATCATTGGCAGTCAGTTTATCATACGCATTTCTTGCCTTTTGCACCGCTTCTTTGGAATCCTTTGTAATGGTTCCGAGTGCGTCAATCAGTTTTACGACCTTTTTTGCTTCTCCCTTATCTGTTGCATCGGTACTTTCCGTTCCAGGAAGTTCATACACCAGCACCGGATAATTCTTCTTAACATTTTCAAATACTACCTTCGCGACTTCCGGCGGAAGATTGATGCAGCCATGTGATCCTGCATATTTATAAATACTTCCTCCGAACTTGCTGCGCCAGTAGGCATCATGCATACCGACATTTCCCGCAAAAGGCATCCAGTATGTAACCGGCGTCTCATAGTTTTCTCCGCGCAGCGTTGCATTTTTCTCGGTATATGTCACGCCATATGCACCGGTCGGTGTCGCATTATTTTTCGATACATTTCCTGATACAAAATCCGAATCAATCACCAGTTTTCCATCTTTATATAAGAACATATGCTGTGCCGTCAGATTGATCTCAACGTAAGAATCGCCATAATCATTTTTCCCATGGGAATTGGCTGTCATGGAATAATTCAGTTCTCTTTCCACTGTTTTCCCGGCTTTGATCTCACTCGTAATCTGGGCGATTTCCTTTTCCGTATCAATCTTCCATCCATAATGGCTCTCCGGAATCGTAACCGTCTTTCCGTAAGAAGTCCTTAACGTTTTGGCACTGTAACAGGTATTATATTTTTTTGCAAGATCACTGACGTATGCTTTTACACACTCCTGGTCCAGTACCGGTTTTAACTTTTTATTTAACCGGAACCAATCACCAAATACGGAAGCATCGAGTACCTCTTTGGAATCTCCCACGGTAAATGTAATCTTTGTCTTTGCATATCCGTTCATTTTCTTTACGGCTTTTGCCAGATTCCCATCATCATCTAAAACCGTCGGATCTACATAAACACCGGCTTTTTCCAAAGAGAGGTTCTCTTTTACCCCTTCCACTGCCCCCTGCACTGCCTGATACATTTTCTCTGCATCAATTGTCGTTCCCATGACGCACCCAACCACGGTAAATCCTTCCGTCTTATCATAAGAAGAAACCGAAGCATTCTCCGGTGCCGTCTGATTGTCTGCATCCATACAGTCCAATGCATCGATCTGTGTCTGCAGCTTATCTTTGTCATAGTCGACAAGTGTTGTATTTTTCAATGTCTGTTTCTGGAAAATTTTTACCGGCCATGCAAACATATTCTGTGCGTGTACCAGCTCTGTTATTTCGTCTCCCCACTGTGGTTCCAGCGAAATATCCTGTCCGGAAATTTTTTCTGTATGCTTGTCTCTTGTTGCTATCTTTAACTGGTAGGAATGGATTTCTTCCGTAATCTCATCCATCACTTTCTGCGCGGTATACCCTCCCGCTTTTCTTCCATTTAATGTCGTTTTCGGGAAAAAGTGATTGTGGAAATAAACGGCCAGTCCCAGATACAAAAGAACGACCAGTCCTGCCACCATCCATATCAGTTTTCTTCTCTGTTTTCTTTTCATTCGTGCTTTTTTCAAAATTCTTATCCTCCGTCACTATTGTATTATACAAAAGCACAAGAGGTTGTCAATGTGCCAAATTTTTAAAGTTTTATGAACATTGCGGGTTTTATATTGTCGTGCTTTTTTCCCCGTGCTATAATCAGTTTCAGAACAAAAGAAAAAAGATCTGCACACAGATATAAAAGGAGTATTTATGTTGCCGGAAACCCAAAGTAAGCGGACGTTTGTGTTCCGAAAATATTATGAAAAATATAAACATTTATGGATTTTGTTATATTTTTTCGTGTACATGGCATGGTTTAACTATGTAGAAAAAACCGTCACGACACATTTTCATGTCATCCATGTACCGATTGATGATTATATTCCGTTTTGTGAATACTTTGTCATCCCTTATCTGCTCTGGTTTCCTTTTGTCGGATGGGGCATCGCCTATATGGCATTACATAATAAAACAGATTACTATAAATTGTGTGCGTTTTTGTTTACCGGAATGACAATCTTTTTAATCATCTCCACGGTATACCCGAACGGTCAGTATCTGCGTCCGACCTATTTCACACACCACAATCTGTGCACCATGCTCTGTGAACGCCTATATGCCGGTGATACTCCGACGAATCTGTTTCCGAGTATCCATGTATATAATTCGCTCGGCATTTATCTTGCGGTGACACACAATAAAAAGCTGCGCAAAAACAAGCTGGTCTGTCTCCTGACACTGATTCTGACGGTCAGCATCATTCTGGCAACGATGTTTATCAAACAGCATTCTTTCTTTGATGTATGTTGTGCATTTGTTCTTGCCGCAGTCATGTACCATGTGGTTTACCGCCACAACTGGGCGCGTGCTAAAGCTGTCGCCACCTCATCCAAAACCGATAACAATTTTTCTGTGGAATAATAAAAGAGCTGGCCTCTCTGGTCAGCTCCTTTTCTTTTTCCTTTTATTTTTTGCGTTCTGCCGCATGCCGGTACACGGTTTCCATGGATTGAAGAAGTTCATCAAAATTTTTCTTCTGACTCTCCATTTCTTCTGTAAAATCCTCCATCTGCATCCGGTTGCGTTCCTCGGATTTGGCAATTTCCTCATCTGCATTGCGAAGCACAACAATCTGGTTTTCCATCTCTTTGAAATTTGGACATGGTTTTAAACGATTCCATTCCTGTGCCTGACGCGCAGCCTCCTGACAGGATTTCATCAGTTTGGTCATTGCCACATTGTTTTCTTTCAGCAATGTAACCATCCGGTGTACCTGCTCTTCCAGCTCTGCAATTCTCTCATCCGAATCTGCCAGCCTCTTATGTGCCTGATCAATCAGCTCATCATACGTTCCCGCAGATACACGGATCGTTTCTGCAGCCGTAACAAACTGTTTTCCTCCCTCTCCCATACGCCCGGCTTCAATCGCCGCATTGAGGGCAAGCACTCCCATCTGCTTTCCACAATCCTGCATCTTTTCCAGTTCCTCTCGGGTCTTTTCATTTTCCGCCTTGAGTGCAACCGGAAATTCGTTCAGGAATTTGGATGGCGTGGTGAAATGTTTGTTTTCCTCCACCAGCTGTGCCATCTCCTGTTCGATCTGTGCAAAATTCTGCAGCATCTGCTCTCTTTTTTCCGATGACTGTACTTCCTGCTCCTGATATGACGCCAGCTGTCCGGTCAGCTCCTGCTCCTTTTCTCCGTTGTCTGCCGCCATTTGTGATGCTTCTTTTATATTTTCCTGTATCTGGGTGATTCCGGTCCCCAGCTGCTGATATGTTTCTCTGATTTCCCTTGCGGTTGCATCAAACATATCTTTTCCGTCCTTCATATGGGCAAAAAAGCCTTCATCCAGCTGTGCCAGGTTTCTCATCCGTACCAGTGTTTCCTGTTTTTGTTTCTTTTTTCCGAACATTACTTGCCCTCCATTGCATTTATTTTACAATTTCTTTCCCGTTTTTTCAATGGAATCAGCGATAATATTTCATCTCAAGCTGCAGATTTTCATTTCCCTGATAAAAATCAATCTTTGCTGTATACACCATAGAAAATAAAATCCGGTTTTTTCTGCCATGCAGCGCATTCTCCACCTCTTTTTGACCAAACTTTTCGGTAAAATATGCAAACAACGTCTCCACATCCCCAAAGAAAATAACCGGAACCGGCTGTCCGTATTCCGAAAGAACACTCATCCGAAGAACATTCCGGTTCTTTCCTATCACCCACATGCGGCTGATGGACAGATTCCGGTCTGCAAACAGTGGAGATGGATTGTCTTTTCCAAACGGCTCCAAAAGTGCAAACTGATGGACCAGTTCCGTACTCGCATATCCCACCGGCATGGCCATGTCAATGTGAATATCCGGGCAGACTTCCTCCACCGTAAGCGGACAGTTTTCATTAATTTTTCTGCGGAATTTTTCCACATTTTCTTCTGGAAGGGATAACCCTGCCGCCATCGGATGTCCGCCGAATTTTTCCAGAAGTTCCCTGCACTTACATAGTTCCTCATACATGGAGTACTCCTCAATGGAACGCCCGGAGCCCTTCACGCCCTCCTCCGCCTTCGTCAGCACAAATACCGGCTTATGATAAGCCTCCCGGATACGCCCTGCAATGATTCCTGCAAGACTTTCGTGCACCTGTGGCAGATAAATGACAAGCACTTTATCCGACATGTAATGTTCCTCCACCACACGTTTTGCCTCCTCGACGCCATCTGCTGTCATATCTTTGCGCTGCTGGTTTAACTCCACAAGCTCCCTTGCCGTTTTTGCTGCCTCTTCCTCTCCCTGTAAAAAAAGAGACAGGGAACGTTTTGCTGTATCAAGTCTGCCACTCGCATTGATACACGGTCCTAACACAAAACCAAAATGATATGCATTGATCTGCTCCGGTTCTAAATGATTCTGAAAGATCAGGGCGCGCATCCCCGGATTTTTTGTGCGGTGAATGCGGTTTAATCCCTCTTTCACCAAAATGCGGTTTTCGTCTGTCAGATCCATGACATCGCCAACGGTTGCAAATGCGACATTTTCCAGAAATTCATAGGTTTCTTCCAGGGCAAAACCCATTTTTTCATACAATACCTGCAGCACTTTCCATGCGACTGCTGCTCCACATAACTCTTTAAAAGGATACGCACATTCCTGCTGCTTTGGATTCACGATTGCATCTGCGTTGCTGCGAAGGAACTGCTTTTCCCCGTTCTCCTCTGTATAGGGAATCTCGTGGTGATCGGTCACTAACACGGTCATCCCAAGTTCTTTGGCATGCGCAATCTCTGAGATTGCAGCAATTCCGTTATCGCACGTAAGAATGGTATCCATTCCGTCTCTTTTTGCCTGATCGATCAGATTCTCATTGATTCCATAGCCATCCTTCATACGGTCCGGAATCTGCGTGGAAACATTTCCACCACAGTGTTTAATTCCCCGGTATAAAATATAGGTTGACATAACTCCATCTATATCATAGTCGCCGATAATACGGATCGGCTTTTGCTCTTCTATTTTAACTTTTAAAATATCTGTCAAACGATCTGCATCTTTCAATAAATGTGGATCGTATAAATCCTTTAAACTTCCATAGAGATATCTTTCAAATGCCGCCTCCCCGATCACCTCACGGTTTCGGATAAGACGCGCTGTGACAGGGCTGATCCCGAACTCTTTTCCAAGCTTTTCAAAATCAGCCCCTTTGTTGATTACAAACCATTTTTCCATGTAACACCTGCTGCCTGTTTTTTCTTATGAATTTATCTTTTAATAATGCACTTCCATCAGCATCAGTCCACATGCCGGTGCTGTATAGCCTGCGTTCTCCCGGTTTTTGCTCTCTAAGATCTGCGGCAGCTCCTCCGGCGCTCTCCTGCCATCCCCGACCTCGATCAGCGTACCCGTCAGGATCCGCACCATATTTTGCAAAAATCCATTCCCCCGGTAATCGATCCAGAGATCATTCCCTTTCTTCGTAAAATTGATCTCATAAATTGTGCGGACTGCCGTTTTTTTCATTTTCTTATTTCCGCAAAATGAAGTAAAATCATGTGTTCCGATCAGATAGGAAGCAGCTTCTTTCATGCGTTCCACATCGAGTGTTTTCTCATACTGGTACTCATATTTCCGCTCGAAAACATCCGAGATCTCTCCCATATGGATGTGATAGCGGTAGGTCTTTTTCTTTGCGGCGTAACGGCTGTGAAAACGCTCGTCCACCTGCTCAACCGCAATAACGGCAATGTCATCCGGCAGATAATGATTCAGATAGGACAGGATCTTTCCCTCCGTAAAATGCTCCTCAATATGAAAATTTGCCACCTGGCCTTTGGCATGCACGCCCGCATCCGTTCTCCCCGAACCGATGACTTCCACCGCGTGTCCTGCCATCTGTCCCAGCACTGCTTCTATTTTTCCCTGAATGGTCAGCCCGGTGCTGTTCTGCCCCTGCCAGCCCTTGTATCTTGTCCCATCATACTGGATTGTGATTTTATAGTTGTTCATACTTTTTATCCCTGCTTTACTGCAATCTAAACTAACTTTTAGTTTAACACATTTTCTACTCAAATCCTAGTCTGCGATCTGTTCCTGAAACGTTTTTGTGCCGGGGAACTGAAAAATACCAATCCCCCGGCACATTTACTCCACATTTTATACCAGTTCTGCAATCCTTGTCACCGCAACATAGATCTCCGATATTTTATACCAGGTGCGGTAATCTACCACTCCCGTCACAGGCAAGCCAAAAATAGACTGGAATTTTTCTACTGCTGCCTTCGTTGCCTCTCCGTAAATCCCATCCGGTGTGATCGTCGGGATTGCCGGATAAGCCTGCGAGATTCTCGCTAACTGTTCCTGGATCTGCCGGACCTTATCTCCGGCAGCGCCCACTTCCAGATTATACCGCGGCCAGGATGCAGGGATACCGGAAATCTCCTCCGCTGTATTGATAAACATATTATCACCATAATAATAACGGAGAATTTCTATCGTTTCGTAGTTCTGATCCCCAAGATATTTGCTTCCCCACTGGCTCAGCCAGTTGCTGCAGGTCACGCGCTGTCCGTCACAATACTGCGTCAGGATTGGCTGTCTCACATTCGGTCTGGAAAGATAATTCTGGAACATTTCCTCTACCACATCCGAGATACTCTGGAAAATATTTCTTCCATATACAAATTTCTGGTCATAAGCAGTGGATGTTGTGATGGTGAAGTTATAGCCTTTGTTCCGGTACCATTCCGTGTAAACCCTGTTTAACGTAAAGGACATGATCGCAAGGATATTGGCACGCAGCGTGCTGTCCGGCCACGTGCTGTATATCTCGCTGGATGCCACATTTTTGATGTAATCCCGGTAACGGACATAATAATTTGCCGCATTGGGATCCGATGGCGGTCCGTCATGAACAACGACAAATTCCGGGATCACCACTTTACTCAGCACGATCTCCCCTGAGTCGGAGACAGGCTTGATCTCGGACTCTGCTATTTTTGCCGGGAAATTGCCAAACAACGTATTGACCGGAATCACAATGGAATCTATTTGATTTTCTTCCTCATTTTCTTCCGCCATTCGCACCTGTTGCAATGCGAGCTGCTCTGAAAAAACCTGAACACCCGAAATACTGACGGGACGATATCCCGGTGCGGTAACTTTGACCGTATATTGGGCAAATGGCTGATTTTCGGAGGGTTCCATCGAGTATTCAAGCGGAGGCGCATCAAGCGTAAGTTTCTCCGACATTCCTGAATCATCTGCGCTTACCTCCTCCACCGTGGAATCCGGCTTGCCCGAATAGGAAATCGTGATTTTCGCTCCCTCGATCGGTCGTCTGGTCCGGTTCGCAAGTACTTCTACCTTGAGGCTTCCTTTATCTACAGCCTCTGTCTGGGCATATTTGATATCTGGCATGAACAACCTCTTCCTATATTTCCTTATATTATATGCTCAGACATGCGATCCTGTTCTGCTTCCTGTGCAAAACATTCGATTTCCCAACTTCTCAATTTTTATTTCCGTTCTTTATCCAAATCCCCCAAAACTTAATTCTTACTCTACCGTAACTACCTTCGCCAGATTTCTTGGCTTATCAACATCAAATCCCTTATCGGATGACACGTAATATGCTAAAAGCTGTAATGCAACCGATGCAGGTAAAACCATAAATTCATCCTGCATATCCGGAAGCTTGATCACCTGATATTCGGTATCAAGATCACCGGAAAGTGCCTCTTTGATAAATAATACAATATCTGCACCTCTGGATTTTACTTCCTTAATATTGGAAAGCTCTTTTGACATGAGTTTTTCCTGTGTTACCGTTGCAACAACCGGTGTGTTAGTCGTGATCAGTGCAATTGGTCCGTGTTTTAATTCGCCGGAGGCATAAGCCTCAGAGTGAATATAAGAAACCTCTTTCAGTTTCAATGATCCTTCCAGTAAAATAGAGTAATCCAGTCCACGTCCGATCATAAACAGATCCTTTGCTTCCAGAATCTTCTTTGCGATCACATGGATGTCACGTCTTTTCTCCAATACTTTCTGCATCACTTCCGGAACACGCTCTAATTCTGCGATAAAGCTCTTTGTCTGCTCCTCTGTGTAGACACCTCGCAATAATGCCATTTTTGCAACCACAAGATAAAATACGGAAAGCTGTGTTGTGTAAGCTTTTGTACTTGCCACTGCAATTTCAGGTCCTGCTGCGGTGTATAACACATAATCACTTTCTCTTGCAATGGAAGAACCTTTTACGTTGATAACGGATAAACATTTTGCGCCCTGTCTCTTCGCATATTTTAATGCTTCCAAGGTATCAATTGTCTCACCGGACTGTGATACTGCGATCACCAATGTTTTCTCATCAATGACCGGATCGGAATACATAAACTCTGATGCAAGTTCTACGTCCATCTGCACATGAACGATAGATTTTACCAGAGCCTGTGCCACAAGTCCCGCATGCATGGCTGTTCCGCATGCTACCACACAAATTCTGTCACAGTCTGTAAAAAGAGAATCCGGCACACCATCCGAAGTAAAATCAGGCAGACCGTTCACGATACGGTCTTTGATCGTATTCTTGATTGCTTCCGGCTGCTCCATAATCTCTTTTTCCATATAAAATGGATAACCATTCTTTCCCGCGCTGTTCAACTCCCAGTCAACGGACAAAAATTCTGGTTCTACCACATTGTCATTTAAATCCGTAAGTACCACATGATCTTTGTGCAACTCTAAAATGTGATATTCCGGTACAACAAAGTATTCATTTGTAAAACGGCAGAGTGCAGTCAGATCTGATGCAAGCATTGCTCCCTCTTTGCATATGGTTGCAACGATCGGGCTGACATTCCGGATCGAGTAGATCACATCCGGCTGATCTTCAAATAGGATCACAAGCGCAAAGGTACCCTTTAATTTGCTCACTGTTTTTTTGATTGCTTCCTTTGGATCTCCCTTGTAATAATGATTTAATAATGCAGCCGCAACTTCACTATCTGTTTCAGAATGAAGGATTTCCTGCAAATCGTAATCGGCGATCAGCTCACGATAGTTTTCGATGATCCCGTTATGAACCAGTGTCACTTTCCCCTGCTGATGTGGATGTGCATTCTGATCCGTAACTCCACCGTGAGTTGCCCATCTTGTATGTCCGATACCGCAGGTAGACAAAATCTTCTTCGAATCACAAATTGCTCTTAAATCACTTACTCTTCCGGCACATTTATAAACATTTGTCACATGGGAAGTTTCGTCTTTCACTGCAATACCCGCACTGTCATATCCACGATACTCTAATAATTCCAACGCATCTAATAAAACATCTTTTACGTTTTCACTGCCTGTATAACCTATAATTCCACACATATTAAATTTCCTCTTCTTTTCTATTTAAAATTTAAATCATATTCGAATTCAATTGTCCCATTATACCGTATTTGTTTTGCAGTCAC
>ERZ779656.1622-NODE-1622-length-11529-cov-3.295015_pt1 | contig 11529 bp, 8 predicted proteins | sample MGYA00511102_ERZ779656 | MGnify/ENA primary metagenome ERZ779656 (study PRJEB29588, sample SAMEA2143980) | human gut metagenome | biome: human gut; feature: human-associated habitat; material: faeces | place: Denmark | collected 2008/2010 ... | reverse complement strand
ACACTCTCTGGTAGCGTGATACTCGTCAGGCCGCTACAATCTTCAAATGCAAACTGACCTATCTCTGTCACACTTTCCGGTAGCGTGATACTCGTCAGACCACTACAACAAGAAAACGCTTCGCTACCTATCCTCGTCACATTTTTAGGTAGTGTAATACTCGTCAGAGCACTACAATAAAAAAATGCAGAGTCTCCTATCTCCGTCACACCTTCTGGTATTGTGATACTTGTCAGATAACTACATCCCGAAAATGCCCCCCTGCCTATCCTTGTCACAGTTTCCGGTAGCGTGATACTCGTCAGGCCATCACAATCCTCAAATGCCCGATAGCCTATCTCCGTTACACTATCTGGCAGTGTGATACTCGTCAGACCACTACAACAAGAAAACGCTTCGCTACCTATTTCCGTCACCCCATCCTTAACAATGACATTTACTTTTCCCGATACATTCTTAATTTCATCTGAATTCGTTCCATCGTACACAATCGTCACAATCTCTTCCGGTCCATTGTTGACTTTCGGTGTGGCTGTCGCTGGTATTTCTGTCTTCTTCGGTGCTGGGGTCACACTTTGCTCTTTACTATGCTCCCATGCAGGGGTCACACTTTGCCTCTTGCTTTTCTTCACCTTGTTTTTTACCTTTGCCGTAACCTTGACCTTACAACTGTATTTTTTTGCTCCAATCACTGCCTGCACTGTGGCATTACCCTTTTTGATGCCCTTTACTGTACAGCTTGTCTTGTTCTTCTTCACAATCTTCACGTACTTTTTGCCTTTGCTGACCTTCCACTTTACGGTCCGCTTGGTCCGCTTGTTGTTCTTCAGCTTAAGAACTTTTTTGGCTCCAACTGCTACCTTTGCTGTCTTTGGCAGAGTCACCTTTGCCGCCATCGCCGGAACTCCGGCGCCAATACTACCGCCCACCATTGCAGCAATTGTTACTGCTGTAAAGCATTGTTTGGTTCTTTTTTTCATTCTTTTCTTCCTCCTCTTGCAATCTATTTATTTCTTGATTTTTACTTTCTTTACGCTACTCCACTTTCCATACACCTTTTTTCCATTTGAAAGGGTATAGGCACGAACTCTCACATAATATGTTTTTTTCTTTTTTAATTTCTTGACTGTATACTTTGTCTTTGTTGTTGATTTTGTCTTCTTTGCCTTAAATTTTTTACTGGTTGCATATTGTAATTGGTAGCCTTTTGCTCCTGCAACTTTTTTCCAGCATATTTCAAATTTCTTATTCTTTTTGCACACCAAATATTTAATCACGGGCTTTCTTGGAACCATTTTTTTATTTGTTGTTTTTTCTTTGTTCCCTGCTTTCTGGTTAATTGCATTTTGTTTAACATCTATCACTGTAATCTCGCAAGAAGCAATTGCAAAATCACTTGTAAAACACTTAATTACCGCATGCCCTGGTGCCATCGCTGTAACCATACCGTTTTGATCCACCTTAGCGATACTGTCATCACTACTTCCCCATACCAATTCGCTTTTCATAAAAGGCAAAGAAGCCGATACTGTCAATTGTTGTTTATTGTTCTTTTTTAGCGAAAGACTTGAAACCTGAAAATTAATTTTATTAGATGTTGTTCCATTCCAATAATACGGATAACCTCCACTGACTTCTGTTCCATCCGTTATTTGCCAAAAATGACACTTTGGAATTTCTCGATTCATGGCAACCCACATATTCATATTTTTACACATAATATTTAAATCCTGAATCTGACTTGAATTATCCGTAACTGATTCATACTGTGCCTTTCCAATTGAACCATACGGAGCATTTCCCCGATAAAAGCAAGTTTGCAATATGGTTACCGTATAACTATACTGAATCCCATTAATATATCCAACCAGCGCACCTATATTTCCATTTCCAGAAAGAGTACCTGTATGGTATGAATTGCAAATTTTTGATTCAGATCCTCCCCAACTTTTGTCAATACAGCCAACGATTCCTCCAATATCACATTGTTTTTCTGAAGTTCCAACTTTTCCTGTATTAAAACAATTAAAGATTTGGCAATTACCCTTTCCTAAAATTCCACCTGCATGATTTTTATCATATGAGTTGACAACTTCATTTGAGGAAATCTCCCCCGTATTATAACAATTAACCACAGGAATTCCACCGTCTCCTAGAATTCCGCCTGCCACGCAACAGGTGACACTCCCTTGATTCACACAATCCAGAATCATGCCTGCCGCAAATTCATCTTCACTTTTTGTATTCCTTAGACTAGAACCACATATGCCACCTCCCACATTTCCTTTTGCATAAATAGAACCGACATTTTTACAGTCTCTGATTTCACTTGTCTCACCTGCTGCAGCATATATCCATCCTATTTTTCCAGCAATTCCACCTATGCCGATTCTGTATCCTTTTAATTTTCCCTGATTCTGACACATTTGGATTTTCCCAGCATAAACATAACCCACGATACCGCCAAGATCTGCTCCCATGTCCGTCGTATTTTCTACATCAAAATCAGATTCATTGCTACAATTTATAATTTGTACATCATTTTCTTCACCCGATTTCCCGATTCTACCGGCAATACCACCAATATCATAAGATAATTTTGTAGTCGTTCCCTTATTAACACAATTTTCCACACTCCCATGACTTTCACCAACAATTCCACCAACAGAACGAAATTCCTTAACAATCGTTCCGTAATTCGTACAATTTACAATTCTGGAATTCCCTTCCATAAATCCTACAATACCGCCAACCGTTCCATTATGGTAACTATCATCTCCACTAATCGTTCCGTGAAATGTACAGTTCTCAACCAAACTATTGGATTCGACATAACCAACAAGTCCACCAATAAAAGCCGTTTTGCCATATTGAATACAATAGATATGTTCAGAATCTGCCACATTTTCAATATTGATATTTTTCAATTCGGCATTTTCAATTTCTCCAAAAATACCATTAAATCGAGAGTAGATATAAAAGTTTTTTATTGTATGATTTTTTCCGTCAAATTTTCCTTTGAAATAGGAAAAATCGGTGTCCGATTCCCAATAGCCAATTGGTGTCCATTTCAAACCATTTAAATCGATATCGTCTGCTAAAACAAAATATGAATTACTGTAACTGTTGCCTTTATTAACATCATCTGCCAACTTAGCTAACTCTTTACCATTTGATATCACATATGGATTTTGTTGAGACCCATCCCCGGCATGAAAGGATGCTCCTACTGTCCCATCCCATCTCTGGCTGGCTGTGTCTTTGGTAGCAGTCACTCCCTCCACACTGCTAAAAATTATAACCATACCAATAATAATCATGGATACAACGAACTTCTTTAATAATTTCATTTACGTTTCCTCCTTGAATATAACAAAGTCTACTTTCTTACCTTCACTTTCTTTATAGCACTCCATTTTCCATACACCTTTTTCCCATTCGAAAGTGTATAGGCACGAACTCTCACATAATTAATCATATAATTTTCACTCCTGAATCAAAAAAATCATTAACAGAGCCATAAACTTTCCCTTTCCATGTTATGCTCGTCAAGTTATCACAGCCTTCAAATGCCATACTATTTACCTCTGCTACGCTGTTTGGCAGTACCATACTTGTCAGATGACTGCAATCTTCGAATACACCATAAGCTATCTTCATTACTCCTTCCGGAATTGTGATACTTTCCAAACTACTGCACTTAGAAAATGCGCTCGATCCTATCTCCGTCACACTCTCCGGTAGCGTGATACTCGTCAGACCGCTGCAACCGCAAAAAGCAGCCTCTCCTATCGATGTTACTCCAGACGGAACTTTCGTATTTTTACAACCTATAACCAATTTATTGCTAGATTTTTCAATAATTGCATTACAATTCTCTCTACTGTCATATACTCTGTTATTTTCGTCTACTTTAATGCTTTCCAAATTACTGCAATCACAAAATGCATATCCACCTATCGATGTTACTCCAGACGGTATCGTGATACTTTGCAAACCACTGCAACGGTAAAATGCATCATCACCTATGTATCTCATACTATCTGGTAACATGATGCTTGCCAGACTGTTGCAATCAGAAAATACACGAGCACCTATACTTGTTACTCCAGACGGTAACACAATATTTGTCAGTCCGTTGCAATCAGAAAATGCGGCATCGTCTATCTCCGTCACACTTTCTGGTAGTGTAATACTCGTCAAGCCACGGCAACCATTAAATGCATCCAAACCTATACTTGTTACTCCAGACGGAACTTTCGTGTTTTTACAACCTACAACCAACTTATTGCTAGATTTTTCAATAATTGCATTACAATTCTCTCTACTGTCATATACTCTATTATTTTCGTCTACTTTAATGCTTTCCAAATTACTGCAATCACAAAATGCAAAGAAGCCTATCTCGGTCACACTTTCTGGTAGCATGATACTCATCAAGCCGTTGCAACCATAAAATGCACCCTGACCTATCTCTGTCACACTATCTGGTAACGTGATACTCGCCAGTCCGCCACAACATCTAAATGCGTCGCCACCTATCTTTGTCACACTATCTGGTAACGTGATACTCGCTAGTCCGCTACAATCTTCAAATGCAGAGGCTCCTATCTCCGTCACTCCATCCTTAACAATGACATTTACTTTTCCCGGTATATCCTTAATTTCATCTGAATTTGTTCCATCATACACAATCGTCACAATTCCTCCCGGTTCATCGGTAACTTCCGGTGAAGCTGTCACTGGTATTTCTGTCTTCTCTGGCTCAGGGGACACACTTGGTCTCTTACTTACCTCCGGTGCAGGAGACACACTTGGTCTCTTGCTTTCTCCCACCTTGTTTTTCGCCTTTACCGTAACCTTAACCTTGCAACTGTATTTCTTTGCTCCAATTACAGCCTGCACGGTAGCGTTTCCCTTTTTAATGCCCTTTACTGTACAGCTTTTCTTGCTCTTCTTCACAATCTTCACGTACTTTTTGCCTTTACTTACCTTCCACTTTGCAACCCGCTTGTTGTTCTTCAGTTTCAAAACTTTTTTTGCTCCAACAACTACTTTTGCATTCCTTGGCAAAGTCACCTTTGCCGCCATTGTCGGAACACCGGTGCCATAACTACTAACCATCATTGCAGCGATTGTTACTGCTGTGAAATATTGTTTGGTTCGTTTTTTCATACTTTTCTTCCTCTCTTTCAATCTTTTATGACATTTTATCACACTGGCTTTCAAACTTTTTTCCCAATTTTCAACTTTTATTCATTCTATAACTCAATTTTTTCCTCACCTCGGACAAACTAAGAGTATTTACACCATCCATTCGTTCTTGTTCTACCTTAAGAACTTTCATTCTTAATTTAAGTATTTGCTCTCTTTTTTCAAACGCATCATTTCTCATCAAAACCATTTGCCTTTCTAAATTTTAAATATATTGATTTCTTTTACCTCTCCATTACTTAGTTTTCTTTGATATCTTTTTCCACTTACCATAAATCTTTTTACTTCCAGATTTTTTATAAGCACGAATTCTTACAAAATACTTCTTCTTTTTCTTAAGCCCTTTAAGCGTCTTAGCTTTTGTTGATACTTTTGTAATTGTTACTTTCTTTGCCTTCTTAAAATTTGATTTCAAAGAATAATTAATTACGTACCCGGATGCACCTGATACTTTATTCCAAGATAGCTTTAATTTACCCTTGAATGATTTAGCCTTGAATCCCGTAACTGCATTTGGTTTGGTTATAGATACTGGCTCTACTGTTCGAGTTACCGTCGGGACCTTGGTTTGGACTGTTGTTGGGGTAACATCTGGAACCTTGGTTGGCTCTACTGTTACTGTCGTTTTTGGAGTCGCAGTCACATCAGGTTTAACTGTCGGTACAGTTCCGTTTATTTGTTTACCCTCCAAATCGTAATACTTTATTCCATCCTCTCCCGCACTTACAGTTCCCACCTTCTTCAGTGATGAAAGAGCGGAAAGATTAATATGTAACGCAGGACGAACCCCTCCTATTTGATCGACACAACTTCCACTAGACACACAACCATCAGACAAAATTTCATAAGGAGTATTATCATTTCTATTAATAGAGCGAATCCACCAAGAACCAGCGTATTCCCCATCATCTGTATAATTGGCATATCTCGTATTTGTTGCACATAAATAAGAAGACGCAAATCCAAACTTTTCATTTAAAACTTCTGTCTCAGATAATATAAATATATAATCTTCGTTCTCTTTTTCTGCTGAGTTTTCATCATTTGATTTAATTATTGCATTTTTTTCTTTCGCATCAAACGAACTTTCCAAAAAATCCTCATTTAACCATTTTCGCAAAGTACATTTCTCCCATGTTATTATCTCATCCACTTTATTAAATTGTTTTTTTTCCAAAACACTGTCAGCAAGCAAAAAGGCATTATCACCATCTACTTGTAATACTCTCCAACAAATTGGTTCCTGATTATATTTTCCAAATGTAACTGTGTCCCATATTGTCTTTTTTATAGCAATATTTTGGTTGCTAGAAGTTTGTAATTTTTTGTATTCATTATTACTTAATTTTAATACTGGACGAATTCCCGCTTTTCTAGTCCAAGATCTCGCAACACTTCCTGAAATCAAAACACATCCTGCATCTTTATGCCAGTAACAGTCCCCATATGTTTTATAACCATAGTGCCTCGAATAATCAGTATACTCTGCAGTTCGAGCCTGATCTTTATAACTTGTTTCTTCATTAAATCCATAACTTGTATCTGATAAATCATTTACTGATAATAAAGTAATTTTATCATCACTCTTTTGTTCATTATCTTTATTTTCATTCAAAATAATCTGTGTCCTCTCATACTCTGAAAAAGCCTCATTTATAAAATCATTATTAAGCCATTTGCGTAATGAACAATTTTCCCATGCAACAGATGTATTTTCATTATCATAATCTTGAATATCAAGAATCTGTTCAGATAATAAAATAACCTCACCATTAACCTTGTCTAAAACCTGCCATTTAATTGGTGTTTTATCATCTTTTTGATCTGCAACACCATCATTGTTAGTATCTTTCTGCCAGTAATTTCCAAAAAAAACGCACTCACGTTCAAGAAATTCCACACGAGGATTACTGATTCCATAATCTTTTGTCTCCGCCACAGCTTTTTCTTTTACTGGCAACGCAATCCCTGTCAAAACTAGTGTTGCTGTCAAAGCAAATACACCGGCTTTTTTAATTACTTTCCTCATACATCTCGTCCTCCTTTTTAACATCATTCCCGATTTTATCTTCCTATCGAAATTTAGCGGTTAGCATTACTTATTAGCTAGATTAATAAACTTCTTACCTACTTGGACCTTTACTGCAAACTTATTTTTTAAGATAAGTTTTTTGGCCTTCTTCTTAACGATACACTTTTTCTTCCCTTTAGGAGATAAGGTGTATACTTTACCTTTTTTAGTTAAGAAGACAAGGTTACCACTCTTCTTTATGAAGGCAGCTGATTTAATTCCAGAGTATTTCTTACTCTTACTACTTCCTTTCCAAGTGAGTTTACCCTTAGTAAGTTTGTACTTACTTGTAATTTTACTTCCCAGAGAAAGACAGTTATAACCAGCTTTCTTTTTCACAGATACTTTTGGTGCTACGGTTGTTTTTGGGGTAACAGCAGGAGTATTTGTGGTTGGGGGAGTGACAACAGGGCTAACTGTTGGAGCAGAAGGGGTAGAATTATTAGGCGTGGCTGCTGGAGTGGTTGGAGAAGGTGTTGGCGTGGAATCTTTAAGTGGCCTAGGCTGAGGATATTCTAAATAATCATCTGTTGATAATATTTTTTTCATATCCTCTGGTGTTGGTATAGCATATTCTTTTCCTGAAAATGTCTTGTATCCAATAATAAAATTATTATCAGAATCAAGAATTAATGATTCTACGTCGTTTACAGATTCATAATATCCTTCAGAAGTTAATCTGGGAATAGGATTAAAAGCATATGAATTTGGAAGAAGATCATAATTCCACCAGCGAAGAAAATACTCGTTTTTATTTTCATAAAAATGATCATTTGTGTAAGTCCAACATGTGCCATATGAGTCAAACTTTATACTTAAAAAAAGAGATGAATCTGGAATTAATCGAATAGATTCTGAATTTCCGTTTTTAAAGTATATACTCCCATCATTAGACCAAGTTAAGGTCCGTTTTACGCCGTTTACAGTACAACTGATAGTTTTTTTTGTTTCTGTTGATGTTTCAGCTTTAGCAGTGTTTGTACAAAACATTGTACAAATAACCATTGCTAACATTGTTAATAAAGCTACATATTTTTTTTGTGTTTTCTTCATAGAAAACCCTCCTCTTCTTTTTTGAAATTCTAAGTTCTCCTTACTCCTAGAGTTGAACTTGTTATGTTGCCGATAAAAACAGAAAATAAATACATCAATTCAAAAAAGTTTGCAATTGCATCGGCAACAAAAGCACCTAACACTGATTATATCATTCAACCTCTTAAATCTTTTTCCTAATTTTTAACGTGAAAGCGCTACCTGCCTGTTTGGTGCAAAAAAAGAACAGCCTAACCGCTGTCCTTTTCATTAAGTCTCTCAATATAAATTCATACCTAGGTTAATTCCCATATCATTGTACGCATTTGTTCTATCGGATAATGTTTTATATTTCCCGTAACAAGTCTTGATTTTGTTGCCTTTGCTGTTATATAAAATGGAACATGTTAGTATCTATGACCACCTGCATACCTTACTCCCCTTCTATAACTGAATTAATCTCATCCATTGTCATCGGATTTTTTACAACGTACTTTTGTCTCATTCTTGCTAATCGTTTTTGATCTTCATTTGTATTTTCTTAGAATACCAGTACCATACCTTTTCTATGTTTTGCCATCAGTACAAGTATTTTTTTAATTTTTTGCATATATTTTTTCTTATTATAACATAGAACACAACACATGTCATTATTTTCTTTCCCTCTCCCCTCGAACATTACAAAACAACAAAAAAACACCTCGTGGGAGACTATAACGCTCTGCGTTATCCCGTCTCACACGAGGTGTTTCTTTGTTGTTATTTACTGCTCTGTTTTTTCTTAGAAATTACATCAAAGGCAACGGTTGCTACTGCGGTAATGATAACACATTTTGCAATATCACCGTAAATGAAAAGAAAACAATAAACCACAAACTGTAATTTATTGTTTTCTTTTTAATCAAATAATTTCTCGCCTAAAGATTAGTTTTTCTCAGCCAATTCTGCTTTCAGCATTTCTGTCAACTGAGGAACAATCTTATTCAAATCGCCTACCAAACCATAGTCAGCTACATCAAAGATTGGAGCTGTCTCGTCTTTGTTAATAGCAACGATAATGTCAGATTCTTCCATACCTGCAACGTGCTGGATTGCTCCGGAAATACCGATTGCGAAGTAAATCTGTGGACGAACTGTTTTACCTGTCTGTCCAACCTGAAGATCTACTGGTAACCAGCCATTCTCTACAACAGCACGGGAGCAGCTTACAGTACCGCCAAGAACTTCTGCTAAGTCCTCTAACAGTTTGAAGTTCTCTTTGGAACCTACTCCACGTCCACCAGATACCAAAATCTTAGCTTCCATGATATTTGCTGTAGATTTTACAGCTTTTACAACATTGAGGATTTCAACATATCTGTTGTTAGGTGTGAATCCTGGATTGAATTCAACAACGTTTGCTTTTGCACCAGCGATTGGAGCAATCTTCTGCATAACACCTGGACGAACGGTTGCCATCTGTGGGCGGTTATCCGGGCAAGCGATTGTAGCGATTGTGTTACCACCAAATGCTGGACGAGTCATTAACAACTGATTGTGTTTCTGCTCAGATTCTTTTCCTGGAGCAGCAACCAATGGGAAATCACCGATTTCAAGAGAAGTACAGTCTGCTGTAAGACCTGTTTTAACTCTTGCTGATACAGTAGGACCAAGATCACGTCCGATAGCTGTTGCACCAACTAACATGATCTCCGGCTTGTACTCGTTGATTACTGATACAAGAGCCTGTGCGTATGGCTCTGTTCTGTATGTCTCAAGTGCAGGATTGTCTACAACGATTACCTTGTCTGCGCCGTACTCACCGAGCTCTGTTGCAAGAGCCTTTACGTTAGATCCAAGAAGTACTGCAGTAACCTCTGTATTTAAATCTGCTGCTAACTCTTTAGCTTTACCGACTAACTCAAAGGCGATGTCGCTAAGCTTATTGTCTACCTGCTGTGCGTAGATATATACGCCCTTATATTCTTCTAAACCCATTTTTGGTTCCTCCATACTAGATGATATGTTTCTCTTTGAATTTCTCCATGAGATAGTTTACTGACTCTGTTGGATCAAGGTTAACCTTTTCTCCAGCTCCCTTAGGTACCTTGTCAGATGCCTTAGCAATCTTTGTAGGTGATCCCTTAAGTCCAAGATCTGAATCGTCAACATCCTTAAGGTCAGCTCTGCCCCAGACAGTTACCTCTTTGTCAAATGCATCGAAGATTCCGCCCGGTGTCATATATCTAGGCTCATTTAACTCTGAAAGAGCTGTGATAAGACAAGGCATCTTAGCCTTAACTACGTGATATCTGTCCTCGTACTGACGCTTAACGACTACAGAATCTCCCTCAACCTTGATATCCTCTGCGTATGAGATTACAGGAAGTCCAAGATGAACTGCGATCTGTGGTCCAACCTGTGCTGTATCTCCATCGATAGCCTGACGGCCTGTGATGATTAAATCATAATCGAGATTTCTTAATGCACCTGCAATTGTAGTAGATGTAGCCCATGTATCAGCTCCACCAAGTACTCTGTCTGTTACTAAAACTGCATCATCAGCGCCCATAGCCATTGCCTCACGAAGGATTGCATCAGCCTTTGGAAGTCCCATTGTAAGAACTGTAACCTTTGCGCCTGTCTCGTCTTTGATTCTAAGTGCTGCCTCAAGACCAGCCTTGTCATCTGGATTCATGATTGCAAGCATTGAAGCTCTATCAAGTGTTCCGTCAGGATTGAATTTTACTCCACCCTTTGTATCAGGAACCTGTTTAATACATACTACGATATTCATGTATTTGTTCTCCTTTATTTATTCTAAGTAGCTCTACAGTTATGATAGCTCTCTTAACTATCTGAGTAATGAGCCTGAAATAACCATACGCTGAACCTCTGAAGTTCCCTCGTAGATCTCTGTAATCTTAGCATCACGCATCATACGCTCTACATCGTACTCTCTGATGTATCCATATCCACCGAATAACTGAACAACTTCTGTTGTAACAGCCATTGCTGTCTCTGCTGCGAATAATTTTGCTTTTGCAGCTTCTACAGAGTAAACTTTCTGGTTTGCTTTTGCCATTGCTGCTTTATAAACTAACATCTGAGCGGCTTCAATTCTTGTTGCCATATCAGCTAACTTGAACTGTGTATTCTGCTGCTGTGCGATAGAACGACCAAACTGTTTTCTTTCTTTTGCATAAGCAATGGCCTCTTCTAATGCTCCCTGG
>ERZ779656.1611-NODE-1611-length-11618-cov-2.041079_pt1 | contig 11618 bp, 19 predicted proteins | sample MGYA00511102_ERZ779656 | MGnify/ENA primary metagenome ERZ779656 (study PRJEB29588, sample SAMEA2143980) | human gut metagenome | biome: human gut; feature: human-associated habitat; material: faeces | place: Denmark | collected 2008/2010 ... | reverse complement strand
TGTGAAAAGAAACAAATCATCTTCTTCAAGCCATTGTATTGTATTAGGAAAAGCAAACAAAAGCGTTGCAAAAAAGGAAACGCCAGTAATAAGCTGATAGAAATGAAAATGTTTCATAGTAAACTTTATTAGTTACTTATTTTGTGCATTCATATATTTATTACGGACTTACGTCTTATTCTTATTGAGCTTCATTTTTATTTAACGTGGAAGAAATTAGCCATCTTATCTTTATCCACTTTTTCTTTTGCTTTTATGAATTCCGGTATATTATATGCGTTTAATCTTGCCATATTATGTTCTGGGTCTTTTTGCGGTAATAAAAATGGTTTTGTGAAGTTCCCTTTTCCGTCAAAATGCGAGAAGAATAAGCGTGTATATCGTCCGTCCACTCGTTTCGAACTGAATATAATCCATTTGCCATTTGAACTCCAAGAATGATAGCTATCCGTATCCGGGCTATTCAACGCAGACATATCCATCGCTGTCCGATTCTCCAAATCCATCATCCGGATCTCCGCATCCGGGTGCCAAATAGGGAACTGCCCATAAGCGGTTTCCGTGTACATCAGGAAACGCCCATCGGGAGAGATACGGGGAAATGTATAGCTCAAGCTATCCGCATGTACCAACGTATCGATCGGGAAGCTGATCTCGCCACGATCCGGATCAAACGCCACACGGCAGAGATTATAACGTACCTTATCATAATTCTCCGGCATCTTCTGGGCCGGGGCCGTACAGAAATAAAGCCATTTACCATCCGGAGAGAACGCGGGGAAAGTCTCGAATGCATCTTTTGTGATCAATGAGGCTTTCGAAAGGATTTCTTTGTTTTTCACGTCATACACCACCACATCGGACTCCAAGTCGAACACTTCCATCTTTTTCTCTTTCACGGAATGGAAAAACTGTTTGATATCATTTACCGATGTGGTGATATAGCGCCCGGAAGGATGCCAGAAAGGATACGTCATATTACTGATCGTCCCATTCGTTTTCGTATTCAATTTACTGATTTTCTTGTCTTGGACAATATAAGTTCCCCCATTCGCCGCACGCATATGGAACATCATCTGCCCCGGATCTCCCATACAGAACGAATGGCAGTTCATACAATTATAGCCAGTCATATCGTTACGGATAATCGGCTGTTCGTCAAACGACTCCAAATTCCGCTGATAAATACCCACAATATGCCATTTCTCGTATCCCGGCTCTATCAAACGGTATACTAAATGAATCAGTAAATAATGCTCTATTATTTTTTGCCAAATATGGAATTATTGGTGATATGCGGACACCTCAATATAAACAAAATATTGATGATACTTTTTTAAAAGCATTTCAACCTATTATACATCAATGTACTCCCCTATTGAAACAGGAACTTCAAGAGATGTTTGCTTTCAAACAAGAGGCTAAATACTCAAATGTTATAGAATATTCCAACATTGCAGAACGAATAATAGAAAAAATGGGGAACCTTGTTTTTGCTATTATTATACCTAATAATCCTAATGATTATTTCCTTTTACCTGATTGTTCATCATTTACTGCCAGAGAAAAAATAAATAGATACTTCAATCCTGATATTAAGGAAATAGCATATATTGCAATTCCACTTTCAAGCAAAATATTTATTCATTTCTATTCTGAAAAATTATTCGACGATAGTATTCCAGATTCAATTATAAAAAAAGCCAAATCTAAAGAAGTATTTGATCTCAATCTGAAAACATTAAACTTTAGCTACACAACTGTTGGATGTGAAAGCAAATTATATCTACGTTTATTTATTGATAAAGTTCATAATCAATAAAAATAAAGCCGGATTCCTCTGGCTTTTACTTTACTCTCTAATCATCTCCGTATTCAAACATAAAACCCCGAACCAATTGAGATCCGGGGCTGTCAAATGAATAGTGCAAAGTTGTTAATCAAGCAAAGTTCACATGACTTAATTCATTGCCGAAATTTTGTAGAGCTTTCTGTATCTTTTCAACAGTCTTTTTACTAGGTTGTCTTCGTCCTGTCACGTAGTGGCTTAATTGCCCTTGTGCCACTCCTGTTATACGTTCAAGTCCTGCGAGAGATAACTTATCACTATAATACGCAAGGAAAGAAGCCACATCATAGCTGAAATCAAACTCCACCTCAGGAAATTCCTTTCCTTCCTCAATGAAGAACTCTTTCATTTCATCACGAGCTAGCAAGAAATCCTGCATAGCTTCTTGAGCTGTCTTTCCGTCACCCGTAAGACCGAAAGGCAAATTGTTATCATCGGGCATATATGCGCTATACCCGTCGTTGCTGCGTTCTATAAAAACTCTAACTTTCATAATCGTGTGTATTTAGATGGATAGGATTAAAAATTAACCCCTGAATCCCGTTTAATTGATTTTAATGTTCCACTTGCTACTTCTTGCTTGCCATGATTGCTTGTAGTAAAGAACTTGCCTGTAATTGGACTATACCATAAGGGATGTCCGGCTCTTTGTTTTTTTGTCTTTACGCACCCACCTTCAGCAAGTAGTCGTTCCAGTTCATTATACTTCATATCTTATTCGCTTGATTAACAACACAAAGATAATGATATTAAATTTAATATCAAACAAATTGCAACACAAAATGATATTAAATTCAATATCATTAACAATATATGAAAATTAAAAGTTAGTCTTATTCACCAATCATTCTCCGAATCAACTCCCTATTCCTCGGATCATCCGCATTTATCACCTCTCCTCACTCAAATAAATAGTAGTAATAGCATCAGCCATGAGCATCTTTAGATTAGCATAGCTGATTCCCCACATGACATAGTCCATTGTCCATCCATAACGCTGACAAGCAAAGTCTATCAATGTCCCATAGGTACTATTGCCTCCAAAGGTAACGCTACTATTATCTTTCTTTACTGCGGCTATTCTGCTGCGTTCTAAGCGTTCTTTGTCTATTCCAAAGTACTTGATAAACTCTTCTGTATTATCTCCGGACAGAACGATTGTAAATATGGTAGCGAGTTCTTCTGCTGCTAACTCAGAGAATTCCTTCGCTCGTACTTCCACCTTACTACCATCAAAGACATCTTCCTTCCGGTTGAACGTATAGTTAGACAGTATTCGGCAAACAATCTCCTTCTTTTCGGTACATAACCGAATGGCTTCCAAATATGGATTAGCAGATATCAGTCTAGCATCAGCCTCCAGGCTCTTGAACAATCTTGCCAAGTGATAAGTTATCCCCAACGTAGGAGGATATAAATAAAATTGCTGACTACCAATATTGAAACCGACAGGTCTCTCAATGATGGTATCAGCAATGTTCATTTCAAGCAATTCTTTATCTTCCATAGTGCTAAATAATTAAAGAGTGCCAGCTAAAGCACTCTTTTCTGAAAACAATCTTTTATTAACCTTCAGGTGCAGGAGCACTTGCGGTATAGGGTTTAACCTGATTGCCGGTAGCAGGTTTCAATGCGTCAAAAGTATATTTCCATTTCTTTCCTTCTGACGTATCGAAAGTATCTTCTACTGAAACTGTTGCCCGATCAATCAGAATCCCTTCGACAGACGAATCTTCAGGAGTAAGCCGGACAGCATATTCTTCCTTGACTACCCCATCCTCATCTTCGATAGGTTTACTTCTGCCTTTGCCCGCACGGATCTCGAACTCAAAAGCGTATGTATTTCTGGAATACTTCACCGCTTCATTTTCCCCGCCTTCAACCTTAGCTTCCTTCTTCTCTCCTTTGCTTGTCGTTAGTTTAGTAGAGTTTTCTACCGGATCGTATTCTAACTTATCCCATTTAGTAGGTGCAGCTCCATCAGCACCCAGCTTTCCAAATTCAATTTTGGGTTTTCCCCATGATAATTGTGCCATAATACTTATTCGTTTACTTGTTTATACAATAACTTGTTATTGATGAAGTGCTCGCTCTTACCGTTCACTTCCATTACCCTTTGTTTATCCAGCGTGAAACGGTAATCTTCTCCACGTTGCACTTCTAAAAGTTCAGCGGCCAGTTTGCAGAGTTGACGCAGACGGACTGAATTCTCCTCAGCTTGCCCATCACGTAGATTATCGGGAATATAGATATTCACATTTACAAAAGCTTCCTGAATCTGTCCTTTGCCATTGTCAAGCATAGAAATGACAATATCTTCCTTGCCTGAGTTAAGCGGTCTTAGAGTCTTGCTCAATTTCCCGGTAACAGCCTTCTCCAGTTCAGACCCTTTGATTATTTTGTAAACATCATCCTTTATTTCAATATCCGATTTCATCCTACTACCTGACTTTTAAGTTTCTCCATCATATGATAAAATTCAGCATGAGCCAACAGTTCTGCAGAAGCAAGAACAGACTTACTATCTTTGGCTTCTACATATTCGGCATAATGCATACCAGCAACGACGATCAGCACATATCCGCTTGAGTAGTTCTTAGCAAGTCTAACAGCTAGTTCCTTACCTGTTTTCGATCCTTCTGAACCACTTAAGACAGTTTCAAAGCCGGACGTCTTCACAATCTCCCCATGAGCAACAACGACATAACCAACAGAGCTTCGAAGATTTCCAGTTTGATTAAACCAGCTTTCTTCTTGTGATCTATCTCTAGCCTCTGTCACGCACTCATTACCTAGATTCGCCAAAGCCTGAATAGTAACCGAATCGATCTGTTTAGTTCCTGTATCAAACATAGCATTAATCTCCGACAATGATGTAGTCATTCTTATAGCCATAGTTTTGCATTTAATTGTCCTCTGTGAAAACCTTGAACCTGTTTTTCAGCTATTACGCACCCATTGTTTAATAGCCGGATAACATCACCTATCTTGAACTCTCTACAATTTTGATTCAGATAAACCACATATTGATACACATATACCTTACCATCTTCAAAAGTCATCTGATTAGCTTTATTGTTAAGTTCATACCGACAGGGAATTTCACCTTCAAAAGAAGATGTACCAGGATGATAATCACCTAGATAGTCTTCGTAGCCTTCGATGATTACTTGGTATTGCAATATGTGAGGTCTGAAATTAGGTATCATAGATAGTCTGCTATATCAAGAATCTTAATCTTACTACCTAGCCTATTAGGTAGATTATATTCACTACATAAAAAAGAATAGTAGTCCTTAATTCCTTGAATATTCCAAGAAATAGCAACCCCTCCTTCTCCCATTGAGGAAGGTCGAAGCAATAGAGAGGGGATAAACTTTGCAATACCACACAGTACCCGCGAAATAGTATCCTCATCTATCTCACCCTCTCCCTTTATTCCAGAAGTAAGACTAATTTCCAAAAGGTCAGCCGCCGACACCTGAATGCCGAAGGTCTGAAACTTCTGTTGTATGTAGTCGTTTACCGTCATCTTAGTATGGTGTAATCAATCTACTATATGCAGTGTAACTATAATGCGTACAATACTTCGATTTATATACGTATCGGAACGGACATTTAGGAACAGTTACCAACTTACTTTGAATAGCCGGACTTTCAGCAATAACGAATACAGATTGCGGTGCTGTTAACACCAAGTAATCCATAGGAACGATTTTAACGACCTCGTTCTGAATCATAGGCAGACCGACATCAAGCATCACAACATCTGATTTGGGCAAGATAGGTTCACTAATATTTGATGCCCGTACGCCCAATGAAACCAAGGACATCATCAAAAAGCCACACATGGCAAAAATAAAATTCTTCATTTCTTTACTGATTTATAAAATTAAACAATGGAAGGGTAGCATTACCTACCCTATCCTTTTACTCAATACCCAATGCTCCTTTCAATTTGGCAGTTGATTCTTCATCAAGTTCTGCAATCTTAGCCAAAAGAGTTTCCTCTTTCATGTTACCGGATGCCTGTACACCAACAGCTTTCAGAACTTCTACAAAAGCCTTTTTCTCGAATTCTTGTTCAAAAAGGGAGATTTTACCCTCCTTCTTTTCTTCGGGAGTCTCGATACACTCGGTAAGATTGCGACTTGCCAGATCTTTCACGCGAGATTCGTCCACGATTTCGATCACTTCACCCGGATTATAAAGCTTATGAGTGTACTTATCACGGAAAATACTAACAACCTTTACCTTCATGCTTGTACAGTTTTAGAGTCCAAACAATAAATTCTGTCTATATTATCAATGACAGGAACGACCATTGCCTGAGAAGAAGTAAACTCTTGAAGAGGATCATTCTTTGCATACTTAGACAAAAGGATGAAATCATCAGCAATCTGATAAACTACTCCAGCAACGGGTCTTGTCTGTTCAGCAAGTGTGGTCCACACCAAAGATCCTAATTTCTCATCACAGGTAAATACAGCCGTACCATCCTTCCAAGGCTTATGTGACTGACGTACACCGTTAATCTCCGTTTTGATCTTACGGTTCACACGATGGAGGATAATACTAAACTTCTTTTTCAATGTTTCTGTAGCCGAATCCAAATCAAGAGCCGGAACGGATGTACCTACGAACTTATTGATGAAAGCCCATTGTTCTCTCGCTTGTTGGCTGATATAGAAAGCATTCAGCCAGGTATCATCAGCCCATACGTCAGTAACAGTGTTACTGTCATCATCAGCCTTATCCATAATGCGCTTAATATCATCCATCACCTTGGCATCTGCACTACTCCATAAAGCAGATACGCCAAATTGATTTTCATCTTTGTAGCCATAAGACAGCCGGATACCAGTACCATTGTTTCTTGTTGAAAGAGCAACACCTGTTGAAAGACCAGACAGAAACATATCTTCGATACGTTCCCAAACACCTTCAAGACAACGCGGAGTATCAGCAAAAATCTTATTGATAATAAGATTCACCGAAAGTCCCTGTGCAATCATATTATCCACATCCTTCATCTGCTTCTCCGTCAGATAAAGTTTCATTCCCAACTTAGGGATATCACCTGTTGCAGTGGAAAGAGAATCACGCTTTTTCAGCGGGAGTTCTGAATCCAAAGAAACAACATCGGCAGCTACACGGCTGTAATCAGCCAATATGCTGGCCCACTTTCCATCAGCAGAGAAATCAGGAGTAAGCAGATCTTTATACATATAAGTCTGCTTAGTTTTATTTCTCTCATTGATTTTCTCAACGATAGATAAAACCAACTGTGGAAAGAATTTTTGAGCGTACTCGAAATAAAATGATTTTTCCATTATGCTTCTTCGTCTTTTCTAAATTCAACTAAAGGTAAAGCTGCTTTCAACGCCGTTAGAATGGTATCATAAGCGTATGGGGCTGCTGCCATGTTAACTCTACCTCTTGTCATGATAGCTGCAAAAGGTTTGGCGGTACGGATGGTACCTCTGATAATCCCCGCATAGGAATATCCGTCAGGAAGAGTACCGAATGACGTCTTGTCTTCATTCAAAGGCATAGGTTTATACGTCCCGGTACCATCAGTAATAGCAGGAACACCCGCCTTAATTACATTCAATGAATAACCGGTCACATCCAAGGAACGTCCCCCTTCAATACCATCAAGGTATTTAGCAATAACGATGTTATCATCTCCCGTGATAATCTCGTTCGGTTCATTGTTTAGATTTACTTTCGTCATCTTTTGATTTTTAATGAATTAGAGAATTTGCAATGTCTGAAATTTGTTCTTTCGATGGTTTGCCATCATCAAGAATATGTCCCATTCGATTGCTTGGTAAATTAGCCGTTTTTAGATTGGTAGCGACTGTAGTAAGATGTGAGTTGATTACTGTTTCATCTGCATCTGCGGAAATAGCAAACCCCTCTTTAATACGCCAATCAGGAATACCTAATTCTTTGGCTTTAGACAAAATCGTATTGGTTCTGGAAGTTTCAGTTTTTTCCCTTTCAAGAGCATCGTACTTTTCTTTAAGGGCATTGAACTCTTTCTCTCGTTCAATTTCTTTTTTGGAATACTCTTCGAAACGTTTATCCATCTCCTTTTGCCACTCCGGTTTGCCTTCATCAGCTTTCTTAGCATCTTCTTCAGCTTTCTTTCTAGCAGCCTCTGCTTTTGCTTCATCGTCTGCCTTTTTAGCATCAGCTAATGCCTTTTCGCGTGCCGATGTGACGCGTTTGTCTATTCCACTTTGAAGACCTGTCAAAAACTCTTTCTGAGCAGAAATGACGAGGTTTAGATTTTCATCAGTTACCAGCCCCGTTGTACCAAGTGCGTTAGCGTGTCCCTGAAGAATCTCATCAGATAACCCAAGAGCCTTATACTCCTGTTTTAGTGCATTGAATATCTTTTCTTTCATACCATATGAATTATATTATTATTTAGAATTCGTGGTATAAAAGTAGTGATGAAGGAAAGAAAAAGGAAATAATTAGAGAGGTAGAAAACAACAATTCGCCAATTGTTGGAAAATAGCATAAAAAAGACGCAAAACCAACGGAATCGCGCCTATGCTTAGATAAAACTATTTATTTCTCCTTCGAACTCTTAATCTAACCATCTCTTTCCTTCCATATGGAGTTAATATCCAATAGGAATACAGTCCATCAGTTTTTAATAAATCAGTTTCTATCAACCCAAGAGACATGAGTTGAATTAAGATTGTCTGAAAACATTCATCGTCTATTGTATCAAGGCCACCTAAGTTTAATTTAGAATGCAATATTTCCATAATTTGCTCTTTAGACTTTGGTGTTAACAAACTATCAGATAAGTACAGAAACAATTTGTTCCATGTTTCTTCAACAGTACGATACCCTACATCTAAACAGTTGCAATCAAACGGATCTTCACTATGAAAATACGTTATATCAAATTTATCCTCACCACGCTCTAAATCTTCAATATCAACTGGTGCGCTTGCATCTATTTCCTTAATTCTAGACAATAAATAATCTTTTTCTTTTTTAAGTTGAAGCAATTCTTTATTAGCTTCAGCAGAAGAAACTTCATCCGCTTTAACCCATCCTATACGAGGATGGATTTTTATCTCATTATTTAATCCTAACACGACTTGGGATGCCAACTCATCAGCATTACTCCAAAATTTACATGATCTCTTTTTTACACAAAATTTAAAATCTTCTAGCTTATTACGTTTAGATTGTTCTTGCTCTATTTTGGTGCCAGGCAAAGACTCGGGATTCTTATGCACAAACGAAATGACTGGAACTCCTTGTTCTATTGCATATTCAAACTCTTTCTGCGTGTAACTTTTCCCTGATTCTTCTTCAATTGAACCATAACGCCCCGCCACTATCAAAACATAGTAATCACATTCCCGAATGAGGCTCTTTATAACCTCCCATTGCGAAGAATCGGAAGCGTTGAAATATTCCATTCCGACAGGAAAACAATTCATTTGCAGAAGAACTTCCATCACCTTTTTACGTTCTTCCTGTAAATCCTCGTATGTTGAGCTAACAAACACTTGATATTTCTTCTCCATAGTAATCTTATCGCAGATTTAAATTTCAGTTACTTTCTCTATTCGTTGATTTCAGTTTTTTTAATCGAATAATGTTCCTCTTCATACTCAATAACCAACTCAGATAGAATCCTTAACTCTATCAATCTCGGATCAGGCAATGGAGGTTCATCATCTGTCAAAGGAAGAAGTTCTTCTACCCTTTGGCAGATTGCATCATGTTCTATCTCATTCTCTATTTTTACCATATTACAAAAGATTTATAGCTGACAACTCCTTAGTCAAAGACTGAATACCTTTCTGTATCTTCTCCAACTGCTGTTTGCGCGGTTTGTGCACTCCGGCAGCATAGTGCCACAACTGGCGTTCATTGATTCCTGTAATACGGCTCAATGCAGCCTTAGTAAAGATATTGCTGTAATAATTGATAAAGGTGGCAGCATCAATCTTGAATTTTAGTTCAAACTCTCCAGACAAAACTTCACAGGGATTAGAGTTATCTTCCAAGTATAATTCGATAGCCTCCTTCATGTTATCCTCCAGCTCCTTCATGTCGTTACAAACTGTAATGACAGGAGCACCTTCGATATAAGCACTCAGATTCTTTCCTGCGTGTTCAACGATTACTTCTACTGTTTTCATATTACCTCCTTTTTAAATTGAGAGAACAAGGGGGGGGCTACTTTAGCCCCGCTTGTCTCAAAATGTTGTAATAAGTGCCTTTCTCAACGCCTTTGCTGTTATGATTCGGTACAATAACCACCTTACCGTCTTTTTCAAACTTCATGTGGCTACCTTTCTGACTCTTTAGAACAAAAACCGTTTTCTTGCAACATAGTTACAACGTCTTTAACCGATTTGTAACTCATAACGCTTTGGACTTAATTACTATGCAAATATAGTAATAATATGAATACTAATAAACTTATTATTCATTATTTTACTATGATTTCAAAGAATCTAAGTAATCATATAAAGCAGGAAGACAATTTCGGTCAAACTCAAATTGAGTAGCTGTATATGGGAGGTATTTTGCATCTACATTCTCTGCATCTTCTCCCCATTCACACCCTTTTCGTTTTCCTATTTGGATTCCACTGGCATTATCTCTAATCCACTCCCAGATCATTCTACCAAGTTGATCGTTTTTTAATGATTTTGCACATTCATGCTTTCTACAATAAAGGATAAATTCATCATTACCCATTTTAATTGTCTTGCTCATAACTTTTTCTTTTTAAAATTAAACAAATATACAATATAGAATATGAAAAAGAAATTTATAGAAAAAAAATAGCGGCAACCTTATCAAATTACCACTATCCAAAAGGAAAACTAACAGCCTTTACCTTTTTTCTTTGCACCTTTCTTCTTTCCCATAACAAATGTTCTGTTTTAATATGATAAAATTATAAACCCAGTAATATTTCTCATTTCTCCTCCAAATCAGGGTCTATTTTTCTTGTTTCAGACTTTCTAACTTCTTCCTTCAATATCTGTTCTACCTCTTCATCTGGTTTATCAGTAATACCCAAAAGCCTAACAGCAGTACTAAGCGATATAATCCCATCCGAGTAAGCAGAACCAATAGATGCCCACCTGGTTTGCTTATCTTCTTCAAATGGTTCTTGAAACTCAAATGAAACAACCAGTTCATCAAGAAGTTTTGCTTTATCCGGATGAAGGAATTTCAATACTGATATAATAACCTTGACTTCCCGATCAACCAATATATCATATATCTCAAGATTCTTCAATCGCTTGATATAGCCTATAATCAGGGCTCTTTTGATCGCCTCCCCAGAAAGAGTACCAATACCTTTCATTCCTTCAAAAGAAAGATCAGGAGTTAGTGAGTCCTCGAGAATAGATGATTTCAAATCTTTCTTCTCGGCTTCACGTGTTTCAGAAGATAGTGGAGGGTCTATGTACTCAAACTTAGAATCTTTCCCATAATACTGAATCAATGTACCTATTGCATCCGGGTCTTTCAAACCTTCAATTACATCTGCTGTAGCTGCCGCCATTGGATCAGAGAAATAGTTATTGATATCACCAGTTTTGGAATCAAGCATTTCTTCTCTTTCTGCACGATGCTGCACACCCATCCATGCCTTTTCTTGCTGATAGAATATAATGTTTATCTTTCCTGTAGGATTCTGGTAAGTCTCAACCTCCCATCCGACCGCTCCTTTCTTACAGTTAAAATAAAAGTCTTTGGTTTG
>ERZ779656.1599-NODE-1599-length-11675-cov-2.852840_pt1 | contig 11675 bp, 10 predicted proteins | sample MGYA00511102_ERZ779656 | MGnify/ENA primary metagenome ERZ779656 (study PRJEB29588, sample SAMEA2143980) | human gut metagenome | biome: human gut; feature: human-associated habitat; material: faeces | place: Denmark | collected 2008/2010 ... | reverse complement strand
GTCAGAGTGTGACGGCCGATTCCTCAGCAGCAAATTCCGGCAATCCGGCAGGGGCACAGCCAGCAGCTGCATCTGCCGCAGCACAGCAGTCACAGCAGATGGCTTCACAGAATACAGCACAAATGGGGCAGCCGATGGGGCAGCCGATGGGACAGACGATGATGGGAAATACTATGATGAATCAGAACATGGGACAGCCGGTTAATGTTCAGCCGGCACAATTTAGCGCATTTGCGGGTGGAAACCTTGGAAATTACCAGCCGGAAAATATTGATCTGATTATGGATGTTCCGCTTCAGGTGACAGTTGAGCTTGGAAGGACAACAAAATCCATTTCAGATATTCTGGATCTGGGACCGGGAAAAATTATTGAGTTGAATAAACTGGCAGGCGAGCCGATTGATGTGCTTGTCAATGGAAAATATGTCGCAAAGGGCGAAGTTGTCGTCATTGAAGAAAGTTTCGGTGTTCGAATCACGGAAATTGTCAATGCTTCAAGAACAGGCGGAAAGTAGAAACAGACATGACAAATGTGTTACTGACAGGTTCTCTGGAAAGCTTTATACAACTTTTGGGTGCACTGTTTATTTTTGCTGTTGTTCTGGCTGCTACATATCTTACCACCAGATGGATGGGAGGTATGCAGCGTGGACGCCAGAATAATAAGAATCTGCATGTGATAGAGACAATCAGTGTCGGCAATAACAAGATGATCAGTATTGTGGAAGTCGGCAGTGTCTATCTGGTTGTTTCTGTTGGAAAAGAGGAAGTACATCTTCTGGCACAGCTTACGAGGGATCAATTAAAAGATTTCTCTTTTGAGCTGGAACAGAGTGGGAAAAAGCAGGATTCTTTTGCGGAAATTCTCAACCAGTTAAAAGACAAGTTACCAAAGAAGCAAGGATAAAGATGAGCAAAGGGAAAAAGATATACTGCATTGCAAGTTTTGCGTTTGCGTGTGCGGTTTTAATACTTACAATTACATTATGCATGATGCATCCGGGACGTGTCTATGCAAGTTCCATGGACCCGGACAGTATTACAAAGATTACACAGAAAGATACACAGGGAGCAGATCATAATACAGACAATGCCAATGGATTGTCAATTACATATAACAATGATTCCGGATCGGTTTCCACACCGATCAAGATGCTTCTGGTGTTGACAATTCTATCACTTGCACCATCGATTCTGATTATGATGACTTCGTTTACACGAATTATCATTGTACTTCATTTCCTTAGGACTGCGATCGGAACGCAGACGACACCACCCAATCAGGTTTTGATCGGTCTGGCATTGTTTCTGACATTTTTTATTATGTGGCCGACGTTCCAGCAGATCAACAAAGAGGCAATTCAGCCACTCGATAAGGGAGAAATCACACAGTCGGAATTTTTTGAAAAAGCAGAAGGGCCGATTCGTGAATTTATGATCAAAGATGCAAAGATCCAGATAAGGGATGTGAATCTTTTTGCGGAGATTTCCGGAGAAACGTATAAAGATACAAAGGAATTGTCGGATGTTCCGTTTACCACACTGGTTCCGGCATTCATTCTGAGCGAGCTTCGGAAAGCATTCATTATGGGATTTTTGATTTATATTCCGTTTATTGTAATTGATATGGTGGTGTCATCCGTACTGATGTCCATGGGTATGATGATGCTTCCTCCGACAACCATTTCGTTGCCGTTTAAGATTTTGTTGTTTGTTCTGGCGGATGGATGGGATCTTGTCATAAAATCCCTCGTCCAGACATTTTATTAGGAGGATACCGTATGATTTCACAGGGTGCAGTTCTTGATATTGCAAGAGATGCAATTTATACCATTCTGATCACGTCGGCACCGCTGCTTCTGGTTTCTCTGGTGGTTGGTCTGATTATCAGTATTTTTCAGACGGTTACATCCATTCAGGAGCAGACACTTACGTTTGTTCCAAAGATTATTGCGGTATTTGCTGCAATGATCCTTTGCGGCTCCTGGATGTTAAATAACATGACCGAACTGGTGGAGCGTCTGTGGTCGAATTTCAGTACCTATCTGAGTATGTGATTTGATAAAAAGATATGGTTAATTATGTATTTACACTTGAAAATTTTGAATATTTTCTGCTGATTCTGGTAAGAGTTACCTGTTTTGTGTATGTGGCCCCGTTATTGGGGCAGCAGGGAATTCCCAATCAGATTAAAATCGGATTTTCATTTTTTGTCTCATTGCTTTTATACAATGTAGTAGATCGGCCGGAGCTGACATACGCAAGTGTTGTCGGGTATGCGGTAGTTGTGATCAAAGAGGGAATTACGGGACTGCTGATTGGGTATGCGGCAAGCATCTGTAATTCCATTGTTTTGTTTGCAGGAAATATTATAGATATGGATATTGGTCTGTCCATGTCTACCGAATTTAATCAGGACATGGGAACAGAAACCACACTGACAGGAAATCTGTATTATTATCTGGTTCTGCTTCTTTTGATTACATCTGATTTTTATACCTATCTGGTACGTGCGGTTACGGATTCTTTTTCCGTAATTCCGATTGCCCACCAGAAATTTGCATGGGATCATCTGTTATCTGCAATCACACGCTATATGGGAGATTCATTCATCATAGGGTTTCGGATTTTTCTTCCGTTTTTTGCCTGTATTATGGTTTTGAACTGTGTACTTGGAATTATGGCACGTGTGGCACCGCAGATGAATATGTTTTCGATCGGTATGCAGCTGAAGATTCTGGTTGGATTTGTTGTTTTGTATCTGATCGTGTTCCTGTTGCCGAATGTGGCAAATTATATTTTTGATGAAATAAAGACGATGGTGAAGCTTGTTGCAGAAGGTTTGTATTGACGAAAAAAATCAGAATCGAATATTGCATTATAATCTGCAATGGTTTGCAAAAGACGGCGAAGGCGGCGAGAAGACAGAACCTGCGACCGCCAAGAAATTAAAAGATGCCAGCGATGAAGGTAAGGTTGCAAAAAGCCGCGAACTGAATTCGGCATTTGATCTGATCGTTTTGTTTCTCTGTCTGAAAATTTTTGTTTCCTTTGTGGGAGAGAAATTCATAGATATTTTTTCTTACATCTATGAAAATATGCCGGATTTTGTTAAAATAAATGAGGGCGGATTGTCGGTACAGGCTGTGGCAGGCCTGATTGCCTCCGTTACTTTAAAAAGCCTGCTCATTATGCTTCCGTTTATGGCGTTTGGATTTGTTGTTACGCTTCTGGTCAGCATTGTGCAGGTAGGATGGAAAGTTTCCACAAAACCAATGAAACCGGAACTTTCCAAGCTGAATCCATTGAACGGATTCAAACGTATCTTTTCGAAAGATTCGCTCTTTGAACTGGTAAAATCCATTTTAAAGATTGTGATTATCATATATATCGCGTATACTTCCATAAAAGATAATGCAAATGATCTGTTTGCGTTGTATGATCTGGGACTGAATCAGGCGGTTGCGCTTGTGGGGACTCTGATTATCAATACGGGAATAAAAATCAGTATTGTTTATCTTGTGATTGGTCTGGCTGACTTTATCTATCAGAAACATAAGTTTAATGAAGATATGAAGATGACCAAGCAGGAAGTAAAAGATGAATACAAAAATACAGAGGGAGATCCGCAGATCAAAGGACGGCAGCGCCGTAAAATGCAGGAGGTATCCCAGAAGCGAATGATGCAGGATGTTCCCAAGGCGGATGTAGTCATCACGAACCCGACGCATTTTGCCGTAGCATTGAAATATGAGGCAAAAGTCAGTTCTGCCCCGGTTGTCCTTGCAAAAGGAGAAGATTACCTTGCGCAAAAGATTAAGGAAGTGGCGAGGGAGAATAAAATTGAAATTGTTGAAAATAAGCCTCTGGCACGTATGCTCTATCACAATGTTGATGTGGGAGCAGAAATTCCGCCGGAGCTTTACCAGGCTGTGGCAGAAGTTCTTGCTGCCGTATACAAGGCCAAAAATATACAGTAGTGCAGTTATACAACAAACAGGTGCGAAAGGAGGTTGTGCAGGATGCTGAAGAAAGCGGATATTGGTGTAGGTTTATATCTTTTGGCGGCAGTAGTTTTCTTCATTGTTCCAATTCCATCCGTATTGCTGGATGTGATGCTTGCATTTAACATTTCCATCGCCTTAATTATTGTATTTAATGTATTGTTTGTTCGGGAAGTACTGGATATGTCTTTCTTCCCGACATTACTTTTGTTTACGACTATTTTTCGAATTTCTCTGAACGTATCTTCCACCCGTCTGATTCTTCTGACGGGAGATCCTGGTAACGTTGTTAAGACATTCGGTTCGTTCGTCGGTGGAGGAAATATGGTGGTCGGTTCCATTGTATTTATTGTCCTCGTATTGATTCAGTTTATTGTTATCAATAAAGGTTCGGAACGTGTATCCGAAGTAACCGCCAGATTTACACTCGATGCCATGCCTGGTAAACAGATGGCGATTGATGCGGACTTAAATACCGGTGCGATCACCGATGCGGAGGCAAAGGAACGACGGGAAAAGATTCAGAGAGAATCTAGTTTCTTCGGCGCGATGGATGGTGCCACAAAGTATGTAAAGGGAGATGCTACGGCAGGTCTGGTCATCACCTTTATTAACCTGATCGGCGGAACCATTATGGGAGTTATGAATCAGGGACTTGGATTTGCAGATGCCATCCAGCAGTATGGTCTGCTGACCATCGGTGATGGTCTGGTGTCCCAGATTCCGTCTCTTCTGATTTCTCTTGCAACCGGTATACTTGTTACCAAGGGATCAAACGAGGCAGACTTTTCCGGAATTCTGGTCAAGCAGCTTTTTGGAATTCCGAGGGTACTTTATATTGTAGGTTCCGTGCTGGTTTTCCTCGGAATTTTTACTCCGTTAAATCCGGTTTTATTTATTGCACTTGGTCTGGTGTTTATCATCGCCGGCAAAAATATCAGCAAGAATATCGGCGAAGAAAATATTGAGGAAGAAGTACAGCAGGCGGAGACGGAGGCGGAAGAGATCCGGAAACCGGAGAATGTGGTTTCCCTGCTTCAGGTCGATCCGATCGAACTCGAATTCGGATATGGTATTATTCCGCTGGCAGATGTAAACCAGGGTGGAGATCTTCTGGATCGTGTGGTAATGATCCGGCGGCAGATTGCACTGGAACTTGGTACGGTTGTTCCGATTATCCGCCTGAGGGATAATATCCAGTTAAATCCGAATCAGTACATTATCAAGATCAAAGGCGTGCAGGTAACGGAAGGAGAAATTCTTTTTGATCATTATATGGCGATGAATCCGGGGTATGTGGAGGAAGAAATTACAGGTATTCCTACATTTGAACCGTCTTTCCATCTTCCGGCCATCTGGATTACGGAAGCGCAGAGAGAACGTGCAGAGAGTCTTGGATACACCGTAGTTGATGCACCGTCTATCATTGCGACGCATTTGACAGAAGTAATCCGAAGCCACATCGCAGAGCTTCTGACCAGACAGGATGTACAGAACCTGGTCAACAACTTAAAAGAATCCAATCCGGTTCTTGTGGACGAGCTCACGCCGAAACTTCTTGGCCTTGGAGAGATTCAGAAAGTACTGCAGAATCTTTTGCGGGAAGGCATTTCGATCAGGGATCTTTTGTCTATTTTTGAATCGCTGGCAGATCATGCACAGACATCCAGAGATACGGATGTGCTGACGGAATATGTAAGGCAGAGTCTGAAGCGTGCAATTTCGAGCAAATATTTCCCGTCGAACGAAACGACCAGTGTCATTACGCTCGATCCGAAAGTGGAACAGGAGATCATGTCTTCGGTCAAGCAGACAGAGCAGGGTGCATATCTGACGATGGACCCGGAGAAAACAAAAGCAATTATGGATTCCGTGCGGACAGAAACCGAGAAACTCGAAAGCCTTGGAAAGAATCCGATCATTATTACATCGCCAATTGTGCGTATGTATTTTAAAAAACTCACAGAAGATTATTTCAAAGATCTGATTGTTGTCTCTTACAATGAAGTAGAATCTGATGTGGAGCTGCAATCGGTAGGGATGGTGACAGCATAAATGACAATTAATAAATTTCAGGGAAAAACACAGGAAGAAGCCATTGCAAAGGCAAAAGAAGAATTTGGAGAACGCGCGGTCATTATGAACATCCGTGAGGTAAAACCGAAGGGGCTGTTTCGTGCGTTTAAGAATTCAACATTTGAAGTGACTGCGGCAATGGAGGAAAAAGAACATTTTTCCAATGCCATGCAGGCAGCACAGATGACACAGAGTATGGCAAAAGAAGGAAAACTGCACGACATGATCAATCTTGCGGCGGATGAACCGATTACCATTCCGAAACTGCAGGAACAGGAAGGTAACGCACAAGCGACCAGACAGGAGCCAGCACGTATGCCACAATCACAGAATCTGGTACAGGAAAATGAAGAGAAAAAATTAGAAGAAAGACTTGAGGTTTTATCTGACCGTCTGGAAAAATCTCTTGGCGGGAAAAATCCGAAGGAGCCGGAGACACCAAAGGGTCCGTCTTCGGAGGAACTCAATTTTGTCCGGATTCTCTACAGCACGCTGTTGAAAAACGAGGTGAGTGAACAGTATGTCAATCAGATCCTTGGCGAAATTGAAAAATTTATCCGCCCGGGACACAGTGTGGATACGATTCTTTCCAATGTTTACCAGAAACTGATTCTGCGTTTCGGTCAGCCGAAATCACTGGATTTAAGCGGAGCAAAACCGCATGTTGTATTTTTTATCGGGCCTACCGGCGTCGGAAAAACAACAACAATCGCCAAAATTGCTTCCAAATATAAAGTGGATTATGAAAAAAAAGTAGCGTTTATTACTGCAGATACCTATCGGATTGCAGCAACAGAACAGCTTCAGGTGTATGCAAATATTCTTGACGCACCTATGTCTATCGTGTATTCTAAAGAGGAACTGAATGAAGCAATTGAAAAATATGCGGAATACGATCTTGTTTTTGTTGATACTGCTGGATTTTCCCATAAAAATGAGGAACAGAAAGAAGATATCAGAAACCTGATTCAGGGAGTCAGCCCTGAATATACAAGTGAAGTATATTTGGTTCTCAGCGCTACAACGAAATACAGAGATTTGCTTGATATTGTAGATACCTATCGCACAATATCAGAGTTTAAACTGATTTTTACAAAACTGGATGAGACATCAACGTATGGAAATTTGCTCAATATTAAGCTGTATTCAGATGCGGAACTGTCTTATACGACAAATGGACAGAATGTACCAGATGATATTGAATTATTCGATACACAAAAGATCGTGAAACAATTATTAGGGGGCAATTCGTGATGGATCAGGCAGAACAATTGCGAAATGTAATAAAACTGCACAATCAGAATAATCAGAATAATGCACGCGTAGTGACAATTACCAGCGGAAAAGGCGGAGTCGGAAAGTCGAATCTTGCGGTAAATCTTGCTGTATGTCTCAGAAAAGCAGGCAAGCGGGTAATTATTTTTGATGCTGATTTTGGTCTTGCAAACGTTGAGGTAATGTTTGGCGCAATTCCACAGTACAATTTGTCTGATTTTATATACCGTGGAAAGTCAATTCGTGAAATAATCACACCGGGACCGATGGATATCGGCTTTATATCCGGCGGATCCGGGATTATAGGATTGAACAATCTTACAAAAGAACAGATTTTATATATCGTAAATTCGATTGACACATTGAATGAACTGGCAGATTTTATCCTGATTGATACGGGTGCAGGAATCTCGGATCAGGTTCTGGAATTTGTTATGGCAAGTCCTGAGGTATTACTGGTATCCACACCGGAACCAAGTTCCCTGACGGATGCGTATTCGCTTTTAAAAGCATTGTACTGCAATCCCGATTTTGTGGAGGAAGAGACAACCATCCACATAGTAACCAACCGGGTAAATTCCCGGGACGAGGGACAGGCAATTTATGAGAAAGTGAATTCCGTAGTGTCTAAGTTTTTACATGGAAGTCTGAATTATCTGGGGATGATTCCACAGGATGCTGCTTTGGAACGGGCAGTAAGACAGCAAAAGACAGTTACCATGAGTGATCCGAATGCAAAATCCGCAAAGGCAATTTCCTGCCTTACAGATCATCTGTTAAACGGCACCCAGCAGAAGGCACCGGTACGGTGGGGAATAGCACAGATGTTTTCCAGTTTTTTATCAAACCGAAAATAGGGAGATGAATAATTATGAAACTTTCAGATGTGATTACTCCGGGAGACAAAATTGATATTAAAATGCTGCATGAAGCGAACCAGGAAGATAATGGAGGAGAGATCGCGAAAATCTATCAAAGTGCGGTCAGCGACATTTTTTCGGATCAGGAATTGGAAATTTCTATGCCGACAAGTGGTGGAAGAATGGTGTTATTTCAACTGGAGAGGGAGTGCAGCATTGTTTTTTATACAAAAGGCGGTATGTATAACTGCACAGCAGTTGTGAAGAAACGTTATCGCAAAGAAAATCTGTATCTGCTTAGAATTGTGATTACTTCCGGATTACAGAAATTTCAGCGCCGGGAATTTTTCCGGATTCCTTATACGACACCGTTAAAATATTACGAAATATCGGAACAGACGGCACAGATGCAGACAACGGAAGAATTGTTTGCGGAAATTCAAAAGCCGGAATATATTGATCAGGTACGTGAGGGAACGATTCAGAATATCAGTGGCGGTGGAATCCGCTTTGTCTCCGGACAATGGATAAAACAGAACCAAAATATTCTTCTGGTGATCAGACTGACAAATGAATATTCGGATGAAACTTTTTATCTTCCGGGACAGGTGATTGCAACAGAAAAACATCCAGCGATAGAGGAAATGTACATTCACCGGGTAAAATTTCTGTTCCGGGATCTCCGGGACCGGGAAAAAATTGTACGCTTCGTTTTTGAGGAAGAGAGAAGAATTCGCAGGAAAGAAGTTGGGTGACTCATATGAAAAAAAACATTTTGGTAGTTGATGATTCTGCACTCATGAGAAGGGTCATGTGTGATATAATCAATTCAGACAGTAAATTTCAGGCAACGGACTATTGCAGAGATGGTCTTGAGGCATATGAGAAACTGAAGCATACCAGCTATGACGGTGTGGTTCTGGATGTGAATATGCCACGCATGGATGGACTGCAGTTACTCGAAAAGTTACAAAAAGAAGGCATACGTGCAAATGTGGTGATGGTAAGTACGCTTACTGACAGCAGGGAAGCAGATGTTACCATTTTGGCCATGGAGCGCGGAGCAATAGATTTTGTGGCGAAACCGACAAATATCATAGAGGCAAAAGGAGAGGCATTCAAAAGGCAGCTTCTGGGTGTTCTGGATGCTGTCCTTGCAACACAAAAAACAGCAGGAGGTATCCGTGTGGCAGCAAAACCGGCAGCAAAGGCACCGATGATGCGCAAAGCTGCAGGTGGAAAGAACAAACTGGTTGCACTGGCGTGCTCCACAGGCGGACCGAAAGCGTTACAGAGTGTGATTCCGTTTCTTCCAAAGGAACTGGATGCCCCGGTTGTACTGGTACAGCATATGCCGCCGGGATTTACCAAATCCATGGCTGACAGGCTTGACGACCTGAGCAAAATCAGGGTGAAGGAAGCAGAGCATGGAGAGCGGCTGCAAAAAGGATGCGTTTATATTGCTCCGGGTGGAAAGCACTTAAAAGTTACAAAAACCGCAGACGGAAACAACAGCATTGTACTTGATGATGCAACGCCGGCAATCGGAGGACTCAAGCCGTGTGCCAATCTTATGTATGATTCACTGACAGCAAGCAGCTATGATGAGATCGTTTGTGTCGTCCTGACAGGAATGGGAGCGGATGGAACCAATGGAATCCTTTCGCTGGGAAGATCAAAACCGATTCGCGTAATTGCACAAAACGAAGAAACCTGTGTGGTATACGGAATGCCGAAAGCAATCTATGAAGCAGGTGTGGTAGATGAAGTTGTACCACTGGATGAAGTTGCACAGACAATCACAAAAAACGTGGGGGTAAAATAACATGGATGTAAGCCAATACCTTGAAATCTTTATCGATGAAAGTGCAGAACATTTACAGACGTTAAGTGACTGCATCATGGAACTGGAAAAAGAACCGGATAACAAGGACGTTATCAATGAAATCTTCCGTGCAGCCCATTCTTTAAAAGGAATGGCCGGTACAATGGGATTTAAGAGAATGCAGCACCTGACACATGATATGGAAAATGTGTTCCAGGAAGTCCGCAGCGAGAAAATCCAGGTAGACAGTCAGATGATTGATCTGCTGTTCAAGTGTCTGGATGCAATTGACGGATATCTTGAAAATATTAAGGCAACCTCTGATGAAGGGGAAGAAGACAATGAAGTCATTATCAAGGAACTGAACAATTTCCTCGCAAAAGCAAACGGAGAGGCTGCTGCCGCAGAGGCAGCACCTGCAGAAACAGAAAAAGAAGCAGCGGCGCCGACAGACAATGGAGACCACAAACTGTATCTTCAGATTGATCTGACGGATCAGGAGCGGGATGCCGTTATGACTGCAAAAGACAGTGGAATGCATATTTACGGCATGACGGTTATGATCCAGAAAGAGTGCCTTTTAAAAGCGGCCAGAGCATTTTTGGTATTCCGCGAAGTGGAGGCTTTTGGAGAGATTCTTGTATATCGTCCGAGCTCTCAGGATATTGAAGATGAAAAGTTTGAACAGGAATTCAGCTTTTATGTCGCATCACCGGAAAGCTTTGACAAGATCCAGAACGCTGCAAAGAATGTTTCCGAGATTGAAGATGCCGTTGGAGAAGAACTGACTGATTTTTCACCACGCGTAACAGAAACTGAGACGGAAGAAAAGAAAGAAGAAAAACCGGCAGAGACGAAACCGGAAGTACAGGCTGAACCAAAGAAAGCGCCGGAAAAGAAAAAGGCTCCGGCAAAGAAAAACGGTGTAGGAAAACCGGCGACAAGCCGTACGGTCCGTGTGGATATTGAAAAGCTGGATGCTCTTATGAACCAGGTATCCGAGCTTATCATTGCAAAGAACAGTCTGGTATCCATCAGCTCAACGGAAGAGGGAGGCTTTACCAATCAGGGATTCCATGAACAGATTGAATATCTGGAGCGAATCACCACAAGCCTTCATGAATCTGTTATGAAAGTCCGGATGGTGCCAATTGAGAGCGTTGTAAATAAATTTCCACGTATGATTCGTGATCTGTCCCGTACATTGAATAAGAAGATGGAACTGGTTATGACCGGTGAAGATACCGAGCTGGATCGTACCGTAGTGGATCAGATCGGTGATCCGTTACAGCATTTGCTTCGTAATTCTGCGGATCATGGTCTGGAAGACACCGAGCTTCGTATCCAGAGAGGAAAGCCGGAAGTCGGAAATATTTTCCTGAATGCATATCAGGAAGGAAATAACGTTATTATCCAGGTGGGTGATGACGGTAACGGAATTGATACCGAAGCGGTAAAAGCAAAGGCAATCGAGCGAAATATTATTACACCGGAACAGGCCGAAGTCATGACACAGAAAGAGATCATAAATCTTTTGTTTATGCCAAGTTTTTCCATGGCAAAGAAGATTACGGATATTTCCGGAAGAGGCGTTGGCCTGGATGTTGTAAAATCTAACATTGAGCAGCTTGGCGG
>ERZ779656.1596-NODE-1596-length-11688-cov-12.315826_pt1 | contig 11688 bp, 19 predicted proteins | sample MGYA00511102_ERZ779656 | MGnify/ENA primary metagenome ERZ779656 (study PRJEB29588, sample SAMEA2143980) | human gut metagenome | biome: human gut; feature: human-associated habitat; material: faeces | place: Denmark | collected 2008/2010 ... | reverse complement strand
TGCTTAAGCCGCTAGGCGGGAATTGTGCGGTGTTGCCTTATGTTTTTTATGGGCAGTATCAGTATCTGCTCCATATTGCCGCTTTTACCCTCTACCCCAAAATCTGCACTGAATTTTTTCTCTATCCGCAATCACGGGGTTTGGCATTGTTTTGTTCCGCTTCAGCCTGCTTATACATAGTCAGCCCCCCGGTTAAGCCGGGGGCTTGCGGAAGCCCTAAGGTGTATCTGAAAACAAAGAAGATGACGGATATTTCACAAACACAAGCAGGATTTTGCGTGTGTAGAATAGACGATATATCGAAAGCGGCGTTCAGCTGCTTCGCCTGCGCAGGAAAGCGCTGTGCCGCAGTATCCCGGAAATCACGGGAAAGATACGTTTCTTTCCTCTTCATCGTCCGTTATCCTTTCTTTTTGTACCCGCAGTCACAGCAGGGTCCGCCGGAGGCAAGGGTGTACTGCCGCACAAAATTTGTCACGCCGCCCGCTTCGCTCATGGTGTAGTCCAGACGGCACAAAGCAGGGGTCAGGTCGTACAGCCCCAGCTCCTTCATCAGCACACAGATGCCGCACTTGGTAAAGCGTCCCTCGTAGCCGCTGCCATCCGGGTACTCGTAAAACTCCATGTTCCACGAGTAGGGGTTGCGGTCGGCGGCTTTCAGGGCAGCGGTGGTTTTCATAGCGGCAATATCCTTTGCGATGAATTTGCTTTTTCCGCTCTTGCGGCAGAACCACTGCATGGGCGCTGTCATCATGGATTTTGCGTAGTAATCCGTCAGCCTGTCCACCTCCGGGCGCTGCGGCATGGAGAGAATGAACGCGCCGAGCATTGCGCAGTTGACGATGTTCATCTTGAAGCGGTCCGATTTTTCAAACTCCGGCAGGTCTGCAATGATTGCTTTGTACTTCGGCTTTGCTTTTTTCGTGATCGCTTGTGCCGCATCGGCATCATAGCCGAACACCGCCGTCAACTGCTTTTGGAATGAGCCTGCAAACAACGCCCACATTCCCATTGGCATACCCATGTATTTCATTGCACTGCCTCCTTACATTCTCCGCATTTTGCCTTCTCCCGCAGCAACACCAGCCCCAATACCAAAACCAGTAGGTGTCCGGCGGATTCCGTGCCGTGATCGATCTGATCCAGCGGCCACGGCAGAAGCGTGAAGAGATTTCCCACAATCCCCGTAAAAACGATGGGGTTGCAGAAGGATGCCAATATCCGCTGTGCTGTGTTTTTCAGCGGGAGCATCCTTTTCCAGATCATAACGAGCATCACGACGGAAAGAAGTACATCACACAGGATATATGCTGCCAGCAGCGGCGCGGCGTTGCAGTAAAACACCTTGTTGGCAATTTCAGCTGCCGCCTGCATATCGCCGTATTTCTCAAAGGTAAACTTGAAGATCAGCGCCACATTCATGAACATAGCATGAACATAGCCCCAGCAGACCGTGCCGGTGAGATAGGCGATTTGAAACAGCTTGACCCATTTCTGCTGCTTCGGTTGGGTGAGGCGTTGCTTCAAAAGCTTCCACATCTGGTGAAAACCGATGTAATAGAGTGCCGTTCCGAGAACACCGCAGATGATGCTGACCACCATGCGCCATGTTGCCATATCAAGATAGGCGACCTTGACCATCAGCCCAATGGATTCTGTGCTTTGGCTTTTCCCGGTCGCCGCAAATAAAAAGTCGCCGATCACATATAAAAGGCATCCAATCATACCTGCGATGAGTGCTCGTTTTTCTTTGCTCATTTTCATCGCTTGCCTCCAAATCCGATCTTCACGATCTGCATTTTCATCATGCCGTCACCGACCCTTGCAAGAAAAAACAAAACAGCGGGAGCATTCCGATTTCCCAATGTCGTAAACTTCATTGTCTCTCCTTTCCTCAGTGAATAAAAGCCGTCATAAGGACCGCCAGCACCGCTGCTATACCTGCCATACCCACCGTGCCGAAAAGCCACTTTTTCTGCTTGTCTTTTGCAGTAATGTAGGGCTTCAGATCTTCTGTTCCGGGAATCGTCCATACGTTCGTGTGCCCCACCCAGTAGCCATCGATCAAAAAGCGGTCAATGAGATTCATAACGGACAAGATGACAAGCAGCTGCCAGAAGCCCGCCGCAAAGCCTTTCGCACCGTTTATCCCATAGACACAGACCAGCACATAACCAATATAGCCGGGAATGCAAACAGCTTTGAAAAGTTGAGAATTGCGCTTGATTTTCTCGTGTGTCGTAAGTCCCAGCTTCACGCACCGCTGCTGCACTGCCGGGCTGTAGAGATGCACCATCCCAACAGCCCCCTTGCGGATGCCCACAGCACAGACAAGAGCCAGCAAAGCCCCCAACCCAAGACCTTCCAGAATCACCTGTAAAAGCATTACTTATTCCTCCTGTATCCGTTTTCATCCCGGTATTCGGGATGTTCCTTTACGTATGGATCCTTATCGCCGCAGATGGTATAGTCGCATCGGCAGCCGTCCACACAGGTGGTCGTCCGCACGAGCTTGGCATGGAGCAGTTCCATGGACGCATAGTCCACATTGCACAGGGCGGGCATAATGTCCGCAAATCCGAACCGCTTAGCAAATTCCGCCGCCGGACACGCCGTAAATTCATAATAGATGGGCTTGCTGTTTTCGTAAGGTGCAACATCCATCTCGTAATCATGCCATGTGTCACAGTGCTTTTGGGCGGTACTGAATGCCCGATACATCAGCTTTTTCCAGAATGGCTTGTTGATGTCAACGAATCGCAGCTTCCGGAAGGACGGCAGGATCAGATTTTCTTCTATCTCTTCCATTTCGCGGAATGTGACCACATCCCGGCACACATCGTAAAAGCACATGATGGCGATGCAGTCGTAGGTGCCGCCTACGCCGTTGTGAAAATTCTTTTTACCGCCGAGGTCGGTGCGCCACTTGGAAAGAAGCTCTGCGTATCTCAGCTGCACCTGCTCCCAGACCGCCTCGCGCTCCACCTCCGGATAGTGCAGAGTGATTTTCGCCAGAATTTCCTTTTTGCAGGGTTTGGAATATAGCACATGGCAGCTACGGTCAATTTGTAATTCGCTGTCCTTCATCTTCCCACGCCTTTCAGAAAACCGCTCTTTGCATTTTCTTCGGTGTCGTCCGATTCGTCGTAGGCATCATAGAGCAGGTGATCGTGCCGTCATAAAAATTGTTGCCGCCTGTCAGCCGATAGGCACTGCGAATGGCTTCTTTTCGCTCTATGTTTCTTCCTCCAGATACCAATAATCATATGGCCGTTTCCGGCATCATTTTTTCAAAATATCCGTAATTTTCTTGAAATCCTTGCGCGCCTCCTTGAAGATTGGCAGCATACAGTAGCAATGCACCATCTTCGGGCGGGCGGACACTGTATAGGGAACCTTAGCGCTTTTGCAGGCCTCCTCAAAGTCCGGCAGCGCACCGTATAGCACCTCATCCGCAGAATAGAAGAAGTGAATATCGCCAACGCCGGTAAAATCCCCCCGGGAGCCGGAGAGCATATAGTCCGGCACATTCTTACAGCCATGCCGCATAAACTTTTCCACCGTCACCATAAAGGCATAATCGATGGAAACGTCTCTCTCATTCAATGCCTTCATCCGCGATTTTTCGCCATCGTTCCATGGCACTTCGCCGGGTGATACGGCAACGATATGCCGTGGCTGCGGCAATGGCTCCGGCTGCGCATTATTGTGCGCTGCGATTCCCAGAGCCAGTGCGCCGCCGGAGGAAAAGCCACTGGTGCTGACATTTCCACCGCCGTACAATTCGAGCATTCTGCGGTAGCATTCATAGACCATTTCGTAGGTTTCGGTGATACAATGCTCCATGCAGAGCGGGTAGAACGGAAACCACACATCGCAGCCGGTCTCACGGCACAGCTTACGCATGACTGGCAGATCGCCCTTGTCCGGGCCGATCACCATACCGCCGCCGAAGAAATAGAGGATGGCGCGCTTTGACGGATTCGGATTTTCACGTACGATCAGGCATGGAAAGCCGTTGACTGTAATCGTCTCATAATATGCCTTGTGGTCGGTCGGCGTAAAAACGCCTCGATGTCGGTTCTGCTTTTCAATTTCCTTTCGCAGTTCGTTCTCTGGCAATGTGAAAGACTTTTTCACTCCGGAGAGTCTATACACTGCCCGCAGGATGGATGCAAAAATGCTCATGGCTTTTTTTCCTCTCATTTCCGCGCTGTAACGCACAGCCACCCCTTTTTGTTTTTGTGGCTCTGGATCTTACAAAATCCTGCTTGCTCCAGATATGCTTTCAGTGCAGTGTCCGTGTAGATGGTCATACCATTGATAATTTGTGTCCATTTGTCATCTTTTGCTGTTTCGCCGTTTGCTTCATTGCAGATGAAAAAGATCCCGCCGGGCTTCAGCACCCGATAGACCTCTCTGAAATTCTGTGCAAGCTCCGGCCAGAAGTAGACCGTTTCAAAGGCGGTCGCCACATCGAACTGCTCCGCTTCAAACGGCAGCTCTGTCACGCTTGCCTGTTGCACGTTGCACCGTCCTGCCGCAATGGCTCTGGCATTGACTTTTCGCGCTTTTTCCACGCTGACGGCTGAGTAGTCGATGCCCTGCACCCTGCCTTTGGGACACAGTTTCAACAGCGTTTTAATGTTCGCTCCACCGCCGCAGCCGCAGTCCAGTACCATGGCATCCGGGGCAGGCTGCAAAAATTGAAGTCCCCACGCTGCCATTGCGCTGTGTCCGAAGTTCATCATGGCAACCATGATCTTCCCGCCAAGTCCTACGGGCTTTCGGGTGTTTTCAAAGAATGACATATCACACCTCCGATTTCACACATTCTGCATAGGTCAGTGGGAAGGACGCTTTCAGCACAGCACTTTTTCGCACCCTCCACCCGTTCTGCCGCAGAAAACTCAGATACTCCTCACTCGTCCACCTGCTATGCAGAGGGAATCCTACCAATCTCATAAAATAGGCTTTGATCCTTCCTCTAAGTGAATTTTCCGCGTGCGTAAAGGTTGGCGCGATCAACACACCATCGTCCTTCAGCACCCGTTTGATCTCTCGCAGTGATTTCTCTGGCTGCGACACGATGTGCAATGCGTTGGATACGATCACCACATCAAATGAATTGCCTGCGTATGGCAAAGAAAACATATCCTGCACGGAAAAATGCAGCTTCGCAGAGCAATTTCCCCGCTTGGCTTCTGCAATCATTTTTGGAGAGGCGTCCGTCGCCTCAATGCATGCCGCTACTTTTACGATATGCTTGGCGATCAGTCCCGTTCCTGTAGCCAGCTCCAGCACTGTTTTGTCTTTCACGACCGGACGGATCAGCTCATATATTTTTTCGTATGCTGCCCTGTCTTTTCGCATAAAGCAGTCATACAGACCTGCATTTCTGTCCCAGAAATTCTTGTGATCTTGCATTGCCGCCTCCCTTTTATAGTTAGACCACTCTAACCAGCACGCGCAGATCTGCAAGTTAGGTTCGGTTAACTCGTGTATTTAAGAAAAGCCGCATTTCTGCGGCCTTTCGCCTTATTAAATAACTTCCTCCATGCACTGCACACCAGCGTTTTCAGCCACTGAGGATAACGATTCTCAATCTGCTCCTTGTGGAAACAGCCAAAATCTATTTTTTGCACCGTTGCAGTAGCCTTTGTCTTTTTGTCTATATTATACCGTGCTTGCTTGTGATTTGCAATGGTATAGTATTCTATTTTGTAATTTTCAAACGCAGAACTATGATTGAAGAGGATGCTATTATCCGGAGCCTTTATGGTTAGTAGTACGGATTAAGTCAGATGTTTCGCCGGTGTTCTCCCGAATCTGTCCGCCGCCGTTTTTCGCATGATGAATGTGCCAGTTGTTGCGGCAGTCAGGTTCAAAGGTCACATTGTAAATACCGACTTGCTGCGTAGAAAGTGGTGCGAGATAGTTTTGTCCGATAAAATATTTCGCAAAGGCGTCATTGGGTGCGCCGATGGGAAAGACCATTTCATTCTGATGCTTGGCTTTTGCATCGGCGTCGTCTTCCGCCCATACCTCCTTTGCCATGCGAAAAGCCGCCCATGCCTTGGGCCAGCCCGCATAAAATGCCGCATGAGTCAGGATCTCCGCAATTTCCGTTTTGGTCACGCCGTTGTTCTTTGCCTATCTCCACGCTGCGCTATTATGACAAGCAGGAACTTTTTCCGAACATGGAACGGGTGTCCGGCATCCGCAAATTCGGTGACACGGAGATTGAAGCACTTCGGGTCATTGAATGTCTGAAAAAGGCTGGCATGGAGATCAAGGACATCCGGCAATTCATGGATTGGTGTGTAGAAGGGCCGTCCACCTACCCGCAACGCAAGGCACTGTTTGAGGAGCAACGGTCGCACATGGAGGCAGAGCTTGAGCAGATGAACCGCACTCTGGATATGCTGAAATTCAAATGCTGGTACTATGAGCAGGCAATCAAAGACGGCAGTGAGGACAGACTAAAGACACTGATTCCTGACCGCTTGCCGGAGGGAATCCAAAAAGCATATGAAAACGCGCATAGATAGGCTTGCAGTTCCTCTATGGTTATTCTTTGCTCTCAAAGCAACAATTATCTTAACATTCCCCAAATACACTCCAGTAATGTTAGCGCAAGGATAATGTTAATAACACGGAAATGCCGCAGATAAAACTTCTGAATCAATACGCCCAAGCCAATCCAAGTACAGGTTGCGATCGTTCCGATCGTTGCAATAACCAGCTCAAAAAGCAGCAAAGCCGGAAAAGAGGACATATATCCTACAACATAACCCGTTAGTGCGGTAACTCCGAACATATAGATCTTCACGTTGACAAATTGCAGCATGAAGACTTTCAGAAACGATGCGGATTGCTCTGTGTTTTCTGAGGTCTTCTTACTGAAAGCAATATGAATCGCAAGCCACAGTATATAGGCTGCTCCGATGTACTTCATCACTTCCATTACATTTGGAACTTCCCGATTTATCTCATAGTACCATTATCAGCGTACCAATCTTTACTTCAGGCTGTTCCAACATTTTCCGTTCACTGAATACCAGATGGATATGATAATTCGTCTTTGCCTTGTTGTGATGAAGTGCAGCACTGCATTCCACACCATGCCGACCATTACCGCTTCATACTTGCTGCTGTCCATATTCTGAAGCACAGCGGCTGCGGACTGGAGGGACACGCTATACTCCGGGGAACAGCCGCCAAACAAAACAGCGATTTTCAATCTTTTCATTGCTCTGCCTGCCTTTCTGCCAAATATTCCTCCAGGCACAGCCCTTTTTCATACATCTCTGTGGCGGCCTCAACGCCAACATACCGATAATGCCATACTTCCTCGGCAACGCCCGTGATGTCGGTTTTATCTCCAGGGTAACGGAAGATAAAACCGTATTTGTAGCTGTTTTCTTGCAGCCAAAAATAAAGATCATAGGTGGCTCCGTTGATGTCCACGGCTAAACCAATTTGATGTTCACTGTATCCGGGAACAGATACCCATTGCTTTGCCAGTTCCTCCGCTTCGCTCTGGGAATTTCCCTCTTTGCGGTATCCAGCCACTTTGTCGTCATAGAGCTGCTGCTGCTTTTTCTGCGTGCGGTAACCGGATACGACCATAGGCAGTTGATCCCAATTTCCTTCCTTTGCTGCTTCCAACATCTCCATGAGAGGATCATAGATGCGTTCATCTACTTTCTCACCGCCGGGCACCTCTACCAGTTTTGGCTCGTAGTTTTCGGGGATCGCGTTTTCATAGTTTACCAACAACAAGTTCCAGTCGGTGTCATCATTTACTGTCTGCGTGTTTTGGGGTGAGCTTTCATCCAAAAGGCCAACTTGCACATCATCAGGCCCCTGCGTTGTGGTGTCGTTTACTTGGGAATTTTCAGGCGATTCTTTATCTCCAAACAATGTGAACGCATATACACAAACAGCCACGACCAGAATGACTGTGGCAATACTTCCCCAAGGAAAGCGCCTCCGCCGCTGCTTTTGCCTCCGGCGATGACCTTCATTGGGAACAGGCAGCATTTTTTCTTCCATCATATAAAGCCTCCTTTCTGAAGGGGAACAAAAGCGCCCCTGTCAGCATTTATTGTACTGAACAGCGGCGCTTGGAACTTTAATATGAAGTTGTTTATTTCCTAAGAAAATCCTAATGTAAAGGGGAGATTTTACTTATGTTCTATCCAGCGGCGGTCCGCAGCTTTGCACCGGACAACACTTTCCCTCTCATATGATATTTGTCAACAGAAATCTGGATTTGAAATGTGTATGCTGTTCTGTAACAGTCAGCGGAGTATCCTTCCCATCATTTCGCTCCTTTCGGTGATTTGTTTCATAAAAGAGCAAATCCATGCTCCTGTCAGTATCACTCTACTGGACAAGAGCATGGATTGTTTTAATAAGAAGTTGATTGATTCCTAAGAAAATGCAAAGAAATTGCTAATTTGACGACGGCAAAGAGACTGTAAATGTAACCACATGATTTTTGCTGGATGCGCTGATTGCCCCGCCATGCAGCGTGACGATCTCCTTTGCTATGGCTAATCCAAGCCCTGTGCCGCCTGTATCAGAGGAACGAGACTGATCTACTCGGTAGAATTTATTGAAAAGAGACGCCAATGCCTCATTTGGAATATCTTCGCCGCTGTTCTGAAACCGAATGATGACTTCATGTTCCAATTTTTCCGCGGAGATCACAATCTCGGTATGTGGGAAGCTATACGATGCGGCATTTTTCAGAATGTTGTTGAATACCCGTGCCAGCTTTTCCGGATCGGCTTCGATGGTCAAGTTCTCGTCAAGATGCAGGGTAACGGTGTTTCCCCTGGGAGCCAAAACAGGAGACATTTCATCCGATAGTTGGACCAGCATATAATAAAGGTCGATGGTTTCCTTGGACAAGGTGATTTTCTGAGATTTATATTTTGTGATCTCAAAAAATTCATTTACCATCGTCTCCAGTCGGTAGGCTTTTTCCAACGCGATATGAACCCGCGCATCCCTCTGCTCAGGGGGCATATTCGGATCTTCCTCCAACAGATTGAGGTATCCAATTACAGATGTGAGTGGGGTCCGAATATCATGGGCCAGGTACATAACCAATTCGTCTTTCCGCTGTTCAGCCAAAGCGGTTTCCATTTTTCGTTCTGCTAAAGTTTGTTTTACAGAGTTTAGCTTCCGCTCAAATGGCAGCATTTCCGGTGACAACTGGATTTGCTTTTCATCGTCTGCCAGCAATGACTCTATCCCTTGATTGACCTCTCTGAAATAGCCGGTAACCCACCGGAAAATTCGTACCATGAGGACTGTAAATATTAGAAGAACGGCCACAGCGAAAAAAATTTCTTTATTACCTCGAAAATGGTCACTATAATAATAAAATGCTGCTTCATGCTTCGTGTCGAATACGGTTTCCAGAATCCATACAATCAGATCGCCAATTCGCTGTTTCCAGATAAAAAGATACAGCCCCACCACCACAACGATAGAGGTAATGACATTCATGCAAACTCGTCGAATGAGTTTGGATTGAAAAGCAAAGTATTCGTCTTTTTTATCAACTTTCAATTTTATATCCTATCCCCCATATCGTCTTAATGAATCTTGGCTTGTCCATGCTATCTCCCAATTTCTCCCGCAGGTGGCGGATATGAACGGTGATGGTGTTGTTGGATTTGCTGTAATACTCGTCCTGCCAGATTTTGTGAAACAAATCTTCTGAACTGACTACATTCCCGGTATTTTCCAGAAGAATACGCAGGATTGAAAACTCCGTAGGTGTCAGCACCAAGGGCGTTTCCCCCAAAAAGCAGGTATGTGCCTTGATATTCATTGTCAAAGAACCGCAAACAAGATTATCTTCTGATGCGGCAGACGTGGTTTCACCGGTATCAGAATGAGCAGGATTGTACTTTTGATACCGGCGAAGCTGAGACTTTACCCGTGCAATCATCTCCAGAGGGCGAAACGGCTTTGTAATGTAATCATCCGCTCCAAGAGTAAGGCCGGTAATTTTATCAGTCTCAGCATCTTTGGCTGTCAGCATGATGATGGGGTAGGTATGATGTTCCCTGATTTTCTTGCATAGAGTGAATCCATCTATGTCAGGAAGCATAATATCCAAAATTGCAAGATCAATGGGGGTTGTTTCAATGCAGTTAAGGGCTTCTTGGGCCGTATAAAATTTGAATACAGTGTAGTTTTCGTTTTTCAAATAGACTTCTATTAAATCCGCAATTTCTGTTTCGTCATCGACTACTAATATTTTATTAGACATGAAGTCACTCTCCCTTCAAAGAGTATATATTATTATATTATCAAAGCCGAACACAGCACATCCTTATTATTTCATGAGAAAACATTAAGATTTTCCTAATTTCTCACAGATTGCAATATCTTGGGGCTGAATTTTGGCAAGTTAAGAAACCCCTTGATATATTAGTTGTATCTGTTCATCTCTAAGCTATATTATATTTCGTTCTTATTTATTAAGCAATGATTCGCCTATTAAAGATAGAGTAAACTTACTGTCAGTTGGAGAGTCGCAGAAGATTCCCTGCTATGAATTTGCCCAGATCGTTTTCTCATAGTCTACTTCTCCCATAGTGTTTTGTCAAATACCTCCCAGACGCTCCCGGATTGCAAGCTTTTTCCGGATGTCTATACTCGGGATGGTTGCCTGCAGCTTTTCGATGTATACCCTGTCATTGTCATGACTGTGGAGTAACAGACCGCATGAAGTACATGGAACGCCGTGGAAGTGGTCTGCGCAAAATCGTCAGTGAAACTAAAAAGCTGCCTGGATACACAGCGGCATATAAGCCTGAATTTTCCTCAACAGCGACAGATTTCAGAGTCATCTTGAAAAATGTAAACTACAACATGTGCGATGCTTCCGTACATGTTGCCGCACATGATGCCGCACATGATACATCTGTGATCAGCAAGCAAAATTTGCTATTGGAATTTTGTGCAGATCCTAAAAGTCGAGATGAAATGCAAGCATATATTGATGTTTCCAGACAAACCCAAAAGCAAAAACCAGAAATACACTACCGTTCATTCCAAATAACCAAGAAGCCGGGCATTGGGTCTTATTTCCCATTGTCCTGCTTCTTTTCATTCCAGATTATATTCGCATCATTTACCCATACATCCAATCCTGAATTGCATATTTTAAATCCTGTACCTTACCCAACAGCCAGATCGCAGCCAGCGGCAGCCCCATCGGACTAATCAAAAATGCCATCAACAATGCTCAAAGAGCTTGTCGGATAGCACCAGCTCATTGAACAGTATCGGACGGTGCATTTCCAGATACGCCTTGCGAAGTCTGCCGTAGTGTCCGAGGGGCTTGGTCTTGCGGATAACGATGTTCGGGATAAGATAATCGCCGTTCTGTGTGTAAGTGATATTCATGCTGTTTGTACTCCTTTCATCGGCTCTCTCTGCGGTAAACTGCTGACAGGGACGAACACGCCCTTTGCAATGTCCTCCGCACGAATGGCGGCTTTCTTGGCTTCGATTTCTGCCTTTTTTCTCCCCTTGATTTTGTCCTCGTATCGCTTCTGCGCTCCGCTGGCTTTCCGCTTCAAGTAGTTCTGATGAAGCCTGTCCTTGCGTTCCTCACGCTTGCGGATTTCCTCTAATTCCTCCGGGGTAAGCTCC
>ERZ779656.1595-NODE-1595-length-11707-cov-4.795057_pt1 | contig 11707 bp, 16 predicted proteins | sample MGYA00511102_ERZ779656 | MGnify/ENA primary metagenome ERZ779656 (study PRJEB29588, sample SAMEA2143980) | human gut metagenome | biome: human gut; feature: human-associated habitat; material: faeces | place: Denmark | collected 2008/2010 ... | reverse complement strand
TAGGTCTTTTGATAACAATTTGATAACGGTTGTATAAGAGCCATTATTCTTGTAATCCAGTGGTTTGTGGGTTAGAGAATGATTGATAAGTGGCTCTGAACTAATCCATATTATTTAGAAAGCCCTTAGCTGTGGGTAGTAACTCATAGCTAAGGGCTTTTTTGGCGTTCAAGGATTATTTTTCGTCAGTATCTTCAGCAAATATTTTCTTGAAACTTTGAAGATTATCTCCAAATTTTTGATAAAATTGACGCTTTGATATTGGCTTTTTGGTGGATAGATTTTCGTATAGGGTATATGCAGTGGTTACTAAAGTTAGTGTGTTGAAATCAGCAATTTCACTAATTATTTCTTCGTCATGCCTTGAAATCATTATTATATCCTCCTGTTTATTAGTCAGTGAGTTTGTCTTTGAATGCTTCGACTAATGCGTCACTAAGCTCCTTTGAGGGAACTTTCGCCCAGATTTGTGTGGTATCGAACTTCGGATAGTAATAACGCCAGTTGTCGTATTCTTCCCTGCTGATTTCCTCGGAAGATAGCTTGTCCGCCTGTTCTTTCCAAGCGCAGAGCATTTTTGAAAGCTCGGCAGCGTCCTTACCTTTGTCCTTGTTGACTTTCAGGCAGACTTCTCCGTCTGCTTCGCTGACGGTAAGACCATAAATATCTTCAAGGGTAAATAAGGTGTGCATAAGACCGATGTAGCTGTCAATATCGGGAACATCAAGAGCCTGCGGGGAAACCTCAAGCACCTGCGCCAATGCAGCCGTTAAGTCTGCTTTTGGTTTACGGGAGCCAGTTTCGTACTGTGCCAGACGCACATCTGCGCTCCGTTCAGGAAAGCCGACAGCCGTACCAAGATATTTTTGCGTCATACCACGCAAAAGCCTAAAAAAATGTATTCTTTCGCCAATAGCCATAGTGTCTACACTCCTTGCTTATGTACTGCAATCAGTATAGCAGATATGCTTAGTGGAAGTCAAGAGAAAACGAAACAAAAAAGTTTAATATTTTCTCGAAAACCTCTTGACACAAGCATATATGCTTAGTATAATAGAAAATACTAAGCGGATATGCTTAATATAAACCAAATGACCGTCTGAGTAGGATACTCCGCCACGACCTTTTGATTTATTCAAGAGAGAGCGAGATAACGCCGCTGAAATGGGGGCAGGAACGATATTCGGGGAGAACGGCAACTTAAAAATCTTATGAAAGGACTGATGATATGGAAAACAGATTTATCCGTGCCGATGATGTGGCACAGGAACTAAGCGTATCAAAGCCCTATGCCTATAAGCTCATCAGAAAGCTGAACGAGGAACTGAAAGCACAGGGATTTATTACGATTGCAGGGCGTGTAAACCGCCAGTATTTTTATGAAAGGCTCTATGGGGCAGGAAAGGAGAGTAAGTAATGCCAGTATTCAAAAATGATGACAACGGCACTTGGTATGTGATGGCGAGGTATGTGAACTGGAAAGGCGAACGCAAGCAGAAATGTAAGCGGGGTTTCGCCACAAAGAAAGAAGCGCAAGAGTGGGAGCGGATGTTTCAGCTACAAAACTCGTCTGACCTTGATATGAGTTTTGAAGCCTTTACGGAACTGTATATCAATGATGTGAAAAACCGTCTGAAAGAAAACACTTGGCTGACAAAAGAGCATATCATTCGCACGAAGATACTTCCTTATTTCGGCAAGTTGAAAATCAGCGAGATTTCCACAAAGGAGATTATCACTTGGCAGAATGAAATGCTTGCTTATCGTGATGATAAGAAAAAGCCTTACTCACAAACTTACCTTAAAACGCTGCACAATCAGTTGTCGGCTATCTTCAATCACGCTGTACGCTATTATGAATTGCGTTCTAATCCTGCCGCAAAGGTGGGAAATATGGGGAGTGAGGAACACAAGGAAATGCTGTTTTGGACAAAGGAAGAATACAAGAAATTTTCCTATGAAATAATGGACAAACCTGTTTCCTTTTACGCTTTTGAAATGCTCTACTGGTGCGGCATTCGTGAGGGCGAATTATTAGCCTTAACCGCCGCCGATTTCAACTTTGATAAGGAAACAGTAACGATTAACAAATCCTATCAGCGTTTACACGGCGAAGATGTGATTACCACACCGAAAACGAAGAAGAGCAATCGCACGATTAAAATGCCGCATTTTCTCTGTGAAGAAATGCAGGAATATCTCGGTATGCTCTATGGCTTGAAAAAGAAAGACCGTATCTTTACGGTAACAAAAAGCTATCTTCATCACGAGATGGACAGAGGGGCGGAAGCCGCAGGCGTAAAGCGCATACGGATTCACGATTTGCGTCACAGCCATATAAGTTTGCTGATTGATATGGGATTTTCGGCGGTGGCGATTGCTGACCGTGTAGGGCATGAAAGCATTGACATCACTTATCAGTACGCACACCTGTTTCCGTCCAAGCAGACGGAAATGGCAAATAAATTGGACGATTTGGGGAAAGGAGATTTTGAAAATGTCGGCTAAGAACAGGGATAACAAAAACCGTTGGAGAAATATCACGGTAGGGTTTCGGGTATCGCCCGAAGAAAACGAACTCATTAACAAGGCGGTTGCTTTATCGGGCTTGCCGAAACAGGAGTACTGTTACCGCCGCTGTTTGAGTCAAGATGTGGTGGTACAGGGCAATCCAAGAGTGTATAAGGCTCTCAAAACAGAACTTGCCGCTGTCCTTGCAGAGTTACGAAGAATTGAGGCAGGGAACGGCATAAACGATGAACTGCTGAATGTGATTGAACTGATTACCGTTATTCTCGGTGGTCTGAAAGGAGAAGATGGGAATGGAGAATAAAAGAGAAATGACTGCTCCGAATGTATCTGCGGCAACAGATACGGAGCAGCCGTTTCCTAAATGTACTGACCATAGTATAGCCGACTGCGATGAAAATATCAAGAGTTTTGAGGAAACGCAGAGAGAAATGCTACGGCAGTTATCCCCCTCGTATCTCAAAACGGTATCAATGGCGGTTTTGTATGACACCGTATTTAATATACAGACACCGTTGATTGACGGTCTGCTCCAAAGGGGAACTTACCTTTTTGTAGGCTCCCCGAAGGTGGGGAAAAGTTTTATGATGGCACAGCTTGCCTATCATATCAGCACAGGAACGCCGCTGTGGGATTATAAAGTGAGAAAAACAACGGTGCTTTATTTTGCACTTGAAGATGATTACCCACGCTTGCAGAAACGGTTGTTTCAGATGTTCGGTGCGGAAGAAACAGGCGATTTATATTTTGCAACGGAGTGTAAAACGGTCAATGGCGGTTTGGAAGAACAAATCAGAGGATTTATGCAGGAACATCCCGACACGGGTTTAATAATCATAGATACCTTAAAGCGTGTCCGTGAAGCTGGCGGGGCAGATTACAGTTACGCAAGCGATTATGACATTGTGGCAAGGCTCAAAGCGTTGGCGGACAGTTATAAAGTTACAATGCTTATCGTTCATCACACCCGAAAACAGAAAGCGGAAGATATATTCGATATGATTTCGGGAACGAATGGACTGATGGGTGCGGCGGACGGAGCTTTTGTTCTCAGCAAGGAAAAGAGAACTTCCAATCATGCCACGCTCGATGTGGCGGGCAGGGATCAGCAGGATATGAAAATTCATCTTGTGAGAGATACCGAGCGTTTGGTGTGGAACTTTGAAAAATCGGAAACGGAGTTGTGGAAAGAGGCGCCTGAGCCTTTGCTCGAAAAAATTGCAGTTACTCTTTTTTCGGAAAGTAGCAGATGGGAGGGAACGGCTTCAGAACTTGGCGAAAGGCTTGGTGTGGATATAAAACCGAATGTGCTTTCACTTAGGCTTAGTATCAACGCAAGCAGGCTGTTTCGTGATTATGGTATCCGCTATCAGAACAGCCGCACGCACGATGGCAGAAAGGTTTCGCTTTGGAAAGAAACCGATGGGGCAGCGTGACAAACGGTGTCAAAGGTGTCAATGTTTTGGGAGTGGCACTGGTATCTTAAACATTGTCACCATTGTCACACATTGATACCGATTAAAGTTTGGCGGAGAGTGCAGAGAGCGCCTTTTCAAAGGCGGCTCTTTGCCCCTCGGAGAGCGCAAAACCTGCTTGCAGGTTGCATTTTTGTTGGCGGAGCTGACAAAAGTGCTTTTGCGTTACTTTCGCAGAAAGTAACAAAGGCTTGCGCCTGTCGGCGCAGAAAGGATAAGATACGAATTTATGCAGAGAACGATAAGCGCAATGGTCGGGAAAGGCTCGGTCAATCACAACAGCCGTAAATTCAAAGCGGAGAATGTTGACGCTGGCCGTTCCTATCTCAATATAGATTACTGCAACGAGAATATTAAAAAAGTCTATCACGAATTGTTTGATGAGGCACTCGCAAGATACAATGCTAAACAGACAAGAGCAAACCGAAAGATAGCAAACTATTATGAAAAAATTCGCAGTTCCAAGCAAGAAAAACCGTTCCACGAATTGATTTTGCAGATTGGCGATAAAGAAAATATGAGTGCTGAAAGTGAGAACGGACAGCTTGCAAGGCAGGTCTTAGATGAATATTATCGTGGCTTTCAAGAGAGAAATCCACAGCTTAGAGTGTTCTCGGCTCATCTGCATTTAGATGAAGCAACGCCCCACCTGCATATTGATTTCGTGCCGTTTACAACAGGCAGCAAGCGTGGACTTGATACGAGAGTATCACTCAAACAAGCGTTAGCCGCACAGGGATTTAAGGGCGGTTCTCGTGGCGATACGGAATGGTCGCAATGGGTACTTTCCGAAAAAGAACAGCTTGCCATCGTTATGGAACGGTACGGAATTGAGTGGGAGCAGAAAGGCACGCACGAAAAACATCTCTCTGTTTTGGATTATAAAAAGCAGGAGCGGGCAGAAGAAATTGAACAACTGGAAAGCAAAATCATAGATAAGCAGACCGAGTTTGAAACGCTTTCTAAGCGTATTCAAAATTTTGATAAGGGTACGGATTCACTTTCGCAAATGCAGAACGCACTGGAGAATGCCCCCGAATATCAGTTATCCGAACCACAAGGCTTTATGACTGCAAAAAGTTATAAGAGCAAAGTGGTCGAGCCGTTAATTAAGCGGCTGAAATCTCTTATTAAAACGCTTATGGTGCGGTGCTTTCAAGCGATTGATGATTACCAAAGGCTCAATCAGACAAACGCCAGTCTGTACCGTAGTAATGAAAAACTTAAAAATCACAATAAGCAGTTGACTTCCGATAATAACCGATTGAGAGAAGAAATAAAAGATTACAAGCTGCTACGAAAGGTGTTCGGTAGTAAGCAGATTGACAGTCTGTTGGAGCAGGCAAGGCAGTCTAAACAGCGTGGTACACGCTTTAGAAATAAAGAAAACGAAAGGTAGGAACAGACAATGGCAAAGACAATTTTTGAAGAAATGGGTGGCACTTATGTACGGCAAGGGGATTATTTTATCCCCTGCCTTACTCTACCAACCGAAAAAGAAAATAAGCCTATCGGCGTATGGGGGAAAAGGCACAAACGCTATCTACGAGAGCATAAAAGAGCAACCTATACTACCCTACTTACAAGCGGCAAGCTGAACAGCTATCTTGCTGGCATTGACGAACAGGCGCAAGAAATGTTTTCTCGGTTAGTAAAACATATGGCAGAGCGTGAGGGCGTGACAGAACAGTTAAAAGCAGAAAATGGCTTAGAGTGGACGAGGCGAATGAATAACATTCGAGCGTGTGCGATGGAGCTTGTCAATGAGGAAATCATCTACAATTAAAGAATTGTAACGCATATAACCGTAAAATTTTGGTGGGTAGGGATAAACTCCTTACCCGTCATTTTTTGTTCTCTTATCTGCTTAAACAAGGCGTTTTGACACCAAAAAGCGTTACATACTCCACTTGTTAGTCGCAATCTCTTGATTTTTTGAACATCGTTCAGTATAATGTAACTGAACGATGTTCAATAGGGGGATATAGTGTGGATAATAAAGAAGCAATCATACAGGCAGCGATTAAACTCATTGAGGAAAAAGGGGAACATTTAGAAGAAGTTACAGCCCGTGAGATATGCAAAAGAGCAGGTGTTGGATTAGGACTTGTAAATTATCATTTTGGAAACAAGGATAAACTCATCGAGCAATGTATTGAGCGTATGATAAACGGAACAGTCGAGCATTTTCAGAATATACGAGAGAAAACAGACGGTTTTACTCCTTTTGAGAAGTTGGAGTATCTCGGCAATATGACGCTTGATTTTCTGTTTGAACATTATGCCATTTCCAAAATTTCTGTTCTTACCGATATGCAGTCACCGAAAGAAAATGACAACACTTACAGAACTTATGCGGCATATCTTCCGCTTGTTGCAGCCTGCCGTCCTGACCTTGATGAAGCGGCGATAAAGCGAAAGACGCTGTATTTGATTACCGTTATGCAGCAAATGTTTTTGCGATACGAAATCATATCGCAAATATTGGGGATTGACCTTAGGCAGAAAGAAAATCGCAAGAATTTTCATACACAAGTTTTACACGATATTTTGGAGGTATAAAAAGTGAATATAACAGTGATAAATGGAACAGAAAAACACGGAGTTACCTACCGTTTAAAAGAGATGTTTTTAGCAGAATTCAGGGATAAGGCGACTATTACAGAATATTATCTTCCAAAGGACTGTCCGAGTTTCTGTACTGGCTGCCTGAGCTGTACATTAAAGGGTGAAAGCACTTGCAAGGACGCAGAATATATTGGGAGAATTGATAAATCACTTTTGGAAGCAGACTTGATTGTGATGACGTCCCCTGCCTATGTGTTTCACGCCACGGGAGCAATGAAAGCATTTCTTGACCATTTTGCTTACCGTTGGATACCGCACCGTCCTGCTCCTGAAATGTTTGGAAAGCGTGCAGTTATCATAACGCAATGCTTAGGCAACGGAGCAAAATCTGCGGCGAAAGATATTAAGCATAGTTTATCTTGGTGGGGAGTTTCTAAAATCGGAATATTTACCGGCGCTTTAATGAGCGATATTGTTTGGGAAAAGCTATCCCGAAAGAAACAAGGCGAGCTTACGGAAAAGATTCAAAAGCTATCCCGAAAGTTTGCTCATATAGATTATACAAAGCCCGCACACACAAATTTGATTACGAAATTCAAGGTTTTCTTTTGCCGTATGATGCAGAAATCCATACATAAATCAGACCCCGAATACCTTGACGGGAAGTATTGGGCGGAGCAAGGTTGGCTTGACAGCGGCAGACCGTGGAAATAATGTGGGGCAAAACGAAATCTCGGTTACTGGCAGATGTGAAAATGATAAATCAGTGAGTGATATATCAAATATTTTGCTCAAAATCAGTAAATGCCACGCAAAGTAGCAGGAAAATTCCGAATGTCATCTCTGCTTGCTTGTAATGCGAAGCACGGTTTTCTATACTTGGCGTATCAACATAAGGAGGTCACGAGAATGACATTTGCAGAAAAACTAAAATCTATCCGCAAGAAGGCAGGACTTTCGCAGGAACAGCTTGCGGAGAAGTTAGGCGTGTCAAGGCAGGCGGTTACAAAATGGGAAACTGAAACAGGCATTCCCGACATTGAAAATATGATGGCTATCTCTGCCCTGTTTGACATTTCCATTGACGAGCTGCTTTCCAATGAAAGAGGAATGAAAAAATCAGACGAGTATCTTTTTGAAAGCGTTACGGAATACGATATTGACGAGCCGAAACGCTATGATATGAAATTCGGTGGAGCAAAGCAATTCGTATTGTCTGGTTATGAGGGAGAGAAAATCCGTGTCCGTCTGGTATCTAATACCCTCTCCACGCTCCAGAACGATTTTAAGGTTAAAATTGACGACATCCGAAAACGGATTGATGTAGATGTAATCCGTAAAAACGGTATATCTGAAGCAACGGCAAAAGAATCTGTCAGTATTTTCGTTCAAATTCCTATGCCCTATGTGGGAAAAATTGAGGGTGCTGTCAATGCGGAAACCGTAGAAATCCGTTCTTTAGATTGCGACAGTATTGAGCTTGATGTAAAGACGCCGAATATCATTCTAAACGATGTCGGCGGCACAGTAGAAATTAACTGCAATCTGGATATGAGTGTGGTTTGCAATTCCTTAAAGGGATACCTTGCAATCAATCAGGTGTCGGCAACTTCCAAAATCCATATTCCAGAGGGTGAAGTATTTACTGCTGTTACGAAAGGTATTGGAACGAGCATTTCCTATGAAAAGGACGGCAGACAGACGGAACGCTTTGACACGCCCGATGCGGAAAATGTCATAGAACTGAACGGCATTAAAAGTGAGCTTGTTATTTGCAACGATTAAAAACGAAGGAGTGTAAATAATGAATAATCTTGAAAAAATCCAAAAGACAATGAAGGTCTTTCAAACACTAACGAAGATTGTAATGGTATCTAGTTTTGTGGCGATTGCCTTTACATTAGTGGCTGGCAGCGTAAGTTTGATGGCAGATAAACTTCCATTTGGCGAGCTTCTGCAAAGGTTGCTCATAGAAGCTGACAGAACGATTGACAATCGTGAAATAGGAATAGCCCTGCTCTGTGAAAGCGTGGTTTTGATTTTCGGAGCGATTGAAGCTATTTGTGTTTGCAGATATTTTAAGTTGGAACTGAGCGAGGGAACACCTTTTACTGAAACAGGAGCAAAGAGCATAACGAAGCTCGGAATACTCTTTATTGTTGTAGATGTTTTATCAGCAGCATTTTTCTCTGCGATGGAAAAGTTTGCATTTATATCAGAACGGATGGATAACGGCGGTGGCATTGGTATCGGCATTTGCTTGATTTTACTCGCAATGGTTGTTCGCTACGGTGCGGAATTGGAGCAACGAGGCAGAGCAAAGTAACGCAGGAGGATTTCTATGGAAGATAGTAAATGGATACTCTGCCCTGTCTGCGGAAACAAAACGAGATTGCAGCTACGGGCAGATACGGAACTGAAAAATTTCCCGCTCTACTGCCCGAAATGCAAGCAGGAAAGTTTGATTAACGCAAAGGATTTGCAGGTAACGGTTATTAAAGGATTTGGAGCAAAAATACATAGCTGAATAGCAAAGCGACAAATTGAAATTTGAAAGGAGGAATTGAAAATGCTTTTTGATTTTTTTAGTGCGGCATTTCCATGGATATTACTGGGATTATTTGTTGCATTTGCCTGTGCCTATTTGGGTAAAAAGAAAGGTTAAATTCCTGTTTATTGGAATTTTTGAGGGAGGATATTGTGTCACTTAATATAGCAGAAACATTTGAACTATTGTTTGACAAAAATAATACTACCGCATACAAGGCATTACAGAACTTGCAAAAAGAAAGCCAAGAAACGGCTTGTGTTTATCCTTATATGGATAGATTAAGCGATATGCTTGACAGTGATAATTCTTATATTCGTACAAGAGGTCTTACATTACTTGCCTATAATGCAAAATGGGATAAAGATTATAAAATCGATGAAATAATTGATAAATACTTGAACCACATAACAGATGTTAAACCTATTACAGCAAGACAATGTATCAAGCTGTTACCAATTATTGCAAAGTATAAGCCAGAATTGAGAAATGATATTATTTCTGCACTTCATAAGGCAAATATATGTGTTTATGATGATAGTATGCAACCATTAGTTTATAAGGATATTCAGAAAGCATTAAAAAAGATACAAAAATTGTAAAAACATAATTATAATTGCTAGCGTAAAATTTTTGTAGGACACATAGAAAAGGGAACACCAGTTTTGTGTTATTATATTAGTCGACCAAAACCAATAGCACAAAGGAAGGTGTTCCCTATGATTAAGAGTATACAACAGTTTGAAGAGTCTGGCATTAAAAAATTAGAAAAGATAATTGAAAGTTTCATGAAAAACCCTAAGGATATGGCATCCTTTGTTTATGGAATCCGCGATGAGGTGATTGCACTGGGGCAGGATCTCATAAAAGAGACATTAGAAGACTGCAACCAGATGCTCCGTGATAGTGCAAAAAGGAAGCAGTCCTGGGAAGTGGTAAGGACCGATGAGAAAAAGCTGACAACATGTCTTGGGACTGTTTGCTTTGAAAAGACATTGTTCCGGAATAAACAGACCAGAGAAAGCGCTTATCTGCTGGATTGGATCATAGGGATAGAAAGCCATGAACGGCTGACAGAAGACGCTGAAGCGAAACTGTTGGAGGAGGCGGTTCAGACTTCATACCGGAAAGCAGGGGAAGAAACAAGCCTGACAGACGAGGTGAGCAAACAGACCGTCAAGAATAAACTGCATAAACTGACATTCCCGCAACAGAAGGAAGAACAGCCGAAGAAAAAGGCAGTTGAGTTTCTGTATATTGATGCGGATGAAGACCATGTATCCCTACAGTTCAAAGAGAAGAAGGGAGACTTGGAGACTGGAGAGAATAACTGGAAGAATAACTGTGTTCTGGCAAAGCTGGTGTATGTGTATGAGGGGATTGAGCCGGAATCTCCAAAGAGTAAAAGGCATAAGCTGGTCAATCCCCATTATTTCAGCGGAGTCTACGATGGAGCAGATAACGCAAAGCTGTGGGACGAGGTATATGCATATCTGGACAGCCATTATGATCTGAAAAAAGTGAAGAAGATCTATCTGAATGCAGATGGAGGGACATGGATCCAGAGCGGGAAAAAGAGGATTGCAGGGATCACCAGTGTATTGGATGAATTCCATCTGCAAAAGTATCTGTTGAAAATGACAAGCCATTTGAAAGACAGCGTGGATGATGCACGAAAAGAACTCTGTGATGCAATCAAAAGCGGAACCAAGGCAGATTTCCAAAGTGTAGTTGAACGGCTGAAAGTCTGTGCAGAAACAGAAGCGATAGAAAAACGGATTGAAGAAAGCGGAGCCTATATCCTCTCGAACTGGACAGCAGCAAAAATCCGTTTAAAGGATCGAGAAACAGTAAAGGGATGCAGCGCAGAAGGGCATGTGAGCCATGTATTGTCCTTGCGGATGAGTTCCCGTCCTATGGGCTGGAGCCGGACAGGAGTAGATAAAATGGCGCATTTAAGGGCGTATTATTGGAACGGCGGGGATATGTTGGAACTGGTCAGACAGCAGGAGCGGGAGCTTCCGGTAGCAGCCGGCGCAGAAAACGAAGTGCTGAGTTGCGAGAGTATGCTGCGATGGGAGAGACATCGTCACAATAAGCTCGGGAAATATATAGAGAGCATAAACCACAGTGTCAGTACAGAAGTGAAAAAGTATGCATGGTTTAATGCGCATATCTGGGGATTATAAAAGCAAAGGACTTGCAAGAAGAAAACAAAGGAAGTATAGTATAAAAAGGTATTGAATTGAACTGATATATCTGAAACACATCCGGCAGTTTCTGCCACTATAATTCCTACAGTAAATTTACGCCGCCATTATAATTTGAACTATTGATTTTCTAAGCAAAATCGCTTATAATCTAACACGAAACATATTGCTATTATCCGCAGTTGCAGGGCGAGTGTTATCAATGCCGATAACAAAATGATAACATTAGCTCATATAGGCAGGATAATATGGATATATCAAATAATCAAAAGAACTACGAACACGATAGAGAATAATGACTAAGCAAAATTGATTAGTATTTGTCGAGTGGGAATAAATATTCAGTGTTTCCCGAATCCTGAAAAGCGTTGGTAATA
>ERZ779656.1578-NODE-1578-length-11854-cov-6.893211_pt1 | contig 11854 bp, 9 predicted proteins | sample MGYA00511102_ERZ779656 | MGnify/ENA primary metagenome ERZ779656 (study PRJEB29588, sample SAMEA2143980) | human gut metagenome | biome: human gut; feature: human-associated habitat; material: faeces | place: Denmark | collected 2008/2010 ... | reverse complement strand
GATCGCCGATCCGGTGCGGGAAGATGTGCCGGCTGCCGTAGCCCGTTGTATGAAGGCCGGAATCGACATTAAGATCGTCACGGGCGATACTCCGGCCACGGCCCGTGAGATCGCACGCCGCATCGGTTTATGGCACGATGAAACCGACTCCTCACGGAACGAAATGACGGGCGTGGAGTTCGCGGCGATGAGCGACGAGGAGCTGCTCGAGCGGGTGCAGGCTCTGAAGATTATGTCCCGGGCGCGACCGCTCGACAAGCAGCGGCTCGTGCGTCTTTTGCAGCGCAAGGGCGAAATCGTGGCTGTAACGGGTGACGGTACGAACGATGCACCGGCGCTGAATTTCGCTAACGTGGGACTCTCGATGGGATCGGGTACGTCGGTGGCGAAGGATGCCAGCGACATCACGCTGCTCGACGATTCGTTTACGTCGATCGCATCGGCCGTGATGTGGGGGCGTTCGCTCTACCGCAATATCCAACGTTTCGTACTGTTTCAACTGACGATCAATTTCGCGGCGATCATCGTGGTTTTCGTAGGTTCGATTTTCGGGACCGAGATGCCGCTTACGGTAGTGCAGATTCTGTGGGTCAATATCATCATGGACACTTTCGCTGCGCTGGCGATGGCTTCCCTGCCGCCCAATCCGGCGGTGATGAACGAACCGCCGCGTCCCAAAGACGAGTTTATCATCACACCGGCCATGGCCCGGACGATCTTTACCTGCGGAACGATTTTCGTCGGCGTATTGCTCGGTATGCTGTTCTACTGGCGTGCTACGACCGGCGAGCTCAGTCTCGAACAACTGACCGTTTTCTTCTCTGTATTCGTCTTTCTGCAGTTCTGGAATATGTTCAACGCCAAAGGCTTCGAAGCGTGCCATTCGGTGCTGCACGATCTGCGGGGAAGCCGTACGTTCTTCTTGGTGCTGCTGTTGATCGCCGTCGGACAGGTATTGATCGTGGAATTCGGAGGTCCGGTGTTCCGTACTACGCCGCTCACGTGGGTACAATGGCTCGAAGTGATCGGCTATACCTCTCTGATCGCTATTCTGGGCGATGTCGTGCGGAGTATCCGCCGCCGCATCCGTCCCCGTCCCGGCTGTCGGTAAGCGGTGAGAACAGGTTTTTCCGATGCGGTCGGAATCTTGTATTTGGTAAATGAAGAAATTGCTGTTGCTGTGCCTTCTGCTGGGGGTGTCGATCGGCGCTTTCGCCCAGGTCGATACATTGAGTCCGATTACCCCCCCCCTCCGCCGCAGCCCGTTTGTCCGGGATATGGAGCGGATAACCTCTTCGCGTGCCTATCGAATAACCTATATCGGAGTTCCCCTTATTGTCGCAGGTTTGGTCGTGCAGGAGCGGGATCGGGGATTTCGTCATTTGAGGAACGATTATGTACCGTCTTTCCGTCTCCATTATGACGATTATCTGCAATATGCTCCCGCAGCGTTGATGCTGGGGCTGAAAATCGGAGGAGTCCGGGGGCGCAGTTCGTGGGGCCGGATGTTGGTGTCGGATGCCTTTTCCGTCGCGCTGATGGCCGGAGCGGTCAACTCTCTGAAATATACCTGCCGTATGCCCCGCCCCGACGGATCGAACAACAAGTCGTTTCCGTCGGGGCATACGGCTACGGCTTTTATGGCAGCTACGATGCTTCATAAGGAGTACGGGCCTCGCAGTCCCTGGTACAGTATCGCCGGCTATTCGATGGCTACGGTAACGGGTGTTTCGCGCATGCTCAACAATAAACATTGGTTCAGCGATGTATTAGTAGGTGCGGGGATCGGTATTCTTTCCGTAGAGCTGGGATACCTGTTCGCCGATTTGATTTTCAAGGAGAGGGGATTGACGGAATTCGAGCAGGATTTTGCTTTCGATCGGTATTGCCGGCCGTCGTTTCTCGGTATGGAAGTAAGTACGGATGTGGTGATAGGACGGTATCGTCCTGTTGCGGGAGTCGAAGGCGAGTTCAATGCAGGTGTGAACCTGGGCATCGAGGGGGCTTGGTTTATGAATCCTTATGTCGGTTTCGGAGGACGTACGGCCGTGTCGAGTGTGCCGATCAAGTTGAATGTTGCCGAATCTACGGATCGTTTGGACAGTTGGGCCGCAAGTGCCGGGGCCTATTTTTCATATCCGATTACGGCACGCTGGCGGACCGGTGGCAAGGTCTTGGCCGGGTATCAGTATTATGAATCCTTTTCCCTGAACGGATATACGCTGGGGAGTTGCGGAGGACCTGTTTTCGGAGTCGGCACGTCCATGACATTTCGCGCCAACTACAATTTCGACCTTCGATTTCAGACGACTTATTACCTGCAACCTCCGATGGTCCGCGAGAGTCGTCAGCACCTTAATACGCTGACTTTGGGTCTGTCGGCGAATATCGCTTTTTAGTACTTGTGCGGGTCCGAACCGCGATTCTTCGAAACGGATAAAATGAAAGAGGTGCGACCTTCGGCCGCACCTCTTTTCGTATAAAGGAACAGGATTACAATACACCCTGCTCGAGCATAGCCTGTGCGACTTTCATGAAGCCTGCGATGTTGGCGCCCTTCACGTAGTCGATGTGACCGTCCTTCTGCTTGCCGAACTTCACGCAAGCGTCGTGGATGCTTGCCATGATGAAGTGGAGTTTCTCGTCCACCTCTTTGCCCGACCAGGAGATGTGCATGCAGTTCTGCGTCATTTCGAGACCCGAAGTAGCTACACCGCCCGCATTGACAGCCTTGCCCGGTGCGAACAGGATACCTGCCTTCTGGAATGCGTGGATAGCTTCCGGCGTGCAACCCATGTTCGAAACCTCGGCGCAGCACCAAGTGCCGTTCTTCAGCAGTTCGGCAGCATCGTCGCCGTTCAGCTCGTTCTGGAATGCGCAGGGGAGTGCGATGTCGCACTTCACGCTCCAAGCCTTCTTGCCCGGAGTGAAGGTCGTACCTGCGAATTTCTCTGCGAACGGAGCCACGATATTGCGGTTCGAAGCGCGGAGCTCGAGCATATAGTCGATCATCTCCTCGTTCATACCGTTGGGGATCGTTACTACACCGTCGGGACCGGAGATTGCGATCACTTTGGCGCCCAGTTCGGTAGCCTTCTTCGATGCACCCCAAGCCACGTTACCGAAGCCCGAGATGGCGATCTTTGCGCCTTCCAGTTTCTTGCCGGCCAGATGCAGCATGTGCTGTACGAAATAGAGTGCGCCGAAACCGGTAGCCTCCGGACGGAGGATCGAACCGCCCCAAGTTTCGCCCTTGCCGGTAAGAACGCCGGTGTGGTACTTGCGAGCCAGTTTCTGATACATACCGTTCAGGAAGCCGATCTCACGACCGCCTACGCCTACGTCGCCGGCGGGAACGTCGGTATCGACACCGATATTGTGCCACAATTCAAGCATGAAAGCCTGGCAGAAACGCATGATTTCAGCGTTCGACTTGCCGGTCGGATCGAAGTCCGAACCACCCTTTGCACCACCCATCGGAAGGGTCGTCAGGGCGTTCTTGAAAGTCTGCTCGAAACCGAGGAACTTCAGCATCGAAGGGTTCACGGCCTTGTGGAAACGCAAACCGCCTTTGTAGGGACCGATCGCGCTGTTGAACTGAACGCGGTAGCCCAGGTTGGTCTGAACTTCGCCTTTGTCGTCCACCCACGTTACGCGGAAGGTGAAGATACGATCCGGCTCTACGAGGCGCTCAACGATCTTGGCTTTCTCGAACTCAGGATGTTGGTTGTAAACTTCCTCGATGGACTCGAGTACTTCGCGTACGGCCTGCAGGTATTCGTTTTCACCCGGGTGCTTACGCTCCAATTCTGCCATTAAATTGTTAACATTCATAATATATTGAAATTAAGTTGTGGTTTAATGTTGATGCAAAGATAGTATTTATTCTTATAGATTGTAATTTATTTTGCATGAAAAGATTACTTTTTCGTACAAAGTGATTTTGTTTGTCTGAAAAACTGAAATTGAACGGTTTTTCCGAGCCAGGACTCTTCCGTATATATTATAAGGAAAAAGTTTTCGCACGGATTGGGGGGCATGAACGGGTATTTTGGAAAAATATCGTTATCTTTGTTGGGATTAAACCTTTTTCATAAGGCAATGAGTTCAGACAAGTACATTTTGCAGGAGGTCGTCGATGCCCGTACGGAACGGGAGTTCCTCGATCTGCCTCGGAAAATCTATAAGGGGAATCGTAATTGGGTATGTCCCCTCGATCCTTCTATCCGGGCTATTTTCGACCCGAAGAAAAATGAATTGCTCTCCGACGGCGAGGCCATTCGCTGGATCGCACGCGATAAAAAAGGAGAAGTGGTGGGACGTATCGCCGCTTTTTACGATCGGGAACATGCTTTCCTGGAGGAACAGCCGACGGGAGGATGCGGCTTTTTCGAGGCTATCAACGATCAGGAGCTGGCCGATCAGCTTTTCGATGCGGCCCGCATGTGGCTTTCCAGCCGGGGTATGGAGGCGATGGACGGTCCGATCAATTTCGGTCCCCGGGACTCCTGGTGGGGGCTGCTGGTCAGCGGGTACGAATTCCAGCCCCTCTATGAGAATGCGTACAATCCGCCTTATTATAAAGAGTTGTTCGAGAATTACGGATTTCAGAACTATTTCAACCAGCATACCTATCTGCGTCGGTTGGAGGTGGGGCAGTTGAGCGATTCGGTTTATGAGCGCGTGAAGCGCCTGGAGGAGAGTCCGGGTTACTGTTTCAAGCATATCTCGAAAAAGAATCTCGAGCAGGTGGCCGAGGATTTCCGGTTGGTTTATAACAAGGCGTGGGCGCTGTTTTCGGGTGTGAAGGCGATGGACCGCGAACAGGCGTTCCGCATTATGAATACGTTGCGCCCGATTATCGACGAACGGTTGGTCTATTTCGCTTACTATAACGACGAACCCATCGGCTTTTTCATCATGGTGCCCGATTTGAATCGGGTGATCGGTTCCTTCAACGGCAAGTTCGGCTGGTGGAACAAGTTGCGTCTGATGTGGGCGCTCAAGGTGGCGCATAAGGCTGACAGGGTTCTTGGCTTGATTTTCGGAGTCACCCCCGAGTTCCACGGCAAGGGCATCGAGGCGGGAATCATTCGTGAGTTCGAGAAGGCGGTGCCGAAGTTACCCTACAAATCGTTGGAACTTGCGTGGATCGGCGATTTCAATCCGGTGATGATGCGCATGGTGGAGAGTTACGTATGCGCCACCAAGCACAAGATGCATACGACCTACCGCTACCTGTTCGACCGCACGAAGGAGTTTCACCGCTGTCCCCGGATGGGCGTGAAGCGCCGCGAATAAGACTGATAATCAAATAACTGATAATTAAATCGATAACAGACAATGAAAACAACGGTTTTTACCAAACATCACATTGCGAACGGCGCTAAGATGGCCGAGTTCGCAGGTTACAACATGCCGATCGAATTTACGGGCATCAACGAAGAGCACCTGGCCGTGCGCAACAACGCGGGCGTATTCGACGTGAGTCACATGGGCGAGGTCTGGGTAAAAGGTCCCAAGGCCGAAGCGTTCCTGCAGCATATCACGACCAACGATGTTGCGGCGCTTTACGACGGGAAGGTGCAATATACCACCATGCCCAACGGCAAGGGAGGTATCGTGGACGACTTGCTGGTTTACCGGATCGATGCCGAAACTTATCTGCTCGTAATCAATGCGGCCAATATCGACAAGGATTGGAACCATATCGTCGAAGAGGGCAAGAAATTCGGCTTGGAGGCCGGTCATGGCAAGCAGCTCTACAACGCTTCGGACGAGATCTGCCAACTGGCGATCCAGGGTCCCAATGCGATGAAGATCGTGCAGAAGTTGTGCACCGAGCCGGTGGAGGATATGGAATACTATACGTTCAAGAAGCTGAAGGTTGCCGGTGTGGATGCGATTCTTTCGATTACGGGATACACCGGTGCGGGCGGCTGCGAGATCTATGTGGCCAACGAAGACGGCGAGAAACTCTGGAAGGCTCTCTGGCAGGAGGGTTCGAAGGAGGGGCTGAAGAACATCGGCCTCGGTGCCCGCGACACGTTGCGTCTGGAAATGGGTTTCTGCCTCTACGGTAATGATATCGACGATACGACTTCGCCCATCGAGGCGGGCCTGAACTGGCTGACCAAGTTCGTCGATGGCAAGGAGTTCATCGACCGTAAACTGATGGAAGAGCAGAAGGCCGGCGGTTTGACCCGCAAGCTGGTCGGTTTCAAGATGATCGATCGCGGTATTCCGCGTCATGGCTACCAGATTGCCTCTCCTGAGGGCGATATCATCGGCCAGGTGACTTCGGGTACGATGTCGCCCTGTCTGAAACAGGGGATTGGTATGGGTTACGTGAAGAAGGAGTTCGCCAAGGTCGGCACGCAGATCGCCATCGTGATCCGCGAGAAGCTGATGAAGGCCGAGGTCGTGAAACTTCCGTTCATTCAGCAAAAATAGTTTCCGTCCGATCGGATGATTCGGGGCGGCTCTGCAAAAGAGCCGCCCCTTTTTTGTCGTATCCGTGATTTTTGCATCCGACATCAGATCTGCGCGTCCGGTCGGAGCCGGTAACGGGTTATACTGAGAAGCAATTCCGATTTTATAAGGCCGTGAAAGGCATCGGTAAATAGGGTCCGGTTTTTCAGCCGTTCGCAGCCATCTCCCGGTCGAATATTTCGTCGAAAAGCCGCCGGAGCTCTTGGCGGTTGCGGACCAGCTCGCGCAGTCGTGCGAGGCGCAGGGCATTGTCCGATTCCGGGATCCAGAGTCGGAGATAGCCTCCTTCCGCGTATTTATGTGTCAGGTGATCGACACAGCGGCGATATTGATCCTCGCGGTCCAGCTCCGGATAGTTCGCCAGCCCGTATTGTATCGTGCGGCGGACGATGGTCGGCGGGTCGATACAACGGTCGGCTTCGGCAACGATGCGTCCGTAAATCGTGCGGGGTTCGTGGTCCGACGAGGCGCGGTGGTCTTATGAAGCAAAATATGCCTACCAAACAGGAAAGCCTAAATACGTAAAAGGTGGAGAACCACTGCCGCAGTTTTGTATCCGCAGCGAGGATTTCCCCCGAATGGATATGGTGCATCTCCCGTCCTTTCTCCAGTCCCACGTCGTGGTAGGCCGCAATTGCGTAAACCATCTGCCGATCGACCTGGTAATGCCGGGCCAGTGCCAGACTCTGTTCGATGACTGTCCGGGCGTGTTCGGGTCCGTGGGCACGGTCGAAATGTTCGTAACGGGGGAGGATCGCCTGTTCGACGTAGGCTTGCAACTCTTTATTCATGTGTTTCGTAAAAAAAGTCCCTTCCATGGTAGGGGAAAGGGACTTTGGTTGTAGAAACCGGATGGTGGTATCTGGATAAATATCCTATTTTGCGTATGCCACGGATCGGGTTTCGCGGATGACGGTGATTTTTACCTGCCCCGGGTAGGTCATTTCGTCCTGGATCTTCTTGGCGATGTCGTGCGACAGGCTTTCGGACTCCATGTCGGAGAGCTTCTCCGCACCGACGATTACACGCAGCTCGCGGCCTGCCTGGATCGTATAGGTCTTCACTACGCCGGGGTAGGAGAGCGCGATGTCCTCCATCTCCTTCAGACGCTTGATATAGCTCTCGACCACCTCACGACGGGCTCCCGGACGGGCTCCCGAAATGGCATCGCAGACCTGGATGATCGGGGCGATAAGCGACGACATCTCGATTTCGTCGTGGTGGGCGCCGATCGCGTTGCAAACCTCGGGCTTCTCCTTGTATTTCTCGGCGAGTTTCATACCGATAATTGCGTGCGGCAATTCGGGTTCGTCGTCGGGCACCTTGCCGATGTCGTGCAACAGACCGGCGCGGCGGGCCGTTTTGGGGTTGAGCCCCAGCTCGGCAGCCATGATGCCGGCCAGGTTGGCCGTTTCGCGGGCGTGCTGCAACAGGTTCTGTCCGTAGGAGGAGCGGTATTTCATCTTGCCGATCATACGGATCAGCTCCGGATGCAGGCCGTGAATACCCAGGTCGATCGCGGTACGTTTGCCGACTTCGACGATCTCCTCTTCGATCTGCTTCTGTACCTTGGCGACCACCTCCTCGATTCGGGCCGGGTGGATACGTCCGTCGGTTACGAGCTGGTGCAGGGCCAGGCGGGCGATTTCGCGGCGCACGGGATCGAACCCGCTCAGGATGATCGCTTCGGGCGTGTCGTCCACGATGATTTCGATGCCTGTGGCAGCTTCCAGCGCCCGGATGTTGCGACCTTCGCGGCCGATGATGCGGCCTTTGACTTCGTCGCTTTCGATGTTGAACACCGTAACGGCGTTTTCGATGGCCGTTTCGGTCGCCACACGCTGGATCGAAGCCACGATGATTCGCTTGGCCTCCTTCGTGGCGGTCATTTTGGCCTCCTCGATCGTTTCGTTGATGTAGGCTGCAGCGTCGGCTTTGGCTTCCGCTTTCATATTTTCGATCAGGATGCTCTTGGCATCTTCGGAGCTCAGGCCCGAAATCTGCTCGAGGCGCGTGTTCTGCTCGTGCATCAGACGGTCGATCTCCTCCTTCTTGTGTTCGAGCACCTGAAGCTGCGCTTCCATCTGCTCTTTGAGGCGGGCGTTCTCCTTGACCTTGCCTTCCAGTTCGCGCTGTTGGTTTTGCAGGTTGTTTTCGATCTGCTTGGCCCGCTGTTCGCTTTGGGCGATCTTCTGGTTGCGTTCATTGACCTGGCGGTCGTGCTCGCTCTTGAGCTGGATGAACTTCTCCTTGGCCTGGAGAATCTTCTCTTTCTTTATCATTTCGCCTTCCGCTTCCGCCTCTTTCCGGGCGGCTTCACGCAGTGCCTTGATGGTCTTCTTGGTAACGTATTTGGTTACCAGGATGTAAATACCCAGGCAGACTACGGCGGACAGGACGCTCGATAGTACGATTGTCATCATTGTTTTAGAGAGTTATTATTTGTTAGTTATTAGGGTTTGTGCATAAAAAAACCGCATAGTATTCCTTAACTTGTTTGACGAATCTGCAAGATCAGTCAAGTGTGGGGGCTCCCGAAAATCGCAACCTTCTACCGGCAGGCCGCAGCCTGCACCCCGAGGGGTTGAAGCCTGATTTTGAAAGTGGTGAGTTGCCCCAATGTAAAAATTGTTCAGTTTCGCAAAGCTTTAAGGAATCTATGCGGGTAGATTTTTCTTAAACGTATGGTAAAGAACGATGATACTTGCGGACTTTTCTATACGGTCCCCCCTCGTATCCTTCCCTGTTATTTCTTTTCGGTTTCGATTCGGTTCAGGTATTCGTCGATCTCGTCGCGCAGCGCTTCCAGCCTGCGGAGATCTTCGCTGCCCACTTCTCGGCTGCGGGCCAGCGAAACGCTCGAAATCGCCAACTGCAATGCGGCCATCGCCAGGCAGTCCTGTGTCGAGAATCCTTCGTATTTGGCTTTTTCGAACCGGGTGACATAGGCATTCACCTCGCGTTCGGCCAGGCGGTAGAGCTCCTCTTTCTCCGCCAGCGACTGTTCCTCGTTCGCTTCGTGCTTGAGCGTAAACGAGTAACTTTTACCGGCTATTTTGAGCTTTATTGCCTGTTGCTGGGCCATGTCGCTTGCTTCCCGTTAAATGAAATATCTTCGGTCGTTATCGTATGTCTTGCCTACTTGCCCGACAGCTCTTCGCCGATTCGGTCGGGTTTGTTGAGTAGGGTGATGCACTTGTCCACCTCCCGCATTAAACGGTTGACGCGTGCGATCGCTTTGCTTTGGTCGGGTGCATTTCCTGCGAGTCCCTGGCTGAGCTGTACGCGGGCGAGCTCCTTGCCGAGCTCTTTTACCTGCATTTGCAAATCGCGGTTTTCTTTACGCAAGACGTCGCGCTCCGCCGCTGTTTCCTTGCAAAGGGCCGTAAGCCGACGATGGTCGGCAATGAGCTGCCGAATCTGCGCCTCGAAATCGCTTATGACCTTTTTCTCTGCCATTTATCTGTCGCCGGAAATATTTTCCGCCTTCCCAAAGGTATATAAAAAACGTCAAACGACAAAATTTTATTTCATGATCATATCCTTTCGTGTCCCCCGTTATGGGAAGCGTAGCGGCCCAATTCCCCTCCCGGGAAGGGAATTAGGGGTGAATTGCGGACACGACCGGAGGCCGTGAGTTAGCGACCGTCGGATTCGATCCTGCGACTGTCGGATAACGCTACATTGAAAGATGTGATGATTGTCTTTTATTTCGTTTCGAGTTCGCCGTAGAGGTCGTAGTCTTCGGCTGCGGTGATCCGCACCTGATAGAAGCAACCGCGGATCAGCCTGCGGCCTGCGGCCGGAATCAGGATCTCCTGATCCACTTCGGGCGAGTCGTATTGCGACCGTCCTACGTAGAAATCCCCCTGCCGGGAGTCGATGATGACCCGCTCCAACTGACCGATACGTGCCCGGTTGTTTTCGAGCGAGATCTCATTCTGAAGCGCCATTACTCGTTCTACACGACTTTGTTTGACCTCTTCCGGAACATCGTCCGGCAGATTCCGGGCCGAATAGGTTCCCTCCTCTTCGGAATAGGGGAATACGCCCAGTCGTTCGAACCGTACCGTGCGCACGAATTCCAGAAGCTCTTCGAAGTCGGCTTCGGTTTCGCCCGGATATCCGACCAGCAGGGTCGTGCGCAGCGCGAGGTCGGGAATGGCCTGCCTCAGTTTGTCGATCAGTTCGTAAGCCTGGGCCTTGGTATGGCGTCGGTGCATGGCCGCGAGCTGGTCGTCGGAGATATGCTGGAAGGGAATGTCGAGGTATTTGCAGATTTTGGGTTCGCGGGCCATCACTTCGATCACCTCGTCGGGGAAAGCCGTGGGGTAGGCGTAGTGGAGCCGGATCCAGCGGATGCCGTCGATGCGGCACAAGGCTTCGAGCAGTTCGGCCAGGCGTCGTTTGCCGTAAAGGTCCAGGCCGTAGTAGGTCGTGTCCTGTGCGATTACGATCAGTTCGCGCACACCGCCTGCGGCCAGCTTCCGGGCCTCTTCCAGCAGGGTTTCCATCGGCACCGAAGCGTGGGGCCCCCGAATCAGGGGAATGGCGCAATAACCGCACTTCCAGTTGCAGCCTTCGGAAATTTTCAGGTAAGCGTAATGTTTCGGGGTGGTGAGCCGGCGTTCGGTCGCAAGCGCTGGCCGGGGAGTCGCCTCCAGCGCCCGAACGATGTCGTCCCAATCCTTCACGCCGAAGAACTCATCGACCTCGGGCAGCTCGGCACGCAGCTCCTCCGCATAACGCTCGCTCAGGCAGCCCACGACGAACAGCCGTTCGATTTTACCCGTCTGTTTGGCGGCGGCGGCCCGGAGGATCATGTCGATCGACTCCTGCTTGGCGTCGCCGATGAAGCCGCAGGTGTTGATGACCACGACTTTGGCATCGGTGCGGTCGCTGTCGTGCGTGACCGTATAGCCTGCGGCTGCGAGCTGGGCCATCAGGTGTTCCGAATCGACCGTGTTTTTCGAGCACCCGAGGGTGATGACGTTAATTTTCTTCATTCACGGGAGATTTTATTTTGCTTCGCTGCCGAAAAGGGCGTTCACGAACTCCTTGCGGTCGAACATCTTGAGCTGGTCGATACCTTCGCCGATGCCGATGTAGCGGACGGGAATGCGGAACTGGTCGCTGATGCCGATCACCACGCCGCCCTTGGCCGTGCCGTCGAGCTTGGTGATGGTGAGCGACGTGACCTGCGTGGCCTGGGTGAATTGCCGGGCCTGTTCGAAGGCGTTCTGTCCGGTCGAACCGTCCAGCACCAGCATCACCTCCTGCGGGGCGTTGGGGATAACCTTGCCCATCACGTTGCGGATCTTGGTCAGCTCGTTCATCAGGCCGACCTTGTTGTGCAGACGCC
>ERZ779656.1577-NODE-1577-length-11856-cov-2.402339_pt1 | contig 11856 bp, 8 predicted proteins | sample MGYA00511102_ERZ779656 | MGnify/ENA primary metagenome ERZ779656 (study PRJEB29588, sample SAMEA2143980) | human gut metagenome | biome: human gut; feature: human-associated habitat; material: faeces | place: Denmark | collected 2008/2010 ... | reverse complement strand
TGTACCTGTACGGCTTTTATCATCCTCTTTAGTGGGGCTCCTCTGGATGGTTCGGCTAATGGAGTGCAGCTGACTCAACAGGCGTTGACAAACGAAATAGGTTCTTCGGGCAGTATCTTCGTTGCCGTAGCTCTTTTCTTTTTTGCTTTCAGCAGTATTCTGGGGAATTATTATTATGGTGAGGCTAATATCCGTTTTATCACTCACCGGAAATGGGTACTTCATGGTTACAGGATATTGGTGGGTGGTATGGTACTCTTCGGTTCACTTGCCACATTGGATATGGTATGGAGCCTGGCAGATGTCACGATGGCGTTAATGGCTATCTGTAATCTGATCGCTATCCTTTTCCTCGGAAAATATGCTATCCGTCTGCTAAATGATTACCGCGCGCAAAAGAAAGCTGGCATCCAAAGCCCTGTTTTTAAGAAAGAGACAATGCCGGACATCGAAAAGGACTTGGAATGTTGGTGAAAACCAACTGTTTTTGTACCTTTGCACGCAAATTGACAGATGGTAGTTATGTTATATACCTTCCACACGCTCAAATAGTAAATTGTAAATAATAAAATTGTAGAGATAACAATGGGCTTATTTGGTTTATTCAAGAAAAAATCCGATGAAACGAAAGTCGGCAATGTAGAAGATTTCATATCACTGACACGGGTGTATTTCCAGTCAGTTATCGCCACAAACCTCGGTATCACTAATATCCGCTTCTTGCCGGACGTAGCTAACTTCAAACGTTTGTTTAAAGTTCCTACTCAAAACGGTAAACTGGGATTGGCCGAAAAATCTGCTGCGCGCAAAATGCTGATGCAGGATTATGGGTTGAACGAGAACTTCTTTAAGGAAATCGACTCTTCCGTGAAACGTAACTGCCGCACTCAAAATGATATTCAATCTTATTTGTTCATGTATCAGGGATTTTCCAATGATCTGATGATGTTGATGGGAAATCTGATGCAGTGGAAGTTTCGTATGCCGTCGATCTTTAAGAAGGCTTTGTATGGTATGACACAGAAAACGGTACACGATGTTTGTACCAAGACAGTGTGGAAGGCTGATGATGTGCATAAAACGGCTGCGACTGTTCGCCAGTACAAAGAGCGTTTGGGATACTCTGAACAGTGGATGACGGATTATGTGTATAATATTGTTCTTCTTGCCAAGAAGGAGCCGAAACGGAAGAACGACGACACGGAAACGAAAAAATAAGTCGCTTTAAATGTTAGAAAATCGTAAAGATTAATAGGATAGAAAAAGCGGGGGTTTTGTACCTCCGCTTTTTTTGTTATCTTTATGTACTTTTTTCTTTTGTCTTGATACAAAAGAAAAAGTACCCAAAAGAAAAAATCAAGGCTGCGCCTGCCCGGCTACTCCGGTCTTATTTCCGGCTAAAGGGCAGAAACTCGCTTCGCTCAAACAGTCTGCCCTTTTTAACGCCGTAAATAAGACCTGCGCTTGACGCCGGGCAGTCGAGGCCGGGGGAACCTTGCGGAGGGATAGGTCGTTACTAATCAATAAATAATATAATAATATAGAGGATGCTTATGAAACAAAAGAAAATGCTTGTACTTACTTTTTCGCAGTTGAAACAAATCTACACGCAGGAGATGCCGGAGTTGGTGGAGATGGCGGCGGTGAGTCCGACAGTGGAGGACTTTAAGGCTGGTCTGCTAAAACATCTGGATAGTTGCGGGATGGTTAATGAGGTTGCGGAAGAGGCAAGGGAGCAAATTCGACTCTTACTCCAGTATGATGGACAGGATGTTCATGAACTGTCTACGGGACAGGATATTTCGGTACAGACGATACGGTTGCTTTATCAGTTTCTGACGGAGAAGTTGGAGAATATAGAGATGCCGACGGATTTGTTTGTAGAATTGTTCCAGTTGTTCAAACGTTTGCAGGGGGAAAGTGTTCCTTTGCCGTCTCCGCAGCGCATCAAGAGCCGGAATGACCGGTGGAATACCGGATTGGATGAGGAAGTGCGGGAGATGCGTGATGAGAATAAGGAACGGATGCTGCATCTGCTGATTCAGAAGATTGAGAACCGGAAGTCGAAGCCTTCGGTACGGTTCCATTTTGAGGAAGGGATGAGTTATGAGGAGAAGTATCAGTTGGTAAGCAAATGGTGGGGAGATTTCCGCTTTCATTTGTCGATGGCTGTGAAAAGTCCGGCTGAGTTGAATCGCTTTTTAGGAAATTCACTTTCGTCGGAGACGATGTATTTGCTGAATCGGGCACGTAAAAAGGGAATGCCGTTCTTTGCTACGCCTTATTATTTGTCGTTGCTGAATGTGACGGGGTATGGGTATAATGATGAAGCGATTCGGAGTTATATACTTTATTCGCCACGATTAGTGGAGACATATGGCAATATTCGTGCATGGGAGAAGGAAGATATTGTGGAGGCAGGAAAGCCGAATGCTGCCGGATGGCTCTTGCCGGACGGACATAATATTCACCGACGGTATCCGGAGGTGGCTATCCTTATTCCTGATACGATGGGACGGGCTTGTGGAGGGCTTTGTGCATCTTGCCAGCGTATGTATGACTTTCAGAGTGAACGGCTGAATTTTGAATTTGAGACGTTACGACCGAAGGAGTCGTGGGACAGTAAGTTGCGACGGTTGATGACCTATTTTGAACAGGATACACAGTTACGCGATATTCTGATTACGGGAGGCGATGCGCTGATGAGTCAGAATAAGACGTTGAGAAATATATTAGAAGCAGTGTATCGTATGGCGGTACGCAAGCAAAGAGCGAATCTTGAACGTCCGGAAGGTGAGAAATATGCGGAATTGCAACGGGTGAGACTGGGTTCTCGTTTATTGGCTTATTTGCCGATGCGTATTAATGACGAGTTGGTTGACATATTGCGGGAGTTTAAGGAAAAGGCTTCAGCTGTTGGCGTCAAGCAGTTTATCATTCAGACCCATTTTCAGACACCGCTGGAGGTGACGCCCGAAGCAAAAGAGGCGATTCGGAAAATTCTTTCTGCCGGATGGATTATTACGAACCAGTTGGTATATACGGTGGCTGCCTCACGCAGAGGACATACTACGCGGCTTCGCCAGGTACTCAATTCACTGGGAGTGGTATGTTATTATACGTTCTCGGTGAAGGGATTTAATGAGAATTATGCGGTGTTTGCACCCAACAGTCGCTCAATGCAGGAACAGCAGGAAGAAAAGATTTACGGACAGATGACTCCGGAACAGGCGGAAGAATTGTATAAGATACTGGAGACCAAAGTCAGTGCAGGTATAAATGAAGAAAAACCGAAAGAAGATGCTGACACCGCCAAACAAATAAGACGGTTCATGAGAAAGCATCATCTGCCTTTCCTAGCTACCGACCGCAGTGTACTGAATCTGCCTGCTATCGGCAAGAGTATGACTTTCCAATTGGTAGGATTGACTGAGGAAGGCAAACGAATTCTTCGCTTCGAACATGACGGTACCCGTCACCATAGCCCTATTATCGATCAGATGGGACAAATCTATATCGTAGAGAATAAATCACTGGCAGCTTATCTACGCCAACTCAGCAAGATGGGGGAAGACCCGGAAGACTACGCTTCTATCTGGAGCTATACAAAAGGGGAAACCGAACCTCGTTTCAGCCTCTACGAGTATCCAGATTTCCCCTTTCGGATTACAGATAAAATGAGTAATTTAGAAATAAGTAATAGGTATTAGGTAATAGGTAATAACCGTAGCTACTGGTTAGTTTATCCGCATGGCTTAATACCTATTACTTATTACCTATTACCTATTACTTATTACTTCACTCTAATTACCATATTAGCAACAATTGCAGTTAAACCTCCGGTGGTGATTCCTGAAGAGAAAATACTTCGAATCGCCTCTGGAGCTTGTTTTAATACGTCCGGCATTAGTTCCACACCCAAACCTAAAGATAGGCTGACTGCTAAGACTAAGGTTTCTTTGCGGCCTATTTCCTGTGAGGAAACGATGCGGATACCTGCTGCCGCTACTGTACCGAACATTAATAAGGTGGCGCCTCCCAGTACCGGATCGGGCATCAGAGAGAATATAGCTCCTACAATGGGGAATAATCCCAGCAGAACGAGCATAGCGGCAATATAATAGCCTACATAGCGGCTGGCAACTCCAGTTAATTGGATGATACCGTTATTCTGTGCGAAGATGGAGTTCGGGAAGGAGTTGAATATACCTGCTAAAAGAGAGTTGAAGCCATCTGCCATCACACCGCCGGAAACACGTTTCAGATAAGAATCACCTTCAATCGGCAGTCCGGAAATCATGGAGTTAGCTGTCACATCGCCTGTGGCTTCAATGGCGGTGATCAGATAGACCAGACCAATGGCGATAAATGAAGATATATTAAAATCAATACCGTATTTGAAAGGTTGCGGGATGTTGAAACTCATCAGCATCTCGACATTTAGTGCGCTCATATTTACTTTTCCCAAGGCGAAAGCCAGTCCATAACCTAGGCACAGGCCGATCACGATGGAACTCATGCGCAGGTATTTGTTTTTACAGCGATTGAAAAACAAGACGCTCAACAGTACGAGTGCCGCAATAGACAGATTTTCCCACGAACCGAAGGAGCCATCGTCCATCGCGCTATATCCGCCGCCACAGGAAACGATACCGACTTTGATCAGACTCAATCCGATTAGTAGTACGACAATGCCGGACACTAGCGGAGTGATGATATTGCGAAGATACTTGAAAGTACGGCTGACGACCATTTCAATAGGTGCGGCAGCTATACAGGAGCCGAATATCAGCGGAAGTCCGCCTACTAATCCGGTCGCTATGATAGGACCGATAAAGGAGAAACTGGTACCTTGGATACAGAGCAGCTTCGCTCCTATCGGGCCGATACGACGGCATTGTATAAACGTAGATACCCCCGAAGCAAAAAGGGACATAGACACCAGAAAGCTTGTTTTTTCAACATCCAGCTTCAGTGCGCTCGCAATGATAAGAGGAGGTGTAATGATGGCTACAAAGATAGCCAGCAGATGTTGCAAGGCAGCAAACAGGGCATCTTTAAATGGGGGGCGGTCTTCTACGCCATAGATCAAATCTGTTTTCATTCGATACTTTTATTCAATAATTGATGTATATCCGTTGGGGAATTTCGTACTTCGAAGTTTAGTTCAGTGTCCACTTCAAAGCCAGTGTCGGAATTACATAGAAGCCGTCACGACCACCGAAGTTATTGCTCAGTTCCACTTCGGAACCGACACTCAGGTTAAAGTTTTTATTCACTCCCTTGATGCGGTTCAGGTTTACCCAGAATTGTGGTTCGGAGAGGAAAATGGTTTTTCCATACTTGGTTTCTTCACGCCACCAGTCGGCAAAACCGGAGAAGGTGAGCAAATCCTTGCAAAAGTTCATGTACCATGTTCCTGTCAACTGGAAGTTATTCGGGGATGGGTGCTTTTGTATATATTTGTACATGGCTGTCAATGTGAAGCCTCTGGAGAAAGAAGCGTTATTATAGGTATAGGTGGCTCCCGCCAGGTAAGCGTTGTTGTAGGAAAATCCTTTCGCCAGTCCGCCATTGTATTCGAGATGGGCGGAGAAAGGACCTTTCCAGAATTTCAGTTCACGGGCTATCTCCCAGTAAGCGGAAGCGACTCCTTCGGACGTATAGTCCATATCGATAAAGAAGTAGGTACTTCCCCAGTTGTCGGGATGAAACTTCTCGACAGTGGAGGTCAACAGCGGGCGTCCTTTCAAGTCTTTATCATACAGGGAACGTCCGAAATCATAATGTAACTGAATGTTTTGTGCCTGCAATTCCGGTACGGCAGAAAGCAGCATACATAGGAAAAGAGCAGAAATGATCTTTTTCATGACAAATGTGTTTAAATGAAGGTGCAAAAATAGCTAAACCTATACATATATTCACATTCCGACACTAAAATTTTAATCCAGTCTATTATTTCCTGTATCCCACCACAATCGGGTCCCTCCATGATCGGGCCCGCCCAGAGCCTCCACAAGAGCCAGGTATTGCTCTCTGTCTTCGGTTTGCAGCGTACCGGGAAAGTTGAGACGACGTACCATTGTCTCTGTGTCAATACATCCGTTCTTGCTATGGTTGAAGCGTACCGGAAACAGGCGAGGATATCCCGTGCGGCGCTGTTCCGCCCATGCCTCGCAACCTTCCGGGAATAAGGCTATCCATTTCTGCGTAATGATCTTTTCCAGCTTTATTTCCTTGTCGTCTGCGGGATTCCATTTAGGAGAAACCCGGCAACGGGCAGGAATGTTATTTTCGGAGTCTTGTGTGTCGATGAAATCGGCAGCCGTCCGCTCACTGTTCAGATAATCGTCCATCTGATAAATGCCGTGTTGATGAAGAGACGCCTTTATTCCGTTCAGATAACATTCTTCTTCATCTTCCGGAATCCATCCGCGCAAAGCAGCTTCGGCACGGAGAAACCAGACTTCGGCGGAGCTCATCAAAGGGGCATCCGTACTCTGATCGACGGACAATTTGGATAAGCCTGCATAATGATTATGCGCAAAGCAGGTTCCCTGACGGATGCCGCGGTACTCTCCTGCATACGCCTTGTCGGTACAGGTTTCAAAGTAAACTTTCAATCGGGGATCATCGTAGCCTGTCAGAATAGATTCCATTGCAGCGCTCATATAAGTTTCATTCCATACCCGGTTGAGCTCTCCCAACGGGTTCGTGAATCCGGATTTCGTAGAGACTGCTACCCGTTCAGCTTCCGCTTCAAAGACACCAAATTCATTTTCCAGTCCCTTCCGGAACTCGGCGCGTGCCTTATCCGGATCAACCGCAGAAATACGCATTGCCAGACGCATACGCAACGAATTGGCAAACTTGATCCAGGAGGAATATTGACCATCCAGCAAGATATCAAAGCGGGTGAATCCATTGGAGTCGGGCTTCTTGTCTATATAATCGGTAAGAGAGACAACAGCCGAATCGAGTTCATTAAAGAACTCATAGTAGACTTCTTTCTGCGTATCAGGGCGATATTGATTCTGGGCATTCGCGAAATTCTTATAAATAACAGGGCCGTAATAATCTGTCACACGGTGCATGACTTCCACTTTCAGCACTTTGGTAATGCCGAACAAGGCAGGTTCTGTATCACGGGTGGCATTCTCCGACTGGTAGATTTGTGGAAAGATATACGAATACATATGTGTCCACATGGCGCTGTTCCAGCCATCCTGCATATTATAATCCGAGTTATGCGTACCTCCGTTCAAGGGTTTGCCGTCGTGCATATAACCGGAGAACATATCCGCGTTCAGATTCTGTATCAACTGGAAAGGCCAGTTCTTGCCTTTACCGAAATCATAGTTAAAGTAGATGCCTTGCTGGATAATCCCCAGACGAATACCGAAGCCATTGTCGTCAATCAGCAAATCATCGTCCGTAATTCCCGACTGGTCGGTATTAAATTCACGAAATTTCCCTGTACAGCCAACAGAAAGCAGCAGCATCCCCAGCAAGTATATATAAATATGTTTTTTCTTCATCGTCTTCTCTCCTGCTCTTAAAATTCACATGTCAAAGTAAAGCCCAGACTGCGGGTGGTAGGCATACCGAACACTTCAATTCCCTGATTGTCATTGCCTGTAGAAAGTACCAGATCGGGATCGAAAGGCGCTTTCTTGTACAGGAAACAAAGGTTGCGGGCTACAAAAGAAAGTTGCAGGTCTTTCAGGCAATTCGTTTTCTGTATCCATTTTCGGGGGAAGCTGTAACTCAGCGAAACTTCCCGCAGACGGAGGTTGGTAGCGTCATACATATAGTATTCCGTCACGCCGGCGCGTCCGCCCACTACATTTTTATAGAATCCTTTGACATCACTTATTTGCCGGCCTTCCAGCGAAACATATCCTTTATCACGGGCTTGTGCCGTCGCTTTCGATACTCCATAGAGGTCCATCTCCGCCTGGGTCTGCGAAAGGATTTCACCTCCATAGCGCCAGTCAAGCAGGAAGTAAAGGCTGAAACCTTTGTAGGAGAAGGAATGATTCCATCCCAGCATAAAATCCGGATTGGCATTGCCCAACTTTACGGTATTTCCGTCGCCTTCGACCAACGGAAGTCCTTTATAGTCTCCGTCCGTTCCATAAACGATGTTGCCTGCTTCATCACGTATAAAGGCTTTACCGTAAATATCGCCGATAGAGCCGCCTTTCACCAGTTTCATCGCATAACTGGACGAGAAGCTGGTAGGTCCGTAAACAAATTCTTTCAGTTCTTCATGGAGTTCTACAATCTTGTTCTTATTGGCAGAGAAGTTGAGAGAGGTCTTCCACGTGAAGTCGGGGGTCAGTACCGGAGTGGCATCCAGCGTTATCTCCCATCCCTGATTCCGGATATCTCCGGCGTTGACGTATCGATAGGCATACTTATCCCCCGCAAGCGCAGGCAGTTTGAAGAACTGCTCATACGTGTCGGTACGGTAATAGGTCAAATTTAATCCGAGGCGGTGCTGCAAGAACTTCCATTCCATACCCAATTCGACGGAATGCGTCATTTCCGGTTTCATCTCGGCGAAAGGGGCCGCATCGCTTGCCAGTATCTCTCCACCGGCAGTCACATACGAAACAGGATAGGTGATAAAGGGAGGCACCCCATTGCCAACGATACTATAAGCACCGCGCAACTTCGAGAACGAAACCCATTCGGGCATCTTTACCCACTTATCCGGAAGGAAAGAGACACCGACGGAAGGATAAAAGAATCCTTTCTTCTCGTACTTCGTGTAAGCCAGCGTAGACGACCAGTCGTTACGTGCGGTCAGGTCAAGGAAGACTCCTTCTTTATAGCCAATCTGTGCCGTCGCAAAGAGCGATTGCAGTTGGTAATGGGCATCTATTTTCTGATCGATACTGGCAGAACTGCTCATCACGATATTGGCAAGATTAAACACATTGGCATATTTCAACGAAGCATTCTTCGAATCAATGCGAGTAGAGTTAGTGATTCTGTCATTGATACTGCCACCAATGGCTACATCCAATGTGAAGTCATTCAGTTGCTTCTTGACCATCGCCATCACATCTCCGTACATCTGCGTTTCCTGATAATCCATTTCAATATAGCGCCCGTTCATCCCACAGAGTGCCGTAGCGGTGGAGGCATAAAATTTCTGACGCAGTTTATCGGCTGAGTAATCCAGATTGCCACGAGCCTGAAGTGTCAGCCAATCAGTGACTTTCAAATTGGCAGAAAGGGAAAGGAGCAGGCGGATACGTGCATCCTTACTCTGTATGCGGTTTTGTATCCAATACGGATTCTGTTCAAAGTCTTCGGTAAAAGTATGCCAGTTTTGTGTATTCAGCTTTCTGTCCTCGTCATAACGTTCATAGTTCTCCTTATAATAAGACAAGTCCTCGCCACGAGGAAAGCGGTAGAGACCTACCAGAGGATTCATATAAAAGCCTCCCGATACGGGTTTATTCTTCACCGTCTGCTTCATGACATTCACGTTACCGTCCAGTTTCAGCCTGCTGTTGAAGAGGACGGCGGTCTCTCTCAGATTGATATTGTGTTTGGAGAGTTTATTTTCATTCAGAATACCGCGACCGGTGGTGTTGGCATAGGAGAAATATGTTTGTAGCTTGTCATTTCCGGAGTTGACGGATACAGAAGTAATCGACGTCAGTCCGGTACGGAAAAAGTCACCCAAATTATCGTAAACCGTCAGATTTTCTTTTTCTCCCCAACTGTCTGTTACATCACTTACTCCGTAGCTGTTCTGCATTTCGGGCAGAGAGAAAGCCTTTTCAAAAGTCAGTCCGGTAGAGAAATGAATATCCCTCCGTCCTACGGTATTTCCTTTCTTTGTAGTAATAAGAATGACTCCGTTGGCCGCCTGGCTACCATACAAGGCTGCGGCAGGAGCTCCTTTCAGGATGCTGATACTTTCCACATCCTCCGGATTCAGATTCGAGATTCCGTCTCCCCCATCCCGGTTACCGGCATTTGCCGTACCGCCGATAGCCGAATAAGCCTGTTCCGAAGTAGAATTTAGCATGGGAACACCATCTATCACGTACAGAGGCTGATTATCACCGGCCACCGATCGTACCCCACGGATACTGACTTTCGCCGATCCGCCCATGCCGGAAGAGTTCTTGCTGACCTGCACACCGGCTGCCTTTCCTGCCAAAGCCGTGATCATATTCACTTCTTTCACACGATTCAGTTCTTCTCCCCTCACCTTTTGCACGGCATAAGCCAAAGAGGATTCTTTCTTTTCAAGTCCCAAAGCAGTTACAATCACGTGGTCAAGCAGCAGAATATTTTCTTTCAGACATATTTCAAGCATTGACCTACCCTTTACACTGACTTCCTGAGACTCGTAACCTACGAAAGAAATTTGCAGAACAGCACTATCCGGAACGGATAAAAAGAAATTCCCCTCCACATCTGTCACTGTTCCATTCGCTCCGCCTTTCTCTCTGATTGTCGCTCCGATAAGTGGTTCACCATAGGTATCGATGACCCGCCCCCTTACCGTAAAACTGGCAGAGGAAACTTTCACACATTCTTTCGACCCCGGCCGTGAAGCATAACAATCTTCTTCAAAGAAAGATAACAAGCTTATAAAACAGCAACTTATAATTATTCTTGTTTTCAACAGCATTTCAATAAGTTGTTTTTCACCATCTCCGTGCAAAAATAGCCAAATATTTTTAAATTTGTTTTTTTCCGCAACTATTTTGAAGGAAAAGAATAGATTCGTTATTTTTGTAGGAAATTACATCAATATGGAGATTGAAATCGAAAAACATCCTTTAAAACCTTTTCTCCCACCAAAAGCAAAGCTGCTGATGCTGGGAAGTTTTCCGCCACAAAGAAAACGGTGGTCGATGGATTTTTATTATCCGAACCTGAACAATGATATGTGGCGCATTGTCGGACTCTTGTTTTTCGGAGACAAAGATCACTTTCTGAACGATACGCGGAAAGCATTCTGCCGGGAAGAGATTATTGACTTCCTGAATGAAAAAGGAATCGCCCTGTTCGATACAGCCTCATCTATCCGGCGTCTGCAGGATAACGCTTCGGACAAATTTCTGGAAGTGGTGCAGCCGACGGACATTGCTGCATTACTCCGCCAACTGCCCGAATGCAGAGCAATCGTCACCACCGGACAGAAGGCAACGGATACGCTCCGTGCACAACTGGAAGTGGAAGAACCGAAAGTAGGAGACTATGCCGAATTTGTGTTTGAAGGACGGGCGATGAGACTCTACCGGATGCCTTCTTCCTCACGGGCGTACCCGCTTGCATTAGATAAAAAAGCCGCCGCCTATCGGATTATGTATCAGGATTTGCAGATGGTTATTTAGGTAATAGGTATTAAGTAATAAGTATTAGGTATTAATCGATAAATAGTATATAGTATGACACCTTTATTTTTGCAATATCCGGCGTGCAGTACATGCCAGAAAGCTAAGAAATGGCTAATCGAAAATAACATTGAGTATACTAACCGGTTCATTGTGGAAGATAACCCTACAGTGGAAGAGTTGAAAGCGTGGATTCCACGAAGCGGATTGCCAATAAAGAAATTCTTCAACACAAGTGGTTTGGTATATAAAGAGCTGAAACTGAGCGAGAAGCTGCCTTCCATGACTGAGGAAGAACAAATCGCATTGCTGGCAACGAACGGTAAGCTGGTGAAACGCCCGTTAGTAGTGACAGACAGCTTCGTTCTGGTAGGTTTTAAGCCCGATGAATGGGAAAAATTAAAATAATTGGAAATTTATTTACCCTAATATTTGCTGGTTCGGAAGTTTATACTACCTTTGCAGCCGCAAACACGGGAGTAGC
>ERZ779656.1567-NODE-1567-length-11956-cov-3.188808_pt1 | contig 11956 bp, 9 predicted proteins | sample MGYA00511102_ERZ779656 | MGnify/ENA primary metagenome ERZ779656 (study PRJEB29588, sample SAMEA2143980) | human gut metagenome | biome: human gut; feature: human-associated habitat; material: faeces | place: Denmark | collected 2008/2010 ... | reverse complement strand
AGGACGGAACGTGACTGCTTCGGCAGGGAAGTACGCAAGTTGGTACGGTCGGGTAGCATGGAGAAAGGCGCCTACCGCTACCAATGGGGCATCGCCAACCGCCTGCTCTCCAAGGAGAACGAACTGACGGGCACCGTCACACGGTATGACTACGACCGTTTCGACTTCCTTATCCGGCAGGAGACCATGCAAGGTTCGGAAACGGATGTGATTTACCGTGTGCCGGACTTCGTGGGTAACCTCTTTGAGACACCGGATAAGAAAGACCGCAAATACGGTGCCGGAGGAAAACTGTTGGAAGACCCGGATTGTTTCTATCATTACGATGACGAGGGGAACCTCATTTTCCGTGAGTTCAAGCAGTTGCAGGAAACGGGCGTAACGTTCGACCGCAAGCGCATGGAGAAGGAACGGGGCATCCGCTGTCTGGCAACGGGAACGGGATGGCTTTACGAGTGGGCGTCCAACGGGATGCTGAAGAAAGTCATACGCCCAGACGGAAGACCAGTGGAGTTCCGCTACGATGCGTTGGGACGGCGCACAGCGAAGCAATACTTCGGGAAGGTCACACGCTGGGTATGGGACGGCAATGTGCCTATTCATGAATGGGGCTACAAAGTCACCGATAGGCAACCGAATGAAAAGGAAAATACTCCGTCCAAAGAACCGACAGAAGATATTACCACGTGGGTATTTGAGACAGGCACGTTTGTGCCAACAGCAAAGATACAGGAAGGTAAGCAATATTCCATTGTATCCGACTACTTGGGTACCCCCATTCAGATGTACGATGAAAAGGGAAACAAGACTTGGGATTGCACACTGGATGTTTATGGAAAAACAACCACCTTCGAGGGGCTTTCTTTGAATGATTGTCCGTTTCGATATCAGGGGCAATATGAAGATAAGGAAACAGGACTATATTATAATAGATTCAGATATTATGATGCAAATATAAGCCATTATCTCTCGCAAGATCCAATCAAATTGCAAGGTGGATGGAGACTATACAACTATGTCCATGATACAAATATTTGGTTAGACCCTATTGGATTAACTCCATGGGGAGACATGGGGATTAGTTTTAAAGAGTGGTTTGACGACTATGCTACTCCAGATCTAATAAAAACCAATAAAACATCTGTAGAAAATGCATTAAGAGGTTCAGGAGGTATGCATGAAAAATTTCCCGTAAGTATAGCAGGAAAAGCAAAAGAGTTAGGATTTACTTACGATGAGCTAATGGGAATGACTCTGCCTAGAAATCAAGTATTCTTTGAAAAAGTACCTGATAAATATGGGAACTTACATAATGGACCTCATTCAACAGGTGCGGCATTACCAGAAGGAATGTCTTCTAAAGCAAGTTCATGGTTTCATAAAGATTTAAATGAAAAATTATTAAAAGCAACATCCAAAAAGGAAGCTTTAAAAATAATAGACGAGCATCATAATAAATATGTTAAAGTTCATCAACATTAAATTACGTATTAAAAATGGAAGAAATTATGTCAAAAATGCATATTTGGATTGGTTATACAACCAAATCTAAATCAGAATTTTCTCAATATTTTATCATTAATAACAATCTAGAAAATGACAAAAAAGAAGAACCATCTTTTTGTAATGATTTGAATATTACATGGTATGATGAAGATTTGATAGGTATTTATAAAAGTGACTCTAATGACAATTTACAAATAACATTAGAAGAACTTCCCATATCTCCGGATGAAATAAAAAAAGCATATGATGTATGTCTAGACTTGAATATTACTAAAGCTAATGCTTTATTTTATTATGCTGATGCAGAGCTTGTAGTATTTGATTTGGAAAAGAAGTACAATGAATTAATATATATAGGCTGCTATGATTGGGATTAAATATGAAGTTAAACCCGATAATGCTTCCAAAAAACAGTCAATTCGATGGAAGATATGGTAGGTATTTGAGGTGGGAACGTTGTACCTGTGGCGAAAAGTAAAGCCAAGTCTCTGTCTTGATTGAAATCATAGTGGAACACAGAACATTTCCATCACCTGCGGCGGCAGAAACGTTTTTAGTTACTTTGCTATAGGCATAAAAAGCAAACCGGTTGTTTTTTGGGGAGATTTCAATCCCATAAAAGAGTATAGCTTCTTGTCCTGCGAATTGAAGTTTGGTTGTCAGAAGCCGTATAGAAGAATGCTCATCGACAGAACATGGCTTATGCCTTTATCCATCAACAACAGTAACGATATTACCATTGCAAAGAATACAAAAAAGTCAAGACCGCCAAAAGTGCGGAACTTCGGATAGTCAATTCCGACAGGGTAGACGCTTTTTTTAGTAAGTTTTAAAATAGAAAAGAAGTAAAATATACTTCAAGCTGTCCAAGAACTCTTATCTAAACATAATGCATATAAACAGAATATGAGGAGTTTTTGGACAGCTTTCTATCTCTACTAAAAATTATACCAAAACTATAAAAACATTATCCAACATCGCTTAGTTCATGGTCCAAATCAAACCTCAAGACATAAAAAATACCATTATCCACATAACCAAAACACCTGTTCCGTTGAGTAATCTTGAACTTCTTAATGCCTTTCTTCCATAGCTCATCTGAAAAATAACGCTTGCTTTTCTTATTCTTATTATACGTTTTGTAATCCAATCCTTTGTCCGTTGCTATGGCATTCCAATCCAATTCTTCAAATTTGCGGAATGAATCAATAAACTCGTTTTGGTTCTCATTGTCAATAAAGGAAAATCCATGAGTGCCATCTATAAGGCTGAAATCAAATTTCCCGCCACTGAAACGGGTCGTAATATACTTCTTGAGAGACAATTCCCCCTCCTTTCAAACAAGATGGAATACAATTGCTTCTCTTTCCATATATTCCCCACCGGAATAGCAACTCCGTCTTTGGTTACAACAACCGGATGCTTCTCCTACAAGGAGCGTATAAACGACAGAAGACAGGCCGCGCGGGCGGTATCTTCGGCAACGGAACTGCCGGACACATCCGCTTCATCTGCCAGGTAATCATTGATAGTTCTAAAACATAAGCCTAATAATCATAACTTTTTTAAAACCGGGTTTGTCGCTTCCGTTTTTTAAATTACCTTTGTAGTTACTTAGTATAAATGAAACATATTCAATGATTAACAGCATATTATTAACTGATTTTACAGGCTTTGCAAATACCCGGTTTAATTTCACCAAAGGGATAAACGTCCTTATTGGCAAGAATGGTACGGGCAAGACGCACGTTCTCAAATGCCTGGCGGCAACTTTGCAGGCACGCCATGACTTCCTCGGCAAGAACTCAGCTTCCAAGGAACAGTTTGAGTATATCTTGGCGGAAGACATGATATTTTATTTCAAGCCGGATGTCATAGGCAACCTGGTCAACAAGGGAGTGCCTTCAGGCAGGGCAAACATTACAGTCACGATAGACGACAAACTGTTGCAATACAGCTTCTCATCCGCTTCCAAAACAACTGTAAAATTAGAAACGGATGAAAAGTGGGACGACCGCCACTTTATCTATATCCCCCCACGTGAGATGTTCTCTTTGTTCGAAGGCTTTATCGGTTTGAGCAGTAAACGTGAAATCTCATTTGACCAAACGTACATCAACCTGGCACACGCGTTGTCACTCCCCATATTACGTGAGTCGGAAGACAATCCGTTGAAACCGGCTATCGAGCTGCTGGAGCAGGAATTGCAGTTCAAGGTTTTGCAGATGAACGGACGTTTCTATATACAGACAGAAAAAGGGAAGATGGAAGCGCACCTGGTAGCCGAAGGACTCCGCAAGCTGGCTTCCATCTTGTACCTCATACTGAATGGGGAAATCAATACGGACACCATCCTGTTCTGGGACGAACCCGAAGCCAACCTGAATCCGGCTCTTGTGAAAGTCGTGGCAAAGTTTATCCGTGTGCTTCAGGAATGCGGCTTGCAGATTTTCGTCGCCACTCACGACTACCTGCTTACACACACGCTTTCTCTCTATTCCGAATATAAGGAACACACCAACATATCCGTCAAGTTCTTCGGCTTGAAAAAAGAAGATAAGGAAATCATTGTGGAGGAAAGCGAAACCTTGGCAGGCATACAGAACAATCCGATACTGGAGGAATATGCGGCTTTTTACGATTTGGAACAGCAATTCATCAACCAATATGAGTAATTTTCAGGAAAGCGGCATAAACTTCAAGTTTCAGTCTCCCCAATGGACTGTTGTCAAGTATGACGAGCATTTGGCACACAAAAAGGTAAGCAATGCCTTGCAGCCTACCAAAGCGGTGGACTTTTTGGGTATTCATGATAACGGACAGTTGTTTTTGATTGAGGTGAAAAATTACAGGGGGCACACGCATGATGAGGAGACTCGGAATGTGCTTCAGGCAAAAGGCGATGAGTTGATGCGCAGGATTGCCGTCAAAGTAAGGGACACGATTGCCACAGTAACCGGTTCTGCCCGTTTTTCCACAAACGACGAAGCATTTTTTACCCAAGTCAACCAATTGTTGGTTGATGACCGGAAGAAGATAGTCATCATTGCCTGCATAGAACTGGATGCGACAGACGACAAAGAGCGAAAAGCCCAAATGAGCGTATGGATGCAGAAGTTGAAACAGAAACTGTCATGGCTCCATGCAGTTAAAATCTCCATCAATCCGGTTGACAACATTACCGCTCTCCTGCCCGATACGGAAGTCTCATTCATATAAATACCTACCGTACAACAAGAGGGTATCAAAACCCTCTTTTCCACATTTCAAAAAAAGTACCACATTTGTTTCCGTTCTCATACAAAAAGAATATATTTGCACATAACAGACTGTTTGGTCTGTTATGTGCAAAATAAGCATGGAACAAAAGTAATGGGCTCACTCCATTAAACACTTACCTTATATTAGGTTATCTTATTTATAAATGGTATATTTGCACATGGTCTATATAACAACGATATGAGTAGAATCAAGATTAAGAATTTCGGTCCGCTCAAGGAAACGATCTCCGCAATGGACGGATGAATGGAACGCTTTTTCTTGGAAACAAATTATATATTGAGAATCGAAAATAGAATAAATATCGAATAATTGGTTGACCTTGCAGTGATTTTCGGCGAAAAACGGAACTCGGTTACGAAAGCCGATGCCTACATTTGCACTGTTAACAAGATGTTTCACTTAATACCAATTTATTTATGGACAATATCCAAAAAATCAAGTTGCTGAATGAGCTGATGTCCAAGGCAACCCCGCAAAATGTAGATTTCACCCCGCACAATGGCAATTATTGTGTGACACTGCTGGCTACGCAACCCATTCACACTTGGGGATGGCAAAAACGTAATTTCAAAATTAAGGGTCGCCTGGAAGAGGGCAAGACAATCTCCGCCGACTTGATAGTGGAAAATGAAATGCTTTTTGGTGTGACAGACCTGCCGTATGTGGCACACGAGGGTGACCGTACCCCTATCTTCAAGATTATCCGTGCTTCCATCTTCTGCGCTTATGGAGCCTTACAGCTTACGGAACTGCATCGGGGTATGCGGAAAATAGCCTGCACGGACTACCCTTTCAAAAAAGCGGATAAGGAAGAACAGATAACGGCGGAAGTCAAGTTTATGAAGAAACTGGCTTCAAGGATGACTGTCCCTGAACATTGTATAAGCGGACGCCCGGTAGTAACCCATCTTACGTCCACCCGCTTGAGAGACGTCATATTGTATAACAAAGAATATGAGCCGGCATTATATGAAAAGATGAAAGGTTCCATTGAGGCGTTATCCCCTTTCATTCCGGCAAAGGACAACGCGGACAATGCGCTTCCGGATGTATTTATCTCCCGCCAAGATTGGGAAAATCCCCGTGACACCTTTGACCATCAGGTGGTCATACTCAACGCCAAAAGCAAAAAGAAGCAACAGTTTTGGTGGGATTACCTGAAACTCAATATTTTTTTGAGTGACTTGGAGTATAAATTCGGTTACTATGTATTAATGAACCGCTGGCAGGTTCCGGTAATTCAAAAGTGGATTGCCGAATACCACGAAAAAGGTTATTTCGAATCCCAACGGGCAAAAGACTACCTTCTTTTTTATTTGAAAGCCAGCGAAAAAGCACCGGTTCGTGTCTTAAACTCCATGGGAGTACAGGTTAAAGTCAAAATGACTCCAAGATAAATTTGATAAATCAGCACTTGTCAAAAGGGAAGGATGAAATGTTTATTAACATAGAGTTTCATCTTTCCCTTTGTTTTTATTCCGAATGTTTATATTTTTGCAATAAATACCGACTGGACGGTTTATATGAAAAAAATTATGATATACAAAACTTGTGCTAAGGAATTGGTCATACCGCTGATTGCAGCAATACCTGAAATTGTCGCAGTTATGTTCGTTGATGTTTATTCAACGGATTGACAACAGGCATGATTCGGTTTTCAAATTTTAGATGAAAACAAGATTACGCGGAAGAGTCATAATTTGGGGGAGTAGTAAGTTGAAAAAGGCATAGAGAATCATCTCATACAATAAATTCCACTTTTCGTTTGAGTTCTTCTCTACGCCTGAATAAAATCCGATTAGTCGGTTTTTATTAAAAGCAAATGTAACAAAAAAAAATAAGACCCCCATATTGTCTGAAGCAAAACTGTCCAAAATAATGGAATTGATTTAAGTATCATACTGTTAACGTATGTAGTTTAACTATTATTCGCTCCAAACTAAGTATGCAAAAAAGATTGGATATTCAGCCAAATGTTCTATTTTTGTTTTTAAAATACATATTTATGAAAGGAACAAAAGGAACAGAAACAAAAGCATTAATAAGGGAGACCGCATTCAAGTTGTTTCTGACAAAGGAGTATAATATGGTCCCCTTGAAAGATATTGAACAAAGTCTCAACCTGTCAAGAGGTTGTATGTCCTATCATTATCCGACCAAACAAGACTTGTTGGTAGATGTTATAAATTTCTATATATTAGATACTCAGAAAGTAAAACATCAGTTTGACAATGTTACAGACATGTCTTTACTTGAATACCTGAATTGGTATGTTGATAACATTGCAAAAACAATGGAAAGACTAACTCAATTCGTCATTCCGGATACAAATATTAATGGAACACGTGCTTACATGAATTTAATTTTGCAAGCAGAAAAGTATTATCCTGGATTTCATCAACTATTGAACGAAATAGAAAAAAATGAAATGATACAGCTAAAACAAATAGCTACCAAGGCACAAAAAGAGGGAGAAATACGTAGCACTTGCAACATTGACTTATTTGTTCAACAAATCAGATTGATATTCTTGGGTAAATCATATCAGGATGCACTGAGAAATGGATTAGATGTCAATACACTGAGAGAGCAATTTATTTTTTTATATTTTCTAATTAAAAACAAGTAAATAAATGAAAAATGATGTTTTTATTACGGGAACATCTTGTTATTTCCCGAATAAACCTGTTTCCAATGAAGATATGGAAGATTTTTTGGGATTAATTACAGGAAAACATTCAAGAGTCAAGCCTGTAATTTTGAAACAAAACGGTATAAAACAACGTTATTATGCACTGACAAAGGAGCAGAAAATCACACATACCAACGCAGAAATGGCTGTAAATTCAATCCTTCAACTATTAAAAAATTCCGACATCTCAAATTCAGAAATCGAATTGTTGTCATGTGCAACATCCAGTCCGGACCAAATGCTTCCCTCTCATGCATCCATGGTACACGGCCTGTTAAAAAACAAACCTTTGGAGATTTTCTCTGCATCAGGCATCTGTTTGTCATGTTTACAAGCATTTAAAACAGCTTTTTGGGGCGTTTTGTCCGGTGAAAAAAGAAATGCAATATGTAGTACTTCCGAATTGACATCCGCAACACTACTCTCAAAGAACTATGATATTGAGTATGAGAAATGTGCTGATTTAGGAGTCCAACCTTACATGGCACTCGAAAAAGATTTCCTTCGATTCATGTTGAGTGACGGGGCTAGTGCGGTATTGCTTCAAAACAATCCTGGCAATGGAAAGGCTTTGCATGTTGAGTGGGTGGAAATGACTTCGTATGCCAATGAATTGCCGACATGTATGTATATGGGCGCAGAAAGAAAAGAAAATGGAGAACTGAAAAGTTGGAAATCATTCAATAATTTGGAAAGAACAGAACAATCTCTTTTTGTGGTAAAACAAGATGTTAAACTTTTAGGGGCTCATGCCGTCCCATATTGGGCGAAACACATAAAATATTGTCTTGAGAAACACAATGTGGCACCGGAATCCATTTCTTATGTACTGCCCCATGTTTCCTCCATGTTTTTTTATGATAAGATAATAAATGAATTAAAAGGGATTGGAATCGGAATTGACGAAAGCAAGTGGTTTACCAACCTATCCAGAGTAGGCAATATAGCTTCTGCCGCCATCTTCGCCATATTGGATGAATTCTGGAAAACACACGAACTGAAGTCCGGTGAAAAAATCCTGTTGCTTGTTCCGGAAAGCGGACGCTTCTCCTATGGAACTGTGTTATTAAGTGTAGTTTAAGTGTTTAAGTTTGGAAATAAGCAATAAATAGCTTAATTTTGCAAAACTAATAGGTAAAATAGTATAGTATCATATACATCTTTCAAACGAAAAGTGGAAAATTTCAAAGAGAGAAGATGGGATATGACAGCTTGCGCTATATCAAAACATATAGCACGGGTGCGTCGACTTCATCTCTAGGCTTTTCCACTGCCACGTTTGGGTTGTTGATTGCATCTGTGCTATTTTTTATATAATGCAGGTGTGATATGGATCCAAACTTGAAACAGCGGATAATTGACGAGGCGTATGTACTGTTCCTTACCAAAGGCATGAAACAGACTTCATTTTGCGATGTGGCGGCAGCCGTGCATAAGTCCAAAGGAGCGGTCATGCACTATTTTTCATCCAAACGGCATTTGATTGACACTGTCGTGAAAATGCGCTTTTTCCCGGCTTCCCAGCTCTCTCCGGAAATGGATTACCTGGAAGGAAGAAGATGGGACGAATTTCTCCGGTCCTACAAAAACCCGATTGAACGGGTAATCGACAGCTTTCCTGAAAAACTGGAGGGCAACGGATTGATGTATTACATGCAGTTCGTATCCTCCGCCAACGAATACATGGACGAATTTCCGCAAATGTATCACGAACTTCTTGCCAGGGAACAGGATTTTCTTTTCAATGCGGTCGTTGTCATTCACAAACAGGCTGTGGATGATACACAGGCATTCAGCCGGCAATTGTTCGAAAATTCCATAGGAAAAACCTTTGGAGCACTGCTTTTTCAAATACAATAACCGCTTCTCTTCGCTTAAAGCCGCATTTTTCTAATGTAAACGGCACATTTGCCTTGCATTTGAATACTTTTTCTTTTGTTATTATTTGGAAAGGTTTATCTTTGCGAATAATAAAATACCGACTGGTCGGTTTTTATTGTTCGCTTGTTTAAAACCGGGTATAACAAAAATAAAAAGGCTCATACATTGATAAATTGGAACAGACTGATAAGAAAGACTTCACACCCGCGGTCGCTTCTTGCCAAGATTGCGGCGGGGTATATCACCGTGCTCCTGACGGTTGGCTGTATCATATATATAGGTATCCACGAATGGCGGGAGATCAGGTCTATAGAAACGAATGTCCGGCAAATAAACAGACAAAAGCGGGCCATACGCAATGTATATATGAAAATGCTTGAACTCTCTTTGTTCTGCGACACATTCACGGAGTGGGACGAGAAGGATTTCAACACGTACCTGAAACAGAAATCGGCCGTCGACAGCCTGTTGTACGGTTTACAGGAATTGCATCCCAACGCCCGGATAGACAGTATCCGCATCTTATGGAGGGACAAGGAACAGTCCATGCTGCAAATCAAGGAGATTATGCGCAAGCAGCAGCAAGCCGGCCGGGAAATAGCCGGACAGCTTCCGCAAACAGCCGGACAAAGCCCCCCGAAAAAGACCGGCAGGAAGGGAGGATTCCTGAAAAGGCTGTTCGGGAAAAAAGAGAAGACGGAAACCTCCCCGGACACATTCGCACTCCATACCCTCAACAGGACCATAGCGGACAGACAGCGGCAATATGCGCGCCAGTTCTCCGAGCAGGCACATATCCTCGCCTCCCGCAACAGGTTGCTCAACGAGCAGCTTCAACAGGTTATCAGGCACATGGACCGGAACATTCAGGAAGAGATGCAGCAACGGGAGGAGAAGCTGGGCAGGACGGGCGAACGGTCACTGGCCATAGTCGCCGGGCTGGTGGTGTTCATGCTCCTGCTGCTCGGAGGCTCCTACATGATTATACACCGGGACATGGCACGCATAAACCGCTACAAGAAAAGGCTGGAGGAAACAATCGGGCAATTGGAACATACCGTCGCCGAAAACGAGGAGCTGATCGCGGCAAGAAAAAGAATCATGCTGACCGTGACCCATGACCTGCGCACACCGCTTACGACAATCAACAGCTATGCTGAACTGCTCGCGACGGAGAAAAAGATATCCAAACGGAAAGAATACAACCAGACGATACGCCGGGTGGCGGGACACATGGAGGCCATGCTGAACACTTTGTTGGGATTTTTCCGGCTGGAGAGCGGAAAGGAGGAGGTCAATCCGGTTCCGTTCAGGCTGCATACCGTCATCGAGACGCTGGAAGCGGATTTCATGCCGCTGGCGGCGGACAAGAACCTCTTCCTGAATATGGAGAGTCCAAGGGACAGGGTGGTCATCGGGGACAAGAAACGGATTATCCAGATAGGACATAACCTGCTGTCAAACGCCATCAAGTTCACGGAGCGGGGGGCGGTCACATTACGCATGCGGTTTGATAACGGAACCTTGCAGCTCTCCGTCGAGGATACCGGTACGGGGATGAGTGCGGAGGAGCAGGCACGCGTTTTCACCGCTTTCGAGCGGTTGCCCAACGCGATGGCCGAGGAGGGCGTGGGACTGGGGCTCTCCATTGTCAAGGAGTTGGTCGGACTGCTGGGAGGCACGATAGAACTGACAAGCAGAAAAGGGTCCGGAAGCTGCTTCACGGTGCTCCTGCCCGTGTCAACCGCGGAGGAGACGGTGAAGAGAGAAAACGGCACCCGGTCCCTCGTACAGCCTTTTCCCGTCGTAGTGTTGGACAACGACACCGTCCTGCTGGCCGCCGTCAAGGAGATGTTCGCGCACCATGGGGTGATGTGCACGACATGCGGGTGCGTACGTGACCTGATGGAATGCATCCGCCGTCAGAATTATGACCTGATGATTACCGACTTGAAAATGCCGCAGATGAACGGGTTCGACGTGTTGAAACTGCTTCGCACAGCCAATGTGGGAAACTCGCGGACCATTCCGGTCATTGCGGCCACCGCTTCGGGAGGCTGCAATACGGCGGACCTGCATGAGGCGGGGTTCTCGGCCTGCCTGAAGAAACCGTTCTCCGTGGAAGAGCTGCTGCAAGTCTGTACGGGATGCCTGGGCGACGAAAGGCAGCAGGAGCAAGTCGATTTCCATGCGTTGCTGGAGTATGGCGACAGGCTGGAAATGCTGGAGACGCTTATCAGGGAGACAACGGACGATATCGCGGCGATGGCGGAAAGTGCGGAAAGGAACGATTGCGAGTCGCTCAGGGAATGGACCCACCACCTGAGCAGTTCCTGGGAGATAATCCATGCCGGCAAGCCCCTGCGGGACCTGTTCATGCTGCTTCAGGGGGACGGGGAATGTTCGGCGGAGGAGTTCGGCCGGGCGGTCCGGAAAGTACTGGACAAGGGAAAGGAAATAATTGATTTGGCACAACAGGCAAAGGAAAGCTATGAGAGTGATTGTGGTTGAGGACAATATATTGTTCTGCGATTATATCTGCAACTTCTTGCAGAATGCCGATTACCAGACAGTGAAGGCCTACCGGCTGGCACA
>ERZ779656.1559-NODE-1559-length-11975-cov-2.298070_pt1 | contig 11975 bp, 18 predicted proteins | sample MGYA00511102_ERZ779656 | MGnify/ENA primary metagenome ERZ779656 (study PRJEB29588, sample SAMEA2143980) | human gut metagenome | biome: human gut; feature: human-associated habitat; material: faeces | place: Denmark | collected 2008/2010 ... | reverse complement strand
CGCTTTCCCCAAACCGCGGTACAACGGTATTCATTGAAATAAAAACAACCACGGGACGGCAATCCAAACAGCAAAAACATTTTCAGGCTTTTGTTGAAAAACTCGGTTATGAATACATAATTTTAAGAAGTGTAAAGGAGGCCGAAAACCTGTGCTCAAGGCTAATGAAATCGAAAAGCTGATTAAGAGCAAGAAGTCATTGCCTCCTACGGCTGATTATTTTGAAAAATTCTACTACTATGCACTTGATGTTTGTATAGAGCGTTATCATCAGAACAAGCTGACGAGAGAGGAATTAAAGGAATATCAGCTCGGTTACAAAGAAATTTACGAACAGTTAGTTATGTGGCTTGAAATACTTGGACGGCACAGAGAAATTGAAAAGGTGTTAGGGCATGCCGAACTTTGTGTTGATGGTTGTGAAAAATGCCGAGAGGTTGCAAGGCTCATTGATGGGAGGGATAAATGTGAACGAAGATAAAGACATAGTAATGCCAAATTTCATGGTAGATACATCACTCAAAGACTGCGTAAATATACTCAGCGACACACGGGCAGGCAAGTTATTTAAGCTCTTGTTTGAGTATGCAGAAAATCAGGATATTGACCAAAATCAGCTTGATTCTACCGTAAGACTTGCATTCAATGCTTTTAAACCGGGGATTGACAAAGGCAGAAAGAAATACATATCCGTTATCAAACGCAACAGAGAAAACGGCAAGAAAGGTGGCAGACCGGAGAAACCCAAAATAACCCAAAATAACCCAAAAAACCCAGTGGGTAATTTGGAAACCCAAAATAACCCAAAAAAGCAAATAAAAATAAATAAAAGTAAAGTAATATCTAAAGATATTACTTTACGAAAGGTTTCTTCCGCAGGCTTGCCCGATGGGCAACCTGCTCCGAAACCCGAGTTCAGTGAAATCAGAAAATTTTATAAAGATTACACGGGCTTTGATGATGCGTATTTGTGTGATGAGTTTGTTCAGAAGATGGATAAAAACGGTGTTGACTGGAATGAATGGGAGAGTAAGCTGTTAGCCTATGCGATAAAGACAGGGAAGTTAAATGAATAAGTGCGATGAATTTCAGCAGAGCATAATCGGAGCGTTACTGCTCTATGATGACATACGCTCCCTGCTGTTGGCGAAGCTACAGAAAAGTGACTTTACGGATGGACTTGCAGTTGAGGCTTTTGAAAAAATTTCCGAGGATGCTCAAGCTGACAAGGTTGCAATATTCGGAAAACTGTCTGATGATGCCAAAGCATACGCATTGACCGGTTGCGAAAACGCTCCTCTTGAAGTAAATGCCGAGGCTACGGTTGATTACTTCGTTGAACAGTCGACGCAGAATTGGCTTTTAAGTCAAACGCAGTCGCTTGCATTATCTTCAAGTGTAAGTGTTCCGGAACTCAAGGAAATTATCGAACAAGCCGAGAGCAGAACGGCAGTATCGACCGACAACTCACAAAAGTATCTACAAGATTTTTTTACTGAACTTAAAACCGTACCGACAGGTTTTGAAAGACTTGACGGTTTGCTCTGCGGTGGTTTTGTCGAGGGGACAATCGGCACGATTGGGGCGAGACCTTCAACAGGTAAAACGACTTTTGCACTTAATGTCCTCAAAGCGTGCCTTGACTGCAAAACTGTATTTTTCAGCCTTGAAATGTCAGGACGAATGATTTATGACAGATTGATAGCTGATAGGCTTGAGATTGAATACAGCCGAGTACATAAGCACAAGCTGAACGAAAACGAATTTGAAGGAGTTAAGAAAACACTTGCAAGCTACAAAAATCTGACGGTAATTGATGATGTTTATGAAGTCGAAAAAATCGTATCGTATGTTTACGGTAATAAGCCGAAATTTGTAATAATCGACTTTGTTCAGATAATTACATCTCAAAAGAATTTTGCAGACAACAGGCAGAAAATTGACTATATCAGCCAAAAGCTCAAGAAATGTGCAAAGGAAACAAAGTGTTGCTTTTTAGTGTTGTCGCAGATTACAAGGGCCGGCAAAGAAAGACCTACAATGTCAGATTTAAAAGAAAGCGGAGGTCTTGAACAGGACAGTGATTATGTAATCCTTTTGCACAGACCGTATGTAAACGATAAGCAAAGTGGAAAGTCAAAACCTTCTGAAACCGAGGTTATACTCGATAAGAATAAATTCGGGAATACAGGAGTTTTGAATTATAATTTCAGTGGAATATTTCAACGGTTTGAAGAATTGCAAAGCGAACCCGATACAAGCAGAATAGCACGCCCATTAAGTACGATTACACCGGCTGATGATTTGCCGTTTTAAGAAAGGAGAGAAAGCATTGAAAGCGAGAATACCACCTAAGCTTCCGAAACAGCTTAAACAGGAAGCTGAACGGATTGCAAAAAGCGCATATGAACAGATCCGAAAAAAAAAAACAAAGACATCACACGCAGAGTATTTAAAACAATGCTATATGCCTTGTATAAGGATTTCGGCTTTGGTCGTGGCAAATGTGCAAAGGCACTAAAGTCTATGACCGAAATAATTAAACACTCCGACACTGACGAAGTGTTTTGGGAGCATATCGACAGGGTTGTCATCGACAAGCTGAAGCTTGAATTTGACAAACGAGATTACACCGACAACGGAAAAGTTGTTAATTTTGAAGGAGACGAAGAAAATGATTGATTGCAATATTACTACAAACTACTTCAGCAAAAAGAAAAGAATGGGTAGACAGGCGAGCGGAGTGTGCAAACTTAGATGTACAGATTGCCCTATGGGCATGAGGAATAACGGCATAGGTGTTACGTGTTCGGATTTTGAATCATCTTACCCTGAACAAGCAATCGAAGTTGTTCAGAGGTGGAGCAATGCGCATCCGCAAAAGACATTTCTTACGGAGTTTTTGAAGAACTATCCGAACGCTCAGCTTAGAATAGACGGAATACCTAAAGGTGTATGTCCGTATGCCTTAGGACTGATAAACAGAGATGATTGTCAAAAAAAAGACCATAACTGCGTTGAATGTTGGAATCAGACTATTGAGGACGGTGAAAAGTAATGGAAATTAAGCCTGTGACATTTAAGGAAGCAAGTAATTTCATCAATCTACATCACAGACATCATAATGCGACTGTAGGATGTAAGTTTTGCATTGGGCTGTATGATAATGCGAAATTAATTGGTTGTGCTGTATGTGGCAGACCTGTGAGCAGATATTATGACAATGGCGAAATTTGCGAAATTAACAGGGTTTGCGTGCTTGATGGATACAAGAATGGTTGCAGTATGCTGTACGGTGCGTGCTGTAGAATTGCAAAAAATATGGGCTATAAAAAGATAATAACCTACACGCTAAAATCTGAGAGCGGTATAAGTTTACGAGCGAGTAATTTCGTTTGCGAAGGAAGTGCAGGTGGGGAGATATGGAGTGGTAGCAGGTGCCGTGATAACGGTGTACCGAAAGAGAAAAAAATTAGATGGAAAAGAGATTTGGTAAAATCAATCAAAGATGATGAATTGTTAAAGTGAAGTGTGAACACAATGACAAACTTTGAAAAAATCAAACAGATGTCAATTGACGAAATGGCTCGGAGTTGTATGAATTTTTTCGACTGCCCGTATGGCACTCCGTATGTCGGTTGCCCCATGGAAGAACGATTCAACGACAGCTGTATTGACTGCACGAAACATTGGCTTGAAAGCGAGGTAGAAGAATGAAAGTACATCATTGCGACGCTTGTAAAAAAGCGTTAGGAAAAAGAGATTTTAGAGTAAAACTTTGGGCAAAGGCTAACAAGGGACACAAGGTGAGGTTTGTAAGATTAGAGATTTGCTATGACTGTTACAGCGCATTGCCGGCGATTGCACGAAGATACGAATCCGGTAAAGGGTGGCTTGATTAATGGATAAGTCACACAGAACAGATTTAACATTTTCAAGACAGCTTGAAAAGGCTATGACATCAAGGAACATAGGTGCAACAAAACTGTCGAGAATGTCAGGAATACAACGTAGTCAGATATGCAAATATTTGACTGCTGAGATGTCGCCGACAGCAATGACTATTCGTAAATTAGCTATTGCTTTAGGCGTAACATCTGATTATTTATTAGGGCTGGTTAAAGCAGACAAACAGTAGCTTACAATAATAAAATTGTACCTAAAAATAACAGCAAAAAATTATACAATGGACTTATGATGCAGAAGGACTATCTGTATTGTAAGTCCATTATTATTTGGCGGTGCATATATGGCTAAAGCGTTTGCTAAGAGTTTCTACAAATCAAAGCGTTGGCAGGATTGCCGACAGAGCTTTATCGCAGAGCGAATGCTTGTTGACGGCGGATTGTGTCAGCTGTGTAAAGAGCGACACGGTTTTATCGTGCACCATAAGATCATGATTAATGAGAGCAACATAAACAATCCTGATGTTACTCTCAATTACGACAATTTATTATTTGTGTGTAAAAAATGTCACGATAATTTACCGGGACACGGGATAGGTTGCGAACCGAAAAAATATTTTTTCGACGAAAGCGGAATGCTCCGACCGATTATCCCCCCCGTTGAAAAATCGGAAACCGGTAACCGTAGGACCGAGGGGGGCAGTTAGATTTTTTGCGCGCCTTATTATATAGCCCCCCTCCCCCTAAAATCTTGTGTGAAAGGACGGTGACTTGTAAAATGACTGACGAACAGAAGGAACAAAGAGCGATTAAGCGAGAGATAAAGCGATTAACGGAAATCTACAAGGACATAGAAGTTAAAAGAAAAGACCTCGCCGTAGGCTTGATTGAAAATGCGGCGTTTACTCGAATCAGACTTAAAGAACTGCAACAAGACATTGCAATTTATGGCTTGACTGAATTGTTTTCGCAGTCGGAAACACAAGAGCCGTACTCACGCAAAAGACCTGAGGCAGATTTGTATAACACGATGCTTGGAAATTATCTTAAATACATCAAGCAACTCAACGATATGCTTCCGAAAGTGACCGAGGCAAAAGCTGCGACAACAGACGGCTTTGATAATTTCGTTGAAGGGCGTGACAAGCTTTGAAACGCTATCCATTGAGCTATAACCCAATACTTGAATATTACGAACAGATACAAAACGGCAAGGTTACTGTCTGCGACAAAATCCGCAAATGGTACAGGCATTTAAGCGACAAGGTGATTAATCCGACAGACGGCTACCACTATGAAGCCAAGCGAGGAAATCACATTATTGAATTTATCGAAAATTACTGTCGACACAGTAAAGGAAAAATGGGCGGTCAGCTTGTAAGGCTTGAATTATGGGAAAAAGCGTGGCTTGCGGCGACTTTTGGCTTTGTGGACGATGACGGCATCAGGCAGTACAACCTATCTGTGTTAATTATTGGAAAGAAGAACGGCAAGTCTTTGCTTGCCTCTGCGGTTGGCTTGTATATGCTTATCGGTGACGGTGAACCCGGTCCTGAAGTGTATGCAGTTGCTACAAAGCGTGACCAAGCTAAAATCATTTGGCAGGAAGCAAAACGAATGGTTCGCAAGAGTGAAACTTTATTGAAGCGAATTAAACCACTGCTGAATGAATTGAGTTCGGAAGATTACAACTGCGGAGTATTTAAGCCGCTTGCCTCTGATTCGGACACGCTTGACGGTTTGAATGTGCATTGCTGTTTAATGGATGAGTTGCACCAGTGGAAAAACGGTAGACAACTCTATGACATTATGGCAGACGGTACTATCGGGCGAGACCAACCGCTTATTCTTGTTACAACAACAGCCGGAAAAATCAGAGAGGACATCTACGATGAAATCTATGATGACGCCGTTCGTACTACGAATGGCTTGTTTGATGATGTAGGTTACAAAGACGAACACAGTCTTTACATTATCTATGAGCTTGACAAGCGCGAAGAATGGGAAAAACCCGATTGTTGGGAAAAGGCAAACCCCGGACTTGGCACGATTAAAAATCGAAATGCTCTTGCAAGCAAAGTTAAGAAAGCGCAAGCAAATCCGTCGCTTGTGCGAAACCTTGTATGCAAAGAATTTAACATAGCCGAAACATCAACTGAATCGTGGCTCAATTTCGATGAGCTTAACAACAAAACAAAATTTGATGTTAAGGAACTCCGCCCAACCTATGGCATAGGCGGTGCAGACTTATCAAGCACAACCGACCTTACAGCGGCCAAGATGTTGTTTCGAGTGCCTGACAATGAAAATATTTTTGTATTGTCAATGTACTGGATACCTGCCGACCTCGTAGAAAAAAAAGTAACCGAGGACAAAATTCCATATGATAAGTGGATAGAACAGGGCTTTATGCGTACCTGCCCCGGAAACAAGATTGACGCAAGTGTTGTAACAGCGTGGTATCAGGAACTACAAGACGAATACGATATTTACTTGTGGAAAGAGGGTTATGACGCTTGGTCGGCTCAGATGTGGGTCAATCAGATGATTGACGCTTTCGGTCCTACCGTTATGGAAGCGGTACATCAGGGTAAGAAAACACTGTCTGCTCCGATGAAAGCTCTCAAAGCCGACCTTGTAAAGAAAAGAATAATTTACAACAACAATCCAATTGATAAATGGTGTCTCGCAAACACCGCAATAGATGAGGACAGAAACGGTAATATACAGCCGATTAAGACCTCAAAGTCAACAAGACGAATTGACGGTACTGCGGCTTTGCTTGACGCTTACACGATATATTTTGAGTACGAAGATGAATACCTAAGCATTGTTTAGGAGGTGAGAGAATGGGAAAATTTAAGAACTTTTTATATTCTGTTCGCAATGTCAGAAAGACAAAGAATTTTTCAAGGGTTGAACTTGTTACACAGAATAATTCAAATTTCTTCTTGTGGGGCAACAGAGCATATGATTCCGACACCGTCCGAGCTTGCGTTAACGCGCAGGCTCTCAGATTTTCAAAATTATCAATTAAGCACATAAGGGAAACAATCGTTGACGGCAGGAAAGACCTCTTAATCAATCCCGAGCCTTACGTCAAGTTCTTGCTTGAAGAACCTAACCCGTACACAACAATGGATATGCTTCTATACAGGACAAGCACACAGTTATCGTTATCGGGCAATGCTTTTTGGCTCATCATTAGAGACACAAACGGCTTGCCTACGGAATTGTATTTCATACCGGCTAAATCAGCTACGGACTTGTACGACACTAACGGTAACCTTGTGTATGAATTTATTCTTGCAAACGGCAAGACTTACCGCTTTGCTTCCGAAGATGTTATACACTTGCGTGATGACTTCGCAGAGAACGATATATTTGGAAGCGGTAAATTTAAGGCTCTTGCACCTCTGCTTGAAATTGTCGAAACAACCGACAGCGGCATCATCAGCGCTATCCGAAATTCAAGCGTAATTAAATGGTTGCTGAAATATACTTCATCGTTGCGCCCTGAGGACTTGAAGAAGAACGCAAAAGCGTTTGCTGATAACTACCTTAACATCAGCAACAGTTCTGTGGGTGTTGCGGCAGTTGACGCAAAGGTTGACGCAAATCAGATAACCCCAAACGACTATGTTCCAAATGCTTTGCAAATGGATAGAACAAAAAACAGAATCCTTGAGCTTTTTAACACTAATGCGAAAATTATCACATCAACAGCGAACGAAGATGAAGAAAACGCCTATTTTGAGGCGGTGATTTCACCTAAAATTATTCAGCTTAAAAACGAGCTGACACGGAAACTATTCACTCGCCGTCAGCGCAGTTGTGGAAATTACATCGCAGTAGGTTCGTTCAATCTACAATCTGCAAGCCTTAAAACAAAACTGAATTTCGCCGGAATGGTAGACCGTGGAGCAATGCTCCCGAACGAATGGCGAGAATCACTTGGTCTTGCTCCTGTTCCGGGCGGTGATACTCCGCTCAGAAGATTAGATACAGTTGCAGTTGACGAAGGAGGTGAAAATGATGCCGAAAACGATTGACATTAAGGGCCCTATCATTACGAACGATGACAAGTGGATTTACGACTGGTTTGGAGTAGCCTCCTGTTGCCCAGCCGACATTCGGTCACAGCTTGACGAAGTGGCGGATGATGAGGGCGTACAGGTTGTTATAAATTCATCAGGTGGTGACATCTTTGCCGCCTCCGAAATTTACGATATGCTCGCCGAAAGCAAGGCTACAATCAAGGTCATTTTTGCCGCCTCGGCTGCTTCGTATATTGCTTGCGCTTGTAGCTCTGAAATTGTGCCGACAGGTATGCTTATGATTCATAATGTTTCAAGCTATGCCATAGGGGATTACAATGACATGGCACATGAATCAGGCGTGTTACTCAAAGCAAGCAAAGCCGTTGCAACAGCGTACAGGCTAAAAACCTGTATGAGTGAGGACGAGCTTATTGGACTTATGGACAAGGAAACTTGGCTCACTGCTGACGAGGCGGTTGAAAAAGGCTTTATTGACAAGGTCACGGAATACGCCGAAAAGCCAAAAGAGGTTAAACTTGCGGCAAGCCTTAACGGCCTTATCCCTGATACAATCATCAAACAGATGAGGGACGAAAAAACACAGCTTACAGCAAAACTTGAATTGCTCAAACGAAAGGAAGTTGAAGAATGAACAAACAGGAATATCTCGACAAGAGAAATGCTCTTTATGACAAGGCAAAAAAGCTCATTGCAGAAAATAAGCTCGCCGAGGCGAAAGAGATCACACAGCAGATTGACAAGCTTGACAACGACTTTGAAAACTCTGCTGTAAACAAGGCAAACAAAAATGCAGAGGAGGGAATCAAAATGCCTGCACCATTCGAGAATCACAAGGCAAACATCGACCTTACAGATGAGGACGAAAAGGTAACAGATATGTACGCAACACTTGAATACAGAAAAGCATTTGCTAACTATATTCAGAACGGTGTACCCGTGCCACAGAAGTTTATGAATGTGGCATCACAGACCACATCAAGCACTGCGGCGGCTATTGTGCCGACCACAATGTATCAGCGTTTAATCGTTGAACTTGAAAAAATTGGCGAAATTTACGCAAGAGTGTTCAAGACGGCTTATCCGACAGCACTCCTTATCCCCACACAGAACATCCGCCCGACAGCAAGCTGGGTTGATGAGGAAAAGGGTTCAGACCAGCAGCAGGTAACTACTGACAAGGTTGTCTTTGCCGGCTATAAGCTTGAATGCAAGGTTGCGTTCTCGCTCTTCATGACCAAAACGGCGCTTGATACTTTTGAATCACAGTTCATTGACCAGATCAAGAACGCAGTTGTTAAGGCTTGTGAAATGGCAATTGTTAAGGGTTCGGGTTCAGGTTCGCCAACCGGCATTCTTTCATGCACTCCGCCTGACGGTCAGACAATCGAGATTGCAAAAACCGGCAAGCTTACATATTCAACACTTTGCTCTGCCGAGGCGGCTCTTCCCGCTGCATACGATGACGCTGTATGGCTGATGACAAAGAAGTCATTCTTTGCGTTCATGGGCATCACAGACAGCAACGGTCAGCCTGTCGCTCGTATGTCCGAAGGACTTAACGGCAAGCCGTCACTCTCACTTTTCGGTCGTGCTGTTATCCCGACAGACGGCTATATGGATTCGTATGCTGACACGGTTTCAGCCGACACAACCTTTGCAATGATGTTCAATCTTAACGATTACATCTTCAACGAAGTAATGGGCTTAAGTGTCAAGAAATACGAAGAGGACGACACCGATAACACAGTCCTTAAAGCCGTAATGCTTGCAGACGGTAAGGTCGTGGATACTCACAGCCTTGTAAAGCTCGTAAAAAAGAGCGCTTAAAAGAGGTTTGAATTATGGCAGTATCTAATGAAATTGAAGCCGCAAAGGTTTCGCTCCGTATCAATACGGTGCTGTTTGACGATGAAATATCTGCCCTCATTGATTCTGCCAAAAGTGACATGGCAGGTGCAGGAGTTGATGTCAACGACAAAAACTTAACTGCACTTGTTATGCAGGCAATCAAATTCTATTGCCGTGCTTATTTTTCGGTGACAGCTGATAGCGAATGGGCACGGCATTACGAAGAATTGCGCGATGCAATGGCGGCGAGAGGAGCGCAAACATAATGAATGCAGATACTTTGATTTTGCTTGTTTCGGGCTATAACGAAACAACAAACGATATCGGTGAAATCGTTCAGTCCGAAAAGCTCCGCAAGGTCTATGCTCAGCGGCAATATGTCAGACAATCCGAGTTCTTTCAGGCACAAGCTAACGGATTAAAACCTGAATGTATGCTTGAAGTTAATTCCTTTGAGTATCAGAACGAAGAATTTTGCTACCTTGATAATAAAAAGTTCAAAATCTATCGTGCATATCAAATCAAAGGAACGGAGCGTACAGAGCTGTATTTAACGGATGTGGTAGGTGAAAACAATGTCACTTCCTAAAGCAGTCAAAATCACAAAAAACGGCGTTGAGATAATCAGCAATGTTGATCGCATTCAGTATACGCTCAAAGAGCTTGAGAGAGCCGCTCTGCGTGATGTTGGAAAACTGGTATGTAAACGGACAAGGCAGAAAATAAAACGCAGGTCAGGGCGATTGGCGAAAAATACGCAGTATTGGGTACGCTCAAAGCAAAAAATTCCTGACTTGCAGGTAGGATTTAAACCGGGCGGCTTCTATGGACTGTACCAAGAGATTGGCACGAATAAATACCCAAAAATCGGAGCATTGAGCGACGCTGCCGAAAGCAACATCAAAGACATTATAAAGATTGAACAGCAATACCTCAGCACCGTAGGCACGGAAGAGGCAGAACGCAAACTGAACGAGGGGGAATATAGCGGTGAATAATATCAAGAAATTTTTGAAAAATTTATTTGCTGAGTATGCACCCTCTTATTTTTTACAAGCAGAAAGCGGATTTCCTCGCCTTGTATATGAGGTTAAACAGCTCTACACGGATGAGCCGTATGACAAGTTTGTTGTGACCGTTAATGTTTATGATAGGCAGACTACGGCGGACATTGATGATGTTGTGGACAAAATCTACGACAACATAGCAAAGGCTACATACTTGGTTGATGATGTTTTTTACAAATTCTACAACAATTTTGACCGGCAGTATATTGCCGAATCAGACAAATCAATAAAGAGAGTGATGTTCACTCTTGAAATGAGGAAATACAACAGAAAGGATGATTAAAATGGCAACAGTTAAGCCACGAAAGATTAAACCGTACAGCGGTTATAACGCTAAGACGGCTGACCATATGCTCCTTGACGCAGGCGCATTTTTTGTAAATTACGATCCTGCTACGGACACATATGCAAGTGCTAAAAAGGCAGGTAAGTGCCTTGGCGTAACGATTAAAGGCGGTGAATTTTCAGCCAAGCCGACACTCAGACGCCTTGAATTTGACGGCGTGAAAACAAGAACTAAGGGTGATACAGTAGTCGACGGTTGGGAGGTCTATATCAAGGCAACGCTTGCTGAGATGACTACCCAGAATTTCATTTACGGTCTTGGAATTGCCGACAAAGGTACAGACGAAAAGGTCGTAGGCTACGATGTAATCACGGGTAGAGATGTTATTCTTGACGGTGACTACATTAAGAATATCACTTGGGTAGGCTGTCTCCTCGGGGAGGATAAGACGTGTATTATTCAGGTGTTCAACGGCTTCAATGAGAACGGTCTTACACTTGCAATCGCAGATAAGGACAACGGCAAGGTAGAAGCTCAGTTTTACGGTAACCTTTCACCCGAGGTTTATGATTCAGAGGACGAAATCAAACCACCGTTTAAGATTTTCAGACCGACAGAAAAAACGGAAACAGCGGAAGCAACGGAGGCATAATTATGAGAAAATTAAGCATTAAAGACGCATTTACTCTTGCTCGCATTATCAAAAAAGCAGACATCAAAGAGGAAATTGCAGACTTCGCAAATCGCATTGCTGTCAAAAATAACAGCAAAGATGAAACAGTCAACACCGAAGCGGTCGGCCTTGAAT
>ERZ779656.1552-NODE-1552-length-11995-cov-16.052513_pt1 | contig 11995 bp, 11 predicted proteins | sample MGYA00511102_ERZ779656 | MGnify/ENA primary metagenome ERZ779656 (study PRJEB29588, sample SAMEA2143980) | human gut metagenome | biome: human gut; feature: human-associated habitat; material: faeces | place: Denmark | collected 2008/2010 ... | reverse complement strand
ATACATTCATCGAGCAGGCGGTGTGCCTCTTCACGGAGGAAACCAACTACCGCAGCTCGCTCTCGCCCTTCGGCATCAAGATGGTGGACAGGCTCACGGGAAAACCGCTGCACCTTGACATCTCCGACCTGCCCATGAAGCGAGGTATCACGACCAACCGCAACAAGTTCGTGCTGGGTCCTTCGGGCAGCGGCAAGTCTTTCTTCATGAACCACCTCGTGCGCCAATATTATGAGCAAGGCGCACATGTGGTATTGGTGGACACGGGAAACTCCTATCAGGGCTTGTGCGGCATGATCCGACGCAAGACAGGCGGAGCGGACGGTGTGTATTTCACCTACACGGAAGATAAGCCCATCAGCTTCAACCCGTTCTACACCGACGGTGCGCCCATAATGGAAGCGTAGTAAATATCTCTTTAGCAAGAGATTAGGTTAGAGTTCAAATTTCATAAATGTAACAAAATGAAAAGGAAACCTACTCCCAGCCAACTTATCCTAAAGGGAAACCCGAGGGGGAGTGCAGCATGTTGGAAAAGCGATAAGTCAACAAATTGTCATGTTGCGACTGAATTGCGAGGGGGAACGATAGACACGAGGATGAAGCCTGATTGGTTGAACGATAGCTCAGTGGCAAATGAAGAAGCGATGGCGAAAGACAATTATATACGCCATACTGTGATACCTTTTCTCAGTCGTTCGGGAGAAGAGGCAAGAACTAATTACAGCACAACCGTAATAAACGGAGAAAAGAGCGAACGTCGCATCCGACAGTCTATCACGCTAATAGTTATTACGCTAACTAAATGGGGATTGCCTAAACCGAAACGCCGTAAGGCTATAGAGTTTGCTCTTGAATATTCGGCATGGCAACGGAGCTTCCATAGTAGTCCGAACAGGGGAAAGCCTTGTACATGGCGAAGGGAAGCAGTTGATAATTTTAATATAAATCAAAGGAAAACGTGAGAGACGTATGAGAAATCCAGAGAAAGTATTAAACACTTTATGTTTACACAGCAAAGTTTCGGACTATAAGTACGAAAGACTGTATCGTATCCTATTCAATGAAGATATGTTTTATGTTGCTTATCAGCGTATATACGCCAAGCAAGGTAACATGACATCAGGCGCAGATGGCAAAACAATAGACCAAATGAGCATTCAGAGAATAGAACATATTATTGAAAGTCTTAAAAATGAGACTTATCAACCCAAACCTGCAAAGAGGGTATATATTCCCAAAAAGAATGGCGGAAACCGTCCATTGGGAATACCATCTTTTGAGGATAAGTTAGTGCAAGAGGTAGCACGTATGATATTAGAAGCTATTTATGAGGGGCATTTTGAAAGCACCTCACACGGCTTCAGACCATACAAAAGTTGCCATACTGCATTAACACATATTCAACATCAGTTCACAGGAACACGTTGGTTTATAGAAGGAGACATTAAAGGTTTCTTTGATAATATAAACCACAACATACTGATAGATACTCTTCGAGAACGAATATCAGATGAACGTTTCCTAAGGTTGGTGAGAAAGTTTCTCAATGCAGGATATGTTGATAATTGGAAATATAACCGCACATACTCAGGAACACCTCAAGGTGGAATTATTAGCCCAATATTGGCTAACATCTATCTCGACAAGTTCGATAAGTACATAAACGAGTATATTGAAAGGTTCAATAAAGGTGAGAAAAAAAGACGTAATGCAGTCTACTTTCAAAAGAATACCCAAGCGGTAAATCTAAGAAAGAAACTTAAAGTAGAAACTGACCCTTGTGTAAAGGCAGAGCTAACAGAAAAAGCAAAGAAATTACAAATAGAGATGCGTAATATACCATGTAGTCATGATATGGACGAAAATTACAGAAGAATGAAGTATGTAAGATATGCAGATGACTTCATCATTGGAGTTATTGGTTCTAAAGTAGATTGCGAAAAGATTAAAGCTGACATCACGAAATACATGAGCGATGTTCTTAATCTTGAACTCTCAGCAGAGAAAACGTTGATAACCCATGCACAAGACACTGCAAAATTTCTTGGGTATGAACTCTCTGTGAGGAAATCCTATGCGATGAAACGAAATCGTAAAGGAGTTCTCCAGCGTGATTTTAATGGTAGAGTTGTGCTTACGCTGCCAATAGAGACCGTAAAGAAGAAGCTAAAAGAGTACGATGCCATAAGTTTCGAGCAAGCAAACGGCAAAGAAATCTGGAAGCCAAAATCCCGGTCACATTTAACAGCTATGCAACCACACGATATATTAGCCCAATTCAATTGGGAAATACGTGGGTTCTATAACTATTACAGTATTGCTAATAATGTATCTGCCACATGTTCTAAGTTTGGTTACATCATGGAGTACAGTATGTATCTAACACTTGCTCAAAAGCTAAGAAGTACAATAAGCAAGTTGAAGAAAAAGTACGAGACAAACAAGCAGTTTATAATCCCATACAAGGATGATAAAGGGCGACAACAGTACCGAATACTGTATGATGATGGATTTAAACGCCAAACAACAAACGCAAACACAAATTGCGACACACAACCATTTACCGTAATTGTGCCACCTCCAACATTGGTGGAGAGGCTCAAAACTAATCGTTGTGAACTCTGCGGAGTAGAAAGTCCTACTGTTATGCACCACGTCCGTACACTCAAAACTCTATCAAAGGAGTACGAATGGAACAGAATAATGCTAAACAGAAACCGAAAAACTCTCGCTGTATGTCCAAGTTGCAACGCAAAGATACAAGAACATGAAAAATAAAGTGCATTTATCAACGGAGAGCCGTATACATCGAGAGGTGTACGTACGGTTCGGGGGCAGGCTCTCGAAAACCTGTCGTAGCAATACGACAAGGCGTCGAGTGCCGAGCCTACATTACATCTTCGACGTGGAGAAGAAGGACAGCATCAAGACCCTGTTGCTGACGCTCTGGAAGTCGGAGGACGACAAGGTGACAAAGACGGAGAGCGGCGAGCTGGGCAGTGCCGTGAGTGCCTATATTGAGCGCATCCAATCCGACCGTAGCATCGTGCCGTCGTTCAACACCTTCTACGAGTATATGCGTGACGACTACCGCAAGGAACTGGCACAGCGTGACATCAAGGTGGAGAAGTCCGACTTCAACATCGACAACATGCTCACCACCATGCGGCAGTATTACCGGGGCGGACGCTACGACTTCCTGCTCAACTCCACGGAGAACATCGACCTGCTCGGCAAGCGGTTCATCGTCTTCGAGATAGATTCGATTAAAGAAAACCGCGAACTGTTCCCCGTCGTGACCATCATCATCATGGAAGCCTTCATCAACAAGATGCGGCGGCTGAAAGGGGTGCGGAAACAGCTTATCGTGGAGGAGGCTTGGAAGGCCCTCTCTTCGGCAAACATGGCTGAATACCTACGTTATATGTACAAGACGGTCAGAAAATATTACGGCGAGGCAATCGTGGTGACGCAGGAGGTGGACGACATCATCAGTTCTCCGGTGGTCAAGGAGAGCATCATCAACAACTCCGACTGCAAGATACTTCTCGACCAGCGCAAGTATATGAACAAGTTCGACCAGATACAGGCGTTGCTCGGACTGACGGAAAAGGAGAAGTCGCAGATACTCTCCATCAACATGGCGAACAACCCTTCACGGCTCTACAAGGAGGTGTGGATAGGCTTGGGCGGCACGCAGTCGGCGGTCTATGCCACGGAGGTCAGCGCGGAAGAGTATCTGGTGCGCCCGTAAAGGGAATTTGACGAATGTCGCTTTGGCAAGCGACTGGGCAAGTGTTTAAAATGCCCATTAACAACCGCTAACCGGAGGGGAAAACCCCACAAGGGAACATAGCACGTTGGTAAAGCCATAAGTCAGCCAACTGTCAGGCTGCGACCGAATGGCAAGTTAAAATGATAGATATGAGGATAAAGCCTGCATTGGTTGAACGATAGTCCGAGCAGTCGTATCCTTGGGCAATGACGGAAGACAGTTGAATAATTCTTCGGAATTATACCGTTATGTTGCGGTACTACACTGATGACACGTAGCAGGAGTAGCATAAACTTACCGCAAGGCAACTACCATAAGTAGTAAAGGACGAAAGTCGTATCCGACAATCTATCGAGCCAAATAGTCGTCAAATTTCTAAACGGGGATTGCCTAAACCGGAAAGCCAGTTGTAGGGCTATGGGGTCTGCCCCTGAATATCCGGCATGGCAACGGAGCTTCCATAGTAGTCTGAGCAGGGTAACGCCTTGTACATGGCGAAGGGGAGCAGCTAATTAAGTTTAACAATTTAAAGGAAGATGTGAGAGACATGAGAAATCCAGAAAATGTGTTGAACAGTCTGAGTAAACACAGCGGTAACTTGAACTATAAGTTTGAGCGGCTGTATAGAGTGCTGTTTAACGAGGAAATGTTTTATGTAGCCTATCAGAATATTTACAGCAAGACAGGCAACATGACGGCAGGAGCCGATGGTAAAACCATTGACGGAATGAGTATTGACCGAGTTGAACAACTGATTGGCAGTCTTAAAAATGAGACTTATCAGCCTAATCCGTCCAAAAGGACGTACATACCTAAGAAAAACGGGAAAAAACGTCCGCTTGGCATACCCTCTTTTGATGATAAGCTGGTACAGGAAGTAGTCAGAATGATACTTGAAGCAATCTATGAAGGTAGTTTTGAACATACTTCACATGGGTTTCGTCCCAAACGAAGTTGTCATACTGCTCTTATAGATATACAAAAGACATTCACTGCCGTGAAATGGTTTATTGAAGGCGATATTAAAGGATTCTTCGACAATATCAATCATGACGTACTGATTAATATTCTTCGGGAACGTATCGCCGACGAGAGATTTTTGCGGCTTATCAGAAAATTCCTGAATGCCGGATATGTGGAAGACTGGGTATTTCATAGAACGTACAGTGGAACTCCGCAAGGCGGGATTATCAGCCCAATACTGGCTAACATCTACCTTGACAAGTTCGACAAGTACATCAAGGAATACATCAATCGGTTCAATAAAGGGGTAACAAGAAAAGGCGACGCTCGATACAAGCTCTACGAACAGCGAAGATACCGACTGGCAAAGAAACTAAAGAATGAGAAAGATGTAAAGGTAAGGAAACAGATGACCGCCGAAATTAAGCGGCTACGAGAAGAACGGAACAACTATCCGGCACGTAATGAAATGGACAGCAGTATCAAACGGTTAAAATACGTGAGATACGCAGATGACTTTCTGATTGGAATTACCGGTAATCTTGAAGACTGCAAAACAGTAAAAGAGGATATTAAGAATTATTTGAATGAAGCTCTTAAACTGGAACTGTCAGACGAAAAGACACTGATAACCAATGCGCAGAAACCAGCGAAATTTCTCGGATATGACGTATTTATACGTAGGTGTAACGATTTACGTAAGGATAAGTACGGTAAAACGGTTCGTGCATTCGGACACAAGCCTGTATTGTACCTGAATTTTGAAACGATGCGGAAGAAACTCTTTGATTATAAAGCCGCAAGAATCGCGGTCGTCAATGGCAAAGAGGTTTGGAAATCCATCGTCAGAACGTACATGCTGAACTTGGATGACTTGGAAATAGTCAGTCAGTTCAATGCCGAAATCCGAGGGTTCTATAATTATTACTCAATAGCCAATAACAGCTATGTCATCAATTCTTTCTATCACATTATGTCATACAGCATGTATAAGGTATTTGCGAACAAATACAAATCATCTGTAAAGAAAATACTTCTGAAATATAAAAAGAACAAGTTTTTCCAAGTGGCATATGAAAATAGCAAGGGTAAGACACTTTACCAATCATTTTATCATGATGGTTTCAAACGCAAAAAGGTTGCAGGGAATATTTACTGTGACACTATTCCACGGACAGTTTCCATAACAGGTGGACGTAACAGCCTTATGGAAAGGCTGAAGCTCCAAGTTTGCGAATTATGCGGTGCTACCGATAAACTCGAAATGCATCACGTTCGCAAACTTAAAGACCTGAAAGGTAAATCCGACTGGGAAAAGAAAATGATAGCTCGAAGACGAAAAACTTTGGCTGTCTGCTCAAAGTGTCATGCAAAAATAGACCCCGACCGAAGAATCAGACTGAATTAATTAGTGGAGAGCCGGATACAGGGAGACTTGTAAGTCCGGTTCGGAGGCGAGTACTCGGAAACCTACCATAGAAATATGACAAGGCGCTGGGTGCTTAGCCTACGCTCTCTACTCTCCGGACAACGGCGGATATATCCCGGAGCGAGAGGTCGTCGAAGCCTACTTCCGCCCCGAAGTGCCCCATACTCCCGACTCGTTTTACACGACAGGAGGCAATCCGATGGTGGCATACAGCACATCCACCTCGCTGGAATTCAAAAATATCGGCGGATTACTCCGCATAGGAGTGACCGGCGATGCGTCGATCGCGTCGGTTATGCTGTCGGGCAATGCGGGAGAACCCATTGCCGGACACTTCGAAATCTCGAAAAGCGATCTGGCTTCCGGCAGCCTCGATTTCGCTCCCGGCGAAGGTTCCGCACAATTCGTCAGCACCTCCGTCACGATGACCTGCACGGAGAATGTACGACTCGATGCGAACTCTCCGACCTATTTCTACTTCGCGCTGCCGGCAGCCGAATACACGGAAGGATTCACCGTAACGCTTACCGACAGCGAAGGCAACACCTGCCTCCGGCAAACGCATAACTCCGTCTCGATCGAGCGTGCGACCCTCAAGTCGATGGAACCGATTGCGTTCGAAAAGGACAAAGCGCTTACGGTCACTTTAGGAGAAATCGCGGCGAACTCCGTTACCTGGAATATCGAAGGTAATCCCTCGACCGACCTGCGGACCCTGCTCGTCACCAAAGCGATGTGGGATCATTTCATCGCACAGGAATATTACCTCGACAATCCGCAAAAACTCACGTCCGAAATCCTCGCGGCCTATTCCGCCACCATTCCGACCGACGACAACGGCCGTTACGAAGAGACTGCAACCCAGGCAAGAGCCGTAAACTCGATGCAGCCCGTACAGGAAGACAACGACTACCTCGTCTTGGCCGCCTATTTCTCCGGCACCCAATCCGTCGGCGTAATCCCCGCCCCGGTTCCCGTTCACACTCCGGCCGCCACAGGCCCGGCTCCCGAAGTGAATGTCACCGTCTCTTCGGCCGGCAGCACTACGATCGATGTACTTACCACCACCAGCAACGCATCCGGCATCCTTACCGCACTCTTCTTCAAAAGCGATTACGACAATGTATTCAGCCGGGAGGGAATAGACGAAGAGTTGATCGCAAAGTACGGCAATGCATGGACGGCAGAGCAGGTAGAGCAGGCCAACAACGGAGGATATACACTCCAATACATTTCGCTTCCGCCGGAAACGGAATTCGTTATGCTAATTTCGGTCTCCAGCGCAGCAGGCAAAGCTACGCTCAAGAAAGAAATAATTGCGACCGAACCGTACGTCGATCCTTCTGCCGAATGGATCACCGTTTCCTCCGAAGCCACGTTCGTTTGCGGCTTCTTCTTCAACCAAAGCATCCCCTCCTTGTCGAACGTGATCAATATTACGAACCTTAAAGTCGAAAAACTCGCCGATCGCGACCTCTTCCGTCTGACCGACGCCTTCTCCGTCTCCCGGATCCCCGAACTTGCGGCCAGCGGCATATACAGCGATCTGTCCGGCAGTCCGTATTATTTCTATATGGATGCGACCGACCCGAACAATGTAAAAGTCGTCAATGAAGTGTGCCAACTCGGCATCGTTCACAACGAATACGGAGCAATGAGCGTCGGCAACGACTTCAACATCCAAGGCGGCGAAGAGTACCAGCACGGTACGTACAACCGAGCGGAAGGCACGATCCGAATCGGCGTGCTCATTTGCTATGCCGACAGCCAACAACTCTTCGTCACGCCATTCAACAGTACGCTATATCTGAATCCCGAAACGCCCGGAAACAGTGTTTCGACCGAAAATTTCAAGAAAGACCCTGTCGCAATTCCCTGGTAAGTCAGGACCCCCGAAAACAGAGACACCGGCCCTTTTTCAGGCCGGTGTTTTGTTATTTGGCCAAAAGATTGTATATTTGCACTCCCCGAAATGGGATTACAATTAAATTTTAACCAAAATGAAAGTTTGCGAAATTACAGGCAAGGTAGCGGTGATCGGCAACAATGTTTCCCACTCGCACCACAAGACCAAACGCAAGTTCAGCCCCAATCTGAAGAACAAGCGCTTCTGGTCTGAAGAGGAAGGCCGCTGGATCACCCTCAAGGTATCTGCCGCCGGAATCAAAACAATCAACAAGAAGGGCCTCGCAGTAGCGCTCCGCGAAGCTGCCGCACCCAAAAAGGTTTACTAAAACTCAAGTGACAAATGGCAAAGAAAGGCAACAGAGTGCAGGTGATTCTCGAATGCACGGAACAGAAAGCTAGCGGTGTTCCGGGAATGTCCCGCTACATCACGACCAAGAACAAGAAAAACACCCCCGACCGTCTGGAGCGCAAGAAATACAACCCGTTCCTGAAGAAGGTGACCATTCATCGTGAAATCAAATAATTTTAGTGCTATATGGCAAAGAAAGTAGTCGCAACGCTGAAAACCGGTACGGGCAAACAGTTCACCAAATGTATCAAAATGGTGAAATCCGACAAAACCGGTGCATACATCTTCAAAGAGGGCATCATCGCCAACGACCAGGTGAAAGACTTTTTCGCCGAGAAGAAATAAATGCAATGCATTAGGCGAAACGAATGTTTTCGGATCGCAAGGCCGGAAAGAATCATCCGCCGGACCGGATTCGGAAAACAACCTAAAAATTCGATTCCGCTTAATACAAAGGGCATCCTCAACGGATGCCCTTTGTATTTTCACCGACCCGCAACCCGGCAGAACAGCACCGATCATCGAGGAATCATTCGTACCTTCGTTCCTCTTGCGGTTCTTCGCCTCGACAAAACGGGAATAAATTCGCTTTGCACCACCCGATTTATCCGTATCTCTAACTTTGCCTAAATACTCCAACGCGGCAACGCTCAAAAAAATTTGGCTCCGCCGGCTGGTTGTACTATCTTTGCAGAAGACAGGAAGCGATTCGGCAATCTTTGCGTGCAAGCCCACACGATTGCTTTTATCTTTCACTATCTTTGACGTAGTCTTAAAATGTTCTCGGAAAACTGGCAACAAGTTCCCGTTTTCTCTGGGCTTTTCGTATTTTTGCAACATTACTAATATAACAATATTTTATGGGATTCTTCGATCTTTTCAAGAAAAAACAGAATACACAGCCGACGACTCCGGCGGAACGATCTCAACCGACTTCTCCGGAAAACCACCGGCCGGCTGCGGTCGAAAATACGACGAAGCAGGAAAATACCTCTCCCCAGCCGGCTGCCCGAACCGCTGACCGGGAGCAGGCGGAACTCAACTCCGGTCTGGAGAAGACCAAAACGGGCCTCTTCTCGAAACTGGCGCGGGCCGTTGCCGGTCGATCGACCATCGATACACAGGTGCTCGACGATCTGGAGGAGGTGCTCATCACCTCCGACGTAGGCGTGGAAACCACCGTGAAGATCATCGAACGCATCGAAGCCCGCGTCGCACGGGACAAGTATATGAACACCTCGGAGTTGCAATCGATCCTGCGCGACGAGATCGCCCAACTGATGGAGGAGTCGCACCGCTCGACCGAAAACTTCGGACTCGACGTCGAGGAAGGCGTCCCCTACGTCATCATGGTCGTCGGCGTGAACGGCGCCGGCAAGACCACGACGATCGGCAAACTCGCGGCCCAGCTCACCCGGGCCGGCCTCAACGTCTATATCGGCGCTGCGGATACGTTCCGTGCGGCCGCCATCGACCAGTTGGCCGTATGGGCCGAACGGGCCGGCGCCACGATGATCCGTCAGGAGATGGGTTCTGACCCGGCATCGGTGGCGTTCGACACGCTGACCTCGGCCAAGGCCAACGGCGCCGACGTGGTGCTCATCGACACCGCGGGGCGGCTGCACAACAAGATCAACCTGATGAACGAGCTGACAAAGATCCGCAACGTCATGTCGAAGGTGATCCCCGGAGCCCCGCACGAGGTGATGCTCGTACTCGACGGTTCGACGGGACAGAACGCCTTCGAGCAGGCGCGCGAGTTCACACGCGCGACGAAGGTGACGTCGCTCACCATAACCAAACTCGACGGCACGGCCAAGGGAGGCGTCGTCATCGGCATCAGCGACCAGTTCCACATACCGGTACGCTACATAGGCATCGGCGAGGGTATCGACCAGCTTCGCATGTTCGACCGCCGCGAGTTTGTGGACGCTCTCTTCGGCGACAGGAACGACAATAATAAATAGGCTACAATGGAGGATATTTCAAAATATCTCAATCGCATAATATGTGAAGACTGCCTTACGATTATGCGTGAAATGCCGGATAAGTCCGTCGACCTATTCGTCACTTCGCCACCATATAATCTCAAGAACTCTACGGGCAATGGTATGAAGCACAATACCAGATCGGGGAAATGGGCTAAGGCCGCTCTAAGATTTGGTTATTCCAACTATGATGACTGTATGCCTCATGAAGAATATGTTGCATGGCAGAGAGCCTGTCTTGAGGAAATGTTTAGGTTACTAAAAGATGACGGGGCAATATTCTACAATCACAAATGGCGTGTACAAAATGGATTGTTACAAGACAGACAAGATATAGTTTCCGGATTTCCTGTAAGGCAGATTATCATATGGCGCAGAAAAGGTGGTATAAATTTTAATCCCGGTTATTTTTTACCTACATACGAGGTTATATATCTTATTGCAAAACCAAAATTCCGGTTGGTTCCAAAGGCTAATGCAGTTGGAGATGTATGGGAATTTACGCAAGAGATGAACAACTCTCACCCTGCACCATTTCCTGTTGATCTAATTAAAAGGATAATAGGATCGACAAATGCACAAATAGTATTCGACCCATTCATGGGAAGTGGCACCACAGCAATTGCAGCCATAGACCTAAACCGCAATTATATTGGGACTGAAATTTCACAACAATATTGTGATAGCGCAGAGGCTCGCATTAAAGAACACAAAGCTAACTTAACCCTGTTTTAATTTATGGATACCGGCATAAAAATATATACTAAGGAATCTCTTATTGCAGAATTTCATAAGATAGCCGATATGGGATGGGTCCCAAACGCACGCCCCGGAAATGCCGGAGGAGTAGGCAATACTTTGGAAGATCTGCTCGGAATAAAAGAAAACAATCTTCCCATTCCCAATGCGGCAGAATGGGAACTAAAAGCCCAACGCAAGAACACATCTTCTTTAACAACATTATTTCATACAGAGCCATCTCCTCGCGCAATAAAATTTGTACCCGAGATATTTCTGAAACAATATGGATGGGCGCATAAAGAAGCCGGTAAAAGATATCCTCTAAACGAAAAAAGTTTTAGGCAAACAATTAGTGGAAATGATTTCAGCGAAAGAGGGTTTACGGTAGTTCTCGATTTTGATAATCGGAGAGTACAAATATCGTTTGATGCAAGTAAAGTAGCACAAAAGCACCACGATTGGTTGTGCGGAATAGAACAAACTGCAGGGTTGGGGCAATTAAATCCTCAACCATATTGGGGCTTTGACGATTTAGCTCACAAAGCCGGAACGAAACTATTAAATTGTTTTTATGTTCAAGCAGAAGTAAAAAGAATTGACGGATTAGAATACTTTTTCTATAACGATGTCAAACTTTTACGTAAATTCTCTTTTGAAGGTTTTCTGTCTCAAATTAAAGCAGGCAATATTCTCGTCGACATAGATGCCCGCACAGGGCATAACCATGGTACGAAGTTTCGCATGCGACAAAATTGTATTGATAATTTATACGAGGATGTCATAAAGATAATATAATCCCGAAAAAAAGGTGAAGAAGATAAACGTCATAACTCTCGGCT
>ERZ779656.1550-NODE-1550-length-12000-cov-1.906572_pt1 | contig 12000 bp, 11 predicted proteins | sample MGYA00511102_ERZ779656 | MGnify/ENA primary metagenome ERZ779656 (study PRJEB29588, sample SAMEA2143980) | human gut metagenome | biome: human gut; feature: human-associated habitat; material: faeces | place: Denmark | collected 2008/2010 ... | reverse complement strand
CCCTTCTGTCCAAGGAACTTGCGGAATGCCTCCGCATCGTCCACAACTCCGTTTGCCTGAAGATTTTCACAGACAATTCTGCACACATCTCCTCTGTTTACAACCAATGTATACGGCGCTGCATTCACGGCTGTGTTGTTTTCCTCATTTGCCTCTGATGATACTTCTGTTGCCACTTCTGTATCTGTCATCTCTGATTCCGGATTCTCTGTTTCATCTGCAGTCACCGGTTCTTCTGTATTTGCAGCAGCCTCTGTCGTCTGTTCCTCAATTTGTGCAGCTTCCGTTTCAGGAACTGCTGTCACTTCCGTGCTCTCTGTTGTCTCAGTGTCCTGCAACGGTTCTTCATCCTCCGGCATAACCATTCCAAGCTGTTTTGCTCTTGCAATGATATCCGCATCTGACATTGTAGGTTTATGCAGTGCAAATGCAATCATCAGAAGAATCGTTGTGACAATAATTCCAATGCCAAGACCTCTTAAATAATATTTTAATTTCACAGATTTTCGTCCCCTTTATACAATTCGATCACTAAATTCACTTCGCCAAGGCCACGTCCCAATTGTTTTGCAATCTCGACTTTGCTCAGTCCCTGTTCATAAAGTTTTAAAATCATATCATTTGACATGCCCTGTGCATCCGCTGTTTCCGGTTTTTCCGTTTTCTGTTCAGGTTCCTGAATTTCTTGGAAACGATTCACCTGAACTTCAGGTTCCGGCTGCACATCTATCGTCTCTGTCATCGGTTGTACAACTGCATTCTGCTTCATTACAGGTTGTTGCACAACATGGGATTCTGCAACTGGTTTCCTGATTGAAGTGCCTGCTTTCGCGGACAGATTTTCCTGTAAATTTCGGATATCTGCAGCCAGACGCTGTAAATCTCCTGTCATAGATGTCATCTCGGTATGTTTGTCATTTAACATACTGTAAAGAAACATGATCTCATCATGTGTTTTCTTCATGGATTCCATAACCGTTTCAGAGTACTCATGAATCTGCATGATCTGTTCATTAGACTCTTTCTCCATGGCACGCTCTGCCTGTTCACCCGCTTCTTCGATTTTCTGTTCGATCACTTCATCCATCTGTGTACCGGCATTATTCACTTCACGTTCAATAATCTTTTTTAATTCATCTTCACTTAATTCTGCGATCTTATTCAACTCTGAAGAAGATAATTTTTCGCTGATGAAAAAACTTCCAATCATAAAAACACATCCAACCAGAAGTAAGATAATTTCAATCATCGTCATGTTTCTGCTCCTTATACCTTGATATCAAATCCGGAAGTCTGTCCCTTCAAATAAACATTGTCAGCCTTTTGCTGCTTCTTGTCTTTTTTCTTCCGTTCTTCCTTTTCATAACGCCCATTTCCCTTTTCTTTGGCATCATAACGATAACCGGCATTCTCTTTTTCCCGGGCATGAACCACCTGATGGAGATTCTGCTCCACTTTTTTCATTTCCTGTGAAAAAATCGTCTGCTGTTCCACCACAGGTCTGTTGTCTTCATTCTGTTTTAAAGTACTCACGTCCTGCGTGCGTTGTATCATTCCGTTAAAATCAACTGGTCTGATGGACATAATGATCACCTCTACTCTCTGTCTATGAGAATTCCAAGATAATTTCCAAGCTTTTTGCGCATTTTCAAAAGAGCCTTCGTATGAAGCTGGGAAATTCTCGATTCCGATACTTCAAGAATGCTGCTGATCTCCTTTAATGTCAGATCTTCATAATAATATAAAAGAATTACCTTACGTTCCTTCTCTGTCAGGACTTCAAGGGATTCTTCCAGTTTCTGTTTCAGTTCTTCTTCCTCAACCTTATCTTCCGGCTGGATAAAATGGGAATTTCTCCGTGCATCCATGACCGGTTCCGCACCCTGCTCCAGATACTCGTTTAAGGAGACGATATTCGTGACTTTAAGCTGTGACTGCCATGTGGTAAGTTCGTCTTCTGAAAGTCCTAATTCCTGTGCGATCTCCTCGTCAGAAGCATTTTTTCCGGTACGCATTTCAACCTGTTTGATCGCCTCATCAATCTTTTTCTGTTTCTGTCTGACAGTTCTTGGAATCCAGTCCATTTTACGGATCTGATCTAATATCGTTCCACGAATCCGCAGACTCGCATATGTCTCAAACTTAACCTCTTTTCCGAGATCAAATTTATCGATCGCATCGATCAAACCAAAGATACCATAACTTACAAGATCATCATATTCCACATTATATCCGAGATACATGCTCAATCTTCCGGCAACAAGCTTGACAAGCGGCGAATATTCTATTATTAGTTTTTCTCTCAACTCCGGTGTCTTTTTTTTCTGATATTCTTCCCAGAGTTTCTCTCTATCTACCGTTTTCATATGAAGCCCCCAGGTTCAAGTTATTCACTCTTCTTCTCCCCGTCCGAGTCTGACTGTTCCTGTGTCTGTTCTTCTCCGGACTCTTCCTGGTTTTCTTCAGGTTCATCCATTTCTTTAAAGTTTTTATCAAGAACCAGTTTCACAATGCATCCTAATAAATAAAAAATAATTAAAACCGCAAGCAATGTCTTGATAAAAACATCCGTTTCCATATGCTGTACAATTCCAATGATGCATGTGACAAACCCTGCAAGCAGCATCACGACTGCCGGTATGCCTTTTGTTTTCATAATCTCTCCACTAAAAACGTTTTTCACGATTTTTTAAATAGTTTTAATTGGCTTTCCTACTGATTTTATCAGAAATTCTCCGGTGTCACAATGTAACTCGACCGTGCGTCCATAGTTTAATCCGGTGTCTTCGGCAACCAGCCGGATTCCTTTTTCTTTTAAAATCTTCTTTGCTGCTTCTGCATTTCTCGCACCGATATTTCCGACATCTGATAAACCACTGACCTCAAACATCTTCGCACCGCCAGCAATCTTGGCAACAAGCCTTGTCTTACTTGCCCCTGCAGCAATGACTTTTTTTAATAATTCTTCAATTCCTGTATCTGCGAATTTTGCCTTATTTGAATTGTTGCTCACTTTTGTGCTGTCCGGAAGCATATAATGACCCATGCCGCCAATCTTTGTAACCGGATCATAGAGCGTCAGTCCGATACAGGAACCAAGTCCAAGTGTTGTGAGTCCGTCAGGAGCCTTGCATACATTCAAATCCGCCATTCCAACCTTAATGATATTCCCCATACAAACTCCTTACAGTGACAACCCAAGTGCTGATAATATTTTGTAATAAGATTCCTGTTCCGGCATCAGAATAAAATAGCCTCTGATCGCTACATCTGCACAGATCTCTGTCTCGATCAATAATGCCCGGTCACCAACCAGACCAAACTCAATGGCCGGAACACTTAGAATAGCAGCCGCCATATCGACACAGATATACGGAACAGATGGTAAAATCGTTAAATTTGTCATGGAAGCCAGTGCTGAAAGGTAGGACGCTGTAATAATATTCCCCACCTCTTTCAATGCTGAAAGTTCCATTTCATCAAAAACTTCCATCTGCTCATGAACCACATTTTCCTTCATTAAAAGCTTATCCGCAAGATAATGTCCGGATTCTAAATCCAGCAGGAACATCATGCTTCCATCAATATCATGCGATACCTCAAGAAAAATACCGATCACCGTCTCTTCTTCCGGTCCGATCGCACTTCCTAATTTTCCTACGTCCATCAATTTTACATTTGGGACTTTCATGTCAATGCGGGTGCCGACCATATTTGCGATTGCGGTCGCTGCGTTACCGGAGCCGACATTTCCGATCTCCTTGAGCACGTCCACGTACATATCATTAACTTCATCCAACGTATACTTTGTCATTTATTTTCTCCATCTGTTTCTGCATAATAAACACAGTGAGACCTTGTAAGAAAGGTCTCACTTTATGGAATTACGCATTTTCTTTTTCTTCTACAATCGAACTGATCTCAAATAAAGATATCAGTTCGTCCCCATGTTTGCCAACACCATTGATAAACATGGCTTTTCCGTCCTTGCTTCCGCTTGTCTGGCACAAAATCCTGAACGTCCTGCTCCTGCAATAAAGATACGATTTGCTTTCTGACAAAGCTCTACAACCTCTTTTACTTCATCTACAATGATTCCGATCGTTCCTTTTTCCTCAAGCTTTAAAATAATGATCCTGCTGGCATTTGTGATGACATCATCATCCAGATTCATTTTTTTACGCACACTCATAACAGGCACGATCTCCCCACGAAGATTGATGACCCCTTTAAAGTATGTCTGAATCTTTGGAACACGTGTGATTTTCTGCATACGCACAATATTGTCAATATAGCTGATATCAATTCCGTACTGTTCGCTGCCGATTTTTACAACAATATACTGTTTTGCATCATTTTCAGCGATATCTATATTTTTCTCCATATTCGTCTCCTCCATTACATCAATGTATTAACGTCAAGGATTAATGCAACTTCACCATCGCCAAGAATGGTTGCGCCACTGATAATCTTATTGTTGTTGATATACTTTCCAAGAGATTTGATAACGATCTCCTGCTGTCCGATCAGATTATCTACAACAAGACCTGCGAGGCTGTCGCCTTTCTTAACGATAACAACCGTAAGATTCTCCGGTTCTTCCTGTTTTTCTTCCATATCCAGTACCTGATCAAGACGGATCAGTGGGATAACGGCACCACGGAGATGGATCACCTCCTGAGCCTGAACATATTTGATCTCATTTACCGGGATACTTTCAATATTTGAAATGGATCCAAGTGCGATCGCATATTTTTCATCACGGATCTCAACCATTAATGCCTGGATGATTGCAAGTGTCAGCGGCAGACGGACAATGAAAGTTGTTCCTTCTCCAAGCTGTGTGCGGACTTCAACGTCACCACCAAGTGCTTCGATGTTAGATTTTACAACATCAAGACCAACACCACGTCCGGAGATGTCAGTAATCTTCTTTGCCATAGAGAAACTTGGAAGGAATAAGATATTGATGATCTCTTTCTGGCTCATATTCTCCGCCTGTTCTGCTGTAATGACACCGCGTTCAACAGCTTTGTCCCTTACCGCTGCAACATCAATACCATTACCATCATCTCCCACTTCAATGATAACGTTATTGCCTTCCTGAAAAGCTTTTAGGAAGATAGAACCAACTTCCGGTTTTCCTCTCTCTACACGGGTTGCATTGTCTTCCAGACCATGATCTGCTGAGTTACGGAGTAAGTGCTGTAACGGATCACCGATCTGATCGACTACAGTTCTGTCTAACTCTGTATCTTCACCAGTCATATACAGCTCCATTTTCTTTCCTAACTTACGGGAAAGATCACGGATCATACGAGGGAACTTATTTACAACGCTCTCGATAGGTACCATCCGGACTTTCATAACAGACTCATGAAGATTCGTTGTGATACGCTCTAAGTATTCAATCTGTTCATGGAACGACTGATTCTGATACTCACCACTCTCGTTAGAGCTGATGGAGACCAGACTGTTCTTTGCAATAATAAGCTCTGACCCCTGATTCATCAAAGCATCCAGTTTTTCAATATCTACACGGACAGTTCTTCCGGTTACCGGTTTTGCATTGGTCTGTTTCTTGGCATTTGCAGCCGGTGCCTTCTTCTCAGCCGCCTTTGGAGCTTCTGCAGGTGCTTCCTTCTGTTCCGCTGTCGCTTCTTTTGCCTGCTGTTCTTCCTGTGCTTCTGCCTCTTTTACATATTCATCAAGATGGATCTCTTCCGCATCTACTTTTTCAATCTCAGAAACAGCCTTTGCTACTGCTACGATCTTGTCCTCAGATTCTTCCGAGGCAAGGAAAAAGCTGAACTCAAACTCAAACTTCTCGTCTTCGATATCCTGTGAGCTTGGACGGTATACCAGAATCTGTCCAAAATCTTCCACAGCCTTAAATACAAGGAATGCACGGGCTGCCTTCAAAAGACAGTCTTTCTGGATATGAACTGTCATGACGTAAATATGCTGTCCATTTGACTCCGCTTCACGGATTGCCTTCTTCTCGTCATTTGTCAGTTCGATTTTTTCCTGTCCTGCTTTTTCTTCCTGAGTGGATTCAGGTGCTGCTTCTTTTGCTTCAGAAGTCTCAGTATTCCCTGTTTCTTCCGCACCCTCTGTTTTTGCAATAAAATCATTTAATTCTTTGATGATAACTTCGTTATCTTCTGTTCCCTCATCGGAGGTACTCTTAATATTGTCAACATAACCTTCAAGTGCATCCAGACATTTGAACAAGAGATCGATCATCCCACTTGTGACTTTTATGTGATCGCTCCGCACTTCCTGAAACACATTTTCCATATCATGTGTCAGATGCTGCATTCTCTTAAAGCCCATGGTACCTGCCATACCCTTTAAAGAGTGTGCCGCACGGAACACTTCATTGATCGTATCTTTATTGTCCGGTTCTTTTTCAAGGACCATGATACAATCGCTTAATGTCTGCAGATGTTCTTCTGATTCATCAATAAATATTTCCAGATACTGGCTTACATCCATGTTAATTTACCCCCACATTCTTTGTGATTGAATTTGCTACTTCTGTCAGCGGAACGACTTCATTTACAAGTCCCGTCTCCGCAATTGCTTTCGGCATGCCATAGACAACACATGTCTTCGCATCCTGTGCAATCGTATAAATTGGTTTTACTTTTGATAATTCCAGGATTCCATTGGTTCCATCAGCACCCATTCCTGTAAGCACAACGCACACTACCTGATCATATCCACATGTCCTCAAAGAATCATATGTGATATTTGCGCATGGTTTCAATCCGCCGATCGGTGGCATATCGTTATATACGATCTTATGTGAGCCATCCGGACACTTCTTTACTTCCATGTGTTTTCCGCCCGGCGCAATGTAAACAGTTCCTTTTTTCAGGATTTCTCCATTCTCGGCTTCCTTTACATTGATCTTACTGATCTCATCCAGACGGTTTGCCATGGAATTCGTAAATCCGGCAGGCATATGCTGCACAAGAACCATTGGGGCATCCAGATTGGCCGGCAGATAAGGAATGACACTCTGCAAAGCTTTTGGTCCACCGGTAGAACATGCAAGTGCAACAATTTTATTCTTAAACCTTGTTTCTGCCGATGCATTGCGTTTCTGCACAGCACTGACAGCTGCCACTGCAGGTCTGCGTTCTGTAAGGCTGATCCGTTCTGTCTTTAAAACGGCATTTAAAATACCTAAGATTTCTTTCCGGAACGCATCCCCTTTTGCCTCAATGATATTTGTTGGTTTTGTCACAAAATCAACTGCTCCACGCTCCATCGCAAGGATCGTCACATCCGCATCCCGTGTTGTCATGGTACTGACCATGATCACATTTGTCTTAATGCGTTCTTTCTGCAGGCGCTCTAAAAGTTCCAGACCGCCCATCCTTGGCATATTGACATCAAGGATCACGCCATCATAACGGTTGACCTTCAGCTTTTCGTATGCTTCCAGCCCATCGCGGCACACATCTGTTACCTGAAATGTATCATCGGAATTGATTATATCACATATAACCCTTCTCATGAGTGCAGAATCATCAACAACAAGAATATTTTTTTTCATAATCATTACCTTTTATCCTTTTGACGTGTTAATCGTTCCTCTTCAAAAATATATCGGATAATATCCTCTCGTACTCTGTCGTCTTTGATCATAAACTTGACACGGGAAACATATTTCTTTTCCGTTACCTGTTCCTTCTTCTCGCAGGAAATAACAGAACCAACAATATGGAATTCCTGATTCATTCTTTCATTTGCGAGATGTGCTACCGCAAGGATATGATCTCCACTCTTTAACTCCGTATCTGAATTAAAGCGGATGCCTCCACCGCTGATGTCAACGATCGTACCTGTCCGTATCTTGTCATTAAAATGTTCATCGCGCAATTGGGCAAAAATCTCTTCCACTGTTGCAAGATCTGCCTGCTCTTCCGTCAGTTCGAAAAACTTAAAATCAATGGAACACTCATATCGGTAAAATTCCCTGCGCTGGAACTTTTCCAGACGTGTTTTAAGTTCTACTTCCAGTGTATAAATATTATCCCGCTTGAAGCGCTCTACGATCTGTCCGATACTTTTATATAAGAATCCTCCGGAATAAAAAACAAATTCCAAACGTACATCCAGAGGAAGAAGAATCAGTTTTGTTCCCTCTGTAGGCATTGAAATCTCAAGATTGCCACGCTTATTTATATCAAGAACCTGGCTCTTGTAAACTTTAACCGTATCGCCAGTCCGCTCCTCATTTTCAACCTGTTGTAATAACCTGATATCGATCTTGTCACCAGGCTTTATCAAATCTGTAAATGCCATATAGCTCCTCTCCTTATGAAAGGTTAAATAATTTTGTCAGAAATTGTCTGAAAGCATTTTGTTCCGAAGAATCCTGCTTTCCGCCAGACACTAAATACTGTGCCAGTTCCTCAAACCGTTTTGAAGACCTTGCATTCGGCGACACGATGGAAACCGGTTTTTGTATCCGCACCGCTTTCTCTAACATCGCATCCTGTGGGATGATCCCAATATAATGGACAGAGCCATCCAGAAACTGTTTTACAACCGATTCCAGTTTGTCAAAAACCATCTTTCCCTCACCAAAGGAAGCAACACGGTTCGTCAGTACATGGATCACCGATTCATTCTTATCGTATTTCGGATTGCGGTAAAGCATCTTCAATAGCGAATATGCATCCGTAAGTGAGCTTGGTTCCGGTGTAGTCACCAGTAAAATCTCAGGACTTGACGCCACAAACTCCATGACACTGTCTGAAATTCCTGCGCCTGTATCAACGATCACAATATCTGCGATCACAGAAAGCTTTTCCACTGACTTTACCAGATAACTGATCTGATCCAGTGTCAGATTACTCAGTCCCATAATACCGGAGCCGCCGGAAATAAAGCCAACCCCCTCCGGTCCATCCGTAATGATGTCCTCGATTTCTTTGTCATGATAGATCAGATCGTTCAGGCTATACTGGGGAATTGTTCCAAACATCACTTCCACGTTTGCAAGTCCGATATCTGCATCAAAAATGATCGTTTTCAACCCCATCCGCTGAAACTGGACTGCAAGATTTACGGCAATGTTGGATTTTCCCACACCGCCCTTTCCACTTGTGACAGTGATGATCCTGGCGGGCTTCTTTGTTCTCTGATTCTGTTTTTTGATCACATTGCGCAGTTCTTCTGCCTGATCCATCTGTTACTTTCCTCCAAGCAGTTGTTTTACCACCATCTGGGTATTAAATACTTCCAGATCATCCGGAACGCTCTGTCCATTTGTCATATAAGACAGATCTGCCCCTGAATATAAGCGGATATTTAATATATTGCCAAATGAAGTGGTTTCATCTAATTTTGTAAAAATAATCTTATATTCTGCAATTTCCCTATAAATGTCAACAATCTCCATAAGATCCTTATACTTCGTTGTAGCACTTAAAACAAGGTAAACTTCCTTTTCATATTTTAGGTCAAGACCATTGACCAGTTTCTTAATATCTTCACGCTGTTCCTCATTCTTATGGGAAAAACCTGCAGTATCCACAAATACAAGGTCGTATTCAGCCAGTGTCTCCAAAGACTGATTGAGTTCTTCCGCAGAGTAAATGATCTTCACCGGTGCATCTAAAATATTGGCGTAAATCTTTAACTGTTCTGCCGCTGCGATCCGGTAAGTATCTGCTGTCAGCATAGCAACCTTTTTGTCATGCTCCACCTTGTACTTTGCTGCAATCTTGGCGATCGTGGTTGTTTTGCCTACTCCTGTAGGTCCTACAAAAAATATAACATGCGGCTTCTTTCCTGACAAGTCAATGCAATTTGGCTCTCCAAGTTTTAAGATCATCTTCTGGTAAACATTGGAAAGAATAATATCAACATTGCTTCCGCTGTTTGTAACCTTCTCAGCTTCATCGAGAATCTGATTGACATACTTTTCATTTACATCATTGTTCAGCATGGTACGGTAGAGCATCTTCATAAACTTGAAATTTTCAAGATTTTTTGGAGATGCCTTAGGAGTCACCGGCATTTCTGCCTCCCTTGCTCCATCTTCACTGAGCTTTTTTTCCAAAATATTGGAAAGGTTTTCCAATTTCTTTTCAATATCACTTTCGCTCTTATTCACCACAACTTCTTTTTCTGGTGTTACCGGACGCTGATAGGAAGGCGCTGGCTCAACAGTTTTTTCTGCCGGAAGCGGAATACTGATCTTCTCATCTGCGGCAAGATTAATATTTTCAATCTTTTTCTGCTGCATTGCTGCCATCTGGACAGCATTTAAAAACTGCTCCTTTTCCTCGATCGCTGCAGTGACTTCAAAGGTAGAGCCCTTAAAAAAATTAAAAAGCCCCTTTGGTTTGATTTCTTTTACATTCATCACAACAGCTCCGGCTCCAAGCTCCTGTCTTGCCTTCTCTGTTGCCTCTTCCTGTGTTTTTCCCTGGAATTTTTTTATTGTCATTTATGCTGTCACCATCCCTACTGATTGTAATTCAATATTCGATTCCACTTCATTGTATGAAACAACGATCAGATCTTTGAAATAATCTTCTGTCAGTTTCTTAAAATACATACGGACAATCGGTGAAGTGATAACGATCGGAGTTTTTCCCATATTTTCAAGCTTTGCAGCCTCCTGCTCCAAAGATGCCATAATGGCCTTGGTGCGTTCAGGGTCTAAGGTTAAATACGCTCCCTGCTCTGTCTGTTTGACTGACGACATAATCTCCTGCTCGATCTTCGGATCTAAAGTGATTACACTGGTTGTCTCGTTTGCCGGGAAGAATTTATTTGAGATTGCCCTCTTCAGACTCTGGCGGACATATTCTGTCAGGACATCCGTGTCTCTTGTCACAGCGGCATGATCTGCAAGTGTTTCAAAAATAGTCAAAAGATCTCGGATGGAAATTCCCTCGCTCAATAAATTCTGTAATACTTTCTGTACTTCACCAAGACCAAGCAATTTTGGTATGAGTTCGTCCACAAGAACCGGATTGCTCTCTTTCAGATTGTTGACCAGATTCTGTACATCCTGCCTTGTCAAAAGCTCCGCAATATGGTTCCGGATCACCTCTGTCAGGTGTGTAGCAATAATGGATGGCGGATCGACAACGGTATATCCAAGGCTTTCCGCTCTCTCCCTCTGGCTCTCTGTGATCCAGATCGCAGGCAGATGGAAGGATGGCTCAAAGGTCGGAATACCAGTGATCTCTTCCTCTACATACCCTGGATTCATCGCCATATAATGGTCAAAAAGGATCTCTCCCTCTGTCACCTGGATACCCTTGATCTTAATAATATACTGGTTCGGATTCAGCTGGATATTATCACGCAGACGGATGATCGGCACAACCGTACCAAGTTCCAAGGCAATCTGTCTACGGATCATGACAACACGGTCAAGAAGGTCGCCACCCTGATTGACATCTGCCAGTGGAATAATACCATATCCAAACTCCAGTTCGATCGGATCTACCTGAAGCAGTGAAACAACATTTTCCGGTTTGCGTATCTCCTCTGCCTCCGTCTCTGCCTCACTCACTTCCTCCTCAATGCTCTCCACACGGATCTGTTTATCCATCATACGTCCGGAAATGATGAACACAAGACCAAGCCCGACAAAGAGATACCATGTCAAAGGTGTCGTGATCCCCAAAAATGCAAGCGTTGCACCAACCAGATAAAGTACCTTCGGAATGCCAAAAAGCTGGCTCACCAGAACGGTTCCAAAATCTGCTTCCTTGGAAGCTTTCGTTACCAGTATACCGGTTGACAGAGAAATCAGAAGCGATGGGATCTGGGAACAAAGTCCGTCACCGATGGTAAGGATACCATATTGCTGGATCGCTTCTGCAAAGCTTAATCCCTGACTCATCACGCCCATGACCGTACCACCGATCAGGTTGATAAATGTAATGATAAGACCTGCCGTTGCATCTCCCTTAACATACTTTGTAGCACCATCCATGGAACCAAAGAAAGCGGATT
>ERZ779656.1544-NODE-1544-length-12036-cov-5.744262_pt1 | contig 12036 bp, 7 predicted proteins | sample MGYA00511102_ERZ779656 | MGnify/ENA primary metagenome ERZ779656 (study PRJEB29588, sample SAMEA2143980) | human gut metagenome | biome: human gut; feature: human-associated habitat; material: faeces | place: Denmark | collected 2008/2010 ... | reverse complement strand
TATAAGGGGTCAAACGCACTTCGGGTTACGTGGTCACCGCCGCCCGGATTTTCCACCAAACCAACACCTCATTTGGCTTGCTCTGGAAAAGCGCAAGGAACTCGCCGACTCTTATAAAAAGCTCGGTGTGGAGATTAACCCGCTCTTGCTGATTCAGCTCCCCAATGACAGCAGCGAGAATCTGACGCCTGACGATACCAAAGTAAAAGACGAGGTTATTTCCACACTCGACGCTTACGGCATCAACACCACCAATGGCAAGCTCGCCATTTGGCTATCGGGAGAGAAAACCGACAATCTCGATGTTATCGACCGTCCGAACGATCCCACCGAGGTTCTGCTTTTCAAGCAAGCCATCGCCCTCGGCTGGGATTGCCCGCGAGCCGCCGTGCTGCTCATCTTCCGCAAAATTGAAAGTTTTCAGTTCTCGGCTCAGACCGTGGGCCGAATACTGCGTATGCCGGAACAGAAATTCTATACCGACCAACGGCTTAACGAGGGGTATGTGTACACTAATCTCTCGAAGGATATAATCGAGATCGTAAAAGATGATATGGATTATCTCGCCATGAATGTCGTTGCTCACCGCCGCGAAGGGATAAATAACGTGCTGCTCGATTCCGAATACAGTGAGCGTCTGTCGACCGACCGCAACCGCCTCGGCACCGACTTCAAGGATGTTTTGGAAAACACCTTTATTAAGGAATGGAATCTGACGGGTAAGCAGTCTTCACTGTTCACGGAAGATATGCTTTTCGGCGACAGCGATCCGGAAGAAGATGTGGATTTGACAAGCGAGGCATTCCGTAACCGTCAGGCAGCCGTAGCACACCGCAATATCAACTTTGGCGTTAAAAACATCAGTACGGATATTGTGCGCGACCTCGAAATGACCGGCGAAGTGGGCACAAGAATAATCGAGAGTAAAGCCAAGTATATAAATAATGTCGCTGACCTCTCGGCTATGTTCCTCGCTTTCTGTAAACGGTTGCTTGGCAATGACTATGAACAGCGTAGTGTGAAAACGTTTGCCGGTTATCTGAAAGAAGTAATGGAAGACCTCTTTGAGATATTCGAGTATGATGCTATGAAGATTATTCTCTCAAACGATAATGTGCATCATAACCGGTCTAAGTTCGAGCGTGTGATAGCCAAGTCCATTCAGATATATACTCAGAAACTGCGAATCCGCCAGGCAGCCGCCAAACGGCGTGCCTTCAAACATTATGACTGGGAAGTGCCTGCCAAACGTGAATATCCGGTTGACCGTTACGTAGAGCGCCCCGATATGGTAAATCATGCACTGTTGCCATATATGCAATCAAAAAAGGGGAGTTTGGGATCAGATACGGAACGTGATTTTGAGAAATTCCTCGAAGAAAATTCCAACGCCATAGAGTGGTGGTATAAAAATGGCGACCAGGGCAAAGCCAATTTCGCCATCGGCTATACGAATTCTGACGGAGTGAAGGCACTGTTCTACGTTGATTACATTATCCGCATGCGTAACGGCGACATTTTCCTTTTTGATACCAAAACGGAAAGCAGCGATACCGAAGCGCCCTATAAGCACAATGCTCTGTGGGAATATATGCAGCTTCCCGAGAACAAGGAAAAGCGTCTGCACGGAGGCATCATTATTCCGGACCCACACGGAAACTGGGTCTATTCTCCTGCGCCGCTCGACCTGGAACTTGGCACTTCGGATATTACCAACTGGGATATTTTCGACCCTCAACAATATATATAACCATGGCAAAAGGATTAGACCAAAAATTTCGGGGCAGCGGCGTAATTCCGTGGCAGAGCTATCCGAAGATGATCGACAAACGGTACATGAAGAATGGCAGATCTGACACCCCATGTAGTTGAGAACGGAAGGCCTTGATTTTAGAGTTCAAAGATTCGGCGGCAGCGTTTGTCGATCGGCTTATGAAGTAGTTGAGCACCTCATCTTCCTTTTCTCTGATTGTGTCGCGGGCTGCTTTGACCTCACGCAGTGGGCAGTCGGCAACCTTTTGATACCATTGGTGTATTTTTTCTCTTGCCTGATTCCGGTCAATGCCTTTGTTGCGGAAGATGGAGCGGAGGTTGTCGACAAGATTGTAAGCCTCCTTGATTTTCGGATACAGGTCGAAGAGTAATTTTGCGCGTTGTTTCTGTGCGTCAGACCATTTATCGCGGCTCTTGGACAGAAGTCCGCGGCTTCGCGTAAGCAGCTCGATCTTCGTATCTCCGTTGGAAAGTTCTTCCGGAACAAACTTCTTGCTGAGCCGGGAGGGTTTGCGACCACGTTTCTTCCCCTTATATGTTTTCGGATGCTTTTTACGATAGGCCTTACGGGCCTTGATCAGTTGCTCCAACTTCTTTTTGTGCTCGGCTTTTGCCTTGTTCTGTTCCTTTACGGCATTGCGCTTTTCCTTGAGGCGGATTTCCTCTACGGCCTCTCCACACCGTTTGATTATGTGGAAACAATCGATGATTATCATGGCGTTGGGGAAGACGGCGCGGACTATGCGCATCATTGAATCTGAAAAGTCCATCGTCACCTCCGTGACTGCAAGTCTTTGTTCCTGCGGCAGTTTCATCAACTGCGCAATCACGTCCGATGCTTTTGTGCCGCGAACCATGGCAACTATTGTGCCCGATTTGCCATGGCCGTCCTTGTTGGAGAGAATCGTGAACAGGTCATCGTGCAGCGAAGTCTCATCAATACTCAGTCGAGTCCCGCAGTTCTTGGGTAACAGAATCCAGTCGGAGGCGTGGTCTTTCTGTTCCCATTGGTTGAAGCCGCTCAGAACTTCCTTGTAATTGCGACGGAAGCTGCCTGCATCAACGGTCCAGCGGTGAGCTGCCGAGCAGCAGGTCACCGGAGAGGTTGCCATATACTCCTTTTAAAAAAACCGCGAACTCCTCAGAGTAGCGGGTACCTTCATACACAAGAGGATAGGGGTTGATGATTACGTTGTGCCCCTCCTTGTCAAGCCATCTGCGACGCCTGACATGAAGGACAACCTTACGGTTACGGATTGGGAAATCCTCGATTGTTGTCGGTTCGGTAAACCCATTGGGACGTAATCCATTGAACTCGTCTGTGCGGTTGTCTTTTTCATCAAGATAGATATGGACTATCTGTGTATAGTGGTCTCCGGGCTTGGGAGCAACGACTTCGACATCCATTCCGGTGATATCGAAGAAATCCATAATGGAGGGAGGCAGCACAAGGGAGGCCAGTTGCGAAAGTTGGGTAGTATCTGTCATGTTGCAAATTTAGCTAATCCGGATGAGAAATCCTACCGTTTGTCGGTCTATCTTCGATAGCCCTGTCACGGAATTACGCCGCTGCCCCATATTAAACTTATAGCAAATTATTTTGAGATTTTAAATTATAATGTGGTGAGCCGGCGAAATTTTCGCTGAGGTCACCACATTTCTTAGGCTCGAATATAGTTGAAGTATTTATCTTTCCTATGCCGTGATTTTGGTTTGGTTCGGGCTTTATATATGCCCGGACAAACCTAAACCTATAAATATAGGCTGGGCAAAAGAAAATGGTTCCCCATAATTTTTCTTTTTCCTCAGCCATGATCTTGAACACAGAATTTGAACACAAGGGCATGAACACAAAGGGGTGCTGGGGCGCCCGAAATGAGTTGGCACGGAGTTGTGTTCAGATTTGTGTTCAAAGCAAAAGAAAAAGCAGCTACGAGGAGATTCGTAACTGCTTGATTTTCAAGGGGTGGTCCCACTAGGGCTTGAACCTAGGACTCCCTGATTATGAGTCAGGTGCTCTAACCAACTGAGCTATGGGACCGAAAGAACCGGGGTTCTTTGCTTTTGCGGTGCAAAGTTAGTTAGTTTTTTTGAGCTGTGCAAGTATTTGGGGATTTTTTTCTAAAAAAATTTGGTCAGATGTGGTCAAGAAGAAATATGAGAGGGGTACAAGGTGAGGGTTAAATGATTATTTTACAGGCGGTTAAAAGGCGCGGGGAAGGAAGTGCTGGTAAAAGGGCATGAAGGGGTTTGTGGTTTCAAAAATTTTTATTAACTTTGCAGAACAAGAGTTAACTTGATGCGATAAACCCGGAGACTCGTAGCTTTGTACTTGAAGGCAGATTTGTCTTAAGGGCAGGTTCGTTTTAGGAACGGATTTGTCAATGACGGCGGATTTGTTTTTGAGGGCAAGGTTAGCGGTAAAAGGAGAATGGCTTCATGGCTCTTAAAGTGGGTAAAAAGCCGTGGAATTAAGGGGTTGAAGCCTACGGATCAAGTGGGTATAAAGCCTATGCATCAAGGGGATAAAGACTATGAGGCAGGTGGGATATAGCCGATGGACTCGGTGTCAGCGTAGTGGCGTGATGCGGGTTCTAAGGTAGTTTTTTATTGTTTAATTTATAATGGGAGGTGAGACCTCCGGTTTGGTATGAAGTTAGAATGTCCGAATTGCCACACTACTTTTCAGGTGGATGAGAATCATTATGCAGCGCTTTTGTCGCAGGTCAAGAACAAGGAATTTGAGTCTGAGCTGAAGCAAAGGATGAAGGAGCTTGCGGAGGTGCAGAAGGCTGAGGCTAAGGCTCGCGACCTTAAGGCGGAAAAGGACCTTGCCGACAAAATGGCCGTCAAGGATAAGGAAATCGGTTGTCTGGCCCGGGAAATTGAGCGTTTAAGGGGTCTTATCGACAATAATGATTTGCAAAAGAAGGCTGACAAGGCTGCTGCCGACGCTGAAATGACGCGTCAGCTGAGTGAGTTGCGGTCGGCCAAAGACAAGGAGATTTCGGAGCTTAGCGGCAAGGTTGATGCCTTGAAGAAGCAACATGAGCTTGATATTGCCAATGAGCGAGGCAAGCTGAAGGATGACATTCATGCCTTAGACAAAGAGATAGCTGACCTCAACTCGCAGCTGAAAGCTCAGAAGTTGGCCTCAGAGAATCATGAGCTGGAACTGAAGGAGCAGCACAAGATACTCATGAAGGCCAAGGATGAGGAGATTGAGCGGTATAAGGACCTCAAAAGCCGACTTTCGACCAAGATGTTGGGCGAGACTCTGGAGCAGCATTGCCAGAATGCGTTCAACCTGGCACGAAGCATGGGTGGCTTCAGGGGTGCTTATTTTGAGAAAGACAATGAGGTAAGCGGCGGCACGAAGGGTGATTTTATCTTCCGCGATTATCTGGAAGGCGAAGAGTGTCTGTCGATTATGTTCGAGATGAAAAATGAGGATGACCGTACGGTCTCAAAGCACCGTAACGAGGATTTCTTTGCCAAGCTCGACAAGGACCGCAGAGAGAAAGGCTGCGAATATGCCGTTTTGGTAACCACTTTGGAAGCCGACAATGAGCTGTATAACGAAGGTATAGTTGATGTGTCGTATCGCTATGAGAAAATGTATGTGATACGCCCTCAGTTCTTCATGGCCATCATCTCGTTGCTAAGCCAGGCGTCGAAACGTGGGGCTCAGACCATTGTGAGCCTGCGCAAAGAGCTGTCGGTGGCCAAGGCTCAGAGCATAGACATAACACATTTTGAGGAACGTCGCGACAAATTCACAGCTGAGTTTCTGAAACACATCGAGGGTCATTGCAAGAAGCATGATGAAGCGATGACAGCCGTTGACAAGGCAATAGCAGCTGCCGAGAAGCAGATTGAAGCACTGCGCAAAATCAAAGATGTGTTTGAGGCAAGCACGAAGAAGCTGGTGCGCGCCGGCGAGGTGATGGAGAATCAGTTCACGATAAAGAAACTCACACACGGCAATCCGACGATGCGAGCCAAGTTTGACGAGGCACGCAAGCAGGCGGCAGCCCAAAAGGATAATTTGCTGAGCGACTAAGAACCTGTAAAATCGACCAATACCCCACTACGTGTAGAAATAGACAGAAGATTACAAAGCCAAGAAGCCATGTTACGCACACTGCTAACGATACTGATGATTGCTACTTTGGCAATTGTCAATGCAAAAGACATAAAGGTGATTGACTCCACAGACAACAGTCCGCTGGCCGGCGCCTCGGTGATTTCGAGCAACGGAATGATTATCGGCATCACCGACAATGAGGGTAAAATCAAAGTTGAGAACCGCGATTTCCCGCTGACTATCCGTTATATGGGTTATCGTTCGGCACAAGCCTCGGCAAAAGATGCCACAATAAGTCTTCAGCCGGAAGATTATGAGCTGCCCGATGTGGTAATCAGCTCAGCCGGAAGGCCTATAACGCGCGTCCAGACATATATGCGCGAATACAGCACAGGCTCAACGCTGACAGACACGCTGCAGCTTTTCAATGAATATGTGGTGGAATATTTTCTTGCCGACGGCAAGGTGAAAGGCTATAGTAAAGGTGATGCAAAGGCTCATGTATTGGCCGTAAGACGCAGGGGGAGAATCTATAAGTCGCCTGATGTTGACAGTGTGATGCAGCCACGACATGAGGATGAAATCAATCTCCTCTCGATGATGAGTTTGGAGGCATACCTGCCAGGCGACAGATTTAAGGAAACGGAGGCTATAAAGGCCGGAGCGAAGTCAGATACCGTGCAGGGCAAGTACTATCCGAAGATTATGTTCAGGAAAAGCAACGGCATCTATGAGCGTGAATATGACGCTCTGGCAGACCATAAGAACCACGTAACGTCGCCGATGATAGCCAAAATTTTCGGCCTGACCATGGACATTGACGAAGCTTCAAAACGTGAGATATACAAGATTGAGGAAGGCGAGGATTATGGCCTTCAGAACTACATTTCGAGTTCGACCACGATATCCTTTTTAGGGCGCGGCAAGATGTTCAAGCGTATTTTCAGCGTTCAGCAGCCAATCAGAATCAACAGCTACATAGAACAGTATCCGGTTGAAATCACGCACCTCACAGTGGAGGAGTACAAAGAACAGAAGGAGCAGAGAAAGGATAAAACAGCGGGGACGATAAAGGTGCAGAAGCCGGAAAGTCTGACACCCTTATCGCCCGCAGTAGAGCAGTTGATTGAACGCGTTGACCGGGAAGTTAAGTAAGGAGAAGTCCTATCCAATACGCTCAGAGGCACATCAATGAGTCCTTATTTGCCGCCAATTACAGACAGGATTGCGTTGGCGATTTGCTGAGGCAGAAGACCATTCTTTTCCTCAAGCTCTTTAACCTTATACTGGTTCTCAAACTGTTTTGCCAATCCGAAATTGAGGCATTTCAGCGCAGAGGCACCCACGGCAGATGCAACCCTTTGGCCGAAGCCGCCGCCTAAGGAGCCATCTTCAATCGTGGCCACAACATCGTGGTTGGCAGCAAGGGAATTGAGCAACTCCGTATCCACGCCTGAGACAAAGCGCGGATTGATGATTGTGGGCGAAATGCCTTCCTTTTCCAACAGAGCGGCTACCTCTTCAGCACGTTTGTAGTAATCGCCGACGCCAATGAGTGCCACCTTGCTGCCGCGACGCGTTACCATGAACTTGTTTAGGGTGGAATAGTCGGAATCCGGCTGATAGTCGGCATGCTCGAAACTGTAAGTAGGGATGCGAACGGCCACCTTGAACTTATCCTGCTCGTAACCCCATTTGAGCATAGCCTCAAATTCCTCAGCATTGGCAGGCGCCAGATAGACCACATCGGGGATTGAGGTAATCATCGGAATGTCCCAGAAGCCCAGATGAGTGAGGTCGGGGATGCCGTTGACACCACCGCCGGCCACTACCATGAGCGAAGCGCCGGGGTTCATGGCCCAGTCTTCCATCAACTGGTCGTAAGTGCGCTGCAGGAAAGTGCCCACAACTGGATAAATAGCTTTGGCGCCATTGCGAGCGGCGCCTGCCATAACAGCCACGGCAGGCTGCTCGGCGATGCCCACATCAATGTAATGTTCGCCCAGTATGTCGCGCACCTCCTTCGACAGGCCGAACGAGTCAGGAGTGGCCGACGAAACCACCAACAAGCGTGAATCGGCAGCGTGCACACTCAGAATGAAGTCGCGCAGGATGGTAGTGTAATTGGGTTCAGGTGCAAAGACCTTCGGCTCACCGGTGGCGAGGTCGAAGGGCACAGACCAGTGGAACTCCTCGCGGTTACGTTCTGCCGGCACATAGCCTTCGCCCTTCTGCGTGTTTAGATGCACAACAACAGGACGCGGCGAATCCTTAACCTTGCGATAGGCAGCGATGACATCAGTTAGATTATTTCCGTCGGCCACATAGATATAATCGAAGCCGAAAGCCCGGAAGATATTGTTTGCCGCAGTGCCGTTTGTTTCGCGCAACTCCTTGAGATTGGCATATAAGCCGCCGTGAGTCTCGGCAATGGCCATCTTATTGTCGTTGACAATGACGATGAGATTAGACTTCAGCGCGCCGGCAGTATTCAGACCTTCAAACGCTTCGCCGCCTGAAAGAGAGCCGTCGCCGATGAACGCCACAACATTATATTTCTCCCCTTTCAGGTCGCGCGCCTTTGCCAGACCGGTGCAGAGGCTGATGGACGGTGAGGTATGGCCAGCGTAAAGAAGTCATACTCCGGACTTTCGCTCGGTTCCGTGTATTCGCCCACTTTGTCGAAATCGGCCTCATTGATGAATCCGTTGACCCTGCCGGTAATCATTTTGTGCGGGAAATCCTGATGCGACACGTCCAGCACGAGCTTGTCTACCGGCGCGTCAAACACGTAATGAAGAGCGATGATGGCTTCCACGTCGCCGAGGTTAGGACCTACATGGCCAGAATAGAGCGATGTGCGGTAGAGGACAGCCTGACGCATCTGGTCGGCCACCTGTTGCATTTCCTCAACCGACATACGTTTGATGTCGGCGGGACTCTTGATGTCTTTTATCTTATCAAAATTGAATTTCATATCACTTAAGACTAAGGATTAAGGAGGACTGATATGTGTGAAAATTCAGTCACTTTTAAAACAACCGTTCGGTTAAAGAGTGTTCAAAAATTCACACGAATTAACAATTGAAGCCGGAAGCATAAAAATGGGCCGAGTCCAATGAGAACTCGACCCTGATAAGCGATAAGGTACGAAAAAAAGTAAGTGTGGATAAAAATATTTCCTGTGTGGATAAAATCATAAATATAAATCCGGCATAAAATATAAAATGCTAACTCCTAAGAATGCCGGTAAGATAACTCGGTTGAACTAATAATCTCTCTTTCACAGTGCAAAGGTAGGCAGGGCGAGTGCCACAACGCGGCACTCGCTCCAAAAAAGTAAAAAAATTTTCAAGAAAGAGGGTTATAGTCAGATGCGGGCTGCGAAAGGCGACCTGAGGAAGCGGCCAAGATGAGGAAAGTCGGGAAGAGAAAGACGCTCAATGCATGCAAGATTCCCTACTACAATGAGCTTGAAACGGGCACGGGAAAAAGCCACATTCAGCTTGTTGCCCGAAAAGAGAAAGTCGGCCATCTCCGCCATATATTCAGCATCGCCGGCAGCCAGAGAGACAAAAATCACATCACGTTCCTGACCCTGCATCTTGTCGATTGTATCAACCGTAATAGAGCGGCGCTGTTCCTCGTCCGTTTCTTTGTGTCGTTTCAGGAGCCTGCGTATGTTAGCCGCCTGAGCGCGGAAAGGAGTCAATACTGCCATATCCTCCTCTTTGACGCCACGACGGAGGAAACCGGCAATAGAGTCGGCAATGAACCGAGCCTCCTCATCAGACGACTGCTTACCCTGATGGTCGATGTTCTTCAGCACCACCGGCACCGCGAGATTGGAAAGCGGATTATCGGCCGAATTTTCGAGACTTACATCGCCACACTCCTTGTTCATTTCATGGGCAGGTAAAAGCTTGTCGTCATAGAAAAGATTCGAGACGAAGCGACACACCCCAACACACATTCTGAAACTCGTGTCGAGCATTGTGCTGTTGCTGTCCGAGAGGAGATGACTGAAGGCTGAGAGGCGCAGAGACCCCTCAATTTTGTCGGAACTGACAATAGGGGCTAATTGCTTATGGTCGCCGGCAAAAATCACCTTATCAGCCTTTATCATAGCCATGAGAGCGAGCGGCACAGACATCTGTCCGGCTTCATCAATGATAAGCGTGTGGCAGTGCAGCCCGCGGGCTCGGCGCGTATAGAGAGCATGAGGCGTAAGACCCGCGACCCACGGCAACACACTGCAGTTGAGCTTTTTCACATCGGCGTACGACAGATTCTCCACACCGTATTCTTTATCTTGAGACCGGACCTTTGTCGTTACCTCATTGTACTTCTGCCCTACTTTGATATACCGGCCCTGCGGATAAAGTTCCAAAGCCTTTATCAGGGCATTGTTGACAGCCAGATGATTCGGTCCGGTAACGATGACCTTATGGCGCCGTTTTACCACCTCCTCATGAATGATTAAGCCCAATACAAACGACTTACCCGTTCCGGGAGGCCCCTGGATGAGGTAATAATCCTTTGCCGCAAGACTTTTAATCACGGCCTGACGCTGCGCCGGCAGAAGACTCAGACTGAGGCTCTGCAGAGTTTCGTCAAGACTCTCGGCACATCCCTGTTCATCGACAAAAACCGGCTCATGAGGAGCGTTTATCAAATGACGAGCCAAGTTTACCTCCCCATTTAAGTCGGCGAGGAAATGGCTGTAGACATGCTCACGGAGGTCAACAAATTGCCTGTCGAGCATCAGCTCAGAGCCGTAATACTCTTTCAGATTGTAAGGCAGATTACCCCTGAAGGCCTCTAACTCAATCTCGTTGTTGTAGCCGTAAGCGCTGAGCGTGCATTTTATTCCGTGCCTCACATCGGGCCTGTGCAGTTCCAGCGCATCGCCTTCCTTGAAATCTGAAATATTCACAGCAGCACTCACGAGCAGCGACACATTAGCCGACCGTGACGACTCGGAATCGTCAGTCAGTAGCTTCACATTGCCGCCGCCTGTCCGGACATGAAGATTCCTAACCTGGCCGGTCTCGGACTTTGCAAAGCCTCGGAACTGGCAACCGGCCGCCAAACGGCGCTTTCCGTTCAGGCGGAAAGCCGGCTCGGCCTTCCCTCCGCCTGGGGCTGCATGCGCGAAATCAGCGCCGACAAAGACACCGTTTCCGGACACTGGGAACTGGCCGGCCTGCCCAACCTCAAGGGCTGGGGACACTTTCCGCCGGCTTACCCGTCTTTCCCGGCCGGCCTGGTTGCCGGCATCTGCGCCGAAGCCGGTCTTGACGGCATCCTCGGCAACAAAGCGGCTTCCGGCACCGTCATCATTCAGGAACTGGGAGAAGAGCACCTGCAAACCGGACGTCCCATCTGCTACACCTCTGCCGACAGCTGTTTTCAGATTGCCGCTCACGAAAAACATTTCGGGCTTGAGAAATTATACCGGCTCTGCGAAATTGCCTATAAACATGTACAGCCCTACCGCATCGGACGTGTCATTGCCCGCCCCTTTATCGGAGAAAAAAGCGGCGAATTCACCCGCACCACCCGCCGTCGCGACTACGCCGCCCAACCTTTCGGCGACACCCTGTTGGATAAAGCTTTGGCTGCCGGACGAAAAGTTTATGCCGTCGGAGCCATTAATGATATCTATGCTCATCGCGGCATCAGCAACCCCGTTCATGCCGCCGAACTCCCCGGCTTATGGGACGCCACGCTCAAGGCAATGGCCGAAGCCCCGGACGGTTCGCTGGTCTTTACCAATTTTGAAGATTTCGACATGTATTACGGTCACCGCCGCAATGTTGAAGGCTATGCCCGCGCTCTGGAATATTTCGATTCGCGCCTGCCGGACATTCTGCCTTGCCTGAAGCAGGACGACGTTTGTTTCATCACCGCCGACCACGGCAACGATCCCTCTTATAAAGGAACCGACCATACCCGGGAACAGGTTCCGGTTCTGATGTTCGGCCGCGGAATACGGCCGCGCAGCCTCGGCCAAAGAGAAACTTATGCCGACCTCGGACAGACTGCTGCCGACATACTGCAGCTTCCGCCGTTGGCCGCGGGAATCAGCTTCCGATGAGTTACGGCGCTCCCAACCTTCCGGCTGACAAACACTTTTTCTTTGACCGTCACGGCGGTGTTTCCGCCGGCAAATA
>ERZ779656.1539-NODE-1539-length-12047-cov-4.174116_pt1 | contig 12047 bp, 9 predicted proteins | sample MGYA00511102_ERZ779656 | MGnify/ENA primary metagenome ERZ779656 (study PRJEB29588, sample SAMEA2143980) | human gut metagenome | biome: human gut; feature: human-associated habitat; material: faeces | place: Denmark | collected 2008/2010 ... | reverse complement strand
CTCCCCCTACGGGTACTCCTCCTTCCCGAAGGAGGAGAATGGAGATACCACCGACTGGTTAAATTGCCACCAAATTTGAAGAAGAACAAATAATAAAAGATGTTATCGGCTTTTAACGGAGAAAAAGTTTTTGTATCTTTGTAACGTTCAAATAATCAAGCTGAAGCCGATACATATCCAAAAGAAAGGATGAAAAGGAAGAAACGATATATAGTAACATTGCTGCTTTTTATCAACATTATCATGTTGACGGCAGCCGTTATTCCTCATCATCACCACCCCAACGGAGCGATTTGCATGAAACAGGACTTGCCCGTAGAACAGCAATGTCCCAAACATCATCATCATCCGGCAAGCGACTCATGTTGCAGCAGCGAATGTATGACGCGCTTCCACTCTCCCATTCCTTCCTTCCACACAGATAGCGGACCGGACTACGTGTTCATCGCCACCCTGTTCACGGACGGAATCATCGAACATCTGCTAAAACCACAAGAGAGACGGGTCAAGAACTATTACGTCTACCGAGACTCGCTGCACGGGACGAACATCCCCCGTACCACCTCTCTCCGCGCCCCTCCCTATTCTGTTTTCGCGTAAGACCAACGTGAATGCAAACTTGTTGCATCCGCGTCACCCTATCTTTGTAACGTAAAAACAGTAAATTTTAGTAGGAAAATATCATTTATGAAAAAACTTATTTTTATGGGAATCCTGGGCTTATTCGCTTTAGGAGCCTGCAATAACAAGAATACACAAGGTCATGAAGGACATGGCCATAGTACCGTCACACACAACAACGATGAACACGACCATGAAGCGGAAGGTCACGACCATGAAGCGGAAGGACATACCCATGGAACAGAAGGAGAATGCAACGGCGATCATAAACATGATGCGGCCGACAATCACCAAGGCACTGCTGCCGGACACGATGAAACTGCCGAAGCCGCCCACAGCGACGAAATCATCCTCCCGAAAGCGAAAGCCGATGCTGCCGGAGTGAAAGTAAGCATTGTAGAACCCGCCCCTTTCCAACAAGTAATCAAGACCAGCGGACAGGTATTGGCTGCACAAGGCGACGAATCCGTCGCCACTGTGGCAGGTGTTGTCTCATTCCGCGGAAAGGTGACGGAAGGTATGAGTGTAGGCAGCGGCACTCCGCTAGTGACCATTTCCTCGCACAACATCGCAGACGGCGACCCGGTGCAACGTGCCCGCATCGCTTACGAAGTGTCGAAGAAAGAATACGAACGGATGAAAGCGCTTGTCAAAAACAAAATCGTATCCGACAAGGATTTTGCACAGGCAGAGCAGAATTACGAGAATGCCCGCATCAGCTATGAGGCGCTCGCAAAGAACCATTCGGCAATCGGACAGAACATTACCGCTCCTATCGCCGGCTACGTGAAAAGTATTCTGGTGAAAGAAGGGGATTATGTCACAATTGGCCAGCCATTGGTCAGCGTGACACAGAACCGCCGTCTGTTCCTCCGTGCCGAAGTGTCGGAAAAGTATTACCCGTATCTCCGCACAATTAATTCCGCCAATTTCCGGACACCATATAATAATAAGGTATATGAATTGGGAACATTGAACGGCCGGCTTCTCTCGTTCGGCAAAACAGCGGGAGACAACTCTTTCTATGTCCCCGTAACTTTTGAATTTGACAACAAAGGCGACATCATAGCCGGTTCGTTCGTAGAGGTCTACCTGCTTTCCTCCCAACTGGAGAATGTCCTTTCCCTTCCCCGCACGGCACTGACCGAGGAACAGGGAATCTACTTTGTATATCTGCAACTTGACGAAGAGGGATACAAAAAGCAAGAAGTGACTTTAGGCGCCGACAACGGCAAAAATGTGCAAATCCTCACCGGAATAAAACCGGGCGACCGCGTAGTGACGGAAGGAGCTTATCAGGTTCGTCTGGCAAGCGCCAGCAACGCAATTCCCGCACACAGCCACGAACACTAAGCGGCAAGGCGCCGCAGCCGGATTGCTTTGCGGCGCATCTATCTCATTTTTTATCACTCAATTGATGAATTATCATGCTTAACAAAATTATACATTACTCCCTGCATAACAGGTTGGTCGTACTCTGCGCGGCTTTCCTCCTGCTCATCGCGGGCACCTACACTGCCATGAATACCGAAGTTGACGTCTTCCCCGACCTCAACGCCCCGACGGTGGTTATCATGACCGAAGCCAACGGTATGGCAGCCGAGGAAGTGGAACAACTCGTTACCTTTCCTGTCGAAACAGCCGTAAACGGTGCTACCGGTGTACGCCGTGTCCGTTCTTCGTCCACCAACGGCTTCTCCGTTGTCTGGGTGGAATTTGACTGGGGAACAGACATCTACCTCGCCCGCCAGATTGTCAGCGAGAAACTGGCGGTAGTCAGTGAATCCCTCCCCGTCAACGTGGGCAAGCCGACGCTGGGCCCGCAATCTTCTATCCTGGGCGAAATGCTGATTGTCGGTCTGACCGCCGACTCGACCTCCATGCTCGACCTCCGCACGATTGCGGACTGGACGATTCGCCCGCGCCTGCTGTCCACCGGAGGGGTGGCACAGGTAGCCGTGTTGGGCGGAGACATCAAAGAATACCAGATTCAACTGGACCCGGAACGGATGCGCCACTACAGCGTTTCAATGGGTGAAATAATGGCTGTCACCCAAGACATGAACTTAAACGCCAACGGTGGCGTACTTTACGAGTTCGGAAATGAATATATCGTGCGTGGGGTACTTTCTACCCCGAAGGTCGAGGAGCTAGGCAAAGCAGTCGTAAAAACTGTAAACACTTTCCCCGTCACACTGGAGGACATCGCCGACGTGAAAATCGGCCCCAAAGCTCCGAAACTGGGAACCGCTTCCGAACGCGGCAAACCTGCCGTACTAATGACAGTCACCAAACAGCCTGCCACTAGTACCCTCGAACTGACCGACAAACTGGAAGCCTCTCTGAAAGACCTCCAAAAGAACCTGCCTGCCGACGTGAAAGTGTCTACTGATATTTTCCGCCAAAGCCGTTTCATCGAAAGTTCGATCGGCAACGTGAAGAAGTCGCTTTTTGAAGGCGGTATTTTCGTGGTGATCGTCCTGTTCCTGTTCCTGGCAAATGTACGTACAACGGTGATCTCGCTGGTGACACTGCCTATCTCACTGCTCGTCTCCATTCTTACGCTGCACTATATGGGATTGACTATCAACACAATGAGTCTCGGTGGTATGGCCATTGCTATCGGTTCACTGGTGGACGACGCGATCGTGGACGTCGAAAACGTGTACAAGCGTCTGCGGGAGAACCGGCAGAAACCGGAGGCCGAACGGCTCAGTACACTGGAGGTGGTATTCAACGCCTCGAAGGAAGTTCGTATGCCTATCCTTAATTCGACGTTGATTATTGTAGTCAGTTTTGTCCCCCTGTTCTTCCTGAGCGGAATGGAAGGAAGAATGTTGGTCCCGCTGGGCATTGCGTTTATCGTGGCGTTGTTCGCTTCGACGGTTGTTGCGCTGACGCTGACCCCGGTACTTTGCTCGTATCTGCTGGGCAGTAACAAGACGAACAAGGAACTGAAAGAGTCATTCGTAGCCCGTTGGATGAAAGGGATTTACGGGAAGGCACTGACTTGGGTACTGGCCCACAAACGGGTGACTTTGGGAAGTACAATCGGACTGTTTGTGGTCGCTCTCGGTGTGTTCTTCACTCTCGGACGCAGCTTCCTGCCTTCTTTCAATGAGGGCTCGTTCACAATCAACATCAGTTCGCTGCCGGGCATTTCGTTGGAAGAAAGCAACAAAATGGGACATCGTGCCGAGGAACTGCTGCTGACAATTCCAGAGATACAGACGGTAGCCCGCAAGACGGGACGTGCCGAACTGGACGAGCACGCGCTTGGCGTGAACGTCTCGGAAATCGAAGCTCCGTTCGAGCTGAAAGACCGTCCGCGCAACGAGCTCGTTGCCGAAGTGCGCGAGAAACTAGGAACGATCACCGGTGCAAATATAGAAATCGGTCAGCCTATCAGCCACCGAATCGATGCCATGTTGTCCGGTACAAAGGCAAACATCGCCATCAAACTTTTCGGCGATGACTTGAACAAGATGTTCTCACTCGGCAACCGGATAAAGGACGCTATCGGAGATATACCGGGCATTGCCGACCTCAACGTGGAGCAGCAGATCGAGCGTCCGCAGTTGAAGATTCAACCGAAACGGGAGATGCTTGCCAAGTTCGGGATTACCTTGCCGGAATTCTCGGAATATGTCAACGTTGCCCTTGCAGGAAAAGTGATCTCGCAGGTTTATGAACAGGGAAAGAGCTTCGACCTCATCGTAAAAGTGAAGGATGACGCACGGGACGAAATGGAGAAAATCCGCAACTTAATGGTAGACACCAACGACGGCCGCAAAGTGCCTCTGAACTATGTGGCGGAAGTGGTTTCGGCCATGGGACCGAACACGATCAACCGCGAAAACGTGAAGCGCAAAATCGTGATTTCCGCCAACGTGGCGGACCGTGACCTCCGAAGTGTGGTAAACGACATCCAAAAGCGTATCGATACGTCTATACAGCTCCCCGAAGGCTATCACATCGAATACGGCGGACAGTTTGAAAGCGAACAAGCCGCCAGCCGGACATTGGCGCTGACGTCATTCATCAGCATTGTTGTCATCTTCCTGCTGCTTTACAACGAGTTCCGCAGCGTGAAGGAATCCGGCGTTATCTTGTTGAACCTGCCGCTTGCACTGATCGGCGGTGTTTTCGCACTGGTCATCACGACGGGTGAGGTCAGCATTCCGGCAATTATCGGGTTTATCTCCCTGTTCGGCATTGCGACCAGAAACGGTATGTTGCTTATCAGCCACTATAACCACCTCCAAAAAGAGGAAGGACTGAACGTATACGACAGTGTCATGCAAGGCTCGCTCGACCGTCTGAACCCGATTCTTATGACAGCGCTTTCGTCGGCACTGGCACTGATCCCGCTGGCGCTCGGCGGCGACTTGCCCGGAAACGAAATTCAAAGTCCAATGGCCAAAGTTATCTTGGGCGGACTTTTAACCTCTACGTTCCTGAACGGTTTCATCGTTCCGATTGTTTACCTGATGATGCACCGCCGGCCTACCGACGCTGCACCGGAGCAAGAATCCCTCGCGACACCCTGCTAATCATCAGCCAGACGTAATAGAAGAAACAAATAAAAGAAAAAGTATGAAACGGATTATCATTATAAGTTCTTTTGCTGCCACTGCACTCTTCACCCTGACGGGGGGTGTGCAGGCACAGAACAGCATAGAACAGGTATTAAAAAATATAGAAACGAACAACAAGGAGTTGCAGGCGAACGCCCAACTGATTACCTCGCAGAAACTGGAATCCAAAACGGACAACAACCTGCCCGATCCTACCTTGTCCTACGCTCACCTCTGGGGAGCAAAGGACAAAAACGAAACAATCGGCGAACTCGTCGTTTCGCAGAGTTTCGACTTCCCCAGCCTGTATGCCACGCGCAATAAACTGAACCGGTTGAAGGCAGGGGCTTACGACAGCCAGGCGGACGTATTCCGTCAGGACAAACTGTTGCAGGCGAAAGAAGTCTGTCTGGACATTATCATGCTCCGCCAGCAGAAACAAATTCTCGAAGAAAGGCTCCGCAACGCGGAAGTACTCGCTGAAATGTATGCCAAACGTCTCCAAACCGGAGACGCCAACGCCCTCGAGACGAACAAAATCAATCTGGAATTACTGAACGTCCGCACAGAAGCCTCACTCAACGAAACGGCGCTCCGCAACAAAATGCAGGAACTGAATACGCTGAACGGCAATATCCCGGTGGTCTTTGAAGAAAGCCGGTATCCCCTCACTCCTTTTCCCTCCGATTACCAGATCTTGAAATCGGAAGTGCTCTCTGCCGACCGTACCCTCATGGCGCTCGGCAACGAAAGCCTCGTTGCCCGGAAACAAATAGCGGTCAACAAATCGCAGTGGTTGCCGAAACTGGAACTGGGATATCGCCGGAACACAGAAACGGGCACACCTTTCAACGGGGTAGTAGTCGGCTTCTCTTTCCCTCTTTTCGAAAACCGGAACAAGGTGAAGATTGCGAAAGCACAAGCTTTGAACATCGACCTGCAAAAAGAAAATGCCACGTTGCAAGTTGAATCCGAATTGTCACAGCTCTATCGTGAAGCCAAAGCACTGCATAACTCCATGGAAGAATATAAAAAGACGTTCCGGTCGCAACAGGACTTGGCATTGCTGAAACAGGCACTCACCGGAGGACAAATCAGCATGATAGAGTATTTCGTAGAAGTATCTGTCATCTACCAGAGCCACCAGAACTATCTGCAACTCGAAAACCAATATCAGAAAGCAATGGCACGGATTTACAAAAGTAAGTTGTAGACCTTATCCGGCCTTTACAACACGCGGATCTTTTCCGGCAAATACCCGCTACGGATACGCCATTCCTGCGGATAAAGATTATTAGCCCGGTTGCCGATATTCTTCACAAAACCCAGAGGAATATTGCGATAAGTGAGCAAAACATACCCGCGAGGGGCTGTCGCCGGCAAAGTGACAGCCTCTTTCCGCAAATAAGCGATTGCTTGTTCATAACTCACCGCCTCGGTTGCAAAAACATCCTGCCGCAGAAGAAGGGCACTCATGGCCAAGGCATGGGCGGGAATCAGATCTTTTCCTTTCACCTCGCCAACCGAAACGCCTGCCTGCACCACCCGCAAATGTTGTTTCATGGCAGCCAGTTCGGCTACGCATTGCTGAGGAAACGCGTGTATTTCAGCACCTTCTGCCGACAAGACGTACTTTCCGGCACACTCATCATTCAGCCATTTTCCGGCCGTTGCCATGTTTTCCTTGGAGACAGGCGAAGAAGAGGCTCCCCCACCTTTCTTACCTTTTTTTCCGGCGGATTTTCCTTTCGGAAACGAATAATAATCGGCATAACTGTCCTCCCCTGCCGTTTCCGGTTTGCGGAGTACGGACAAGAAAAAGCCTTCACCCTTCGTCTTATGCGGGAAAAAGTGATATACGGAAGCCGATTCGCCGCACAGCAGATTTCCTGTGATATTCCACTCTTCCCGAATATCTACCGCCAACGATTCCGCCCCAAATTCCTGCTGAATCCAACGGACATTTTCTTCGTCCTCTTTCGTGTTATATGTACAGGTACTGTATATAAGAATGCCTCCGGGTTTCAGACTCGGCCAAACGTCCGCAATAATCCTCCGTTGCCGTTGCCAGCAAATTTCCACATTCTCCGGACTCCATTCTTCAACGGCCACCGAATCTTTACGGAACATCCCTTCGCCGGAGCAAGGCACATCTGTCAGAATAACGTCAAAGAAAGAAGGCAAAGCCGAAAAATCAGCCGGGTCGTTATTCGTAACCACCACATCCGGATGTCCCCATTTCGTCAGGTTCTCCGCCAAAATCTGCGACCGGTTCCGGATTACCTCGTTGGCAACCAGCAAACTACCTTCGGGCAACACACTACGAGCATGGGTCGATTTCCCTCCCGGAGCGGCACAAAGGTCGAGCATCACCACCGGCTTCGTGACATGCTGCCGGAGCACCTGTTCCACGAACATCGAAGAAGCCTCCTGCACATAATAACACCCTGCATGAAACAACGGGTCGAATGTAAAAGTGAGCCGTTCGTCGAGGTAGATTCCCTCCGAAGACCAGGGAGGTTGAACCGATAGAGCATTTTCCACTTTCAGCCGATGAACTTTCAACCGATTCAGTCTAATGCTCACAGGAGGTTCCTGCTGCAAGGCGGAAACCAGTTTTTCGTATTCTTCGACGCCCAACAAAGCGCGGGTATATTCTGTAAAAGAAGCGGGTAAATTCATTTTCATTTATTAATTTGCGCAAATATCAAAAATATTTCGTCTCTTTGCAACTTTCTCGGATACTAACTGCGTCTAACAGACAAAGAAACAAATTAAAAAATAACAAATATGAAACAAATTCTAATAGCATTATTGCTCGCATTCACCACTTCGACAGTAATTAATGCACAAAAACAGAGTAGCATTGAGAAGGATTCTACCGAAAATGTGAAAGTGACCCTTTCGAAAAAGACAGACACCAAGGCGGATGAATCCAACACAACAGTGACGGTGATCGGCGTAGATACAACGGACATGGATACGACGGCGGGCAAGGATGACAACGACCTTCCCTTCGGCAACCTCAGCGACACGATCAGCGGAGGGATCCTGATCTCTATTATCGCAATCGTCGCCGTCTTCGGACTGCCCGTATTTATCTTGTTTGTAATCTTTTTCTTCCGCTACAAGAACCGGAAAGCCCGTTACCGCCTTGCCGAACAGGCCATTGCAGCCGGACAACCGCTGCCGGAAAACTTTATCCGCGAAAACCGGCCGGCCGACCAACGCTCACAAGGCATCAAAAACACCTTTACAGGGATCGGACTTTTCATCTTCCTCTGGGCGATCACCGGAGAGTTCGGAATCGGAGCAATCGGACTGCTTATCATGTTTATGGGCATCGGCCAATGGATAATAGGCAGCAAACAACAGAAAACAGATGATGTTGATCCTTTCCGGATGAACGTTTCCCGGAAAAGAGACATCGACACAGCCGCCCCTTCGGCAACGCAGCAGGAAGAAAGAAACGGAGAAAAGAGCGACGAAAATAAATGAGCCAACTCAACGATATATCGCTAGTCGCACAGGTCGTAGTGTTCAAAAACACTAGGGCCTTCGACCAGTTAGTGAAGAAATACCAGTCGCCCGTGCGGCGGTTCTTTCTCAACCTGACTTGCGGCGACAGCGAATTGAGTGACGATTTGGCGCAGGATACATTCATCAAGGCATATACCAATCTCTCTTCTTTCCACAACCTGTCGAGTTTCTCAACGTGGCTCTACCGCATTGCCTATAATGTTTTTTATGATTATATTCGCAGCCGGAAAGAAATGGCCGGCTTGGACACAACGGAAATAGATGCCATTAACAGTACCGAACAAGAAAACGTCGGGCAGAAAATGGATGTCTACCAGTCGCTCAAAACGCTAAAAGATGTGGAACGAACCTGCATCACCTTGTTTTATATGGAAGATTTAAGCATTGACAAGATCGCAGGTATTACCGGAATACCGGCAGGAACGGTGAAAAGCCACCTGTCGCGTGGAAAAGATAAATTAGCAACGTACTTAAAACAAAATGGTTATGACAGAAATAGACAATGATAAACTCTTGCGCGACTTCTTTACCGAAAACAGGCAGGAGATAGCGGACAGGGGATTCAGCCGCCGTGTCATGCACCACCTACCCGACCGCAGCAATCGGCTGGCACGCATTTGGAACGCCTTCGTCATGGCTGTGGGAGCCGTACTTTTCGTCTCCTTAGGTGGACCGGAAGCTGCATGGGGAACGATTCGGGAGGTATTCATCGGCATGATTAATCATGGAACAACAAGTCTCGACCCGAAATCAATCATTATCGCAAGTGTAGTGCTACTGTTTATGGCTGCAAGAAAAGTAGCTTCATTGGCATAGGCGGTACGGAAATGTTAAGATAATACTATCGACTGTTTAATCAGTCCCCATTATTTTCCTCTTAATTTTTCCCTTACTAATAAAGCTATCCGAGTGTTAAACAATAATAAATCTACCCTTTGTCCCCGATTAGCCCAAACATAGATGTTGTATCTTTGTTGCTCTGTAAACTAAAATAGAGAGAAAAGTTTTGAAATTACGTATATTCATTTTATTCCTGTTCCTGCCTTTATTGCGTGCCCAGGCAAGCGTCATCGACAGTTTGATGACCCACCCCCGGGATTCTATCGGACTCACGAGTGATTCCCTTGTACTGCATTTTTTAGAGGAATCGGGTATACCTATCTCCGATAATAATAAAGTGAAACTGCTGAAAAGCGGGCGGGAAAAGTTTATCGACTTGTTTGAAGCAATCCGTCAGGCCAAGCACCACGTGCATCTGGAATATTTCAACTTCCGAAACGACTCTATCGCCAACGCCTTATTCGCCCTTCTCGCCGAAAAAGTAAAAGAAGGTGTCGAAGTGCGGGCAATGTTCGACGCTTTCGGCAACTGGTCGAACAACCAGCCGCTCAAAAAAAGACACCTCAAGAAAATCCGTGAACAAGGGATTGAAATCGTCAAGTTCGACCCGTTCACTTTCCCTTATATCAACCACGCCGCCCACCGCGACCACCGGAAGATTGTCGTAATCGACGGAGAAATAGCTTATACCGGCGGCATGAACATCGCCGACTATTACATCAATGGACTACCCAAAATCGGTACATGGCGCGATATGCACATGCGCATTGAAGGCGATGCGGTGAACGATTTACAGGAGATTTTCCTTACAATCTGGAACAAGGAAACCAAGCAGAACATCGGTGGGGAAATTTATTTCCCCCAACATGAAGACAGTACAAATATCGTTGTCGCTATCGTAGACCGTACTCCGAAGAAAAACAGCCGTATGCTAAGCCATGCATACGCCATGTCGATCTACTCGGCACAAAAAAACGTACATATCGTCAATCCTTATTTCGTGCCGACTTCTTCTATCAAAAAAGCGCTCAACCGGACAATCGACCGGGGAGTGAACGTAACAATTATGGTTTCGTCCGCCTCCGACATCCCTTTCACGCCGGATGCCGCACTTTACAAGTTGCATAAGTTGATGAAACGGGGGGCAACAGTTTATATGTACAACGGAGGATTTCACCATTCTAAAATAATGATGATCGACGACTTGTTCTGCACCGTCGGCACCGCCAACCTGAACAGCCGCAGCCTCCGTTACGACTACGAGACGAACGCTTTCATCTTCGACAAGAAGACAACGGCGGAACTGAACACCATGTTCCGCAACGACATCGAGCACTGCACACAGTTGACACCGGAATTTTGGAAAAAGCGCTCACCATGGAAGAAGTTCGTCGGCTGGTTTGCTAATTTATTCACGCCATTTTTGTAATTTTGCACAAAGAGGATGACTAAAAAGCCAATAGTATCCCAAACTCTCCTCCTTCCCGAAAGAGGGGATTGGAGAGGCTACCGACTTTTAAGCACAGCCTTGCAAATGCATTAACGCTTTGATAATTTACTCATTATGAAACAATATCTCGATTTACTGAACCGTGTGTTGACTGAAGGCACGGAGAAAAGCGACCGCACCGGTACCGGAACGATCAGCGTGTTCGGTCACCAAATGCGCTTCAACCTCGACGACGGCTTTCCCTGTCTCACCACCAAGAAATTACATCTGAAATCAATCATATATGAATTGCTGTGGTTCCTCCAAGGAGACACGAACGTGAAATACCTGCAAGAACACGGCGTCCGCATCTGGAACGAATGGGCGGACGAAAACGGTGATCTGGGACATATCTACGGCTACCAATGGCGTTCGTGGCCCGACTACAACGGCGGATTCATCGACCAGATCAGCGAAGCGATAGAGACGATCAAACAAAATCCGGACTCACGCCGGATTATTGTCAGCGCATGGAACGTAGCGGATTTGAATAATATGAACCTCCCTCCCTGTCATGCTTTTTTCCAGTTCTACGTAGCGGACGGACGACTGAGCCTCCAACTTTACCAACGCAGCGCCGACATTTTCCTCGGCGTGCCTTTCAACATTGCTTCATACGCACTGTTGCTGCAAATGGTAGCGCAGGTGACGGGATTGAAGGCCGGAGACTTCGTTCATACATTCGGTGACGCACATATCTATCTGAATCATCTGGAACAGGTAAAACTGCAACTGTCCCGCGAACCGCGTCCGTTGCCGCAGATGAAAATCAACCCGGATGTGAAAAGTATCTTCGACTTCAAATTCGAGGATTTCGAACTGGTGAATTATGACCCGCATCCGCACATCGCAGGTGTGGTAGCAGTCTGACCCCGGCACGATGCAGACGGAAGAATATCAAACGAACTTGTGATTTGATTGTTTTTTGAACTTCTTCTTTTGATACTCCCACTTCCTGTAAAATTTTGAATGAGCGTTTA
>ERZ779656.1538-NODE-1538-length-12048-cov-2.096723_pt1 | contig 12048 bp, 8 predicted proteins | sample MGYA00511102_ERZ779656 | MGnify/ENA primary metagenome ERZ779656 (study PRJEB29588, sample SAMEA2143980) | human gut metagenome | biome: human gut; feature: human-associated habitat; material: faeces | place: Denmark | collected 2008/2010 ... | reverse complement strand
TCTTCTTGCGGTTTCTCCTCGCGGGAGAAAATGAAATATGCGCCGATGAGAAGTGCGATGAGCAGGAGTATGCCCCACAATTTCTTGTCGGCGAGTCGTTTTGCATTTACTGATAGGGCGGGTCGTTTCATAAGCGAATCCTGAGGTTACGGATAGATGTGTGTATGTCTCTTGTTGCGACGGTTGGGTATCGAACCGTATATTCTTGTATTCAAAAATTTGCCGCAAAGGTACGATACTTTAATGAGGAAACGTCTTTTGTGTGCGATTTATTAGTGAAATAAAGTTTTTTTAAATACTTGAACCTCACGCAAAATGAATCATCGGTTTTCGGTGAGACCATCACAGGCCCCCTTTTTTTGAGTTTTTTTGTCAAACGACTTCCGATTTTTATGAGAAGTAAACCAAAAATCCCTTCCCCGCAACAAAAGGTTGCAAGGAACAATCAACGTCGATAGGCCCACTTTCAATTCGCGACAAAGAAGCCTGTTGATGTTTTTATATGCTTCATAAGATAATTTAAAAGACGATTTCCCCCGACTTGGCCGACGTTACTCCACTGAGCCGGCGGAAAACAGGAACCCCGGCCGGTTGTGTAAACGCGCCTGAGAACCTTTTATAAAAGGGATTTTACCAGCGAAAAGGCGAGGAAGAAGAGCAACATGCCCCCCACCAGGCTGGCGAGCAGATAGAGCCCCAGGGGAAGGTACTGCCCCGATTGCAGGAGCAGGACGTTTTCCTGGGTGAACGACGAGAAGGTGGTAAATCCGCCACACAGCCCTACCATGAGCAGAAGCCGGATTTCCCCCGCGAATATCGGGAACCGCGAGGAGAGGGCAAACAGGAGCCCCATGACGAAGCACCCGATGACGTTTACCAGAAACGTACCCCACGGAAAAAATCCGTCGAATCCGTGGGTGCGGGTATAGAGTGCCACCAAGTAACGAAGAATGCCGCCGGCAAAACTGCCGAGGCCCACCCAAAGCAAATGTCGGAGGAGCATAGTCGTGTCGTTTTTTTCGATGAGTCGGCAAATTTAAGCATAAAAAAGCAGCCCGCATAAAACTCTCCTCTTCTTTATGGGAAATATCCATGACCGACACATCGGTCGGTTCCATGGCAATTTAGGTATAGACCCTTTCTATCGATGCAGAAAAACGTAAAACAAAAAACGACTCCCTTTTTTTAAGATATTTCATTTACCTTTGTAAAAGTAGAACATGGAAGTCGGAGATGCTCCCAACACAGCAACAAGTTGCGGCGCGTGTCAAGAAAAAATCCATGAGTTACGGGAAAGGTGTATTGCTATCTCTAAAACGGCTAATTACAAACAATATGAAAAATTATTCTTTCTGTATTACCCTATTCTGTTGGTTATTTGTAGCCTGTTCACAACCTCAAATCGAAATCACTTTCAAGGAATTTACCAATGACACGGTAATTATTTGTCACTGTCCATTGAAAAATTACTCAACCCTGAGGGGAGACAATGATTTAAGCATCATCTACGATACTCTCCTTATGCAAAACGGTATTATAAACCTCATTCCCGACAAGCAACCATCACTATATGTCATCAGCCTAAACGAAAGACCGGCTCACCCGATACGCATGGCAATTTATCCCAATGACCGCATACATATAGACATTCTACGCACCGAATATAATTTACAATGCAGAGCAACAGGTTCGGAAATGGCAGAAGGAATAACCGATTACATGCAGACACTGCGCCCGATTAACGAAAGGATTGACAGTTTGTGCCTGTTATTGGAAGCCTCCCCGTCTGATACACGCCTTCTCCGGCCATACAATCAACTTTTCGACCAACGCAGGTTGGAGTCCGCCCGATGGATTCGGGAGCATTCGTCCAGCCCGGCAGCGGGAATCATATTGCGATATGCTCCACTCGATTCAATCCCGGCACTCTGTGACGTACTTGACATGAAAATACTACATTCCGAACTGAGCCCTTTGATTGAAAAGCTCAAAGACAATGCCTGTCGTTATATATCCACCATGCAAGACAGGGAAAAAATAAAACAAGGAGCAAAAGCTCCCGATTTCACCCTTTGTGACCCACAGGGAAAAGACTGGAAGTTGTCACAACTACAAGGCAAGTGGGTGCTACTCGATTTTTGGGGGACATGGTGCGGTTATTGCCTTCAAGGAATCCCTGAAATGAAAAAATATGAATCCAAGTACAGGGAACAGTGCACGTTTGTCAGTATAGATTGCCAGGATACTCGCGAAACATGGATCGCGGCACTTGAAGAATATCGCATGCCATGGTTACAACTTTACAATCCCAGCACATGCAATGCGGATAAAGATTTGAGTATGGTCTATGGAATTTTAGGATTCCCAACCAAACTTATCATCACACCCGAAGGATACATACATGAGATTTTTGTAGGAGAAGATTTGGCATTTTACGATGCCTTGGACCAGCTGTTCAAATAGGGGACACTTAAAAAAACAGCTCCACAAGCGGATTTTTTCCGCTTGTGGAGTTGGTCATTCGATGAGCCTCTTTTGAAGGCTATTAATACTCCTCCTCGTTGAAGAATTGCTTGCATATTGAATTTCAAACTATTAGTCAAATCACAATGAAATTTGCACAAACAAACCGCGCTGTCAGAGACGGGATGAGGCGATTGGAGAAAATGGCGGACGGACAATAATATAAGTATATTATTAATAATGTCCTCGACAGCGGAAAATCTTGATTTTTCCATCTTTTAATGAATATCTTAAACGATGTTCATCGTTTATACGTTTTGAGGCTACGCCAGCTTGCTTTGTTAATACTTCTGTTTTGCCTTTTCCTCCGGTAAACGGATGTTCTTTAACATCCAGCAGTAAATCTAAGATAGGAGTTATAAAATATGAATTATAGTCTTTCCAGTATATAATATCGTCAATGGCATCTTTCTCAAATTCATAATCAGGGAATAAACATGCCAAATGATATGGTACCTCTATTTTGTGATTTTTCTCAAGTGAGTTTTTATGATATAGGTATTTGCACTCCTGATAACTAATGATATCTGAGATTTGCCTTTCTTTCTTTATATCTTCAATAGAAGAAAAATCAACAATAAAAGATCTATAAACCAATATTTTATAACTTAATAATTAAAGTATGAAAAGCAACAAAAAAGGTAATCACCTGTACGCCTATAAGGATACTATCCGACGGCTATTTCTCCTCACTTTGTTTTCTTTTTTAATAGTAGAATCTTATGCCCAGAATAAGACAATTTCGGGCACAGTTACAGATTTCACCGGAGAACCGGTTATTGGTGCCAGTGTGTTGGTTAATGGTACTACTAATGGTACAATTACTGATTTAAATGGCAAGTTTTCTCTTTCCAATGTGCCAATAAAAGGTACAATCACTATCACTTATATAGGATATAAAAAACAAGAAGTATCCGTAGCAGGAAATACCAACTTTAAAATTACTCTTCAAGAAGATACCGAGACCTTAGACGAAGTAGTAGTTGTAGGCTATGGAGTACAGAAAAAAAGTGACGTAACCGGTGCTATGGCTCGCGTAGGTGAAAAAGAACTGAAAGCAATGCCTGTAAGAAATGCGCTAGAAGGGATGCAAGGTAAAACAGCCGGTGTAGATATTACATCCAGTCAGCGTCCCGGAGAGGTGGGCAACATTAATATTCGTGGACAACGCTCTATTAATGCGGAACAGGGTCCACTGTATGTGGTAGACGGTATGGTAATTCAAAATGGAGGCATTGAAAATATCAATCCTTCCGACATTGAAGCTATTGACATTTTAAAAGATGCTTCAGCCACAGCTATTTATGGCTCACGTGGTGCCAACGGTGTGATTCTTGTAACTACCAAAAAAGGAAAAGAAGGTAAAGTGACCCTAAACTATTCCGGTACTGTCACTTTTGAAACGCTACACGATGTTACAGAAATGATGTCTGCCGCCGAATGGTTGGATTATGCCCGCTTAGCCAAATACAATGCAGGTTCTTATGCTTCTGCCACTCCAACTTATGAAGCCGATAAAGCTGCATTTGGTAGCGTAACTGCTTCATGGAAAAACATCGAAAAAGCATGGGTAAATGGAGTCTACGATCCATCTTTAGTAGGATCATATGACTGGGCTTCGCACGGTAAACAGACGGGGATCACTCACGAACATACCTTAAGTGCATCCGGAGGGTCTGACAAATTCCAAGGCTATGCCTCATTCGGTTATTTGGATCAGAAAGGTACACAACCAGGGCAAGCATATGAACGTTATACGTTAAAAACCTCATTTGATGTGACTCCTGTCAATTGGTTCAAAATGGGATCTTCAATTAATGCATCTTATTCCACTCAAGACTATGGATATAGTTTCTCCAAGTCTGTAACCGGTTCGGGTGATTTCTATAGCGCATTAAGAAGTATGATTCCGTGGACAGTACCTTATGACGAAAACGGTGAATATGTCCGTTATCCGAGTGGGGATGTAAATATCATCAACCCTATTCGTGAATTAGACTACAACACCAACCAACGCCGCACTTTCCGTGCTTCTGCCAGTTTGTATTCGCAAATTGATTTCGGTAAAATCTGGAAACCACTGGAAGGCTTATCTTATCGTCTTCAGTTTGGTCCTGAATTCCAATTCTACACTTTAGGAGTCGCTAATGCAGCAGATGGTATTAATGGAGATGGTAACAATGGCGCACAATACAAGAACGAACAAAAACGTGCATGGACATTGGATAACCTGATCTATTATAACAAAGCCCTGGGTCAACATAATTTAGGCATGACATTGATGCAATCCGCTTCTGCCTACCATTACGAGATGGGAGATATGAGAGCTACTAATGTAGCCTCATCAGATGAGCTCTGGTATAATATAGGATCTGCCGGTACACTAAACTCTTTTGGCACAGGTCTGACCGAGACTCAAATGGCATCTTATATGATTCGTCTAAACTATGGTTATAAAGATAAGTACTTATTGACAGCATCTATGCGTTGGGACGGCGCCTCTCAATTAGCCGAAGGGCACAAATGGGCAAGTTTCCCTTCTGCTGCTATCGCATGGAGAATGGATCAGGAAGATTTCCTGAAAGACATCAGTTGGCTGAATCAGTTGAAACTTCGTATAGGTATGGGTGTTACAGGTAATGCGGCAATCAAAGCATATGCAACTAAAGGCGCTATCACAGGCTTATACTATAACTGGGGACAGAATGAGTCATCCTTGGGCTATGTACCTTCAGATCCTTCACAGAAGGAACCCGCCAAAATGGCTAATCCAACTCTAGGCTGGGAAAGAACTACACAATACAATGTCGGTGTTGACTATGGTTTCTTTAATAACCGACTTACTGGTAGTATCGATGCATACAAAACGAAAACTGATGATTTGTTACTAGAAATGTCAATTCCTTCACTAACGGGTTATGTTTCTACTTATGCCAATGTAGGTAAAACATCCGGATATGGTATTGACCTACAAGTAAATGCAATACCTATACAAACAAAAGATTTTTCGTGGAGCACTACTTTAACATGGTCAATGGATAGAAACAGAATCGACGAATTGTCTAATGGTAGAACAGAAGATGTGAACAATAAATGGTTTGTCGGTGAGGAAATCGGTGTTTATTACGACTGGGTATATGATGGCATCTGGAAAACAGAAGAAGCCGAAGAAGCTGCCAAATACGGACGTAAACCGGGACAAATCAAAGTGAAAGATTTAAATAATGATGATACAATAGATGCCAATGACGATAAAAAAATTGTAGGTCACACACGTCCACGCTGGACAGGTGGATGGAGTAACACTTTCAGCTATAAGAATTTTGAGCTATCCTTCTTTATTTTATCACGTTGGGGATTTACTGTTCCACAGGGAGCTGTTACTCTTGACGGTCGCTATATGCAGCGTAAAATAGACTATTGGGTAGCCGGTACAAATGAGAATGCAAAATACTATTCACCCGGTTCCAACGGTGAAGGAGCCGATGCCTTTAACAGCGCAATGAACTATCAGGATGGCTCATACATCAAAGTTCGTAATATCTCATTGGGTTATAACTTTACCCCACAACAATTAAAGAACTTGGGTATCAATAATTTGAAGCTATATGTTCAAGCCATGAACCCATTCAATATCTATAAAGCATGTGACTTTTTGGATACAGACTTGGTAAATTATGACAATAATACCAAAACATTTGGTTCACCTACCACTTTGAAGAGTTTTGTAATAGGTGTCAACATCGGATTCTAATAAACAAATTAAAGTAAAGACATTATGAAATTAAATAGAATATTATTTGCTGCTTTAATAGCCAGCATAACAGGAAGCTCGATCACTTCGTGCAGTGAATCTTTCCTTGATGAGAATTTAACAACTCAATATAGTACCGACCGCTTTAAGACACAAGAAGGTCTTGATGAATTAGTGACTGGAGCCTATCAGAAACTGAAATTCAAATTCAACTATATATGGGGGATTCAGTGCTACAACATGGGAGTAGATGAATTTACTGATGCTAATAATGTTATTCCAGCATGGAATCACTATAGTCAAGATTTAAATTCATCTGAAAATGCCGCTAACCAACCTATCTGGGACAATTACTACGGACTGGTTGAACCCGCAAACATATTGATCCAAAACATACCTCAATATTATAACCAAAGTTCACCTACATACAACACACGCTTGGGAGAAGCACACTTTCTAAGAGCCTATGCTTATTTCGAATTAGTGAAGCAATTTGGTGGTGTGCCGTTGAAATTAGTTCCGTCTACAAGCGCGGAAACATATTTTACACGGAATTCTGCTGAAGAAATATACACACAGGTTATATCTGATTTTGGAGAAGCCTACAGACTACTTCCGGATAAAGGTGAATCAATCGGACGAATTAACAAATATGCTGCTGCCCATTTCCTTGCAAAAGCACATTTATTCCGTGCCTCCGAATTGTACAGCGATTGGAATAGTAATTATATAGCATCCGACCTCGATGCTGTTATTCAATATGGTTCGGAAGTTGTAGACGCACATCCGTTGTGTAATGATTATGTAGAACTTTGGGACTATGAACAGCCGAACGGAGCCAATGAAAAAGTAAGTGAAGTGATTCTAGCAGCTCAATTCTCTAATGATGAATCAACATGGGGACGTTATGGAAACCAGATGCATCTTTATTATCCGGCCGTATACCAAGGTAATGATATAGGTGGATGTAAACGTGACATCTCCGGAGGACGTGAATTCTCATACGTAAGTGCTACAGAGTATACCATGCAGGTATTTGACCGTGTCAATGACTCTCGTTTCTGGAAATCATTCATCACCTGTTATGGAGCCAACGAAACCAAAAGTGCTCCCACCTGGACAGCAGAAGATATGCCATACGCTCCGGCAGGTGTAAAAGAAGGTGACAAACGTTTCAGTGGAGGTGAACTCGGTATGAAATACATCGTGAATGACCCGGGAGACAATCGCTATGAGAAATATCCCAACGCTCCGGCATATACTGTTTTGAAAGATGGAAAAATGTGTAACACGTATACATATGTACGCTATTTCAAAGGACAGGAACACAGCTGGAATATAAATGAGAAAACAGGTAATTATTACGATATCATACCTCACAAGCGTTCAGTAGCTTTATCTAAATTCCGTGATGGTTATCGTGTTTCCATCGCATCTCAATTCGGTACTCGCGATGCTATCATCGCCCGTTCGGCAGATGATGTACTAATGGTTGCCGAAGCATATATTCGTAAAGGTGAAGCCAATTATGACAAAGCTGTCGAATGGATGAACAAACTACGTGAACGTGCCGGTTATAAAACTGGTGAAGACCGTAGTAAGAACGTAGATGGTGGACAAGCTTATAAGAATAATCCTTATTGTTCCGGGAAAGGAGGCGGTCACTCCTCCGAAGGTGCTATTTACTGGGAAGAAAACACCTATTATGAGTCAAACAATATCGAACAGGAGACTACTGCTTCTACCAAAACTACGATGAAATTAAATAGTGTGGCAGACGTTTATAACTCTACAGTCGACACTCCTATCTACAACGAACTGGGATGTACATCCAATGCTGACAAAATGATGTGCTTCCTATTAAATGAACGTACCCGTGAGCTTTGTGGCGAATTGCAACGCTGGGAAGATCTGGCACGTACCAAGACGTTAGACGCCCGCTGGCATAAATTCAACGACGGTGCCAGCAGAGGTCTTGGCGAATTCAAATCGGAGAAACATTACTATCGTCCGATCCCCCAAGCCTTCTTGGACGGTATCACCAATTCAAATGGTTCTGCACTAAGCAATGAAGAAAAGAAAGCAATGCAGAATCCGGGATATTAAGATAAACAACTAAACTTATTGCCACTTGGCACTCTTTGAAATAGTATTCCTAATCAAAGAGTAGCAAGTGGCAATATTATTTCTTATATTTCCGTTGTTTTTCACTTCGTCTTCCTCATAAACATCTTAATCTGTTCACTAATCTGCTCCATCCCCTTTATCGAAGGATGACCGCTCTTTTTGTCAATATCATGCAGTTCAATACAATCAATGTTATAGTGATTGCAGATAGCTCTGACTGATTCATTAAACTCTTCCTTTAAACCAGAGTTCAGCAGAAAGTAGATTTCAACATTAGGATAACGATCAATCATGTGGTCAAGCAGATATGCCATAGCCGGACGGAATGTATATAAATCTTCCTTGGTCCACCCTTCATACTTGTAATCCCCAAGCGGTGAGCCGGCCCAACAATCATTCGTTGCACCGAAAATAAAGATGATATCCGGACATCCCAGCTTATCCATACGGGTAATAAAAGAACGATCCGAATAATCAGCCTGATTATAACCGGTATTACAAATCGTTGCACCGGAAAAAGAGTTGTTGACACAAAGGCGGCAGTTATTCTCTTTGATGAATTTATGCCACCAGGTCTGCTTTACGGAAGTTACATCCGTTTGCTGTCGCGGAGAAACATAATACCAAATGCTATTGGTATCGGGTTGCAGGTATCCTTCAAATGTTGAATACGAATCGCCTAAAATAGATATAGATTTCAGGCTTTGAGCAAAGCTGATACTGCTATATAGAGTGATTAGCAGTAATAAATAAAAGGATTTCTTCATCTTAGCATAAAGTTTTCAATTTTGCTGCTAAGATACTACATTATACTAAAATTATAGCATGAAATTTTCTACTACTTTCAGGAAAGGGTCATTTCCCTTTCCTATCATAAGTCACATTCTTTTCCACTACATTCTCTACATTATTCACTTTCTTCACGAACTCCTTTACCTCTCCTACTTTTACATCCCTAATCATTACATTCTTAGCCGGAAGTTTGGAGTTACCTTTCAGTTCGTAAATAGCATCTGCCGATTCACAAGTCACCTTATCCATATAAATACCATCAATACGAGTAATTCGTTCTTCATAAGTAGGTACCAGATCTTTCCATTGGTATAACACTTCGGTATCTATTTCGAGTACACGTTGAGCCGTTCCTGCCTTTACATTCTTCATATAAACATTCTCTATAAATCCACCTCTGCGATGATTGGTTTTCACAAAGAAAAGGCGCATCACAGAATTCGGAGCAGTACAGTCATGCATATAAATATTCCGTATTCCTCCCGATATTTCGCTTCCGATACCAAGTAAAGTATGTCCTTTTAGAATCTGACAATTACGGATAACGATGTTTTCACAAGGAGTATTCAACCGCCAAGCATCCTGATTACGTCCGGCTTTAATCACTACTGCATCATCCCCCTGATCGAAAGAGCAATCTTCCACTAAAAAGTTACGGCTCATTTCAAAATCAATACCGTCATTATTATGTCCGTGTGCTTTTACATCGAGATTACGCACTAATCCCCCGTCACACATATAGAGATGAATGGTCCAAAACGGACTTTCACGAATCTTAAACCCATCCAATAAAACATTCTTGCAACGATTGAAATGAATCAAATGCGGACGAAGATGGTTCTCCCCTATTGCCATCTGACGTTCGATCACAGGGATATTAGTCGAAGCTTTTGTATACAACTCCTTCAATGCTTCCAAATGAGGCTGAGGACGTTTGAACCATACTTTCCAGGTATCCATCTTCGGCTGAAGAGTCCCTTTACCTGTAATCGCCACGTTCTCACATTCAAAAGCATAGAGTAATGGCGAATAATTATAACATTCCAAGCCTTCCCATGAAGTCATCACTGCCGGAAGATAATCAGAAGGATTATCCGTAAAATTCAAAACCGCATTCTCCTCCAAATAAAGATTCACATTACTTTTAAAATGAATGGGACCGGTCAGCCATGTACCTGCCGGAACAACAACACGTCCGCCACCGGATTGGTTACACGCTTCAATAGCACTAGTAATTGCTTTTGTATTATCTACTCTTCCTCCATTGACGGCACCGAAGTCTGTAATTATAAAGTCCTTATCAGGATAGATAAACACTTTAATAGGTTGCATCGGAAAAGGAGCGGTTACTTTAAGCACTTCATAGTTGCCATTTTTCGAAGTAAAAGAAGCGGCCAACAAATAAAAACAAGTACAAGTTATTAAACTTAGAAAATATCTTTTAATCATATCATTACTCTATTATCCAACATACCAAGATAAAACATTCTTAGCTATTTCACACTCTGAAAATCGGGAATTCGTTTCACATTAGCGCCTTTCATTACTCCCTTCTTTATTGCTTCATTTGTGGCAGTAATTTCTTGTTTTACTTTCTTATAATAATCTTTTGTTAACCCATTGGCTATGGCATCTGACTCTGTTGCCGCCCAGAAATATTGATAATCTGTCAATATCAGATCCGGTGCCACTTTTGCAAAAAAGACAGAATCTCCTTCAAATTTTTCACGTAAATCTCCTAAATAAATAGTATCCGCCGGATTTATTTTCTTATCATTTTGAGATTTATTACTCGAATTACCAACACAAGAAGCAATTAATATTCCTCCAATCAAAAAACAATAGTTCAACAGTCTCATAATAAATAATTTAATTGTAACATAATTCTTTTCAACACTTATTTCACTGAAAACACAAATACACCCGCTGTAGGAATCTCTGTAGTCCCGATCAATGCTTTGGCTCCCTTCGATAAGTTGAAGGTATAAGGCTGATCTGAATAGTTTAATACAATTCCCAACCCATTCCGGTATTCCATTGTCACGCCATAAGGCAAATCCATTACCGGGATATTCAGCTGTACATATAGCTTTTTCAATATATCTTTTTCCAATGCTCCATTGTGGCTGTCCACTCCTACATAGGTAATCGTACCTTTCCCCAGTTTGCGGAAAGTCACAGCCGGACTTCCTTCATAGAATTCGTTTTTATAAGTAGCCCATACTTGAGCATCTGCCGGAGGATTCAGAATCTCTCCCCATGTATTCCAAATATACTCTTTTCCGTCCATAACAACAGTACCGGGATTTTCGGGAAGCAGCAAATCATAAAAGTTCATTTCATTTCCGGTCAGAGGAGTGATCATTGAACCGAAAGGAGCTTCCGGCAAACGGCCATAACGGTCTTTCTGTGCTGTACGGCAGGTCAACACAAGATTCCCACCATTTTTCACATAGGCAATCCATTTATTTACTAATTCCTTATCAGCCAGTTGGTAAGCAGGAGCTATCACCACAGGATACTCCGTCAACTCCTTCTGTTCGGAGACAAAATCAACGGGAGCACCAAATGACTTCAAAGTCCGGTAATACTTCTCTATATGTGCAAAAGTATCCCATGTACGGTTCTGTTTCTGCCGCTCGATGCTCCAGGAATTCTCGTGGTTGAAAAGGATAGCGGTACGACGTGCCAGATAGTCGGCAGGCTTCGTTTCGCGCGGAGCATAATGTTTCCGGAGTTCTCTTATCTCTTTTATAAAGGTCTCATATTCCCTTCCGCCGAGAGTGACGGTTACGCCGTCCGTTCCTACTATCCCATAATGATACTGCTCTGTGCCGTACAGCGGCTGGCGA
>ERZ779656.1537-NODE-1537-length-12053-cov-2.295216_pt1 | contig 12053 bp, 10 predicted proteins | sample MGYA00511102_ERZ779656 | MGnify/ENA primary metagenome ERZ779656 (study PRJEB29588, sample SAMEA2143980) | human gut metagenome | biome: human gut; feature: human-associated habitat; material: faeces | place: Denmark | collected 2008/2010 ... | reverse complement strand
TATATTTGGCTTTAATCTGCATTGCGATGTATATTTTTGTGTGTCTTCTGAGATATCTTTTCACAATGAGAGAGGTATCACAGGCAGATGAGAGAAGAAAAAAGATAGTGGGCAAAATCTGGCATATGCTGTTCTGCGGCACCTTTGTGGCCTATATGTATACGCTTATAATGATAGTGTATTATTCAAGGGAGCCGGGAAGCAGAACCGGCGTCGCCGATATGGTGCTGTGGAGCAATTGGGGCATGACACTTCAGATGCACGCTTATTTTATAGAAAATATAGTATTGTTTATACCATTTGGGCTTTTATTTCCACTGGTTTTTAAAAATTGGATGAGATGGTTTACAATACCTGTTGGTGCTCTTATAAGCGCAGCAATTGAGTACACGCAGCTGGTTACCGGCAGGGGATATTGTCAGCTTGATGATTTTGTGACAAATACGGCAGGATCAGCAATCGGATTTTTTATTTATTTGATATTATATGCAGGGTGGCTGGTATGGAAAAAAATAAGATAAGCATTGTGGTACCATGCTTTAACGAGAAAGGGGCTCTGCCTCTTTTTTATAATAAGATAACTCAGGTGTTTAATCAGATGAGTCAAGAGAGTGAGACAGCGGGATTGTCCTATGAACTGATTATAGTGGATGACGGTTCTATGGACGGGACACTCGATGTCGCAAAGGAGCTTGCTGTAAATGATTCCGGTGTGAAATACATATCCTTTTCACGCAATTTTGGCAAGGAGGCAGCCATGTATGCAGGCTTGCAGCATGCTGTGGGGGAATATGTGGCGATAATGGATGCTGACCTTCAAGATCCGCCGGATATGCTGCCTGAGATGTACAAGGCTCTTATGGAAGAAGGTTATGATGCTGTCGGTACAAGGCGAGTGACACGCAAAGGTGAACCAGCGATTAGATCTTTTTTTGCCAGAAAGTTCTATAGGCTCATGAGCAGAATATCAAAGGCAAATATGGTTGATGGGGCACGTGACTACAGGCTGATGAACAGGAAATATGTGGATGCTCTTTTATCGCTAAAAGAGTACAATAGGTTTTCAAAAGGATTATTTGGCTGGGTAGGATTCAAGGTCAAATGGCTTGAGTTTGAAAATGTAAACCGCGTGGCTGGCGAGACAAAGTGGTCATTTTGGCAGCTGTTTCTCTATAGTTTAGATGGAATAGTAGCATTTTCAAATGCTCCGCTATACATGGCTTCAATAGCCGGAGTGTTCAGCTTTATTGTCGCAATAATTGCAATGCTCTTTATCATTATCAGGAGACTTGTATTCGGAGATCCGGTAGCCGGCTGGGCTTCGACCGTTGTTATCATACTTTTTATAGGTGGGATACAACTGCTTAGCATAGGCATTTTGGGACTTTATCTGTCGAAGCTATATCTCGAGGCAAAGGACAGACCGATATATTTAATAGGAGAATCAAATATAGAAAAATCTACAGAAAAAAATTAAGGCTTTCTTAAGAATTCTTAATTCGATAGCACATGACATTTTTTTCGGATGTTATGTGCTATAATTTTTTCGGCAACGTTTATTAATGCATGAAAGAGGACTAAGATGAAAAATGTACTGGAGTGGCTTGAGGCCACAGTAGAAAAATACCCTGACAAGCCTGCATTTTCGGATACTGAATGCAGCATTACGTTTGCGCAGGTGTATGATATAGCAAGAAATACAGGAGCATATCTGATAGAACAGCTTGGAGTGGACAGAACCCCTGTTGCAGTATTTGCCGGAAGGAAAATGGTGACACCGGCATACTTTCTGGGAGTGGTATATGCAGGCAGACCGTATGCGCCGATTGATGCATCGCTTCCTGACAAGAGAATTGAAAAAATACTTGAAAATCTGTGTCCAAGGGCTATTGTTGCGGACAGGGAAAGTCGTGAGCATGTGGAGAGCATAGTGGATGAGCTGGCAAAGGCAGAAGGCTTCGATAGACCGCAGATATTTGTTGCTGAGGATATATCGCGCTTCGAGCAGGTGGCGTGCGCTGATAGTAATTGTAAAATCAGTGAATCAGCAGGAGACGCTGTGACGGATAGTGAGAACGATACAGATGGTTGTGTTGTGGCAGGCTGTGCAGGAAAAAAAGATGACAGCTCACTGGAGAAGCTTGCAACAGTCCGCAGGCAGATGTCCATGACAGACCCGCTGTATATTATCTACACGTCAGGCTCCACCGGCAATCCAAAGGGAGTCATGACATCGCATCTGTCACTTATGACATACATCAATGCATATTGTGATGTGATGCATATTGAATGCGACGATGTGCTGGGCAATCAGTCACCGCTTGACTATATTGCGGCAATCAGGGACATTTATCTGCCGCTAAAGACCGGTTGCAGCACAGCGATTATTCCAAAAGAGTATTTTATGGAGCCAAATGCCCTGTTTGATTACATGAATGATAAGAAGGTCAGCAGTGTTGGCTGGAGTGTTTCGGCATTTACCATCCTCACATCGCTTGGGGCATTTGAGGAAGTAGGGCTTAAGAGTCTTAGAAAAATCTGCTTCTCAGGCTCAGTAATGCCATGCAGGGTGCTCAGAAAATGGCAGGAAAATCTGCCGGAAGCGCATTTTGTGAACCAGTATGGGCCGACAGAGGCCACAGCATCATGCACCTACTATAGCGTGGATCATACAGTGGAAGAGGACGAGGTGCTTCCTATAGGAAAAGCCTATGACAATTACAGGGTTTTCCTGATAGATGAGCATGGAAATGAGCCGGCTGTCGGAGAACAGGGCGAGATATGTGTATGTGGACCAATCTTGGCGCTGGGTTATTATAATGATCCGGAGAGGACAGCTGCGGCATTTACACTCAATCCACTCAACAGGGCTTATCCTGAGCGGATGTACCGCACCGGGGATTACGGAAGGCTCGATGAAGCCGGCATACTTCATTTCTGTGGACGTATGGACCGCCAGATAAAGCACATGGGACACCGTGTGGAGCTTGATGAGGTGGAGCATGCCGCCAATGTGGTCGATGGAGTCGCAGAAAGCTGCGTTATATATAATAAAGCAAAAGAGGTGCTGATACTTTTCTACACAGGTGACTGTGACAGGAGAAGCCTTGCGCTGGCGCTGAGGGACGAACTCCCGGGCTTTATGGTGCCAAGGAAAATCAAGAAGCTGGAGCAGCTTCCTAAGCTTCCAAACGGAAAATATGATATGAAAAAACTGGAGGAAATGTAAAATGAGAGACACAATTTTAGAGATTTTAGAGGAATTAAGACCGGATGTGGATTTTGAGAAGGAGACAAAGCTCATCGATGACAAAATTCTTGAGTCATTTGATATAGTTTCACTCGTATCGGAGCTGACAGATGAGTTTGACATCACAATCAGACCAAAGGATCTGGTTCCTGAGAATTTCAACTCAGTAGATGCAATCGAGAAGCTTGTGAAAGAGCTTGTGGAGGAATAAAGCATATGAGACAGACACCGTACTATGTATTTGATACGGACGAGTTTGCAAAAAGAGCAGCCATGATAAGGGCTGCTCTTGATTGTAAAGGAGGACGTAGGATACCACTTTGTTTTTCAATAAAGGCAAATCCGTTTCTGCTTCACAGGCTGCCGGAGGGCTTAGACCATGTGGAGGTGTGCAGCCCGGGAGAGCTTGAGATATGTATAGCACTTGGCGTGAAGCCGGAGAGCATCATCTATTCAGGTGTGATGAAGGAAAAATGCGATATAGAGCGAGCAGTTTCATATGGCGCCGGTATACTCACCTGTGAGAGCATAAGACATGCAGCGCTGATATCAGAAGTGATGCTTGAACGTATGCCGGAAGGTGCGCATGAAGCCGAGTTTGCCGAAACGAAAGCACATGTCATACTGCGCCTGACAAGTGGCAACCAGTTTGGCATGTCGCTTGATGATATTGAATACATCATGTCGCATCCGGATGAGTTTAAGGGCATTGCGGTAATGGGCATCCACTACTATTCCGGCACACAGAAGAGTCTTCGCAAAATAAATAAGGACTTGGAAAAAATAAAGTCTGCATTGAGCGTATTAAAAGAAAAATACGGCTTTGAGCCACAGCTTGTAGAGTATGGCCCGGGACTTTGTGTGGAGTATTTTGAGGAAGACTGGCAGGAAAAGGAAAAACAATCGCTTGATGAGGCAGCAGAGGTGCTTAGAAAATTTGCCGAGGAATATCCGCTTGGCATTGAGATGGGACGCTTCCTAGCAGCCTCATGCGGTAAATATTACACACAGGTAAAGGACTTAAAATCGACAGGTGATGCCAATTATGCGATTCTGGATGGAGGAATCCACCACCTGAATTACTTCGGGCAGAGGATGGCTATGCAGGTGCCACCGATTAGTATATATAGAGCTGACGAAATATATTTTGGTGAAAAATTGGGACAAATAAAAGGAACAGCAGGTCCGATAGGAAACACATTCAATGGTTGTGAAGTATCAGAAAATGAAGAAAGAACCGGTGTGGAATTCACAGAACTGCCGGACACAGACTATACACTCTGCGGAAGCCTCTGTACAGTGGCAGATGTGCTGGTACGCGAGGTGAAGCTTAAGAAGCTTGAACTTGGTGATGTTCTTGAGTTCGGGCACTGTGGCGCATACTCTGTGACAGAAGCACCGGTACTCTTTTTGTCAAGACAGCTTCCGGCTATATATGCATATTCGAAGGAGTATGGATATGAGTGCCTGAGGGAGCATATTCCTGCGGCTGAGATAAATCTGGCCGGAAAAAAATTGTAAATAAAAGCGCCATGGTAAATTGCCATGGCGCTTTTGAATATGACATAAACAAAGCCTTTTGTGGGAAGCTAAATTATTAGCCAAGCTCCTTCTCACACATATCAAGTACAGAAGCAATGGTAGTATCCATATCGTAGTACTTGTACTCGCCGAGACGACCACCGAATATAACACCGGTCTCATTATCGGCAAGCTCCTTATACTTGGCATAGAGCTGTCCGTTTTTCTCATCGTTTACAGGGTAGTAAGGCTCATCGCCTGCCTTCCACTCAGAAGAGTACTCACGGCTGATAATAGTCTTTGGCAGATCATTTCCATCCTCATCCTTACCGAACTCGAACCACTTGTGCTCGATGATACGTGTCCATGGAGTCTCACGGTCAGTATAGTTGACAGCGGCATTGCCCTGGAAGTTAGGAATATCGAGGGTCTCATTCTCAAAGCGCACTGAGCGGTATTCCAAAGTACCTAGCTTAAAGCCAAAGTATGCGTCAATCGGACCTGTGTATACCACCTTGTCAGCAAGAGCATCAAGCTCAGCCTTGTGCTCAAGGTAGTCGGTATTCAATCTGACCTCAATGCCGTCGAGCAGATTTTCAACCATCTTGGTGTAGCCACCGATTGGAATACCCTGATAAAGAGCGTTGAAGTAATTGTTGTCAAAGGTAAGTCTAACAGGAAGACGCTTTATGATGAAAGCCGGAAGCTCCTTACAATCACGACCCCACTGCTTCTCAGTATAGCCCTTCACGAGCTTCTCATAGATATCACGGCCAACAAGTGATATAGCCTGCTCCTCGAGATTTTTTGGCTCACCGGTGATTTCCTTTTTCTGCTCCTCAATCTTTGCAGCCGCCTCCTCCGGTGTCACCACACCCCACATCTTGTTGAAGGTGTACATATTGAAAGGCATTGAGTACAGCTCACCTTTGTAGTTTGCTACAGGGCTGTTTGTGAAGCGGTTGAACTCAGCAAACTGTGTGATGTAGTTCCAGACCCTCTTATCATTGGTGTGGAATATGTGGGCTCCGTACATGTGTACATTGATGCCCTCCTGCTTTTCGGTGTAGACATTTCCTGCTATGTTAGGACGTTTGTCCACAACAAGCACAGATTTGCCTTTGGCTTTTGCTTCGTGAGCAAAGATGGCTCCGTAGAGACCGGAACCTACTACTAAATAATCGTATTTCATTGTATTCTCCAAATTAATTTAGATAGATTTTTAAAAGAGTGATTGATTTATCAACCACTCTATTGTATAATCTACTCAAAGGTAATCGGATGTTATTCCGATTTGCCCTCAGTGATTGATTAGTATAAAGATTAGCACCCTCACTTTAGGCGGTTGGGGTGCTATTTCTTTTTGTGGTTGTCTATATACGACAATGCTGCAAAAACTACTAGTAACAATGTAAGTACTTCAATTGTATTCATAGTAACATCATCCCCCTTCTGTAAAACTAGAGGGATTTATTAGAATTAACACCCGAGCTTTTTTCGACTACCCAATGATTATATCATAGAGTATATGGGCTATCAAGGAGGCAATTAGAGAATATGAAACTACCCGGCTACTACTCCTCAGGAGAATTTGCAAAAAAAGCGCATATTACAAAAAAGACCGTTAGGTACTATGACGAGCACAATATTTTAAAACCATCCTACGTAAACGAAAACGGAGCCAGATTCTATAATGATGACGACTTTGCGCGTCTACAGCAGATACTGTTCCTCAAATATCTGGGATTTTCCCTGGATGATATCAAGGAGATGACACTCAGAAACACGGACAGCAATGTCATGTCTGAGTCGCTTCACATGCAGCTTGGTCTCGTGGAGGAGAGGATAGAGCAGATGAAGCTTATGAAATCAGCACTGCAGGAGGCTTCAGAGGTGATAGACGAGGGGCGAAGTGTGGACTGGAGTCATATGCTGGAGCTGGTTAATATAAACGAGATGGAGCAAAAGCTAAAGCAGCAGTACAGGGATGCTTCAAATATATCAGCCAGAATCAATCTGCACAGGGATTTCTCGATGAATCCGGTGAGCTGGTTTAGCTGGGTATTTGATGAGTGCAGCTTTTTTGAGGGGGAAAAGGTGCTTGAGGTGGGCTGTGGTGATGCCTCTCTCTGGACACAGAACATAGACAGGATACCGGCAGATATGCAGATAACCCTGACTGATATATCGTATGGCATGGTAAGGGATGCGACGAGAAATGTAGGTGCAGACGACAAGCGCTTCACATATGAGGTGATGGATGCCCACAGGCTGTATAAGCCGGATGCATCGTATGACTGCGTGATAGCAGACCATGTACTGTTCTATTGTGACAATCTGGATGCCGTGTGCAGTGAAATCCAAAGGGTGCTAAAGCCCGGTGGCGTGTTTGTGTGCAGTACATACAGCTCACGGCATATGAAGGAAATAAACGACCTGGTACAGGAGTTTGATGACCGCATAGAGCTGTCAGCGGAAAGGCTGTATGAGCAATTCGGTAAAGAAAATGGTGAGGCAATACTTGGAAAATACTTTGGTGATGTAAGCTGGCATGGGTACGAGGATGAGCTTGTGGTAGAAAAAGCAGAGCCTGTGATAGAGTATGTGCTTTCGTGCCACGGCAACCAGAACAGGTATATTGTGGACCGCTATAAGGAATTTGCGGCATTTGTCAGAAAGAAGACAGAGGGAGGGTTCCATATCACAAAGGATGCAGGTGTATTTATTGCACGAAAATGATTTAAAAACAGGATATTATAAGCATATATTTTGTGAAAAATGCTAAAAATATAAAAAAGTACTTGAAGGTGCCCTTGGGGCACCTTTTATAATGCAGGTAAATGATGAATCAGGTCAGTGTATTCTATAGACCGAAAGCATCAAGTGCAGCACGTAGTTTCAGTTTGAAGGAGAACAACATGAAAGGTATTATATTAGCGGGAGGTTCAGGCACACGTCTTTACCCACTCACAATGGTAACATCAAAGCAGTTACTTCCAATTTATGACAAGCCAATGATCTACTATCCTATGTCAGTGCTTATGAATGCAGGTATCAGAGATATTCTGATCATTTCAACACCACAGGATACACCAAGATTCAAGGAGCTCTTAGGAGATGGACATCAGTTTGGTGTCAACCTCACCTACGAGGTACAGCCTAGCCCGGACGGACTTGCACAGGCATTTGTTATCGGTGAGAAATTCATCGGTGATGATACAGTAGCAATGGTTCTCGGAGACAACATCTTCGCAGGACACGGACTCAATAAGAGACTCAAGGCCGCAGTTGAAAACGCTAAGAGCGGTAAGGGCGCCACAGTATTCGGCTACTATGTAGATGACCCTGAGAGATTCGGTATCGTAGAGTTCGATAAAGAGGGAAAGGCTATTTCAATCGAGGAAAAGCCGGAGCATCCAAAGAGCAATTATTGTGTTACAGGTCTTTATTTCTACGACAACAATGTAGTAGAGTACGCAAAGAACCTTAAGCCATCAGCAAGAGGAGAGCTTGAGATAACAGACCTTAACAGAATCTATCTTGAGAAAAAGGCACTCAATGTAGAGCTTTTAGGACAGGGCTTCACATGGCTTGATACAGGAACACATGAGAGTCTTGTAGATGCCACAAACTTTGTCAAGACAGTCGAGACACATCAGCACCGCAAGATAGCATGTCTTGAGGAAATCGCTTACTTAAACGGCTGGATTACAAAGGATGAAGTATTAAAGACATATGAGCTCGTAAAGAAGAACCAGTACGGACAGTACTTAAAGGATGTACTTGATGGAAAATACCGCGAGCAACTGTACTAATTATAGTAAAATCGACATTGCGTTAGTTAGTAGATTAAGTTAATAGAAATAATTTAAATCTCGCTTGCAAAAAGCGGGAATCAGGAGGAAATCAAAATGACAATTATCGTAACAGGTGGAGCAGGATTTATCGGAAGTAACTTCGTATTTCACATGCTTAACAAATATCCGGATTACCGTATCGTATGCTTAGACTGTCTCACATATGCAGGAAATCTCTCAACACTTGAGCCTGTAATGGACAATCCAAACTTCCGTTTCGTAAAGGAGAGCATCACAGACCGTGACGCCGTATACAAATTATTTGAGGAAGAGCATCCTGATATGGTTGTAAACTTCGCAGCAGAGTCACACGTTGACCGTTCAATCGAAAACCCACAGGTATTCCTTGATACAAATATCATCGGAACATCAGTACTTATGGACGCATGCCGCAAGTATGGTATTAAAAGATATCACCAGGTATCAACAGATGAGGTATACGGAGATCTGCCACTTGACCGCCCTGACCTTTTCTTCCATGAGGATACACCAATCCATACATCAAGCCCGTATTCATCATCAAAGGCAGCAGCAGATTTACTCGTGCTTGCCTACCACCGCACATATGGACTTCCTGTAACAATCAGCCGTTGCTCAAACAACTACGGACCATACCATTTCCCTGAGAAGCTTATCCCTCTTATGATAGCAAATGCACTTAATGATAAGCCACTCCCGGTATACGGAACAGGCGAGAACGTGCGTGACTGGCTCTATGTAGAGGATCACTGCAAGGCAATCGACCTTATCATCCACAACGGACGTGTAGGAGAGGTTTACAACGTAGGTGGACACAATGAGAAGACAAACCTTGAAATCGTAAAGATTATCTGCAAGGAGCTCAATAAGCCGGAGAGCCTTATCACATTCGTAGGAGACCGTAAGGGACATGATATGCGTTACGCGATCGACCCAACAAAGATCCACAATGAGCTCGGATGGCTCCCGGAGACCAAGTTTGAGGACGGAATCAAGAAGACAATCAAATGGTACCTTGACAACCGTGAGTGGTGGGAGACAATCATCAGCGGAGAGTACCAGAACTATTACGAGAAGATGTACGCGAATAGATAACTGCTATTCGTAAACCTTGAAGAATCGAAATGCGTGTTGTAAGCTCGCTTACATAAGCGCATTTTGATTCTTTGAGGCTCTAGAATAGAGCAGGAACAACGTATATAAGCAATCTTAGCTGCGTAAGCAGCGGGAAAGCATGCGGGATTGCGCATATATGTTGGGCCTGTTTACGAATATTTGTATAAAGGAGACCCAAAATGAAAGTATTTGTTACAGGAGTTGCAGGTCAGCTCGGACACGACGTAATGAACGACCTTGCAGCACGCGGTTACGAAGGAATCGGAACAGATATAGCACCACAGTACAGCGGAGCAGATGATGGCACAGCAGTTACAAAGATGCCATATGTCTCACTCGATATCACAGACCGTGATGCAGTGGAAAAAACAATCACAGAGCTTAAGCCTGACGTAGTAGTACACTGTGCAGCATGGACAGCTGTGGATCTGGCCGAGGATGATGATAAAAAAGCAAAGGTGCATGCAATCAACGCAGACGGCACACAGAATATTGCAGATGCCTGCAAGAAGATAGATGCCAAGATGGTATATATCAGCACAGATTATGTATTTGACGGACAGGGCACCACACCATGGCAGCCTGACTGCAAGGACTATGCACCACTCAATGTATATGGACAGACAAAGCTTGACGGAGAGCTTGCAGTGGCAAATACACTTGAGAAGTACTTTATAGTGCGTATAGCATGGGTATTTGGTGTAAACGGCAAGAACTTCATCAAGACAATGCTAAATGCCGGCAAGACACACGATAAGCTTACAGTAGTAAGTGACCAGATTGGTACACCGACATATACACTCGACCTTTCAAGATTGCTCGTAGATATGATAGAGACTGATAAATACGGTTACTATCACGCTACAAACGAGGGTGGATATATAAGCTGGTATGATTTTACAAAGGAAATCTTTAAGCAGGCAGTGGAGCTTGGTCATACAGAGTATTCTGAGGACAGACTCACAGTAGTACCTGTTACTACAGCAGAGTATGGTGTGTCAAAGGCAGCACGTCCGTTTAACAGCAGACTGGACAAGAGCAAGCTCGTGGAGAATGGATTTAAGCCACTCCCTACATGGCAGGATGCGCTGCACAGATATCTGCAGGAGATAGAATTTTAGTGAGCAAAGAAGCTACGAAGTAGCGAGGTTGAGTTAGATGTTGGGATGTTCACGTAATACAAGAAAGGACATAGAAATCATGGGACAGATTAAAGTACAGAAAAATGTAGGTGGAATCGAAGGACTTTGCATCATCGAGCCTACAGTGCATGGAGACAACCGTGGATACTTTATGGAGACATACAATTCAAAGGATATGCAGGAAGCTGGCATTGACAGAGTGTTCGTACAGGATAATCAGTCATGCTCCACAAAGGGAGTGCTCCGCGGACTCCATTTCCAGAAGGAATACCCACAGGCAAAGCTTGTGCGTGCAGTAAAAGGCTCAGTATTTGATGTGGCTGTAGACTTAAGAAGCGATTCAAAGACATACGGCAAGTGGTTCGGAGTAGAGCTCACAGAGGAGAACAAGAAGCAGTTCCTTATCCCGGAAGGCTTTGCACACGGATTTTTAGTACTCTCAGATGTAGCAGAGTTCTGCTACAAGGTAACAGATTTCTGGCACCTTGGAGATGAGAGCGGCCTTGCATGGAATGATCCTGCAATCGGCATCGAGTGGCCACAGCTTGTCGGAGAGTATCCGGGAAGCGCTGACGGAAGCGGATACACACTTGAGGATGGCACACCAATCAACCTGAGTGATAAGGATCAGAAGTGGGAGACACTCAAAAATACATTTAAATTTTAAAAAAATTATTAATTTTGTTTTTAAAGGCTACAGTTGAGCGGAGACACATAAACTGTAGCTTTTATTAAATTTTTGTTATAATTTTTTAAAATTTGGCAATTATATATCAAATATGGTAAAATATCTTTTATGGACAAAAATAAATCGATTTCAACACAGAAAATTAACAGATGGGATGTAGGATACTTTATATTATATGGTATTGTGCTGGCAAAATGTGTATACGAGACTACTATGTTCTCGCAGCAGGTGCTGGTAGGAACCTTTAAGCTTTTTCTTGCAGCGATGGTTTTGTATACAGGAGCCAAGGTCCTTTTTTCCGGATACTACAGCAGAAAAGAGCAGCTTGCAATTGCCGTAGTTATTCTTATATTTGGAATAGTAGGTTTACAGACCGGTTATTATGAGCTGCTACAGCCGGTACTACTTATTGTCGGGGCAAAAAATGTGAGGTTTGACAATATACTAAAGGTATATACGGCGGTGGTATCGGTCATGCTTATAGTGGCAGCTATAGCCAG
>ERZ779656.1524-NODE-1524-length-12122-cov-2.079556_pt1 | contig 12122 bp, 10 predicted proteins | sample MGYA00511102_ERZ779656 | MGnify/ENA primary metagenome ERZ779656 (study PRJEB29588, sample SAMEA2143980) | human gut metagenome | biome: human gut; feature: human-associated habitat; material: faeces | place: Denmark | collected 2008/2010 ... | reverse complement strand
TCGTCAATGAACAGGCATCCGGCCCGAATTTGCATACAACCGGGCGACACACCCGATATGCCGCGAATCACCGCTAAAGTGAATAAAGAATATGCGCAGAGCGACATAGACCTGGGCATAGCTTTATGCAACTGGCAGATAGTTGCCGGCGGCGAATGGGAGTACGGCCCCGAGCCTCTCTGGCTTGATTGACCCTCCGATTGCAGCACATACAGACGCTTCATCTTTTACCTCTGTCAAGGCACAAGGTCTAAGACCATATCGCGGAAATTCGGCGCAGATTCCAAAACGAAATGCAGGAATTTCGGTTGATTAATATTTGCCTATAAGCCTCATTTTCTATAACTTTGCACTGAAAAAGCCCCATGTTTGGGGAATCAGACGAGTTGTTTGCTGTGTAAAATACAGACAAATGACTCTTGTAGCAACATAAAATTAAGATAATATGAAAAATAGCAGCATAAAGTGGAAGTTGACCCTCTTATTGCTTGCAATATGTTGTTCGTCGGCGTTATGGGCAGTAACCTCCGTAACCGGTTCTGTGGAACTGATGGGCAGCAAATTCAAAACCTATAAAGTTACAAAAAAAGAGAGCTTATATGCCCTGTCGCGTAACCTGGGTGTGAACTACGATTCCCTGCTGCAATGGAATCAAGGGTTTAACGCCGAGGTTCCCAAAGGCTATACCCTGTATCTGCCTCAGTTGACAAATAACAGTAAGCCGGAGGCACTGCCCGAGAGAGTACTGACCTATAAAGTGAAATATGGCGACACCCTTTTTGGCATTGCAAAGCGCTATAACACAACCGTTTCCGACATCATAGCCGTGAATCCGAAACTCAGGTCATCGATTTTGGCCGCCGATTCTGAGATTAAAGTGCCGGAAAATACCGCTCAGCGTAACCTTGTTCCGGTGTTGGAAACCCGGCGAGGCATAGTTACATTCCGTTACTACGAAGTGAAGCGCGACGAGAGCGCCGAGGGAATAGCTTCAAACCACGGCATAGACGTGTCGCTGCTCAAAGCCGCCAACCCCGGCGTTGAGATAAAGAAGAATGCAAAACTGGCCATCCCCGTCCTTGGCGATGTCCATTATACCGTTTACAAAGCAGCCACTGACCCGCGCGAGAACACCAAAGAAGGTCAGCAGGCCATCTTCGACAGTCTGGCCAACAAACGCGTGGACAATCACCTGAATGTGGCTGTGGTGCTGTCATCGCCCGCTTCCAACAAAGATATTGACTTTGCCCGCGGCTTTCTCACGGCAGTAAAAGAGTTCGGTGAGGTGAACCGCCATCTTAACATCAGCTTCATCAACGGCTCCCACGAAAGCTCCATGCTGACGTCTGACCCCGGACTGACCAAAGCAAGTCTTATCTTCACCACCTACGACAATAAAGTGCCGGAGTCTCTGGCCAACTATGCCGAGAAGGAGGGCAAAACGCTTATCAATGCTTTTGCAGTGCGCGATTCTCTGTTCCGGCGCAACGCAAGCATGATTAACCTTATGTCGTCGCCCAACGACTTTAATGCGCAGGTGGCTCAGTATATCGTTGAGAATTACGGCGACTCATATTTCGTCTTCCTCGGCGACCCGCTGCAGGCTCAGGACCAGATAGCCTTTCAGGTGATGAACAGACTTGACGGTGAAAATTTCGACGCCGCAGAAAACCTCGATGATGTTCTACCCCACCCGTCGCGCCCCATGGTCTTCTATTCCCTTGCCAACAACAAGAAAAGCATGGTCGACAATTTAGAGGCTATAAAGGCATGGATGGCCAAGAACCCGGCAGTAGACGTTCGCACTATTGGACGTCCGTCGTGGATTGTCCATGTCAGCGGCCACACGGAGCTGATGAAAGAGACCAACACCGACTTCCCCACACGTTTCTATTTTGCCGACCGCGAACCGGCCGAGCAGCAGTTCATAAAACGCTATGAGGAATTCTTCCACGCCAATCCGGTGCGCTCATACCCCACATATTCCGTTATGGGATATGATGCCGCCTGGTATTTCCTGCAACCGGGCAGCGAGCACAAGGATTTGCAGATGCCATTCCGTTTGATGCGTGTGGCAGGCGGCGGCGAGTATAACAGCGCGGCTTATATGCTTCGCTTCCAGCCCGGAATGCCTATTACCAAGTTAGACATAATCCCATACTCTGAGATAAATGAGTAAGCTGCGAATCCTTCTGCTGTTCATAGCCTTGGGCTGCCTGTCAACTCTGATGGCGCAGACACACTATAGCTCGCGAGTATCTATAGGTGCTAAGGGAGGCGTGGATTTTTCACGAATCTTCTTCAACCCGTCGGTAAAACAGGGTATGCTCACCGGTGGCGTTTTCGGATTCCAGGTTCGTTATATAGAGGAAAACCATTTTGGACTGATTGCCGAGTTAAACTGGGAGCAGCGCGGTTGGAAAGAGAATTTTGAGTCGGCGCCCTACCGCTACTCACGCACCATCAATTACCTGCAGATACCCCTGTTGGCTCACATCTATTTCGGACGCCGCGGCAGATTCTTTTTCAATGCCGGTCCGGAGATTGGCTTCTGTCTCGGCTCCTCGACAAGCGCCAACTTCGACCCTGCCAATATAGACAAACTGCCCGACTTCCCCATCGACCACAAAAATACCCAGGAGATGACCATGGATGTCAATCATAAAATTGACTTTGGCATCTCGGCCGGACTGGGAGGTGAGTTTTTCGCCACTCCCCGTCATTCCGTGATATTGGAGGCCCGATTCTACTATGGCCTCGGCAACGTGCTCAAATCAGGGCGGCAAGAGAATTTCGCAGGTTCCAACTCAATGTCGGTAATGGCCACCATAGGCTATTGGTTCCGCATCAAATAACAGAGATATGAAAAAACTCCTCATACGCACCATCTCCGGCATAGTCTATATAGGCCTGATTCTGTTTTGCTACTTTGCAGGACAAACGTGGTTTGCAGCTTTAACAATATGCCTTGCCGGATTGGCTTATGAAGAGTTGGCGACCCTTACCACCGTTCCGGTGGTGTGGCGCCGTTGCCTGATTCCCCTCATTGACCTCCTCGTACTCATAGCCCTCATTTTAGGCATTGCCAACATCATACCTGTCTGGGCGCCCGTGCTGCTCTTTATAGGCAGATGCGTGACACAGCTTTACCGACACAGCGAGGACCCCGGCAAACGTCTTGCCGTGTCGGTGCTTTCAATTGTTTATCTTGGCATCGGTCTGGGCAGTATGCTGGCAATGGCCACAACAGGCAAAATTGTGCTGGCTGTGCTTTTCTTTATCTGGCTCAACGACACCGGAGCCTATTGCGTAGGCTCACTCATAGGGCGCCATAAACTCTTTCAGCGAATTTCGCCCAAAAAGACTTGGGAAGGGTTTATTGGAGGCCTTACAGTCTGTGTCATTGCCTCAGTGGTTTTCTGCCGGTGGCTGAACCCCTGGTTCGATTTCCTGCCTCAGCAACAATACCTTATGTGGATTTTGCTGGCTGTTGTAACCGTGATATTCGCAACTTGGGGCGACCTGGTGGAATCAATGATAAAGCGCAGCATAGGCGTTAAAGATTCCGGACATCTCATACCCGGCCACGGCGGCATTCTCGACCGCATCGACTCCATGCTCATGGCCATGCCCGCCGTCTGGTGCCTTATGCAAATCATAGAACTGATAAACAACTAACATTAACATCTAATATGAACAACATGAAAACAATTTTGCTGTCAGTGTTGCTCGGAATTGGTCTGACGGTAAGCGCTCAGAACCATCTCGGCAGCGTTGATACAGCAAATTTTGACGCTAACGTGTCGGCCAAGACCGACTTTTACCGTCATGTAAACAACGGCTGGCTGCAGAAGCATCCCTTACCGGCCGAACGCAGCCGTTTTGGCCAGTTTGACGTGCTTAACGACACGTCGAACGCCCGCATCAAAGACATAGTGCTGGGTCTGAGCGCATCGAACCCCCAGAAAGGCACGGTTGCCTATCTGGTTTCTACGCTTTATAACCTTGCCCTCGACAGCACACGCCGCAATGCAGAAGGCAATCTGCCCATTCAGCCCGTGCTGAAAAAAATTGAAAACACCTCAAAAGCCGAGCTGCCGCAGCTGATATACTTCATGCATAAGAACTACGGCAACCCCTTCTTCTCGGTAGGTTTCCAGGAGGATTTGGCCAACAGCAAGGTCTATGCCATGTATGTAGGCTCAACATGGCTTGGCATGGGCGACAGAGACTATTATCTGCTCAATGACAAGGAGAATCTGAAGGTGCGCAAAGCCTATATCCGCCTCATCGAAAAGCAAATGGTCAATGCCGGCTATTCTAAAAAAGATGCCAAACGCATTGCCGCCAATGTAATGAAGATTGAAACCGAGATGGCCAAGGCAGCCCTTACACGCGAAGAGAGCCGCAACATCCCGGCAATGTACAATCCCCGCACCCTGGCTCAGCTCAAAGAGCTCTACCCGTCAATAGACTGGGAGGCCTATTTCCCCGCTGTTATGGGCTTTGAGGCTCCTGAGAAAGTCATCGTTACGGAGCTTAAGAGCATGGAAAAAGCCAACGAGCTGCTCAGCACCCTGTCAGAGCGCGAGATGAAAGACTATATGCTGTGGGACTACGTAAGCAGCGCTTCCGGCTCACTGAGCGACGCCTTCACAGACACCAACTTTGAATTCAGCAAAGTGCTGAGCGGCGCCACCCAGCAGCGTCCCCGTTGGAAACGTGCTCTCGGCACCGTAGAAGGCCTGTTGGGCGAAGCCCTGGGTCAGCTCTATGTTGAGCGTTACTTCCCCGCTTCCTCAAAAGAGTATATGGTAGGTCTGGTGGAAGACCTTCGCGACGCTCTGCTCAGCACATCATGAACCTCGAATGGATGTCGCCCGAGACCAAGGTGCAGGCCATGCGTAAGCTCTATAACATAACAGTGAAGATAGGCTATCCCGACAAGTGGAAAGACTACACCACAATGGAACTCGACCCCGAGAAGAGCTTCTATGAGAACCGCCATAACGCCACAATGTGGCATGAGAACGAGATGCTGAAGAAATGGGGCAAACCCGTTGACAAGTCGGAATGGGGCATGACACCTCAGACCATCAACGCATATTACAACCCGGTGGCCAACGAAATCGTCTTCCCGGCCGGTATTCTTCAGGCACCTTTCTTCTCGCCTGAAAGCAGCGATGCCGAAAACTACGGTGGCATCGGCGTGGTGATTGGCCACGAACTAACTCATGGTTTCGACGACCAGGGCCGTAACTTCGACTCAGAAGGCAATATGACCAACTGGTGGACAAAAGAGGACACCGAAGCCTTTGAAAAACTCACCAAAGGCCTCGTTGACCAGTTCAACGCTGTAGAGATTCTCCCCGCCGAAAAAGGACAGCCTGCTCTGATGGGCAACGGCAGCTATACCCTTGGCGAGAATATCGCTGACCAGGGCGGTCTGCGCATAGGTTACACCGCTTTCCTCAACTCGCAGAAAAGAAAAGGCATAGACATAAACAGCGAAGCAGCTTTGATTGACGGCTTCACTCCTACCCAGGCCTTCTACCTCAATTTCGCAAACCTCTGGGCCCAGAATATCCGTACCGCAGAGATGCGCCGCCTCACCGTAGGTGACGTCCACAGCCTTGGCGAGAACCGCGTAAATGTCAGCCTGCGCAACATCGCTCCCTTCTTCGACGCATTCGGCATCAAAGAGGGCGACAAGATGTATCGTCCGGCTTCAGAACGAGTAATCATCTGGTAAGACATAAGTCTTAAATCCAAAAGCAGGCATACTCCGACAATGCAGGAGCATGCCTGCTTTGCTTTGTGGCATGAAGTCAAGCTGTAACTGCTTGATATACAGCGACTTTGGAAAAAGAATTGCGCATAATTTCCTGAATGTGCAATTTTTTGTGAATTTCGGGGTGCTATGTCAAAAATAATTATTAACTTTGCAGCCTATAAAAACCGCTTTGAATGAGAAAAACACCGGAAGGCATCATCACATCAAGATAGCGGAACGAGAAATAAACACTATATGAAGATACTGCAAGAAAAGCTGTCGCGCTACGACGCTCCTCAGAAAGCTAAAGCAGCGGGTGTATATCCGTATTTCAGAGCAATCTCAAGTGAGCAGGATACCGAGGTGCTGATGAACGGCCGCAAGGTGTTGATGTTTGGCTCGAACAGCTACATGGGTCTGACCAACCACCCCAAAGTTATTGAAGCTGCCGTAGAAGCTACCAAGAAATACGGCACAGGTATGGCCGGATCCCCCTTCCTTAATGGTACTTTAGAGATTCACAAACAGCTTGAGGCTCGTTTGGCCGAATACATGGGTAAAGAAGATGCCATGATTTATTCCACCGGTTTCGGAGTAAATCTTGGTGTAGTTTCCACGCTCACAGGTCGTGAAGACTACATCATCCTCGACGAGCAGGATCATGCTTCCATCATCGAGGGCCGTCGTCTTTCATTCTCCAATTATCTCAAATACAAACACAACGATATGGAGAGCCTGGAGAAGCAGCTTCAGCGCTGCGAACCGGATGCGGTAAAACTCATCGTTACCGATTCGGTATTCTCCATGGAAGGCGATGTGGCAGACGTTGTCAAGATTGTAGAGCTGGCAAAGAAATATAATGCCACAGTAATGGTTGACGAAGCTCACGGCATTGGCGTTTTCGGTCCGGACGGACGCGGCGTTTGCCATGAATTCGGTGTTGCCGACAATGTTGACCTCATTATGGGTACGTTCTCAAAGTCGTTTGCCTCGTTAGGCGGCTTCATAGCCACCGACAAATCCATCACAAACTATCTGCGTCATCATTCCCGTTCCTACATCTTCACGGCTTCGATAACGCCGGCTGCCAATGCCGCCCTCGACATCATTATTGCTGAACCCGAACGCAGAAAGCATCTGTGGGACATCACCCATTTTGCTCTGGAAAACTTCAGAAACATGGGTTGTGAAATAGGCCACACGTCAACGCCTATTATCCCCCTCTTCATTCGCGACGATTACAAGACCTTCCACGTAACGCGCGATTTGCTCGACGAAGGCGTATTCGTAAATCCCGTTGTTACTCCGGCAGTAGCACCGCAGGATACCCTCATCCGCTACTCGCTGATGGCAACGCACACCAAAGAGCAGGTTGAACGCTCGCTCGAAGCTATCCATAAAGTCTTCAAGAAGCACAATCTGATAAAGTAAGCTCTTATAAAAGCAAATAAAAGCAGCGTGGCCGAAATTGATCACGCTGCTTTTATTAGTGCTTAAGACTGAGAGAATCAGCCGTTGTAAGGCGAAAAGTCCTCTTTGCCTACTCCGCAAATGGGGCATACCCAGCTTTCGGGCACATCTTCAAATTTGGTTCCAGCGGCAACGCCATTGTCGGGGTCGCCGATTGCCGGGTCGTAAACCCAACCGCAAACATCACAAATGTATTTTTGCATAATAGAAAAATTTAGTGATTCAGTGTTTGCAGTATAACACAGATTTACACCCAAAGGTTTAGACCTGTTATTTGGCGCGCAAAAATACCAGAATGTCGCGGGGCGAGAACTTGGTGCCGTTAAGCAGCATGGCCGAAGTGTAAATTTTGCCCGACAGAATTACGCAGCCCCAGGCTGTGGCATAGAGAATGAGGATGGAGATTATCACCTGCCACCAGGGCATAATGCCCGAAATGGCCGTCATGGCCCCGATGCTTGGCGACGTCAGAGGTATGAAACTGCTCCAGAAAGTCAGAGCCGAATCCGGATTGTCGATGGCGTAGGAACTGATGTAGAACGAGGCCATGAGCATGAAAGTGAGAATGGTTATGTAGCCCTGATTCTCATTGTCTTTGTCTGTCATGGCACCCACCATGGCATAGAGAGAGCCGAACAGCAGATAACCGCCGATGAAGTAGATGAGCATCAGCAGCAGACCAGTCCAAAGCTTCGGGTCAAAAAGGAAATGAAGCAGGTCTGAAGCCCCAAGAGCAGTGATGATAACCACCATGCCCGTAACAATGAGAAGGAGCCAAACGAGCATCTGAGTGAAGCCTGTGAGAGCCACCGAAATGACCTTGCCGAGCATCATGGTGCGTCCCGATACCGTTGAGGCCAGCATCTCCATGATGCGGTTGGTCTTTTCAGCCTTCACCTTGTTGAAAATCATGGCTCCGTAAACCATCAGGAAGATGATGAGGAACATGGCCGAAAGGAGTCCGAAGAGCTGTATCATGGAGAGGTCGTCGGGCTGATGCTGCCCCATTGAGGCGAAGCCGTTGAGCGTGTCGCTGTCTTTGGCCATGAATCCGATGAAGAAGCCGAAGCCGAGTATCAGCACAGGTAAGACGAACGTTCCGATCCAGAACGAGCGGTTGCAAACGTCCTGCAGATATTCGCGTTTTATGATGAGTTGAAGAGGTGTCATGTCAGTTAAGTTTAATGAAAGTTTCAGCTTCGTCAGGCTCGGGAATCGACATAGGCTGTTCCTCGCCATTGGCAAAGCGGATGAATAATTCACTCAGAGCCGGCAGCTTTTCCTTAAAGCTGACCAAAGTGGATTGGCCGCACACAGTCTCAACAATCCTGTTGCTGTTGCTTTCGCCCGGTATCTGAATGAGGTAAGAATACGGCTCGCGGTTATTGCGCGGCATCAGCTCGGCGCTTATGATGGCACCTCCGGCTATGGCTGCGGAGAAATCTACCGGAGAGGCCGTCTGCACCTCATATTGATGATGGCGGAATCGCTGTTTGATTTCGCGCAACGGTCCCGAAAGGAGCAAGCGGCCATGATTTATGAGAGCTATTGAAGAACAAATTTCTTCCACCGCCGGCATATTGTGGCTCGACAGCACTATTGTGGCGCCATGTTCTTTGAGGCGCTCTATGACCTGATTCAGCAAAGCGCCGTTGATTGGGTCGAAGCCGGAGAAAGGCTCATCGAGCATTACCAGGTCAGGCTCATGGACAAGCGTGGCTATTATTTGCACCTTTTGCTGATTGCCTTTGCTAAGTTCCTTGACCATTCTGCGACCGTCGGCGGCACTCATCTCAAAGATGTCCATGTACTCTTTCATGACCTGACGTAACCGCTTGGGGTCGCCGCCGCGCAACCTGCCGAAAAAGATTATCTGGTCTTCTACCCGCATCTTGGCATAAAGGCCGCGCTCTTCGGCCATGTAACCTAAGTTCCTGCCTGTGGTGCGGTCGAGCGGACGACCTTTGTAAAGCACTTCGCCACTGTCGGCGGTCAGCACATTGTTTATAACGCGCAGAAAGGTGGTTTTGCCGGCCCCGTTGGGACCCAACAATCCGTATACGCCACCTTGCTTGAGATTGAGCGAAACATCATCGAGCGCCTTGCGCGAACCGAAGTGTTTGTTCAAATGGCGTGTTTCAAGAATGTTCATTTATTTCTCGGTTGACTTGTTATTCTGTTCGTTTCAAATTACTTTACAATAGCTTAGACATCACTTGATGCTGAAAAATTACATCTGCTGCAAATTTTTTTTTCGAGGGCTAATGCTTGTATTGGATGGAGAGAATGCGTTCGCCGTTGCAGAGGGCAAAGTTTTTCAGCTGGTTTTGCAACTGCACCAACATCTCCATCAGCTCAATGCATTTATCATTGTCGGTTGCCGTGGCAATCTGCATTTTCACTTCAGCTATTTTCCCTTCGAGGATGCCGGCCCGCAGTTCGTTGAGCGCCCGCGGCACAAGCTCCTGATAACGGTCGCTTTCCGTGAGCACTACTCCCGTCTTCCGGTGATAACGGCTCAGGATATACGGCTCAGCCACCATGCGCGATACCAATTTGCGCATATCGTCGTTTTCATGACTGATGAGTTTCAGGCTCAGCCAGTTCATGCTGTAATCAAGCATACGCCGCGCATATTCCTCCTCGTTCTTGCTGCGGATTTTAGATTCAGCCCTTTCAAGCTCCTGAATCGACAGCTCAGAGTTGATTAGCTCTTGCGTTTCCTGCTCAAACTGTCTGTCGATTTCAGTCCGCAGCTCAGTGGCATAGTCGGCTTCGTCGGCAAAATACTGTTCGCGCATCGAAAGACTCTCCTTCAGCAACTCAGCGCATACAGGGTCTGTAAACTCAATGCCGTCAGCGGTCAGCTCGCTGTTGACATAATCGAGCACGAGCATTGGCGCCTCATTGTCGGCATAATCCGTTTCTCTGAGTTGGTGTAGTAGCCTTTTGTTACGGACAGTCATTTCCGTTATTTCGGGCGATGAGCCGTCGAAAGGCTCCTCATCCATACATTTTTGATATTCAGTTTTCATGTGTTCAATTCATCTCATTGTAGAGTCTTATTCTTTATTTGAGCCAATTATTACGACAAGGTAACGCAAGCAAGAATAGGCAGCTTCAAATTGATATGCCTTCAAGCATACGCAAAGTTACACAAAATAGCTGAGAACACGAACAAACGAAATGTATAAAAACTGTACTTGCCTGTTGACTCTACAAAAAGTAAGGCTTTTTCATTTAACATCTCATTTAAGTGGAGCTTCTTGTAAATTTTAGCATGCGCTATTGTTTTCGGTGGAAGGATTCAGGAAAACACGTACGACCTTTCCAGAAAACACGTACGACTTTTTTCAAAAACATGTATGTGTTTTCGCAGAAAGATTATCCTGTTTTTTTTAAATACTGATTATCAGATTCTTATACACAAATTTCTCTCGTAAACTTATTGTGCGGAATTTCACTTGAGATTCATGCATTCCGGCCTGCCGAAACGGATGGGTAAATGAAAGAGCCGTGGCATGGATATATACAAATAGCGGATTAAAATCTATGTTACCAAGATTTTTGCTACATTCGCGTCAAAAATAATTAAAATATGAAAGTCATTGATCTGATAAGGGATAGTAAGAGTACCGCTTTTTCTTTCGAGATATTACCGCCGCTGAAAGGTAACAGTATCCAGAAGGTGTATAATGTAATTGACAAGTTGAAGGAATTCGACCCTAAATACATAAATATCACCTCCCACCATAGCGAGTTCGTCTATAAAACCTTACCAGACGGAAGTTTCCAGAAAGTAAACATCCGTAAACGTCCGGGCTCCGTAGCGATCGCTTCGGCTATCCAGAATAAATACGGTATTCCTGCCGTACCCCATATTATATGTAAAGGCTTTACGAAAGACGAGACGGAATACGCTTTGATCGATTTGAACTTCCTTGGCGTAAACAACCTCTTAATATTAAGGGGAGATATAAAGACCTTAGAGGCCTCCCAGCAAAACCCGGAGTTATACCACGATCATGCGACTGATTTACAGCAGCAGGTAAATCATTTCAACGAAGGTATTGCGTTAGACGGTTCCAAGATAGACGGTATAGAGACTCCCTTCTCGTACGGCATGGCTTGCTATCCGGAGAAGCACGAGGAAGCGCCCAATATGGAATCTGATATCTATTATTTAAAGGAGAAAGTAAAAAATGGCGCTGAATATCTGGTAACCCAAATGTTCTTCGATAATAAAAAATATTATGCGTTCGTGGACCGTTGCCGTGCGGAAGGCATCACGGTTCCCATCATCCCCGGTATCAAACCGATCGTTTTCAAGAACCAATTAACGGTTCTTCCGAAGATATTCCGTGCGGATATCCCGGAGCCTTTCGCAACAGAATTACGTAAATGTAAAGATGATGCGGAAGCGAAAGAGGTGGGTGTGGAATGGTGTATACAGCAGTGCAAGGATCTGATCGTTCATGGTGTACCGAGCTTACATTTCTACACAATGATGGCCTCGGATAGCGTTTACAAAATAGCGAAAGAAATTTATTGAAATACAATAGGGGTTTTTGTACGCTGAGTTGTCTAATAGAAGTACACGATTGAACAATCATGTACTAAGTATGGTTATTTTTTAAATTCTAAGGTAATGAAATACATATTCTTTATTGGACTTGACTTGGTATTGTATCCGTTCTTAGTTTTACTCTACATATGTCAATTGATATTTACAAAACCTCGCGCTTTTTGATATCTGAATACTTTTCCGTAACTTCGTTCATTATTCTATAGAAAAGGAAATATCTCATGTATTTTAAAGATATCATCGGGCAAGAGGAAGTGAAGGAACGGTTGAGACAATCGGCTCGGACGGGGATCG
>ERZ779656.1518-NODE-1518-length-12175-cov-3.774917_pt1 | contig 12175 bp, 8 predicted proteins | sample MGYA00511102_ERZ779656 | MGnify/ENA primary metagenome ERZ779656 (study PRJEB29588, sample SAMEA2143980) | human gut metagenome | biome: human gut; feature: human-associated habitat; material: faeces | place: Denmark | collected 2008/2010 ... | reverse complement strand
CGAAGGTTTCCAAAGGGCGATCGGAAAGCCCTTTGGTGCGCCCGCAGGCGCATCCTCCTGTAACAATCCAAATCAAGAAACATAAAAGTCACAAAAGCGAAGGCAGCCTGAGGGCAATCGCCATGCCCCTCAGAACATACAGACCTGACTGGTTTCGCTCAAGCCCTCCAGCGAACCGTGCGTCCGCAGCAGCTCAATGACCGCGCTGGAAATGCGCGTGCGCTCCTTCAAGTCCTCCACCGACATGAACGGGCCGCGCTCGCGCTCACGCACAATGTTGATGGCAGCCGATTCGCCCAGTCCGCCCAAGGACGTGAACGGACACCGCAGCCCCGTTTCGCCCTCCATCTTGAATTTCTTCAGATCGCTCTTGTACAGGTCGCACGGCAGGAACTTGAAGCCGCGCATGTTCATCTCCAGCACCAGTTCAAGGCTCGTCACGGCTTCCTTGTCCTTCGCGGACGCCTTCGGGTCAGCCTTAATCTGCTTAATTTTCTCGCGAATCGTCGCGGGGTCAATCAGCATCGTCATCGCGTCGAAGCCGTCGCCGCGCACGGTGAAGTACGCACAATAATATGCCAGCGGACGATGCACCTTATACCACGCCACGCGCAGCGCCATCGTCACATACGCCACGGCGTGCCCCTTGGGGAACATGTACTTGATTTTCTTGCACGAATCCATGAACCACTGCGGAACGTGCTGTTCAATCATCGCCTGTTCCATTTCAGGCTTCAGGCCGCGCCCTTTACGGACGCTCTCCATCGTCGTGAACGCCATCTTCGGCGCAACGCCCTTGTCAATCAGGTAGTTCATGATGTCGTCACGGCAGCAGACGCACTCGCTCAATTTCGCCGTACCGTTTGCAATCAGCTCCTGCGCGTTGCCCAGCCACACGTCCGTGCCGTGGGACAGGCCGGAAATGCGCAGCAGCTCCTCCATCGTCGTCGGCTTCGTCTCATCAAGCATCCCGCGCACGAACGATGTGCCAAATTCCGGCACGCCGAACGTACCCGTCAGACAGCCGATATCCTCCGGCGTCACGCCCAGCGCCTTGGGCGACGAAAACAGGCTTCGCACGTCCGGGTCATCCAGCGGAACATCCTTGTAGCCGATGCCCGTCAATTCCTCCAGCATGTGCAAAACCGTCGGGTCGTCGTGACCGAGGCAGTCCAGCTTGACCAGAATGTCGTGCATGGAGTTGAAGTCAAAGTGGGTGGTGGTAAAGTCGGAATTGAGGTCGTCAGCAGGGTGCTGCACGGCGGTGAACTGGTAGATTTCGTACTCCTTCGGCACGACGACCATGCCGCCGGGGTGCTGCCCCGTCGTCTTTTTCACGCCCTCGCAGCCCGCCGCCAGACGCTCCTTCTCCGTGTTGCCGACTTGCAATCCGCGCTCCTCGAAGTACTTCGACACATAGCCATATGCCGTTTTTTCCGCCAGACCCGTAATCGTGCCCGCGCGGAAAACGTGGTCATGCCCGAACAACTCCTCGACGTTATGGAACGCGCGGTTTTGATATTCGCCGGAGAAGTTCAGGTCAATATCAGGCACCTTGTCGCCCTCAAAGCCAAGGAACACCTCGAACGGGATGTCGAAGCCGTCCTTCACGAGCTTCTGACCGCAGATTGGGCAGTCCTTGTCCGGCAGGTCAACGCCGACTTTGTATTGGCTCTTGTCCACGTCGAAAAAGCCCTTGCGGCAATGGGTGCAGCGGTAATGCGGCGGAAGCGCGTTGACCTCCGTGATGCCGCACATGCGCGCAACGAGGCTCGAACCGACCGAACCGCGGCTGCCGACAAGGTATCCGTCCGCGTTGGACTTGCTGACCAGCCGCTGGGCAATGTTGTACAGCGTCGCGAAGCCATAGCCGATGATGGATTTTAACTCCTTGTTCAGCCGGTTCACGACGATTTCGGGCAGCTCATCGCCGTAGAGTTCCTTCGCCGTGCCCCACGTCATATTCTGAATATTGTCCGCCGCGTCCTCCCAGAATGGCTGGAAGGTATCCTCGCCCTTGGGGTGCTTGGGGAACAATTGCAGCTTGTCCACCTGATCCGCAATCTTCCGCGGATTGTCGATGACGACCTCGTGGCACTTTTCCGCGCCAAGGTAGGCAAATTCCTCCAGCATCTCGTTCGTCGTCTTGAAGTACAGCGGCGGCTGCATGTCGGCATCATCGTAGCCCATGCCCGCCTGAATGATGGAGCGGTTGATGGCGTTGTGCGGGTCAAGGAAGTGCACATCCCCCGTCGCGACGACCGGCTTGCCCAGCTCGTCGCCCAGCTGGACGATTTTGCGGTTGATGTCCCGCAGCGCCTCGTCGTCCGCCACGCGCCCCTCGCGCACCAGAAACGCGTTGTTGCCCACGGGCTGGATTTCCAGATAGTCATACCACGACGCGATTTCCTTGATTTTCTCCCACGGCTCATTTTCCAGCACCGCGCGGTAGAGTTCGCCCGCCTCGCACGCGCTGCCGATAATCAGCCCTTCGCGGTAGCGGTCAATCATGAAGCGCGGCATGTGCGGGCGGCGGCGGAAGTAGTCCAGATGCCCGATGGACACCAGTCGGTTGAGGTTGACCAGCCCCTCCTGACTTTTCACCAGCAGGATGACGTGGTAGCTTTCGCCGATGGCGCCGCCTTTGAGGGTGTTCAGGTCGCTGAGTTTGGTGAACCCGTGCTCTTCCTTGGCGATTTTGAACATCTTCGCCAGACAGTACGCCGTCGCGGTTGCGTCGTGGACGGCGCGGTGGGCGTTTTTGAGGCTCACGCTCAGCGCCTTACAGACGCTCTTCAATTTGAACGACTTCAGTTCCGGCAGCAGCTTGCGCGACAGGGACAGTGTATCCAGAATCGGCGCGTTGAACTCGCGCCCCAGCCGGCGCAGCTCCGCTTTGAGCAGCTTGCCGTCAAACGCGGCGTTGTGGGCGGCAATCGCGGCATCGCCGATGAAGTCCATCAGCTTCGGGATAGCGGTCTCCGCCGTTTCCTTATCCGCCAGCATCATGTCCGTAATGCCCGTAATTTCGGTAATTTTCGGCCGCAGGGGAATTTTCGGGTTCACCAGAATCGACAGCGTATCCACCAGCGTGCCGCCGGTCATTTTCACCGCGCCGATTTCAATCACGCGGTCTTTCAGCGTGTCCAGCCCGGTGGATTCAAAGTCCAGCACGACGATGGTATCATCAATCGAGCGGTCGTCTTCATCGGTGACGACCTGCGTTTCGTCGATAAGGTAGCCCTCGCAGCCCGGAATCAGCTTAATCGGCTGCTTTTTGACGGCATTGAACGCCGCCGGGAACGCCTGCACCACGCCGTGGTCGGTAATCGCGACGGCGGGATGCCCCCACTCGATGGCGCGCTTGATGAGGTCGCCCGCCGGGGTCAGCGCGTCCATGGTGGACATGTTGGTGTGCATGTGCAGCTCGATGCGCTTTTCCTCCGCCGTGTCCTCGCGCCTGATGCGCTCCATCGGCACCATATCGCGGATGGAAATGGACAGCTCATGCGCGAAATTATCGTACATGCACTCGCCGCGCACCTTGACGTTCAGCCCCACCTTGATTTGGTTGACCTTGTCCATCACCGCCTGACGTTCCTCGTCGGTAATCGGCGGCGGCGGCGCGTCGTCGTCCTTCTTCTTGCCGAAGGGCAGGCGGCGGTAGCGCATGAACGCCTTGCAGAGGATGGACGACGTGTAGTCGGTGATGGCAAAGGTGACGAGCAGCAGTTCGCCGCCCTTGAGTTCCTTCGTTTCCAGCTTGAAAATGTCGCCCTGCACGACGACCAGCCCCGCGTCGCTTGCCAGCTCCTTCATTTCCATCGGCGGATCGGCAATCGCGCGCCCCATAATCGGCTTGCCGATGGCGTGGTCGGTCATCACGGGCAGCATCGGGTCGCGCTCCGGCATGGTCTGCTCCGGCTTCTTCTCGCGCGGCGCGGACGGCTTGCGCTCCTTGTGCTCCTTCGCGGGCTTGGCGTCCCCCTGCGTCATCGCGGCGATTTGCTCCGGCGTGTAGGTGACGGTCTGCTCGCGCAATCTCTCTTCGCGGATTTCCGCCAGCCGCTTCTCCTGATCGCCCGCGACGGTCAGTTCCACCATCACCTCAGCGGAAAAAATGTCCTTCACCGCCTGTGACAGGCGCGCCGCGACGTTCTGCCGCCCCATGTATTCCAGGCTGAACGCGTCGGGGAAGGTCAACGTGATGCGCTTGCCGTCGCACCGCCAGTCGATTTGGCTCATCCAGCTGGCGGACGCGGGATAATTGCGGCGCAGGAAGTCGGTCAGCACCTGCTTATACGCGCTGATGTTCTCCAGAAAATCGTCCTTCAGTCCCGGCGACACGACGCGCAGCGCCAGCGGCTTTTGCGGGAAAACGCGCCGCAGAAGCGCTTCCAGCTTCAGGAACGATGCTTCCTCCACCAGCACATTTGACTCAAACGTGATGTACACCTTGCCCTGCGACTGCACATACACCACGCGCGGCGCATGGAGCTGCCCCTTGAGCTGCGGCAGCGCGGCATACACTTGCGCGAGCAATTCATCGTAACTCATGCTGCTTCCTCCTTCCCTATAACGACGACGAGCCAAGGGGGGGACTTCGTCCCATCTCATCTCCCCCTTGACCCCACCAGAGGGTCATTGACCCTCTGGACTCCCTTTCGCGCGATTTAGTTGTGCGCGATTCCATGCTGTGTCCGCGTGTTTATCCGACCTCATCCGTCGCTGCGGCGACACCTTCCCCATAGGGGAAGGCAGGGATGGCTGCGCGCGCCCAAAACCTTCCCCTTTGGGGAAGGTGGCTGAGCGAAGCGAAGTCGGATGAGGTCGTCCCCGCTTTTCCGCCGGAAAAAGCGTCATTTCCCCGCTTTTTCCGCCGCAATCTTCCGTGCCAGCTCAATCAGGCGGTCAGCCAGATTCTCCTCGACCACCATCGGCTCCTGCCCCTTGACGAACAGTACGCCGCCGCGCTTGCCGCCCGCCATGCCAATGTCCGCTTCGCGCGCTTCGCCGGGGCCGTTCACCACGCAGCCCATCACCGCCACCTTCAGCGGCACTTGAATGTCCGAAAGCTCCTTCTCCACGCGCGCGGCAATGCCCGCCACGTCGATGCACGTCCGCCCGCACGTCGGGCAAGACACCAGCTGCACGCCGTGCGTCCGCAGATTCAGCGCGCGCAGGATGTCCCACGCCGCCTTTGCTTCCGGCACGGGGTCGCCCGTCAGGCTGACGCGAATCGTGTTGCCGATGCCCTCCGCCAGCAGCGCGCCGATGCCAATTGCGCTCTTGATTGTCCCCTGCCCCGGCAGACCCGCCTCGGTCACGCCGACGTGCAGCGGATAATCGCAGCGCTTCGCCGCCAGCTCGTAGGCGGCAATCGTCAGGCGCACATCCGACGCCTTCATGGACAGCACAATGTCCTCGAAGCCGACCTTCTCCAGCATCCGCGCGTGATTCAGCGCGCTTTCCACCAGCCCCTCGGCGCACGGCTGCCCGTACTTCGCCAGAATATCCTTCTCAATCGACCCGGTGTTCACGCCGATGCGAATCGGGATGTGGTGCGCCTTTGCTGCCGCCGCCAGTTCCCGGACGTGCGCTTCGCCGCCGATGTTGCCGGGGTTGATGCGCAGCTTGTGGATGCCGTTTTCCGCCGCGGCAATGGCAAGGCGGTGGTTGAAGTGGATATCCGCCACCAGCGGCACGGGCGAGCCGTCCACCAGCGTGCGGACGGCGCGGGCGCAATCCTCGTCGTACACGCTGACGCGCACGATGTCGCAGCCCGCTTTCGCCAGCGCGCGAATCTGCCCAAGCGTCGCCTGTGCGTCGCGCGTGTCAGTGTTCGTCATGGACTGCACCCAGACCGGGTTGTGTCCGCCCAGCGTCAAGTTGCCGACGCGAACCATTCTCGTTTCGTACATATCATTCACCTCAGTGTCCCATCAGGGTCCAAACGTCCTTGAATACCAGCAGAATCATCAGCCCGAAGAGCAGCGCCATGCCAATCAGGTTGACGATGGCTTCCTTCTTCTGCGGCAGCGGCTTGCGGCGGATGGCTTCCACCAGCAGGAACAGGAACCGCGCGCCGTCCAGCCCCGGAATCGGCAGCAGGTTCATGATGCCCAAGTTGATGGAGATGACGACCAGCGCGTTGATGAACGCCGCGAAGCCATAGGTGTTGACCTGCTCGCTGACCGCCGCGACTGTGCCGACGACGCCGCCGACTTCATTCAGCCCCGCGCCCGTCGTGACCATATCGCGCAGCGCCTGCCCGATGATTGTCGCGGCGTTGACACACACGTTCCAGCTGTCCCGCACAGCCTCCCCGAACGCCACGGGCAGCATCTCGCCCGACGCAACCGCGCTGACGTGGATGCCCATGCGGTAGCGCCCGGTTTCCGTATCATAGAACGGGGTGAGGGTGATTTCGGTGCGCTCACCGTCGCGGCGGATGCCCAGCACCATCGCGTCGCCCTGCGAGGCGTTAATCAGCTCCGTCAGCGACTGCGACGCGTTTTCGGGATTCGGCGCTGTGCCGTTGACGTCAAGGATAATATCGCCCGCCTGAAGCCCCGCGGTGTACGCCGGGCCGCCCTGCTCCACGTCCGCGACAAGGGCTTCCGTGCCCGTCACGCCGCCAATCCAGAAGTACAGCACCAGCACCACCAGCGGCAGCAGGAAGTTCATGCCCGGCCCCATCAGCACCGACAGCATCCGCTTCCAAACCGGCTGCTTGCCGAACGCGCGCGGGTCGTTCGTGGCTTTGCCCTCCACGTCGTCCTCGCCGTAGAATGCGCAGTACCCGCCCAGCGGGATGCACCGCAGCGCGAATTTCGTCCCGGACTTTCCCGTCCATCCGACGATTTTCGGCCCGAAGCCAATCGCGAACTCCATGACCTCTATCCCCGTCATGCGCGCGAAAATGTAATGTCCAAATTCATGCACCGTAATCAGGATTCCCAGCAGCAGCAGCGCCACCAGCACCGAAACAACTGTCATAGCTTTCCTTTCTTAGAAGGGGGAGACGCAAGGGGCTTTGCCCCTTGACCCCACCAGAGGCTTTGCCTCTGGACTCCACAAGGGACTTCGTCCCTTGACCCTTTCGCGCGATTCAGTTGGTCACATCTTCATGCTGTGCCCGCGTGTTGATCCGGGGGACGGCGTGCCTAATTCCGCATTAAACAAAGGAGTTTCCCATGCTTCGTCTCGATTCGCTCTCCCTCCCCCTCGATTTCACCCCTGAAACGCTGAATGCGCTGATTCTCCGCAAGCTGAAATGTGCGCCGGAGCAGCTCAAAAGCGTCGTGCCGCTCAAAAAGGCGGTCGATGCGCGCGACAAGGCGGATGTGCACTTCGTCCTGAGCGTCGCGGTGACGCTGAAGGATGAAGCGAAGGTACTCGCGCGGCTCAAGCCGGTGGTTGCGGCGCCATTCACCTTCCCCAAGGCGCCGACGCTGCCGAAAGCGCGGTTCGAGCATCCACCCGTGGTCGTCGGAGCTGGCCCGGCAGGGCTGTTTGCTGCGCTGACATTGGCACGCGCGGGTGTGCAGCCGATTCTCATCGAGCGCGGCAAGCCCGTCGAGGAGCGCACGAAATCCGTGCAGATGATGCAGGAGCAGGGCATCCTCGACCCGGAAAGCAACGTGCAGTTCGGCGAGGGCGGCGCGGGCGCGTTTTCCGACGGCAAGCTGACCACCGGCACGAAATCACCGCTGATTCGCACGGTGCTGCAAACCTTCGTCGATCACGGCGCGCCGGAGGACATCCTCTACATCGCAAAACCCCACGTCGGCACGGATTTGCTCAAGGGCGTTGTACGCTCGATGCGGCAGGAAATCATCCAGCTGGGCGGTCAAGTGCGGTTTGACACGCGCCTGACCGGGCTGATGATGCGCGGCGAAAGCATGGAGGGCATCACGGTGCTCTGCGGCGGCGAAACACAGGAAATCCGCACCGACACGGTGATTCTCGCCATCGGTCACAGCGCGCGCGACACCATGCAGACGCTGTTCCGGCAAGGCGTGCGCATGGAGCAGAAGCCATTCGCCATGGGTGTGCGCATTGAGCATCCGCAAGCGCTCATCAGCCAGAGCCAATACGGCAAATGCTGGACGCACCCCGCGCTGAAGGCGGCAGACTACAAGCTCGCCGTCCATACGCCCGACGGCCGCGGAACATACACCTTCTGCATGTGTCCGGGCGGCGAGGTGATTGCGGCGGCAAGTCAGCCGGATGGTCTGTGCGTCAACGGCATGAGCTACCACACGCGCGCGGGCGAAAACGCGAACAGTGCGCTGCTGGTGGGCGTGCGTCCGGAGGACTTTGGCGATGATCACCCGCTGGCGGGCTTCGTGTGGCAGCGGAGCATTGAGCAGACGGCGTTCCGGCTTGGCGGCGGCGGGTACAAAGCGCCGGTGCAGCGCGTGGAGGATTTGCTGCACGACCGCGCCACGACGCGCCTTGGCGACGTGCAGCCGACCTACCGTCCGGGCGTTGTGCCGGCGGATTTGCGCGCGTGCCTGCCTGATTTCATCATCGAGGACTTGAAGTTCGGCATTCGGCGGATGGATGGGCAGCTGCATGGCTTTGCGCATCCGGATGCGCTGCTGACAGGCGTGGAGACGCGCTCGTCGTCGCCGGTGCGTTTGCCCCGAAATCGGGAGACGCTGATGGCGGAGCGGGTGGATGGGCTGTACCCGGCGGGCGAAGGCGCGGGGTTCGCGGGCGGCATCGTATCCGCGGCGGTGGATGGGATTCAGACCGCAATCGCGGCGCTGCATCATCACGCGGAATAAAGCGCTTCCGCCTTTGCAAAACGCCAAGCCCGGTCAGCGACGGCAAAAATCCACATCATCCACAAAATCTACATTATATAAGGAGGGTTTCCCATGTCCAACGTCAAAGAAAATTTCCTGCGGTATGTCCAGATTGAAACGACCTCCAGCGAGACGAGCGGCACCTGCCCGTCCACGCCGAACCAGTGGGTGCTGGCAAAAATGCTGGTGGACGAGCTGCACGCAATGGGCATCGACAACGCCCGCGTAGACGACCACTGCTATGTGTACGCGACGATTCCCGCCAAGGGCAATCATCCGGCGAAAGTCGGGCTGATTTCGCATATGGATACATCCGACGGCGTGAAGGGCCCGACGCACCCCGTCATCATCGAGCACTACGACGGCCGCGCCATCACGCTCAAAAACGGCGTGGTCATCGACGGCTTCCCGTTCCTGAAGGACTTGCAGGGGCAGGAGCTGATTGTCACCAGCGGCGACAGCGTGCTGGGCGCGGATGATAAGGCGGGCGTGGCGGAAATTATGGCGCTGTGCAAGCGGCTGACCGCCTCCGATGCGCCGGAGCACTGCACGGTGTGCATCGGCTTCACGCCGGACGAGGAAATCGGCAGCGGCGCGGATCACTTTGATGTAGCTGGCTTCGGCGCGGATTACGCCTACACGGTGGATGGCGGCGCGCTGGGCGAATTGGAGTACGAGAATTTCAACGCCGCGTCGTGCGCCATCAAGGTACACGGCGTGAACATCCACCCCGGCAGCGCGAAGAACCAGATGCGCAACGCCCTGCTGATGGCCATTGAGTGGAACAGCATGCTGCCCCCGGCGGAAACGCCCGCGCACACCTGCGGCTACGAGGGCTTCTACCACCTGATGCACATGGAGGGCGACGAGGAACTGGCGACGCTGCAATACATCATCCGCGACCACGACGCGCAGAAGTTCGACGCGCGCAAGGCGACCGTGCAGCAGATTACCGACTACCTGAACCAGAAGTGGGGCGCGGGGACGTTCGAGTGCGTCATCCGCGACAGCTACCGCAACATGCGCGAAATCATGGAGCAGCACATGGACGTGGTGGAGAAGGCAAAAGCGGCATTTGAGGCAAACGGCGTAACCCCCATCATCTCCCCCATCCGCGGCGGCACGGACGGCGCGCGCCTACATGGGGCTGCCCTGCCCGAATCTCTCCACCGGCGGTTATAATTTCCACGGCAGAAAGGAAATGATTACCGTCGAGGCGATGGAAGCAATGGTCAACGTGCTGGAAAGCATCGTCCGCAACGCGTAAATCCGCAATTTTCAGGAGATTTTTTTCGGAAATTTGCAATTAGGCATTGACGTGCGCATCATCTTTTGCTATAATAGCTATACGGTTCGCCATCCGTCTGTCTATGTGGCTGATGTCAAGGCGAGATGAGCGAAAGGAGGGATAACAGTGTCCGAGGTACGCGTCCGTGAGAATGAATCCCTGGAGAGTGCTCTGAAGCGCTTCAAGCGTCAGTGCGCCCGCAGTGGTGTGATTCAGGAAGTTCGTAAGCGTGAGCATTACGAAAAGCCCAGCGTCAAGCGCAAGAAGAAGGCCGAAGCTGCCCGCAAGCGCAAGTATTGATGACTTTTGTCATCATTGCCCCGCGGCATTTCTCAATGGTCCGGCTGTAAGGGTTCTTTGCCCTTCGCCACGAATGTGCTGATTGTGCGCAATGGCATTCCCCTTTCGAGGTTTTTCCTCGGAAGGGGTTTTCTTTTTAATTCTGAATTCCGCATTATGAAAAATCTTTCCTCTCGCCCCTTGCATAATCGCGTGTATTTTGCTATACTATTGGCAACAGCAGGTTTCTCATGCCTTTCTATATGGTGATTTTGCACTTTACGTCCCTGCTGGCTGATTTTTTTACATCATTATTCTTTTTTCGTGTGCCTTTTTTGATACCCTGATTTTACTGCGCTAAGGAGTATGTTTCTTCTATGCAATTTTGCTTGCAGTTAGCCCCACACGCGAATATCCGCTACCGTGACGCGCAGGTCAAACTTGGTCAAGCCGAGTTGACCTGTTTGCTGTGTGCGCTTTCCCTGCCCGCTGAAACGCAGGTGACGACCATCGGCGGCGTACTATGCCTGACTTTCTCTGCGAAGGCGCTGACTCCTGAAGCCCTTGCGCTGCTTGGCACGCACAGCACGCGTTTGATGCTCTTCGAGTGCGTGGATGGCGGTCTGCTGCGCCCGCTGGATTGGGAACGCACTGCCTATCTGCCCGACGACCTCTCGGAGATTTTGAAGTACAAGGGCAAAACGAGCGCCGCGTTCACCCATATGATGATGAATTGCGCCCGTGCCGCGAGTGATTTCGCCCTTGCAGAACAGCCGCTGACCGTGCTTGACCCCATGTGCGGCAAGTGCACAACCGGCTTCGTCGCCCTGCAAAACGGCATGAACGCCGTCTGCCTCGACATAGACCGCAAGGATTTGAAGGAAGCGGCGGATTATTTCAGCAATTATCTGCAATTCCACCGCCTGAAGCACCGCCTCGCGCAGAGCAGCCGCACGCTGCAAAAGACCCCCGTGCCGATTGCCGAATACACCTTCAGTGACACGAAGGAGCATTTCGCGGCGGATGATGTGCGCACGCTGATGCTGGCGGAGGGGGACAGTGGGCTTGTCGGCGACCTGCTGAAGAAGCGTCCGGCGGATTTGCTCGTCTGCGACCTTCCCTATGGCGTGCAGCACGCGCCGCAGAACGGGAAAAAGGCGGAGAGCTTCCCCAAGCTGCTGGAGCGCATCCTCCCCGCGTGGCATCGGGCGCTCAAACCCGGCGGCGCGGCAGCTATTTCCTTCAACACGCTGACGCTGCGCAAGGATGCGCTGCTGACGCTGCTGCAAAACGCAGGCTTCACGCCGCTGACCGAGCCGCCGTATGATGACTTTTCGCATTTCGTTGAACAGGCAGTGCACCGCGACTTCATCGTCGCCCGCAATGAACAGCCGTAACGGATAATATAGATTACAGAGATTTGGGAGAGCAAGGAGGCTTTTTCAAGCTATGTCCGAATGGAAGAATCAAGATTTTAGTCAGCTGACGGTGCTGGAGCTGCGCAAGGTTGCCAAGGCCATGGGCGTGCAGCTCGGCGCGGGCATTTCCAAGGCAGGTATCGTCGAGAAACTCGACCGCGCGCGCAACGCGAAATACAGCGACATCCCCGCTGTGCCGATGGATTTCACCCCCATTCCAAAGTCTGACGACAAACAGGAATCCCCCGTGGAAAAAGCCGAGGTTCCCGCTGCCGTGAAGGATGAGAAGCCGTCGGAATCCCCCGCGCCTACCAACAAGCAGCCCGTACCATCCGCCGCCAAACCGGAAACTGCCGCACCCGCAGTCGCCGCAC
>ERZ779656.1508-NODE-1508-length-12242-cov-2.322967_pt1 | contig 12242 bp, 9 predicted proteins | sample MGYA00511102_ERZ779656 | MGnify/ENA primary metagenome ERZ779656 (study PRJEB29588, sample SAMEA2143980) | human gut metagenome | biome: human gut; feature: human-associated habitat; material: faeces | place: Denmark | collected 2008/2010 ... | reverse complement strand
CAGTCGATACGACCGTCGACTGTCGACATCATGTGAGTTATGATATATGGCTTCATATTTCAGAGTTTTTCTACACCTGCAAAGTTATCAAATTCTCAGATGTTCGGTTTTGCTGAGAGGCTCAAATTTGTTTGCCGTTAGGTTCAGCAACATACTCACCCCCCGTTTAAGTACTTTTAGAATTGAATGGTGCGAAAAAAGCCGCTGCAAGTGATGCAACGGCTGTGGGAGAGTGGCAGAGAAATTGAATCAGTAAACGGTATGCTGCGGGTCGAAATTGGTCCAGCCGCGCATCCAGTTGTCGGAAGCGTTACGGAAAGCACCGATGTAACCACCTTTGCCATCGCTGATTTCTGTGGCAGGACAGAAGTTCTGGCCTGTCATGAACGGGTCGAGAAGATTGAGCGCTGATTCCTCGACTATGCGGTTGCCTGTGCCGCTAAGGAAGAAAGTGTGAGAGAAAGAGGGCTTGGTGCGGTCCTCGGTGCCTGTGAGATAATCAAAGAGGTAATCGCTGTATTCCTTGTTCTTGTCAGTGCCTATGGCATCCATGCCGGCGAAAACAATGTTTTCAAGTTTAAACGACCCGGCTTTGGCGTAGGAAACAGTCTGGCCTTTTTCGCCGTCAATGATTAGACCCACAGGCCAACCGATGGCAAGAGCGTTGGAAATGTTGAGTTTGCTGCTGCGGCGAATCTGGAAAGCCGACTGGAACCGGCCGAGTTTTGAACCGTTATCAGGAAACATATCGCCTGCGGTGATGTAGTCGCTGCTGTTGAGGAAGTCGGCATTCTTGGTCGTCTTGGGGCCGACGAGTGTGATGTTGCGGAAGTGAGCCGAGGTGAAAGGTGTGGTTTCGGCACCGCTGGCGTTGTTGTCGCTTTCAAAGCCGTTTGACTGTGATGTGTCGGCGATTCGCGGGTCGCGTACAGAGAGGCAGTATCTCACTTCGCCGTCAAAACCGTTGTCAGTGTCGAAGTCATCGTCCCAGCCTTTGTAGGCAATGAGGTAAGAACAGTTGGCAGAGCCGCCGAACCACTCGAAAGAATCGTCGTTGGAATACGAAACCTGGATGTGGTCAATCTGCGTGCCGCTGCCTACGGAGCCGAAAGTAACGCCGTTTATCTCCTTGTCGGTGTCGAATGGATAGCCTGCAAACTCCACACGGATAAAGCTGTAAATGCCTGAGTTATCGGCTTTGTTGTTACCTCCGTGGATGGTAGTGGGGCCACCCTCAATCTGCTGGGTGCCCTGATTGTTCAGCCCCTTGCCGCAGATGATGAGACCACCCCAGTCGCCGGGCCGACGCTGGCCGGGAGCCTGTGCAGAAGTCATGACGATAGGCTCATCGGCAGTGCCTTTCATCTCGCAGTAACCGCCCGGCTCTATGATGAGTGCGGCCATTGTGCCCTTGTCGCCCTTGATTACTGTGCCGGCGGGGATACGGAGTTTTGCTCCTTCATCCACATACACCCAACCTTTCAGGAGATACGTCCCCTTTGGCAGAGTTACATCGCCGGTGAAATGGAAGTTCTGCGTGCCGTTGCCGAGCTCGTTGCCGTTGAACACGATGCCTTTGCTGTAAGCGACATTTCCCTTGTATGTAACTTCGGGATTGTCGGGTGTGATGTTCGGTTCGTCATTGTCTGATGAACAGCCGGTTGCGAGAAGGCTCAGTGCGCAGGCCGATGCCAACAGCAGATGACGGCCAAATGATTTTGTTCTTTTTTCCATTGATATGGGTTTTTGTTTAACAATAGTCACGAATGACCCTTAGAAACTGTATGTTATTGACAGGTTGAAATTACGTCCGGGTTTATAGCTGCGTGTGGTTTCTTCGATGTGCTTTTTTTGACCCGACACCACAACTTCCTCAATCTGCTTGAACAGATACCGTTCGGCAAGGATGTCTCTTACAGAGGCCTTCAGCTCCCAGTGTCCGAATTTCTTGCCAAACGAGAGGTCTAATGAGTTGCGCGGCATTTCGTATGAGTTGGGAATATTGCGGGCGTTACCATCTGCTCCGGTTCCATATTTGTTTCCCACCCCGACAATGCGTTTGCCGATTCGGTTATATAACACCGCCGCAGACCAGTCGTTATGATTGTAAAATATACCCGTGTTGATGATGTAAGGCGACTGACCTTGCATGGGACGATCGATGTTGTTGCCTTTGTTGAATGTAACTTTGCTTTTAATCAGTGCGCCGTTGAACGAAACGCTGAAATCGTAAAGGCCTATGAAGCCGAGGTTCTTGCGGATGTCGAGTTCTATGCCGTAATTGTTGGCTCCTTTGGCGTTGATATAGGAGTATATGAGGTCGGTGCCGCCGGCTACGGTGTAAGTCCATTCTATAGGGTCGGTGAATTTTTTATAGAACAGTGCCACCGACACCATTTCATTCTTTGACGGATACCACTCATAGCGTAAATCAACATTCTGAATATAGGCGGCTTTCAGGTTGTAGTTTCCCATAACGCTGCTGCCCAGGTCGAAATCATAATATACCGAAGGGGCAAGTTCACGAAATTCCGGACGGTTGGTAGAGCGTCCGTAAGCTGCCCTGACCTGATGATGGTCGTTGAAACGGTAGCTCACATTTACCGAGGGAAAGAAGTCCCTGTAATAATAGTGAGTGTCTTGAAGGCTTTTTTTCGACTGTCGGGTGTTCATCCTCAGCAACTGGTCAACATACTCATACCTCACTCCCGCATAGACTGTAAGAGCGCGCCATGGAACATTGATGCCCACATATCCTGCAACCTGACTGCTGCTTGCCTTATAGCTATTGAGGAAATTGACATTCTCATACAGATAGAGTTTGTCGGGTCCATAGTTTTCAGGAATCAACACTTGGCCGGTAACATCGGGATTGAACATAAAGCCCGCAGGCAGGTTATTGTCAGGTTGCCAGCCATACTGAAATTCCCGCACGTCATAGTTCCGATAACGATATTCTCCATATAGCCCGGCCTTTAACACCGGTTCAATTTCTCTGAAAGAGAACTCCTGGCGGTAGTTGGTGTTGAGCGAAGCCGTATGCTCTCTAAGCCTTGTAAATTCGCGACTTATGCGGTAGATGCCCATACGTTGGTCGGTACGGTCGGTAAGCTGTATCAGCCTGCGGTCAGGCATATCACGGTCGGAATAGGCGTAACCGGCGCTCCAGTCGAGCAGTGATGCCCCGCTGAATTCATGGCGGCCAGTAAACTGCGAGTTGAATGTATTGCGAGTGGTGTAATAATACTCCATGTCCTGAATATTGTCGGGCTGCGAATTGAAGCCGATGCGGTCGGAGTATCGGTTCTTGACAATGCGATTGTAAATGTTCTTCCATTCAAAACGATGCATGTTGCTTTGCGGAAGAAAAGAGAGATTCAGCAGTGCTCCGAGTTTCCGGTCGTTGGTATATTGGTTGTCGGTAGCCTTGCGGAGATAGACCGGGGTGTCGTTGGTAACATCGTATGGGCCGTAAAGAGAGTTCTCCATATTCAACAGAGTGTGGTATGAGTCGGAGAAGTTGAAGCCTGCCAGCAATCCGAGAGTTGCTCCTGATTCAAATCGCCAGCGATTGTTGTAAGAGGCATTGACCTTCAGGTCGCCAATGGGCTTTCTTTCATAGATTTTCCAGTCGTTGTTGAAGCCGTTGTTGAGCGGGTCGATACGGTTCGCGAACCCCGGATAAGTATGCAATGGCGCATCGAATCCTCCGTAGTAATACTTTCCTCCTCCTTTGTAATATTTGAATTCGCGGAAATGCGTCATGTCGTTCCATGATGTTCCGAGCGAGATGCTAAATCCTTGTTTTGCAGGCTGATACTTTGTCCGTATCATCACGAAGCCGCCCGTGAAGTCCGACGGATATTCGGGTGCGGGACTTTTGACTATGACGATGTTGTCGAGCTGCGAACTTGGTATGATGTCGAATGAGAAGGCTCTTGAATCAGACTCCGAGCTGGGCACCGCGCTGCCGTTGAGCCACACATTATTGTATCTCTGCGAGAGACCCCGCACCATTACGAACTTGTCGTCGATGATAGAGATTCCCGGCACTCGGCGAATGACCTCAGAGGCATCCTTGTCCTGCGTCTTGGCTATCTGCTGCGCCGACACTCCCGTCTGCACCACATCACTCTTTTTCTCTTCTTCTATCATTGCCGTTTCGGTGTCTTTCCTCTTTATGGCTGTTATTGTAACCTCGGCAAGAGCTATCGCATCCTGCCTCATCGGAATGTCTATGGTGATAATTTCATCACCTGCCGGAATGCGCCGCGTAATAAGAGTGTCGCGGTAGCCGATATACTTTACGGCGAACTTATAAGTGCCTTCGGGCAGTTGAATGGAGTAAATGCCGTCTTTGTCCACTATGGATCCCCGATTACCGGGATTTGCAAGAATCGACGCTCCGATAAGGGGTTCGGCTGTGCTTGCATCAAATATCTTTCCTTTCACTATGCCCGCTTCCATATTGGCATAGCATGCAGCGATGGCTGTCAGAGTAAGACTTAGCCGTAGTCTTTTCAAATTCATACAAATCGTTCTTATCATTTCTGACGGCAAAATTATGGCCGACTTGTTTCATGATTTTTTCAGATTTGTTGAACAATTGTTAAATCGACTTTCGGTGTTAAGTTTTTGTGAAATTATTTCGACATTCAATCTATTATAAGAATGTACTTCCTTTTGAGCCAATGTACTCAGTGATTTTTGAAAGTCTCATCGGCATTGAATTGTCTTACCCTGAAAAAAGTTGACTCCCAAAAGAGTCAATAAAAATGATAAGATTTCAGAGTCTGCCCCGACAGAAACGTCAGGCAATACGCCGGGAAGTCCTCCGGATGTACGCCGAAACGGACATGAGCTATGGAGAAATAGCCGAAGTAAATGGGATTCAATGGCGCACAGTTGCGTATATTATTCGTAACTTCGCGTCAGAATTACCCCAAATACTGGTTATTCGAAAGAAAAAGACAGACATCAGCAGCGAAGATTACGATGCACTGAGAGCCGAAGTAACACGGCTGAGAAAGGAGCTTCGGCACGAGAAAATGCGCGCGGAAGCACTCGACACGATGATAGACGTTGACGCAGGCAGAGAGTCCGGACCACCGATTGGAAGTGCCTTAGACGCATTAAAAGATGACATACAGGCAGAAAAGGAACAGACTTTTGCTATGGGCTAAGAAATTTTTTTGTACCTTTGCCTTATCCCCTGTCTACGTTGCCTTCGGGCTATGCCCCCGGTCAACTTCTTACGGGGATAGGACCCGGAAAGTCAATCCGCCTCAGACAATGAGTCAACATCAATAAGAGATAGTAACAAACCGAGTCAACCTTTTTCAGGAACGTACAGACATTGCCCTGAGCATTTTCACCAAGTGAGATTCTCTTTTTATCCATAATTCCGTGTTTTGTTGTCTGTAATTCTAACACTACAAAACTCAAAATGTTAAGACGTTACCGCCCGGTAACCAAGTTACCTCAAAGTTATAATAGGCCAAACTAACCAGTTAGAGTTTGCCTGTTAACATATTTTAACACACACACACCGACATTACGGCTCAAGCTTAGATTTCTCCATTGCCGAGATTGATGACAAGTCAATCGCAGGATCGTTACGCAAGGCTCCGCTTTCCACCTCTTTCATGGCGGCGAGGGTTGTGTCGTAAGGCTGATGATACGCAGCATCGAGTAAAACTGTCTCCACAAAATTGTTAAGGCTGCGATTTTCCTTACGGGCAAGTAGTTTCAGGCGTTCAATCAAATCAATCGGAAGGCGGAAACTCTGGTTCTTTTTCATGCTATATCCATACTCGTAATATTTTATACTGCTTAGATCAATCTTGAAATTCAAATATTCATGGAGATGAAAAAAGAAACGCCCTAAAATTAGAGCGTTCACTTTAATTTTGCCCCACTCATTTGTAAGTGGCTGATTTTCAGCGAGGTTTGCGGAAAGACAGGGATTCGAACCCTGGGTACCCGAAAGGGTACAACGGTTTTCGAGACCGTCCCGTTCGACCACTCCGGCATCTTTCCAATATCAGAAACGTGGTCTGTGCGTTTCCGGGTGCAAAGGTAGGTATTATTTTTGGTTTGACAAAATTTCTAACAACTTTTTTTGTCCCGGAAAGGTTGCAGCGTTGGTTATGGCGGTTTTAACCGGCTCAAAATGGGGACAGTTCTTAGTAGCCGGTTAGAGAGGGGAATGGTGTCTATTTGCGGCGGAAAATTTTCAGACGGTCGCTCGGGAATTTCAGCTTATCGCTGATTATCAGTCCGCCGATAACGAGGGCGCAGCCTATATAGCCATATAAGGTGATGCCTTCATCGAGGAACAAGGCGCCGGCAAGCATGGTGATGAGTGGCTGGCCATAAAGGTAGTTGTTGGCGGATATGGGTCCCAGTTTCTTCATGACTTCGTTCCACATCAGGTAACCGGTTACGGAGCACATTACAACCAGGAAGGCGAAGTTGGAGAAATATTCAGGCTCGCTGAAGTTGAACAACAAGGCTATATGGTCGGCGATTGTCTGCGGCGGCACTGCGTAGAATAACAGAGGAAGTGAGGACAAAACTCCGTAGAAGAAGAGTTTGCGGGTGATAAAGAGGGTGGAGTAAATGGGTATCAGTCGTTTGACGGCTATGGTGTAAACGGCCCAGCTCAATGATGCACAGAGCGCCAGGAGGTCTCCTTTAGGCTTTATTACGAACCCTTCGCCATGGCTGCAAATAATGAATCCTACACCGGCCAGGGCTATCAAAGAGCCTATTATAACTCCGGTCTTAACGCGTGTATGGAAAAATACGGCCAGAAGGAAAGCAGTGAATAGGGGAGAGACAGAGGCCAACAGAGAAACGTTGCCTGCTGTGGTATTTTGCAGTGCGTAGTTTTCGGTAATGAAGTAGAGTGAGCCGGCGCAGATGCCGCAGAGCATGAAGGTGAACTCGTCGCGCCAGTTGTTGCTGCGTATGTGTTTGAAGGTGAGTATGAGAAGAATCAGATAAGCGGCTGCAAAACGGTATGTGAACATTTCCACGGGCACCAGACCGCCATTTACCATTATGACCTTGGTGCTTAGGAATGATGAGCCCCAGCAAATGACTGTGATAATGGCCAACAGGTGTGTGACAATGGCTGCACTTACTGACTTCTTCATGACTATATAAAGTTTAAGGCATCAGGCTTGCTGATTTTCAATGCAAAGATAATAAAAATCCGTGAATCTGCATTATGGGCCTTTGCAAACCTGCAAAAATCAACGATTCTTGGTTTAAAGTGTTGAATATTAGGGAGCTAATGAGAGATAATTTGAATAAGTGGCAAACTTTGATTAACTTTGCAGCATGAAAAATGCAGCGTCATAATAATGACGTGGAACACATACAGGTAAATTATGAAAAAGAGTGCATTACAGAAAGCCAGAGAAGCTTATCAGCCCAAGTTGCCTCGCGCCCTTCAAGGAGCCGTAAAAGTTAAATACGGCAGCAAAACAACCTCTTGCGGCGATGAGGAGGAAATAGCACGGCTGTTCCCTCACACTTACGGTATGCCGGTGGTGGAAATGGAACGCGATTCAAGTCCGAAGAGAGTTGAAGAGCCGTTTAACGTTGGCATCATACTGAGTGGCGGCCAGGCACCCGGCGGCCATAATGTGGTAAGCGGCATCTTCGACGGCATCAAACGCATAAATTCCGAATGCAGGCTTTATGGCTTCCTTATGGGACCGTCAGGCTTCATAAATCACCAGTATATGGAGCTTACTGCCAATTATATTCAGCAGTATCGCAACACCGGTGGTTTCGACATTATCGGTTCCGGTCGCACAAAGCTCGAAACGATAGAGCAGTTTGACAAGGGTCTGACCATTCTGCAGGAACTCAATATCAAGGCGCTGGTGATTATCGGTGGCGACGACTCCAACACCAATGCTGCCGTCCTGGCCGAATATTACAAGGAGATTGGCGCTGATGTGCAGGTTATCGGCGTGCCCAAGACCATTGACGGCGACCTGAAGAACAAGTGGATTGAAACCTCGTTCGGTTTCGACACTGCCTGCAAGGTATATTCTGAAATGATAGGCAACATTCAGCGCGACTGTAACTCGTCGAAGAAATACTACCATTTCATCAAGCTCATGGGGCGTTCGGCCTCGCACATTGCCCTGGAGTGTGCCTTGCAGACTCAACCCAATATCTGCATCATCTCAGAGGAAGTTCAGGCTAAGCGCATGACCCTCGACAACATAGTCAGCCAGATAGCATATTTCATTGCCGAACGAGCCAAGATTGGATGGAACTTCGGCACGGTGCTGATTCCCGAAGGCCTGATTGAGTTCATCCCCTCAATGAAGAAACTGATAGAGGAGCTCAACGACATTCTGGCCGAACACAGCGAGGAGATAGCTCAGTATGAGGAGATAGAGAAGCTGCAGAAGGTTCACAGCTATCTGTCGCCTGCAAATGCCGAGCTCTTCAAGTCGCTGCCCAAGCACATAGCCCTGGAGCTGTGTCTTGACCGCGACAGCCACGGCAACGTACAGGTGAGCCTCATAGAGACCGAAAGCCTCATCTCAGAGATGGTTAGCAAACGCCTCGAAGAGATGGCCGAGCAGGGCCTTTACAGCGGCAAATTCGCCACCCAGCATCACTTCTTCGGCTATGAGGGCCGCTGTGCCCACCCGTCGAACTTCGACGCCGATTACACCTACGCTCTTGGCTTCAATGCCGCAATGCTTATCAACGCAGGCCTCACCGGATATATGTCGTCGATACGCAACCTGATAGCACCCACCGAGGACTGGATTGCCGGCGGCGTGCCCATCACCATGATGATGAACATGGAGCGCAGGGCCGGCAAGATGAAGCCGGTAATCAAGAAAGCCCTTGTGAACCTCAACGGCAGACCCTATCTGCGTTATGCCTCAATGCGCGAGACCCTCGGTCTGAACACCCTTTATCAGTATCCCGGCCCGATTCAGTATTTCGGTCCCTCGGAAATTTGCGACCGTCCTTCCATGACTCTGCTCTTAGAGCATGATCACGACGTCTGAGACACCGACAGCAACAAAAATCTCCATATTCAGAAGCCCTCTCATCCGGGCTTCTGATTTTTTAGCCTTAAATTATTGCACAAAGAGCAATAAAGTGTGCAATATGGGGTTATATAAGTGTAACGAAAATTTAAACAATGCAAAAATCAGAAGCTACGAATAGCCGGAGTCGGCTGGTAAGAAAAGCAACTTCACTCCTTGCGACTGCCGTCATAATGCTGTCGCCAATGGGCGCAAAAGCCGAGGGTTATCAGGTAAACACCCTGAGTGCCAGGCAGTTAGGCATGGCGCATACAGGTGTGGCCATGAAGTTGGGCGCCGAAAGTATGATTTTCAATCCGGCGGGTCTCGCCTTCTCCAAACGCACATTCGATATTACGGGCGCTTTTACGGCAGTGGCATCAGAAGTTACGGCCGATGCTGCGGGCACCAAATATCACTCAAATAACAGCATCTCAACGCCGTTGGCTTTCAACGCCTCGTTCCGGGTGTTCGACAACCTGCAATTCGGCATGAGCTTCTACACCCCTTACGGCAGCTCGATGAACTGGACACGCGACTGGCCCGGCTCGGTGTTGAATCAGAAAGTGAATCTGAAAATTTACAACCTTCAGCCCACCGTTTCATGGCGCATACTGCCTAATCTGAGCGTTGGCGCCGGCCTGATGCTGTCGTGGGGTTCGGTCGACCTCAACAAAGGCTTGGTAACATCCGCATCCATGGATCGCCTTTTGGGAGTAATGGCGGCAACAGGGCTGAGTCAGCAAATGGGCATAGACCCGGCGTACCGTTTTGGAGATGTTTGTCCGGCATCCGTGAATCTGAAAGGCAAATCACAAATGTCTGTCGGATATAATGTTGGTGTAATGTGGGACGTCAGCAAGAAGGTTACCGTAGGCGCCTCATTCCGCTCCAAGATGCAGATGAAAGTCAACAGCGGCGACGCCTCTGTTTCATACGCCAACGAGATAGCCCGAACAGTGCTTGAAAAGGACCTTGGCATTATCAATGCGGCCAATTTCAAAGCCTCAATGCCGGCACCTTACGTACTGACCTTCGGAGCTGCCTATCGTCCCATAGATAAACTTACCTTGGCTTTTGACGCCCAGCTCACGGGATGGAAAACATACAAAGAGCTGAAGATTGATTTTCTCAACGAACAGCTCTCACCCTATAATCAGCATCTGAAAAAGAAATATCACAATGCCTGGGCCTTCAGGGTAGGCGGTCAATATAACATTACCAAGCGCCTCGATTTGCGTGCCGGCCTGATGGTAGACATGACTCCTGTGGATAAGGAACACTTCAATCCCGAGACGCCCGGTATGACGCGCCTTGGTCCGTCGTGCGGCCTCACTTTCCGCCCGATACCTGCTCTGAGCGTTGACGTATCGTTTATGTATGTGGCAGGTCTGGGACGCAAAGATGCCTCATGCACATACACCGATTTCCTGGCCGCGCGTATGCCTCAGCTCGGCCTTCCGGCCCAGCAAACCTTTAAGGCGGATTACAGTTTACATGCTTTTACGCCTTCCATAGGACTGCGATACGAATTTTGATGTCCAAATTGCTATACTTCGGCAATAATTTATTACCTTTGCCGAAGTATACATGGAAAAGACAACAGAAAAGAAAATAGGGCCCACTATGAGGCGTCGCATTCGCGAGTTAATACTCAGCGAAGGCATAGCTCAGGTACAGCTCAGCGACGGGCTTATTAACGACCTTATCGACTGTGGCCACATCGTTTCCCTCAAAGCCGGACAGCCTCTGGTGAAAGTGGGGGATGTAAATCCTGACTTCTATATCCTCATTGACGGCATTATACGGAGCTGGTATGTGCTTGACAATGTGGAAGTAACAACAGCCTTCGGCATTGCGGGCACTCAGATTCTCAATTATGCCAGTTACACTGCCGGGCAACCTTCGGAAAGTAATTTCGAGGCCTGCACAAAGTGCAAGCTGATGAGGGTGCCGAAAGAAGATTATGACCGGATGTTGCACACTTCATTGGAATTTTGCAACTGGCGTTTGCGCTTGGCTTACGACCAGTTCTATTTCACCGAAATGCGCAACCAGGTGATTAAAGGCGACGCTCGGCAGCGGTATGCGGCTCTGTTACAGAGTCGTCCGGAAATAGTGCAGAAGGTAACGTTGAAAATTATAGCGACATATCTAGGCATAACGCCTCAGTATCTGTCGCATTTGCGCAATACGTTGTAATCAGCTTCCTACTCAATAGTCAGGAGGGCGAGAACAGATTCCGCAGCAAATCACCTACAGACCCAACTTCCACAATTTCAATGCTGAAACGGCTTCTGTCGGACCCTTTGAGGTTTGACCGGGGTATATAAATTGTCTTGAAGCCGAGTTTCTCGGCCTCAGCCACCCTTTGGTCCAAGCGCGAAACAGTACGGATTTCGCCGCTTAGTCCCACTTCGCCCACAACCACAGCGCCTTCCGGAAGAGCCATATCGAGGTTGGAAGACATCACTGCCGACACAATGGCAGCGTCAAGAGCAGGGTCCGAAACTTTCAGTCCGCCGGCTATATTCAGGAACACATCCTTCTGAATGAGTTTGAAGCGAGCCCGTTTCTCCAACACCGCCAAAAGCATATTAAGGCGTTTGGGATCAGCACCCGTAACAGAGCGCTGAGGAGTGCCGTAAGCGGCTGAGCTTACCAACGCCTGAACCTCAACCAAAAATGGCCTTGTGCCCTCAAGCGTTACACCGATGGCAATACCCGATGTTCCCTCGGTGCGATTCTGCGACAACAGCATCTCACCCGGATTTTTCACCTCGCGTAACCCTTTGGCCTCCATCTCGTAGATGCCTATCTCATTCGTTGAGCCGAAGCGGTTCTTCACCGGGCGAAGCAGTCGGTATAGATTCTGCCTGTCGCCTTCAAACTGAAGCACCGTATCCACAATATGTTCAAGCACCTTTGGGCCTGCCAACATGCCGTCTTTGTTGATATGCCCAACCAAAATCACCGGCACTCCTGTTTCCTTGGCATAACGGAGCAATCGGGCCGCACATTCGCGCACCTGCCCCACACTGCCTGCCGTAGATTCCATTTCAGCTGTGGAAATGGTCTGGATACTGTCAACAATCATCATGTCAGGCTTCATCTCTTTGGCGTGAGTGAGAATATTCTCTAGCGAAGTCTCACAAAGAATGAAAACAT
>ERZ779656.1505-NODE-1505-length-12257-cov-2.932470_pt1 | contig 12257 bp, 7 predicted proteins | sample MGYA00511102_ERZ779656 | MGnify/ENA primary metagenome ERZ779656 (study PRJEB29588, sample SAMEA2143980) | human gut metagenome | biome: human gut; feature: human-associated habitat; material: faeces | place: Denmark | collected 2008/2010 ... | reverse complement strand
CCTCCTCGGATATCGGAACAGGATAGCGAGCAGGGCACAGATCCCCATCGTAAACGGATAATAGAGATTGCCGATGATACTGATAGGAGAGATGTTGGCTAACCCTGCAGCAATCAGCATTTGTGCTCCATAGGGTATGATACCTTGTATCAGACAGGAGAATGTATCCAGAATACTGGCTGTTTTTCTCCGGTCGAGGTGGAATCTCTTTGCAATATCCTTTGCAATAGGTCCTGTGGTGATGATGGCAATCGTATTGTTGGCAGTGCATAGGTTGGCGATACTTACCAGAGCGGCGATGCTCAGTTCCGCACCACGCTTGCTGTTGACATGACGGGTCAGTTTTTTGATGATGAAATCAATACCTCCGTTATAACGGATTGTTTCGAGCATACCGCCTGCCAGTAATGTGATAATGATCAATTCACCCATGCCTGTGATACCCGTACCCATTGCCCCAAAACAATCGAATACGCCAAAACTTCCGGTAGCTATGCCGATGATACCGCTGGTCAGGATACCAATTATTAATACCAGCATCACGTTCATTCCGGCAATGGCTGTTCCCAATACTATTATATAAGGTATGACTTTTATCCATTCAATAGTCTGTACTTGTGCGGGCGCAGTGATGGATAGTCCTTGAAAAATGTAGATTCCCAGTACGATAATCGCTGCCGGAACCACAATCATAGAATTTACCCGAAACTTATCACGCATCACGCATTCCTGAGTTTTGGTTGAGGCAATGGTCGTATCGGATATAAACGACAGGTTATCTCCAAAGAAAGAACCTCCGACAACGACTGCTACCATAAACGGAAGGGCGATTTCTGTCTTTTCGGCCAGGCCGACAGCAACGGGAGTAAGGGCTACAATTGTCCCTACGCTGGTTCCGATGGATAATGAGATAAAACAGGCGGCAATGAATATCCCGGCCAATAGCAGATTATCAGGGAGGATATGCAGTGTCAGATTGACGGTTGCATCAATAGCTCCCATCTGCTTGGCGCTTTGTGCGAAAGCTCCGGCAAGGATGAATATCCATATCATCAGAAGGATATTCTTGTTGGCGGCTCCTACGGAGAACTGGTAGATTCGCTGGTCGAGCTTCAATCCTCGCGTAATGGCAATTGCGTAACAGGAAGACACGAGGAAAGCCACAGTGATGGGTACTTTATAAAAGTCATTAACAAGAATGGAAGTTACCAGATAAAGGCAGAGAAAGACGAGTAACGGACTCAATGCCCACCAGCTGCCATGACGTTCTTTATGTATTTTTTCTTCAGTCATAAATTGATATTGTGGTATATATTCGAACTGCAAAGATAGTAAGGAAACACATAAGTACGATAAAAGGCTCAGATTTTCATCTTTTCTTTTTCCGTTTCATCTTTTCTTTTTCCGCTTCGGAAATTAAATTCCCGTTCTTTTTTCTCCTTTCCGCTACTTTCGTGCCGTTGACAACGTAACTAATGTAGAATAGAATGACAACGACTAATTTTTCATTGTGTATTTTTTGTCTTTGCCTGCTCACATCGTGTAGTAAGGGTGAGAAGAAAACAAACGAGCCTGTACGGGTAAAAGTGGCGGAAGTAGAAATGCTGGTTCCTTCTGCCGAGCGTGAATTTTCGTTTATTGCCAAACCATTCAAGGAGACCGAACTCTCTTTTCGGGTGGGCGGACCGATTGACCGTTTCGAAGTGTATGCGGGTAATTACTATCATCGGGGAGATATCATAGCTGAAATCGATTCCCGTGATTTTCGTATTCGTAAGGAACGTGCGGAAGCTGTTTATCATCAGGCAAAAGCAGAATTTGAGCGAATCAAAGTGTTGTATGAGAAAAACAACCTGTCCGCCAGTGCCTATGAAAAAGCACGTGCAGACTATACTTCTGCCAAAACTGCTTATGAAACAGCCGTAAATGAACTTGAAGATACGAAACTTATTGCTCCTTTTGACGGATATATAGGGGAAGTCTACATTGAAAAATATCAGGATGTGAAAGCGACTCAGTCTGTTGTCTCTTTTATCGATATCACTCAGTTGAAGATAGAAGCGTATGTTACTCAGGAGATCGCATTTCAAGCGAAGGAAATCAAGGAAGTGGGTATTCGTTTTGATGTTCGTCCCGAAGCAGTATATCCGGCTAAAGTGATAGAGGTTTCAAAGAGTACGACGCGCAATAATCTTTCTTTCCTGATGACGGCATTGCTGCCCAACAAACAAGGAGAATGGCCGGCCGGTATCTCAGGAAAAATGTTGTTGGACCTTCCTGCTACATCATCTGTTCCTATGGTGACTGTTCCGCAAACGGCCCTTAATCATCGTCCCACTGAAGGAGACTATGTATGGATGGTGGATCAAACGACAGGACAAGTCGTGAAGAGAAAAGTCGTTTTAGGCGAATTGCTTTCCAATGGAAAAGTAGAAGTGAAAGGCGGATTGCAGGCAGGAGATAAAGTAGCGGTAAGCAAATTACGTTTTCTTTCGGACGGAATGCCTGTCGATATCATTTCTCAGAAAGAAAAAAGGACGGTTGCCGCTCAAAAGTAAGTAGAAGAATATGAAGTTGGTAAAATATTTCTTGCAGAAGAAGTCGGTGACTGTTCTGCTGTTGATATTAGTGCTGGGAGGAGGATTGTTTTCTTATATCAAGATGGGAAAACTGGAAGATGCCCCGTTTACTATTAAGCAAGCATTGGTGATGACTCCATATCCGGGTGCTTCCCCTTCCGAAGTACAATCTCAGGTGACGGATGTATTGGAGGAATCGATACAGTCATTAGGCGAATTATATTATCTGAAAACTGAAAATCGGGCAGGCTTATCCAAGATCACGGTGTATGTAAAGAAAGAAATCCGGGCGGATGAGATGCAGCAGTTGTGGGATAAACTTCGTCGGAAGGTCAATGATGTACAGTCGAAACTTCCTGCAGGAGCCGGTCCTTCAGTGGTGAATGATGATTTCGGTGATGTGCTGGGTGTTTTCTATGGTCTGACGGGTGAAGGATATTCATATCGGGAACTGGAAAATCAGGCGAAGCTTATCAAGAATGTACTGCTCAGGGTGAAGGATGTGGCAAAAGTGGAGATTTATGGTGTACAGTCTCCAACGATTGACGTCATTCTTAATCCTTCCGTTATGGCACGGAGTGGAATCACGACTACGGATATTTCACGTGCCTTCGATGCACAGAACAGGGTAGTGGATGCCGGAGGAATTGATGCCGGCGTAAACAGAATACGGATTGAATCTACCGGTAATTTTTATTCTCTGGATGATATTCGGAATATGACTATCGTATCACGTACAGGAGAGCATTTCCGGCTGGCTGATATTGCAGAGATTGAAGAGAGTTATCAGACGCCTCCAAGTAACAAAATGCGGATTGACGGGAAACCTGCGGTAGGTATTGCTATTTCTACGATACCCACAGGAAATGTTGTCGATATGGCAGAGGCGGTAAAACAGGAGATTGACCATTTTGCAGAGACAATGCCCGAAGGTTTTGAGCTGCAGACGATTTATGATCAGGGTTATGAATCGGCAGTGGCCAATCAGGGATTTATTCTGAACCTGATCATATCTGTGGTAACGGTAGTAGCTATTCTGTTGTTTTTTATAGGATTCAAGAATGGTATTCTGATTGGCAGCGGATTGGTGTTTTCCATCTTTGCGACTTTGATTGTGATGCTTTCACAAGGAATTGCCTTGCAACGTATGTCACTTGCTGCCATTATCATAGCTATGGGAATGTTGGTAGATAATGCCATTGTGGTCTCCGATTCGGCATTGGTCAATATGCAGCGGGGAATGCGGAAACGGGTAGCCATATTGCGGGCTTGTTCTTCAACTTCGTTGCCCTTATTGGCGGCGACAGTCATTGCGATTCTAACTTTTTTACCTATATATTATTCGCCGCATATTACCGGCGAGTTACTGTCATCCTTAGTTGTAGTTATCGGCGTTTCGCTTGGGTCTTTGCGCTGACGCAGACTCCTTTCTTTATTCAGGAGTTTGTCCGTCGACCAAGACCCAACGAACTTAAGGCGGCTCTTTTTGCAGGCAAGTATTACGATAAATTTCGTTCTGCATTGAGATGGGGGATTCGTCACCGGTATGCAACGATTGGGTGTATGGTCATTATGCTGGTATTGTCGGCATGGAGTTTCAAGTTCATTCCGAAGGTTTTTGTTCCCGCATTGGATAAGCAGTATTTTACATTGGATATGTGGTTGCCCGAAGGGACACGGATTGAAGAAACAGATAAGATGGTGATGGATATGGCGGAGTATATCCGCGGACAGGAAGAAACGGAAATGGTATCTACTTATGTAGGACGGACTCCGCCGCGTTATTACTTGTCAAACGTTTCCTTTGGACCTCAATCCAACTATGCACAAATTTTGGTGAAATGCAAGACTTCGAAACTTTCCCGTCAGCTGCATGCCCGTTTGCAGGACTCTGTTTCGTTGAAGTTTCCCGAACCGTTGATTAAAGTAAATAAGTTCGAGCTAAGTCCGTTGACGGAAGCGGTGATCGAGGCTCGTTTCCTCGGACCGGACCCTGCTGTACTCGATTCACTGGTAGGGCAGGCCATTGAGATAATGCGACGGAATCCTAAAGTTGCGGATGCCCGGAACGAATGGGGAAACATGTCGATGGTTATCCGTCCGGTATATGATCCGGTGAAGGCCGGAGCATTAGGGATTACAAAAGCTTCGATGATGGAATCGGTGAAATCGATTAATGATGGTTTGCCTGTCGGTGTCTATCGGGATAATGAGAAAAAAGTTCCTGTTCTTTTGAAATCGGGTAATGTGGATATAACGGACGCCCATTCTTTGGGAGACTTTTCGATATGGAATGGAGAAAGGTCGGCTCCGCTTTCACAGGTAACGGAACGGATAGAGACAACCTGGGAGTTTCCACAGGTGAGAACTTATAACCGTCAGTTGTCAATGGCTGCAATGTGTGGCGTGAAACCGGGGCATACGATGGCGGAAGTACATGGAGAAATCCGGAAAGAAATAGAGAACATCCAGCTTCCTGAAGGATATACTTTCTTTTGGGATGCCCAGTATAAAGATCAGGGTGAGGCGATGCAGGCCATTGCTAAATATTTCCCATTGGCATTCCTTGCATTAGTGGTTATCCTGGTAGGGCTGTTCGGTAATTTCCGTGAACCGATTATTATTCTTTGTGTCTTGCCTTTGTCTTTGATAGGTATTGCGGTGGGGATGCTCTTGACCGGTTTTGACTTCGGTTTCTTTCCGATAGCCGGTTGGCTGGGGTTGCTTGGAATGATCATCAAGAATGTGATTGTACTGATTGATGAAATCAATGTGCAGCATCGTAGTGGAATTGATCTGTATACCTCTATTGTTGAGGCTACGGTTTCCCGAACCCGTCCGGTATTGATGGCGGCAACCACTACCATCTTCGGTATGGTCCCGCTATTGTTTGATGTCGCTTTCGGCGGAATGGCTGCGACTATTATTTTCGGACTGACGTTTGCCACGGGATTGACCTTGTTTGTCACGCCTGCATTATATTCAATGTTTTATAAAGTAAAAGGAAAATAAAGATGAAAATAAGGATATATAGCTTGTTGTTATGTGGTTTTGCTTTAGGGTCTTTGTCTGCTTTAGCCCAGCAAAGTCCTCTTCTTGAAAAGTACCGGACTATGGCATTGGATTACAATCACGACTTGAAAGCGGCTGAGAAGAATATAGCTGCCAGTATGGAAGGGGAAAAATCGGCACGGGCAGATTTGAAACCGAAACTTTCCGGAACAGCCAACTTTCAGTATACGGAGAATCCGTTGGAATTGACTCTGGATGTCCCTTCTTTAGGATTATCAAGAACAGTGGAAGGGAAACAACTGAACTATGGTGGTTCTCTTTCCATTCTGCAACCGGTCTATACAGGCGGACGAGTACTGGAATCCATCCGTATGGCACAACATCAGCAATCATTTGCTGCCAATCAGGCAAAGGCATTGAATGATGCTGTTTGCTATCAAACGGATATTCAATACTGGAGTGCCGTAGCCCGGCAGGAGATTGTGACTGTTGCCGAAGATTTTCGTAACTCAATAGCCGCTTTGGTTAAAACAATTAAAGAAAGGGTAGAGGTGGGGCTGGTTGATCCGCAGGATTTACTGATGGCGGAAGTAAAACTGAACGAAGCGGAGTACCAGTTGCTCCAGGCACAAAGTAATTTTGAAACAGGGCGGATGGCATTGAATTCTATGATTGGTGTCCGGCTGGAACATCATACGGAACTGGATTCACAGATACCGGTGGTGGTTGTCGATGATTCTACATGGTTGTCTACCGGTATGGCACGTCCTGAAATTCAGATGGCTTATGACCGGATTCGTATGGCCGAGAGTACGAAAAAGTTGAATGATTCGCAGTTCAAACCTCAGTTTTATGTGGGAATAGACGGGAGTTACTCTTCTCCCGGATATAATTTCAAGAAAGATCTGGATCCCAATTATGCTGTTTATGCAAAAGTCTCAGTACCTATTTTTGAGTGGGGGAAGCGTAAAAGTGAGAAGCGTGCTTCCTCCTTTCGGGTAGGTATGGCAGAGGATAATCTGAATAAAGTGATGGATCAGGTTGAACTGGAAATAGGTGTGGCACGTAAAGCCCTGTCACAAGCAATGGAACGGGTTCGTTTGAGCGAAAGTTCACTGGCGAAGGCAGAAGAGAATGAAGCGAAAGCAATAGAACGTTATAATGAAGGAAAAGTGTCAGTGGTGGAAGTGATTGACGCGCAAACCTATCGGCAGACATCGCAGGTGAATTATGTACAAGCCAAAGCTGCGGCACAAGGACACTATTCGGAGTTAATAAAAGCGCTCCACGGATATGATTGTCGATAAAAAGCACTAACTTTGTATGAAAAGAGCCAACTGTATGAATGTAAAGTTGAACACCTTATTGTATATAGCGCTGTTTTCAGGATTGGGTATATTCTCTTTCCTGTTACTGATAAATTATGCAACCTTCTCTGATCGGGTTGCCGATATGCTACATTCAGTCAGTACACTGGGGTTCTTCATACTGGCTTTTAATGTGCTGGGATATACTACCATCAGGCTGAGTTCATGGATTGATAATCAGTATGCGTTGAATTTGCATCGGCGTTGGAAGCTGGTTTCAGTCTATATTATCGTAATGGGGATGTTTCTTTTGCTGAACTACGGTTTAATGGTAACTGCCAAGTTGTTGGCAGGAGCTTCTTATCCGTTTACGTTTCCCAACGGAGGCTGGCGGATTCTTATAACTGTATGGCTGGTAGAGCTCGTCATCCTTGGATTGTTGCTGGCCAATCGTTCCATGCGTAATACGTTAAGATTACAACAGAAAGCGGCTGCCTTGCAAAAAGAGAATAATACGGCACGCTATACAGCTCTACAGAATCAGTTGAATCCTCATTTCTTGTTTAACAGTCTGAATACCTTGATTTCTGAGATTCGCTACAATCCGGCTAATGCGGAATTGTTCACCCAGCATCTTTCGGATGTGTATCGCTATATTCTTCAGTGTCAGAATCAAAGGCTGACAACACTGCGAGAGGAAATGGATTTTCTGAACTCTTATATTTTTCTGCATAGGGTTCGTTTGGGCGATTGCATTCATATTGACAACCGTATTCCGAAGACTTGTATGGAGGCTCAGTTGCCTCCGCTTACTATTCAATTGTTAGCGGAGAATGTAATCAAACATAATGTCATTCATACGGGAAAACCGATGACTATCGAACTTCTTTATATGGAAAAGGAACGGGAACTGATCGTCAGAAACCGGATACAAACTAAAAAAACAGTGGTAACTTCCGGAATGGGACTTAAGAACCTTTCTGCCCGATATATGTTGTTGTGCAACCGTGACATTGTGGTAGAAAATGACCGGAAAGAGTTTACCGTAAAAATACCTTTGCTCTATGAATAAGATAAAAGCAGCCATCATAGAAGATGAAATTCCGGCAGCCCGTCTGCTGAGGGATACGTTATTGTCTCTTCGTCCCGATTGGGAGGTACAGTTATTGCCCGGTAATATTGAAGAGGTAGTAGAGTGGTTCGGGCAGCATCCTCATCCGGATATCCTGTTTCTGGATATTCAGCTAACGGATGGCAATTCTTTTCTTTTTATAGAACAGGCGCATCCGGAGAGTATGATTGTATTTACTACTGCTTATGACGAATATGCTGTGCGTGCTTTCTCAGTGAATAGCATTGACTATCTTTTGAAGCCGATTCATGAAGACCGCCTGATGCAGACCATTCAACGTTTTGAAGGATTGACAAAGAACTACATCCATGATTTCAATCAGGAAAGCCGGATGCTGGAAATATTGCAGCAACTTTCTGCTGCGCAGGAGACCTCTGTCTCTGTGCAGAAAAAGTATCGTACTCGTTTCCTTATTTCTAGTGGCGAGAAACTATTCACCTTACAGGTGAGTGATATCGCTTACTTTTATTCGGAAAATAAGCTCACCTTTGCCGTAACCCATAAGAATCGTGAGTATCTCATTGATCTGGCACTAGACCGATTGAGTGAACAACTCGATCCGGATCACTTTTTCCGGACGAATCGTCAGACATTAGTCTGTATTGATGCCATTCAGCGTATTGAATCCTATTTCTTAGGAAAGGCAATCGTTCATGTACAACCACCTTTCAAAGATAAGATAATGATAAGTAAAGACAAGATGGCTTCATTCAGAATGTGGCTGAATTATTAGCTGTTTTGTTATCTTCCAAAAGGGAATTGATTTCCCCTATAGCAATACAATACGTTTTTGCATGATATCTGTCAGTTGCGCCTTCAACTGACGGGCATTGATAGGTTTCGGCATATACCCGTCAAAACCACTTTCCATCACCCGTTGCTCGTCTGAAGCATATGCAAAAGCCGTAATGGCGATAATCGGTACTTTGGCAGAGTACTTGCGGATTTCTTTGGTTGCTTCATATCCATCCAGGACAGGCATATTGATATCCATTAATATAATTTGTGGATTATGCTCCTTGAACATGTTTACAGCTTCCTGACCATCCCAGGCATGAAGCAGATGATAATCATATTTTAGAATAGATTCGAACAACTTATAATTGCTTTCATTATCTTCAGCAATCAAAATTACCAGCTTATCCTTTTCTATGGCAATAGGTTGTATGTCCTTTGGAAGGCTCTTCTTAACAGTCTCTGCTTGCTTGTAAGGCAAAGTGAACCAGAATGTAGAGCCGTTTCCTTCTTCTGATTCTACCCCGATTTTACCTCCCATGTGTTCGACAAGTGTCTGGCAGATTGAGAGTCCTAAACCCGTACCTTGTGCAAATGAATTTAATTTGACGAAACGTCCAAAAATACTTTTTTGCTTATCTTGAGGAATGCCGCAACCTGTATCAGCCACATAGAAATATAATTCATTGTTCTGACGTTTGTATCCAAATCGGATACTACCTTGAATGGTGAATTTTATGGCATTCGTCACCAGGTTAATAATTAACTGAGATAACCTGTTCTTTTCTATATGTGCGAAACATGGTTCTTCAGGAGCTACGAATTCCAGTTTGACAGCATCCGACTTAAGTTTCAGTTGACACATGTTTTCCAGGTCTTTCATTAAATCATTGATTTCAACATTGGAATAGTGCAGGTCCAATGTTCCTGCTTCTATTTTTGATAAATCAAGGATATCACTGATGAGCTGCAATAATAACGTATTATTGTTTTCAATGATACTGACATATTCTTGTTTTTCCTCTTCTTCTTCGGTGGATGCCAATATACCGGAGAAACCGACGATAGCATTTAGAGGAGTACGAATTTCATGACTCATGTTGGCAAGGAAAGCAGACTTCAGCCGATTGGACTCTTCGGCACGGTTTTTGGCATTAATCAGTTCCATCTCCATTTTTTTTCGTTCAGTGATAACGAGTGAGGAGCCAACAAGAGTCAATGGGTTGCCATTTTCGTCCCGCGTTTCAACGGCTGCTTGGGCTTCCACCCATTCTATCCTATGAAATCCTTTTTGTGTGCTGACTACGCGATATTCTTCTTTTACTTTTTCCGAATGACCGTCTATTAAGTTCTGATAAGCTTGTTCTACCCGTTTCCGGTCTTCCTTAAATATCTTGGAAAAATAGTGATAGTCGGGTACTGCCAGTTGTTCTTCGGCAACGTCTTTTCCTTGTGTGCTAAGTTCTATCGGTTTGTTGATGTCGCATAAAATTGTTTTACTTCGCAAATCCCATTTCCATGGCACGATATTAGCTACGTCAAGTGACATGGCGAGTTTGTTGTTGATAGTGCTTAGCTTTTGTTGTGCCTTATGGAGCTCTGTGCTGTTCAGGCAAAATACATCAATCATATTATTTTGCCGGTTTGCTTTAAGTACTATATCGTAGAAGGTATCTATTTTTTTGAAATAGTAGGGGAATGTTATTACTTTATTTTCTGATAAGGCTATTTGAGTGAAGTGCAGGAAGTCCGGCATTGATTCCGGAAATATTTCACTCGCTTTTTTCCCGACAACTTCTTCTTTGCGGAAAAAGTTTTTCTCAAAATGCGCATTCACATTGCGGTAAATCAGTTCTACGGGAATGCCATTTTTATCAGCAAGCACTTCTTCCTGCATATAGAGAATGGGCATGTTATTAACCAGATTCTTATAATTTGTCATTGCGTCAATTTCTTTTTGCTGTGCTTTTTTGATGCTATTCAGGCTATGGATACGATAAAAGAATACGATTGCCAGTAATATCATAAAAGACAAGGTACCCATAATGAAATATTTGTTCTGTTTCCAGAATCCAAGCGGTTTATTCAGAAAATGTGTGTTTGGAGGACAGATGGAAGGAGAGAATCCTTTACGGAGTAATATCGTATAGTTGATAATAGGTGCGCCATCTGATGGCATATAAAAGGGAATTTCTCTAGCGGGCTTTCCTGTAAGTATTTCTGAAATGGTATGAATTAATTGCTGGTTATAGTGTTTTTGGTCATAAGTATAACCACCTATCATGCCACCGTTTTCTTCTGTTATATCAGCCATATTAAGGGTGAAAATTGGAGCTGTAGTTGTTACGATAAGTTTGTGAGCATTGGTAACTAATGAAGTATTACCTGCAAATGTCGTTTTGTAGAACCAGGAAGCAAATAAAATTCCGGTTGTATTCGGATCAACATGATACAATGAATCCAATAATTGGTTCGTTGTCATTTTTTGTGGCGTGATGTACTGGTATTCAATATTAGGATTTATGGCTTTTAACTTTGTCTGTATTTCCAAATTATTGGTCTGATTGATTTCTCGCTCGTCACCGATAAATATGAATTTCTTCATATCAGGGATTATGTGAGAAATCAGTTGGATATTTTCCCGTAAATAAAGGTTTGAATATAAAAGTACCAGATTGTAGGGATCGGCAAGTTGGGAGATCGGAACACGCTCCGCTTGTGTAACTGGCTGTTTGTAGATGTAGGTGTCTTTAGGACCTATAAACTTTTCTTCCGAACAGAGTACAATAGGAATGTCTCCCCAAAGCTCTCTATATTCATCACGTAGTAATAGAGAAGGGTTTCCCAATAATATTAGCAGCGCCGTGGGCGATGATGCTCGTATTTCTGAGAGATCATATTCTTGAATTCTCCTAAAATCGTATCGTTATCGATCATTAAAGTATTCATATGTTCCGCATATAATGCCAGTTTTGGGTTCTTTTGAACGTACTCCGATACGGTTGAAATCATCCTGTTACTCCAAGGAGAAGATTCTGCATAGGAATTGATGCATAAAATATAGTTTGAAATATCTATGTGGTCTCTTTGTGCTAAAATAGGAGTAATAGATATGAAACATAGAAAAAATGCTAGCACATATTTTTTCATATTCATGAGAGTATGATGTTTGTGTTCGATATATTATTTATTGATTTGATACGGGCAAAAGTACTAAAAACAATCTGAAAAACGATGGCATCCAATTAAAAAATAATAAAGTAGATGTATTGTTCAAGGAATTTCGAATCCGACCTTATGCGGATGTGTAAACCAAAAATATGTAGGTGTACGAAAAAGGATACACTTGTTTTTATCAATAATTGGCCTATTGTTGTCTGTTTTTATTAATGAATGAAGCTGCAATATTTGCTTGTTAAAAGCAGAATGCGTAAATTGTTGATTATGAATGTTGTATGGGCGACTGTTTTTTCCTTTAAAACCAACGGCTCG
>ERZ779656.1492-NODE-1492-length-12316-cov-1.999021_pt1 | contig 12316 bp, 7 predicted proteins | sample MGYA00511102_ERZ779656 | MGnify/ENA primary metagenome ERZ779656 (study PRJEB29588, sample SAMEA2143980) | human gut metagenome | biome: human gut; feature: human-associated habitat; material: faeces | place: Denmark | collected 2008/2010 ... | reverse complement strand
GACGGTGATACCTTATTTTACCTTTTCACCAAACGTGGCGGATATACTCCCCAGCAACGTGCACAGATGACCGGTGCAGCGATCGAAGAAATAGGAAGACGTTTTAATTTGAAACCTGATTCTGTTGCTATTGACCATTCGGACATTGTTTCTGATTTGATGTATGGCAGCAAAGTACTGCTTTCTCTTACCGATCAGGACGCTTTGTGGGAAGGAGTCTCCCGTGATTCGCTGGCTAAGGAAAGACAACAAAATGTCATTACCAAACTGCATGAGATGAAGGCGGAGCACGGACTTTGGCGAATGGCAAAGCGTGTGCTCTATTTTGTGTTGGTAATTGTAGGGCAGTATTTCCTGTTCCGCTTGACCAACTGGTTGTTCCGTAAACTGAAAGCGCGTATTTTGCGTCTGAAAGACACGAAGATAAAACCGGTATCCATCCAGGGATATGAATTGCTGGATGCGCAGAAACAGGCAAACCTGTTAGTATTCCTGTCCAGTATCGGGCGGTATATACTGATGGGGTTGCAGCTACTGTTTACCGTACCGTTGATTTTCATCATCTTCCCACAGACAGAAGGACTGGCATATCAACTGTTAGGATATATATGGAATCCGATTCGCGCTATCTTTGTGGGTATCATTGACTATATTCCTAAGTTGTTTACCATTATCGTTATTTGGTATGCTGTGAGGTATCTGGTACGTCTCGTCTTGTATCTGGCACGTGAAGTAGAAGCAGGACGACTCAAAATTAACGGCTTCTACCCGGACTGGGCGATGCCGACTTTCCATATCGCCCGTTTCCTGCTTTATGCATTTATGATTGCGATGATTTATCCTTATCTCCCAGGCTCCGATTCCGGTGTGTTCCAAGGTATTTCGGTATTTGTCGGATTGATCGTTTCGCTCGGATCAAGTACGGTTATCGGTAATATTATTGCCGGACTGGTGATTACTTATATGCGTCCGTTCAAGATGGGCGACCGGATCAAATTGAATGATACCACAGGTGATATCATCGAAAAAACTCCTCTTGTCACCCGTATCCGGACTCCTAAAAATGAGGTTGTGACTGTTCCCAATTCATTTATCATGTCGTCTCATACGGTAAACTACAGTACTTCAGCTCGTGAATATGGATTGATTATTCACTCGGAAGTATCTATCGGCTATGATGTTCCCTGGCGGCAGGTTAATCAGATATTGATTGATGCTGCGTTGAACACTCCCGGTGTGGTGGACGATCCGCGTCCGTTTGTGTTGGAAACTTCGTTGAGCGATTGGTATCCGGTCTATCAAATTAATGCTTATATCAAACAGGCAGATAAGATGGCACAGATTTATTCGGATTTGCATCAGAACATTCAGGATAAATTTAATGAGGCCGGCATTGAAATCATGTCACCGCACTATATGGCAGTTCGGGATGGAAATGAATCGACCACTCCCAAGGAGTACCAGAAAAGCAATAATCCTTCTAATAAAGCCGGAGAAGAAAGTAAACCTGAATAGTTATTACTGTCGCCGCCATTATTGCTGTTGTGTTGTATAATGAATATCAAAACGTCCGTTAGTCAGACGTTTGCCGTTGCCGAAGGTTGCACTGATAATATTCAATTCTGGGTCGAAATGGCTTATAAAAGCTGTTCCGTCTTCCAGTTCTTCTCCTCTGAACCGTATATCGGTGAGAGTTGCTTCTTTGCCTTCCTGGGGAGATAAAATGATGAAGTGTATGTTGATGTCAGGTTTGACGGAAACATTGACGGATAGTTTGTCCTCCTCCGGATAGTAGTGGAATGAATCATACGTCCAGACATACGAGTGCCCCCAGTTCAGGTATCGTCCTCCCACATAAATCCATCCGTCCATCAGACAGCCAAAGGTGTTGGCACCTGTAGTGGTGACAGAAGGTAAAACTGTAATGTCAATCGATTCATCTTCCGTACAGCTCCAAAAGCTGATAATGGAAAAAAGAATGAGTATATATTTCTTCATAGTGCTTTTTTTGAGTGAATGTTAGAAATAATAGGATAATCCCGTAGTGAAATTTATTCGTGTGAGGTTGGTATCATTATTGCCATCGAGTTTTACAATAACCCTTTCTCCGTGATAGTGGGTTCTCATTCTAAGCAGTTCGCTATACATATATTGTACTCCTAGACTGACTCCCAGATTGGGATTCAGTTTATAGGTAAGATTGGCATTGGTCAGGAGACCAATAGTGAAGGCTTTCACTTTCCGTGTTTTGCCGAACACCTCACTGTTGTTCCGTAGAATGACTCCACCGGGACCAGTTGTTACGCGGATTTGCCAATGTTTGGTGTTGGCATTACACATTCCGATTTGAGTACCAATGAAATGAACCCATAAATGGTCCTTCCCTTCCGGATGACTTCCTTTGGAAGAAAATCCGGAGTAGATTCCTCCAAAGACAAAACGTTTGAGAGGGCGGAAATTATATTGTCCATCCCAGCTTACGCCTTGTGCGAGTGTACGTTGGTAACTATGGGTACTTAACGTGAGTGTAGGAGGGTGATGGAACATAACACCGTAGCCCGCGTGAAAAGAGAACTCGTGTCGCTCAAAATCTCTCTGTGAGAAAAGTAGAGTGTGACAGGACAAGGTGAATGCGATTAGTAATAGAATGGCTTTTATGAGTGTTTGATTCATCTGGATTAGTTTAGATTGTGTTTCTTTTTTGCAAAAATAGAAAATAGTTCAGACTTTCTCACAGCGAATCAGAACTTTTTGCCCATTATTTAATGTACTGGCAAATAAGTAGGTATCTCCTCCTTCAGCCAAATGGATTCGTTTGCGGAGTTCGGCTACTGTGGCGGGGAAGTTACGGACAGTTACATTTGCTTTTTTCAGGTCTGCCAGATTCTCCTTTACTTCTTTTTTATTGAAACTGCACTGGTTGACAATACGGAATATTCTTCCGGGGAAGTTTTCAATGAAAGTATCGGAAGTATAAAGATGGCTATTGGGATGCAGTTTGCGGACAGGATAGGCTGCTGCAATGCTTCGGAAAGCACCGGCTTTCAGAAGGGAGGCATTCGGTTCGTAAAGATAGGTTTCTAAAGAATCCGTATATGTGCATTCGCTGCATTGTTCCTGTTCGCGGGTGAATACAAAGTGTTGTTCTTTTTGAGTTCCTTTTGTGAAAAGGTTTACACAATGAATGGAGATTTCTGCCGGTGATGTTTGTCCGAGTAGAATTAGTAGTTCCTTGCATTCGTTGTTGACGGACAGAATGTGAACCTTCCTGTGTCTGTTTCAGTTCTTTCAGTGCCAATGAAAGATCGAGCATGGGGGAGAGTTTTATCATTACCCGGTTGGCCTTTTGAAGTAAAAGCTCTTCCAGTTCGGCTACGTTTGGTTCGCAGTCGGAGATGGCAACCGTTTTTCCGCCGTGCTCATTGCGGCGCGCAGGGTCGAGGAAAAGGCAGTCTACGGGGGACATTGCTTGCAGGTAGGTTACTCCATCTTCGTTTTTTATGTTTATATGGTTTAGATTCAGTACGGGAAAGTTATGTGCTGCTATTTCGCAGAGTTCCTCCTGACGTTCTACGTAAGTGGCGGATTTGAATCCGGTGGCAAGAAAAGAACAGTCAATGCCGAATCCGCCGGTGAGGTCGGTCAGAGAATCTCCCTGCAAAAGACGTGCTTTGTAGCGGGCGGTGATTTCTGAAGAGCATTGTTCCAGCGACAGATGTTTCGGATACCATATCTTTTCGATCTCCCACCATGAGGGAATCTTTTCGGCTGCTACCTTCCTTCCTGCAATTTGGGTGATGACAGTTGGCATATCTATATCCGGGTACTTTTTAGCTTGTAAAGCCAGCACACGTACATCGTCCGATGAATGTTCGCGAATAAAAAGTTGGATTTCAGGAGAGATTTGCATCATGGTGTTATTGTGTTATAGGATATTACAATGAATCGTCGAGCTCTGATTATGGGGTTGTTGAGTGTCGGTTATGGTATTAACTTATACTTCTGTTTGGCTACGTCCCGGCTGCAAAAATTGAAATGCCACCATTCGCTGGGTAATGCACGGAATCCGGCTTCTTTCATCACTTTTCGTAGCAGTAATCGGTTCTGACGCTCTGTTTCACTCATTTTTCCATTATGTACCAATCCGATCTCGTCTGTGATGTGTGCTTCCATGCTTAAGTGGTCTACTTTGGTTCCCATCGGTAGGGGCTGTCCCAGAGAGTCTTGGATACTGATGTCTACTGCCAGTCCGTAGTTGTGTAACCCGCCTCCACGGTTGGGGTTGGAGACATATTTATATTTGGACGTTCCTTCCACTACGTTCCACATCTTTTTCTGTACCGACATGGGACGTGCCGCATCGTAAATGATAAGACTATAAGACGGGTGTAGTTTCTTTAAGGCTTTTTGTGCTTCTATCAGAGCGTATGCCGCATCTGGATGCAGGTAGGCTTCCGTTAAGTTGTCGTAAAGCACTTCGCCTGTGAAATTATCAGCCTGTGTATACATCAGTTTTACAACGAGACTGCTATCCAGGTCAGCTATATTGACGAGTCCTAATGAGTCCATGTAGAGAGCCATTTCGCTTCGTTCCGGTGGTGAGATGATGGAACATTCTTCGCATGGTTGTATATCCTCCGTCGTTTGTTCGTATTCCATGAGGGGAGTGCTCTCCTTTTCCTTATGGCTGGAAAAGAAGGAGCATCCTGTCAGCAGTAAACAGAAAATAGCTAAACTATATTTTAGAATAATCATTCAACCTTTTGTATTTAGTGTGCCAAAGATACTTCTTTTTGGCTTTAGCTCCAATAAGCTACCTCTCTTACCGTTGGATATTAGCTACTGCTTTCTTCAGATTGGCCACTCCTTTCCATGCGTCAAGCAGGTGCAAAACGTGTTCGTCTTCGGCTTTGCTGTGGTTGATGGATAACAGCTCTGCATATATTTCTAGTAATTTCTTTAAGTCTTTGACAGGCTTTTCTGGAAGTCCGGTCAACATTGCCACGATTAGTTTCTCTAATTCCCGGTTATGCAGCGGACTGACGTTTATCATTTGTTGCTGTATCAGGTCAGTGAGTCTTTTCAGCGGTCCCCAGCCGGTATGTTGATGCGAACCTAAGATACTGCCTATGCGTCCACTGTCTATGGAGCCTTGACCTACACGCTCTATCCAGATTTCGGCTGCATAGGAACGGGAAGTTTTATCGGATACCAGCATGCAAGTGGCTTCCAGCAGATAAGACACTTCGTGCCATGTATGCCTTAACTGATGAAGCGCTTCAATAGCAGCTTGGGTGATACCTGCTTCCCTTACCTCATTTAACGTCGGGGCGTATATGGCACTGCGGATGCACCATACCAATAGTGGCTCCGGTATATTGGGAGTTAACCATGCCAAACGTGGTAAGTCGTTCTGTATGTCGTCAAAACGTTCTATCTGTGGGTACATTTCAACCAGTAACGGATGCGGATCGTATGAATAGTAACTGACTCTTTCATTATATTTGTCTTTATTGATGACATGAGAGTTCTCGCTTTCCGGAATATCGAAAGTAAGAGTTGAACAAATCCATTCTACCGTTTTCTTGTTATAATCCGTGTACGAGTCAGTATACTGATAGGTTCTCCATTTAAAGTTTCCAGTCAGAAATTCACGTGGACTTTTATTGTAAGAGAAGTCTTTAAATTCAGAATAGATTGTTTCCGGTGATTTCATTAATCCTGCCATCATCCACCAGGAAGGATGATTGAAAGGTGGTTGGGGGAGTACATCTTTTTCTCCCAGCAAAAAAGTGAGCAGGTGCCGGTATTCTCCTTTCAAACTTTGGAGGAGCAGAGGAAGCTCTTGCGACGAACTTTCCAGTGCCACTCGTGAAAGTGCTGTTTGCATATCCATATCGTCCGGTTCGGCATTTGTCTGCTGATATTGTTTTAACCTTTCTATCAGGGTTTCCGGAGCGATAAACATCGGTGTATGAGTGGGAGTGGACAATAGGGGCAAAGGTTTCTCCTTGCTTTCCAGAAGGTCTAATGTCCGGCATAACAGTTGCTTATGAACGGGGAACTTTATTTTTTTGTTCGTCTTTTCACGAATGGTGAGTTTTTGCAGATTACGATACCCCCATTTGCCTTTTTGAAGTTCGTCTTTTTGTACCATTTTCAGATGTAAGTTGTTTAACTCTTGGGCTTCTTCAGGGAAACGTTTAATCAGCAGTTTGGCATAGTCAAGGAGGAAGGTGGCCATTAACTGGTCTAATATACCATTTCGGGAACTTCCTCCGCTCATCAGCAATTTGTAGGCACGTTGGAGAATAGGGGTCCATTGAGAGATTTGTTTTGCTTCCTGTTGCCGGTCCCATTTCACTAAGGCTCCGAGTAACAGGTCGAAGTGATAGATCTCGTTCACGTCGAGCACTTGGCTGGCTAGAAATATCAGGTCTTCAGTGGAAGTGATTTCCTGTATCCGGTTGTCTTCACGGATGATAGGGAGTATTGGCTCATACGTGAAAGAGGCGGAATCTTCCGGCTCATTATTCTCCAAATACGCTTTCAGCTCCTTTTTAGTATTAGCCAACATGGTTTCCGTATATATGGAAAGTATCTCTTTTAATGTAGTAGATGCCGTCTCTCCATACGTCTGAATAAGTTTGACTATCTTACTTTGGGTGGATTCTTCCTGGCTCGTCAGTCCTTGTGCGGCTGCACAACAGATAGTGTCGCGATGTTCTTTTCTTTCTTTTGCCAGCTTATGGAGTATTGCCAGTGTGTTTTGGTGAATCGCTTTCACGTCCGAAGCAAAAAGCACGGAAGTCTGACTTAGAAACTCTTCAACCTGGAATTGTGGGTGAGTGCATAAGTTCTTCAGCAGTCCGAGTATGATATTTACCGGACGGCTGTGAGGGGCGGACAGAACGGCAAATATTTCCGGTTGTAGTGTCAGTTGTTCTTCTGTGCTGGGGTTAAGTGCGGTAAACATGCCTGCAAACCAACTACTTAGGTTTTTGTTCAGATTCCGGTTGACGGCAAGCAGAGATTCTTTTAATACACGCATACGATCTAGTTGACCGTGTTCTACGAAGTATCTGAAAGAGAAATAAGGCTGTCCGCCTGTACGATTATCCGTCCAGTTTTGTCCGCAATCGTATTGGAACAGATACCAGATATGTTCTTTGAGTGTGATTGCCCGCTTTTGCAGGAAATCGGTATTGTTCATGTAGTTCACCAGATAACCGGCGATGGTTTGTGGAGAGGGTGTTAGGGTGAGTACTCCCTGTTCTATCCAATCCATCAGAGTTTCGTAATTCATTCCATAGAAACCGCCGAATTCCCTGCTTTCACCCTCTTTGAAGAAACTGTCGATCCAGGAAGGAATGTACCATGGGATCAATTCATTCAGTTGTTCCGTATAGATTCCCCATTCGTGTTTGCGGAATTCTTTTAGCGAATAGATGACGAGAGCGGTAAGATTGATGATACGATGCTGTTCGGGAGTTCCGCGTGTACCGTATGTGTTCTCGTTAAGTTGCACGAATTTATTGTAGTGTTCTTCCAATTTGTTAAGGCAGGGAACAAGCGTTTTTCGTTCTTCCTGCGTTAATCCTTGCAGAAAAGGGATGATGGCATCGCCTTGTCCTTTTTCTACTATCTCGTTGAGGCGTTCTTCTATGGTCATAATCATGAATTTGTTATAGGTTGTTGAGTGAAGTCGTCACTTTTTTCAGGTTGCTGTTTGTGCCCCATTCTTGTAGGCGTTGCAGGATTTGTTCGTCTGTAACCTTGCTGTGGTTGATGGTCAATAGCTCCAGATAAAGTTCGAGCAGTTGTTTGAGTCCGGTAACGGGTTTGTCTGGCAATCCGCCTATAAATTCTGTGAGCAGTGCTTCCAGTTGCTGGTTGTGGAAAGTACTTCGTTTGTACATGCTTTCGTACACTTGTGTGGTGAAGCGTTTTAGCGGAGCAAGTTCCATCTGGATGAGGCGGGCCAGGATTTCTCCTACCCAGTGATTGTTTATTCTTCCTGTGGATATTCCTTCTACCCATAATTCGGCTGCATAGGAACGGACTGTTTTGTCTACAAAAAGCAGCGAACCACTTAGTAGGAGCAAACTCATCTCTTTGAGCGGGCAGTGGAAAGACAACAACATGCGCAAGGCACAGGCGAGGGTGCGTTTGCTGTCTTCCTGCGGAGTGCCGAAAGTCATGTAGCAAGTGATAATCTGGGCTATTAATGGTTCCGGGCGGTTGGGAAAGCAGCATAACAAAGGTTCCATGTAACGGGAATCATCCATGTTATATTTACTGTTGATAATCAGATGTTCCTGCCATAACTGGTGGCTGTTGCATTCGGCATATGTATGCCATTTGTAGAACTCGAGTTGGAGCAGACGCCTGTCTGTTTCGTATGATTTCTCTTTGGGTTTTACCTCTTTCCACTCGTAGTCTCCTGTCAGATAGTTGTGTGGTAATGTGTTACAGGCGAAAGATTTGAATGCTTCGAATTCCGTCTCCGGTGCTTTTACCAGTCCGGCGGCCACCCAGGCAGTCGGATGATTGTAGGGCGGTTCGGGTAGCGTGTTTTCATCCAACAGGAACAGAGAGAGATGCAGGTATTCATCTTGCAACAGTTGCCGGGCGGTGGCGATGGCTTCTTCTTTGTCTTCCATGGCACATCGGGCAATAGCTAGCTGGAAATCCCATGGACAGGGTTTCGTTTCTGCTTTCTGATATACGGCAAGCCGGCGTACCAGTTCGGTAGCCTGTACGTATGCCGGGGTATGGGTGGGAGTAGAAAGTAGGGGGAAGGCATTGCCTCCTTTTATTTTACGGATCACATTTAGCCATAAATGTTTGATGGGTGTGAAACAGGTTGCGTTGCTGTAGCCGGGTTTCCAGTCGGCAAGTCGTTTGAAAGAGCGCTCGTCATAAGCTCCTCTGTTTTCATCTATTCCTTTCAGCCTTTCTTCCAGTCGGGTGAACATATTTCTCAAAAATCCTGTGTTGGAGGTATCTTTCTGTGCCCATAAGCGTTGATATTCCAGTAGGAAGGTAGCGAGAAGATCTTCGTATGGCTCCCAGCTATTGGCAACGATAGTGGCAGCCCGTTGGAAAACAGGTTCCATCCGGTTGAGATCTTCTTTGTCCAATTGGGGATGGAAAGCAATGATGGCGGCGATGGTTGTTTCTATCTCCCAACTTTCCTCCATGTCGAACAAACGACTAAGCTGGAACAGGAAATCTTCTTTGTTGGCGGGGAAGGGAATAGGGTTGTCTTCCCTGCAGATGTGTACCGTTTCTCCCACACTTGCATCGGGCTCATGGGGTTCTTCTGTAGGCTGCGGTTTGAAAGAAGAGAGTATCGCATGCACGCTTTGAAACATCTCCGGTTGATAAGATTGCAGTGTTTCCTGGAGATTGGATGAAGAGACGTCTCCATATTTTGATATAAAATTAGCGGCTTTCTTTTGAAGGCTTTCGTCTTTCTTCAAGAAGAGTTGGCAGAGAGTGATGCAGCAGGGCTCTTTCATCTCGGGATGTTGTGCGACGATCTTTTCAAAGAGGGCGTAAATGGTAAGCAGCGAGTTTTTGGGGCTGGAGAAGAAAAGGGTGGTTGCACGTTCGATGAATTCCTGATAACGGAATCCTTCTTCGGATGCAATATTTTTCAACTGTTGCAACATCACGTTCACCGGTTTGGTATAGGAAGAGGTGAATATTTGCATCATCTCTTCTTGCAAGGATAACAGTTCTCCGGTAGTTGGTTGCAGAGTTTCGAAGAATCCGGCAAACCATCCTGCCATATCTTTTTTGAAACTCCGGTGGAAGGTGGCGAGTGTGGCTTTTAATAGGCGTTCTCTATCCAGATGGCCGTCCAGCGAAAAGCGGTAGAGAGCGGCACTGATACTTTCATCCCGTGCGGTAACTCCTTTTTTATAAGCCTCTTTGGCGCAATTATCTTGATAGCCGATGGACGATTCGTATTCGAAAATCGTCCAGATATGTTCTTTCAGGGTGATGTCCCGCTTGAGTAATAACTCACTGTTGAAAGTATCGTTTCCTTTAGGTTCCTTATTTCTGATGCGGGTAATCCAGGGGAGTACATGTGCAATGCGGCTTGGAGCAATTTCTTTGAGGTATCCCATATCCATGAGCTGCATCAGCTGTTCGTAATTGAGATTGAAATTAAACCAAGTTTTGTCATCATTGATAAAATCCATCAGCCAGGTGGGGTAGTAAAGTGGGAGTAGTTTGCAAAGCATATCAAACTTTACATGATATGCCATATCCATCTCTCGTTTGTTGGCGCAGACAAACTGAACAGCGGATAGAAAATGTGCCCGTGCCGCACTGCAGGTTGTCTCACTACTGAAACCGGCAAACTTACTTTTTATCCATTGTAAATCCCGGATAACCGGCAGCAGCTTCCGCCTTTCTTTCATTGGTAACTCCAGTAATCTCTTGACAAAAGGGATTAATATCTTCTCTTCATTCTCCGGAGTATCCACATAAGCCTTGGATAATTTCTCGAGTTCTTTTTTTAGTTCTTCCATTGTACTAGTTTCTTTACTGCCAGAATATGTTTGCAAGCTCCCCGTTCTCCTTGATTGCTGCTGAACCAGGTGCAAGTGCAACGCTCCTTCTCACTTTCTCTGTCGAGAATGACCGTATGTCTGACACCTCCGCTTCCTGCCACGCGTGCTTCTGTCCGTTTCTCGTCATTCGATATGATTTCTACTTTTTCTTCTTCCAGTAGTTTTTCTGCAGCTATCATTCGAGGATTGAGACTTAAAATACGTTCGGTTTTGAAAGGCAGGCGACGGTAGAAGAAGCTGTTTTCATCCAAATCGAATCCTAATAACCCCATGGCTGCCAGCCGTGCCGCGAGGGAATCTACCTTCTCCAGGTCAATATGTTCCTCTATGGCAAAAAGAGTGGGGTTGAACTGTTGGTTGGCATAACTGTATTTATCCATTGCTTCTATCCATCTTTCGGGGACATCTTCGAGCAGAGATTCCAGTGCGGCGCCTTCTCCGGAAAATCCTCTCCAACATTCGCGGGAAAGAGAAAGGCTGAAGCGTACCGGACCGAAATAAAGTTGCCAAATGGTAGATTGCATGGTGGGATGCGCAAAGACTTTCAGCTCATCGGCAAATGGAAGCAAGGGCTCGAGCAGACGTAAGCGATGAAGTCCTCCAATGCAGACGGCATTCATGCTTTTCACCGGTGAAAAGGCGGGTTTTTGACCGCGCATCACTAAATAATAGTCGCATTTCACACTACTTTTCGGAAGAGTCTGGAAGAGTTGCAAGGTTTGTATGCGATTGAAGGAGTAGAGCTGTTCCGCAACGGATTGATAAATCTGTACTGTAGTCAGCCCTTTTATCCATTTCACGGGAAGAGGTACTTTTCGTTCTATCACTTTCTCACCTTTATGATAAAGTCCCACCTCTTTGGAACCGACCGACATTACCATATTCTCCTGTCTGCCTATTCCTCCTAAGGCAGAAATCATTCCGGGATTAAAATCTACGTTTGTTGTCCCATTTTCCAGAAATTCTCCGTCGTGTCCGTCAGGAAGCACGTCGACTCTGGCATATACACCTGCACAATTAGAGAATCCTTCAAAACGCAGGCGGTCATTTCCTGCGGTTACAATCGGATCTTTCAGCATGGAAAGCTGTGACGGTGTCAGATTAAAACTGGACTGCACAACATTGGATAATGCGATGAGGCAGCGTGCTGTCATGTAGGGTTGTGTCAACTTTCCCCAAAAGAAACAGGGTGTTTCTTTCTTTTCTATTTCGCTGTATTTGGCAAGAAACAGTTCGTCCTGATCGGCTGACCGTTGCAGTGCGGAAGGAGCTGCATATTGGTAAGAGATGGTATCAGTCATAGATAGTAAATCTGAATTTGGTTGTATATTCTCCAAATATAGAAATTAATTCTTAGTGAAAAAAAAGAAGTAGGAGAATTTACATCGCTTTGGAATACTGATATTATAAAATATCGTCAAATGAAGCATTTATGCCTCTTTTGGCAGCAAATATTAAATACAATTCTTTATAGTCAGGCACAATTTTTTATACATAAAACAACTATTATTTATAACTATTCTTAATTTCTACGTTCCTTTTTGCCGGAAAATAATACTTTTGTTCCCATAATTAGAATGTTTTAGTAACAGATTCTAAATTAAGTCTTATGAATTTTTAAAGATGAAAAAGACAGCTGTTTGTGAAAATCGCTAATATTGTTTGTTTTGTTTGTGTTATCCCATTTTGAGTCAGGTGTGACTTCAAAATGGGATTTTCGCTATAAA
>ERZ779656.1490-NODE-1490-length-12327-cov-2.290336_pt1 | contig 12327 bp, 7 predicted proteins | sample MGYA00511102_ERZ779656 | MGnify/ENA primary metagenome ERZ779656 (study PRJEB29588, sample SAMEA2143980) | human gut metagenome | biome: human gut; feature: human-associated habitat; material: faeces | place: Denmark | collected 2008/2010 ... | reverse complement strand
AATAACAAAATATAACAGTTATTAAATCTCTTAAAACAGGTGAAATCTCAATCGGAAGTTGCCTCACACGTTGTATATGAAAATATCATGAAAAACAAGAAGGCAAGAGGCATAGATATACAGATAAGGGAAGGAGCCAAATCACACTGATTTGACTCCTTTATATTTAAAAAACTCACTAACGTTAATCGATTATAGTACACTTTCACAAAATAGGTTACAGATATCGCTTACTTTGCATTTTCACTTTTTATTAGAAACGAATAGTTATAAACAAGAAAATATCTTGTACTTACGATAGGAAATAAAAAACATCAAAAAAAGATGACAATAAATTTGAGAATAAGCTAGCAACATACATAGAAGAAAATGTTGATATGATAGATGATTCTGTAATATTATTGTTTATTGAAAATGACGCAGATAAAAACAATCTATATAAAACAATTGATAGGTTGGGCTGTGTATGTAATTTTGAAAAACAGAAACCTGCGGAATTAGTAAAAAGGCTAAAATCAATTTGCAATATGTATAAGGTAAACGTAGATGCTGTTACATTAAATTATTTAATAGAAAATTGTGGAACATCGTTACAGGACTTAATAAATGAAATTCGTAAACAAATAGAATATGTTGGAGCTGGTGGAACGATAACAAAGCAAAACATAGATTTATTAGGAATAAAGCAATTTGAAAGTATAATATTCGATTTAACAGATAGTCTAGGAAAGAAAAATATATCAGAAGCATTACAAGTATTAAAAAATTTATTGTATGCTAAAGAACCAATACAAAAAATATTTATCACATTATATGGGCACTTCAAAAAATTGTATATCACGAAAATAGCAATAAACGAAAAACTAAACATTGCAGAAAGCCTAAACTTAAAACCAAATCAAACATTCTTGGTAAACAAATATACGATGCAATCAAAATATTTTAAAGAAGCAGAATTAAGAAAATTGTTACAAGAATTTATAGATTTGGACTATAAATCGAAGAGTGGTGCGATAGATTTAAATGTTGGATTAGAAGCGGTGTTGTGTAGATACTGCTCATAAAAAATGGTATAAACATATGTGAAAATTATATAAGGAAAAATGAAAATAATAAAATAGATTAAAATATCCTTCGAACAACTACGATGGATATTTTTTATATAAAAATATTTAGTAATTAAATTTTATTATTTTGCCAAAAAGCTTTTACTTTTACTTAAATATGTAATATAATTAGAACATAAATAAAATTAAGGAGGAAGCTTATGAGTAGCAAATCTGAGAAAAAACATGATAAATCTACTAAAAACAGAAATAGTAAAGAAACGGAGAAAAATAAAAAAGATATAAAAAACGATGAACAAAATAAAAAAACAAGGAAGAAAGGATTTTGGAAAAGACACAGAAAATTAGCTATTTTTATAAAATTAATATTTGTACTAATTATACTTGCTTGTATTGTTGGAGCTGGAGCAATTGTTGCATTATTTAGCAATGATGACTGGGCTATGTCAAAAGATGATCTTACATTAAAAATTATTGATACAATAATTTATGACAAAGATGGTAATGAAATTGCAAATGTGTCTGGTGATGAAAAAAGAAGAATTGTATCTTTAAGTGAGATTCCAGAAAATTTGCAAAACGCTTATATTGCAATAGAGGATAAGAGATTTTATGAGCATAAAGGTGTAGATTTAAAAAGAACAGTTGGTGCAACTGTAACATATATTATACATAGAGGTCATTCTTCTTATGGTGGAAGTACAATAACGCAACAATTAATAAAGAACTTGAAAAATGATAAGGGAGATTCAGGATTAGCTGGAATCGAGAGAAAAGTAAGAGAAATATCTAGAGCATATAAAGTTGAAAAAATGCTTTCTAAGAGCCAAATATTAGAACTATATTTAAATACAATATATGTTGGAGGAGAGGGAAACTTACATGGTGTTGAACTTGCTTCTAGATACTACTTTAATAAATCTGTTGGTGACTTAGATTTAGCAGAATGTGCATTTATAGCAGGAATAAACCATGCACCAAATAGTTATAATCCATTTAAAGAATCTACTGATAATAGTGAATTGATAAAAAAGAGAACAACTACAGTTCTTTCTGAAATGAAAGATCAAGGAAAAATATCAGAAGAAGAATATAATACAGCAAAAGCAGAAGTTGATGAAGGTTTACATTTTGAAAAAGGTAGCACTTCAACAAACTCTTCGATGTCATATTTGGCAAGAGCGGCATTAAATCAAGTAATAAATCAATATGCCGAGAAAAATGATGTGTCTACAGATATAGCACAAACAATGATCGAAGGTGGAGGATATAAAATTTATACGACACAGGATTCCACAATTCAATCAGAAATGGAAGATATATATAGAAATAGTGATGAGCACATTTTTGTGGGAGTTGCTACAGATAAAGAGGGTAATAAATTAAATGACCATACTCAATCTGCAATGGTTGTAATAGACCACAAAACAGGAAGAGTTGTAGGCTGTATGGGAGGATTAGGTGATGATGTTGATGCAAATGGACAAAATAGAGCAACACAATCAACAAGACAACCAGGTTCAGCAATAAAACCATTAGCTGCAATAGCACCAGCGCTAGAGTCTGGAATAATTACAGCAGCTACTGTATATGATGAATCAAGAACTACTTTTTCTGGTGGATATACTCCAAACCCACATAGGGGATATAGTTTAGTAACAGTTAGACAAGGTATAGGATTTTCTGCAAATACAATGAGTGTTAAGATTATGGCAGAAGTTGGACCAAGTAATTCAATTGCATTTTTGAAAAAGTTTGGAATATCAACATTAGTTACTGCAAGCGAAAATTCAGAAAAAAATGATGAAAACTTATCATTGGTACTTGGTGGAGCAACAAATGGAATTACACCACTAGAAATGGCAGGGGCATATGCAGCAATAGCAAATGATGGAGTATATATTACTCCAACATTCTACACAAGAGTTGAAGATAAAGATGGAAATACTGTTATGGAACCAACACAAGAAACAAGAAGAGTTTTATCAGAAGGTAATGCATATATACTAAAATCTATTTTAACAGGTCCTATAATTGGAAATGATCCAACGGCTCCATACTGTAAAATATCTGGGCAAGATGTTGGAGGAAAAACTGGAACTACAACAAATAATTATGACAGATGGTTCTGTGGATTTACAAATTATTATACAGCTGCTACATGGTATGGATTTGATCAACCAGAAAATTTGTATCCTGCAAAAGCAAATGGTACTAACAGAGCAGCAAGACTTTGGGTGGCTGTTATGAAAAAAGTACACAGTGATTTACCAAGTTCAAAATTTGAAAAGCCAAGTAATATAGTAACAGCTAAAATATGTAAAGCTTCTGGAAAAGTAGCAACAGATGCATGTACAGATACATATACAGAATACTTTGTAAAAGGAACTATTCCTGAATATTGTGAGGGACATGAAAAATTAACAATTTGTAAAGAAACGGGAAAAATTGCAACAGAATTCTGTCCTGAGACAGAAGAAAAAACATATGCGAAGAAGCCAGAAAAGGAAGATACAAACTTATGGAAAACAAGTGATAATGGACAATATGATATTCCAACAGAAACTTGTGATGTACATACTAAGAAACAAATAAAAATTCCCAGTGTGGTTGGAAAAACTAAGGAAAAAGCTTTGAAAACATTGAAAGATTTAGGATTAACAGTTACTGTTGAAACTAAGGAATCTGAAAAAGCAGATGGAACAGTATTAGCACAGAGTAAGGCTGAAGGAACGACAGCAACAGCAGGAGATAGTATTACAATTACGGTAAGTAAGAAAAAGAAAGATGATACTCAAACACCAACTCCACCAAAAGGAAATAGTGAAGCTGTAAATGATGTAGTAGTTGATCCTGAAACACCAGCTGCTAATAACGAAGTTAAAGAGTAATTATTAGACGGAAAAGGAGTAAATATGAAATTAACTTTTTATAATACTTTAACAAGAAAAAAAGAAGAATTTCATTCAATAGATGAAAAAAGAGTAAGAATGTATAGTTGTGGACCTACGGTCTACAGCTATGCACATATTGGAAATTTTAGAACTTACATATTTATGGATACATTAAGAAGAGTTTTAAAATATAATGGTTATGAACTAAAACATGTAATGAACATAACTGATGTTGGACATTTGGAATCTGATGCCGATGAAGGCGAAGATAAAATGGAAAAGGCTGCTAGAAAAGAGAAAAAAGACCCATATGAGATTGCAAATTTTTATACAAAAATATTTTTAAAAGACATGGAAAAGCTTAACATAGATAAACCAGAAATTATTACAAAGGCAACAGAGAATATCTCTCAAATGATAGATTATGTTAAAGAGATAATAAAGAATGGATATGCTTATGAGACTAGCAAGGGAATATACTTTGATATATCAAAATTAGATAAATATCCAGTATTATCAAATAGAAAACTAGATGACCAGATAGCTGGAGCAAGAGTTGATGTTGACCCAGAAAAAAAGAATCCATACGATTTTGCTTTATGGATTAAAGCACCAGAAAATCATATAATGAAATGGGAGAGCCCATGGGGATTATCATATCCAGGTTGGCATTTAGAGTGCTCTACTATGGGAAGAAGATTTTTAGGAGAGGAATTTGATATTCATACTGGTGGAGTTGACCATATTCCAACTCATCATGAAAATGAGATTGCACAATCTAAAGGTGCAACAGGAAAGATTCCAGCGCATGTTTGGATGCATTGCGAATATTTACAAGTAGATGGCGGAAAAATGTCAAAAAGCTTAGGAAATACTTATACAATTTCTCAATTACAAGAAAAAGGCATTTCACCACTTGCATTCAAATTATTCTGCTTCACAGCTCATTATAGAAATAAATTAAACTTTACATTTGAAGGAGCATATGGAGCTCAAAAGGCTCTTGAAAGATTATATGATAGCTATGTAAAGAATGTAAATGGTGCCGATGATGTTGAGGAAGATGTTATCAAAGAATATGAAGAGAAGTTCTTATCATATATCAATGATGACATGAATATGCCAGGTGCAATGAGCGTTGTTTGGGATATTGCTAGAAATACAAAAAAATCAGCTAAATTTGCTAATTTACTATTAAAGTTTGATGAGGTTCTTGGACTAGACATGAAAAATGCTGAAAAATATCTGGTAAAATTCAAACAAAATGATAGTGAAGAATTGCCAGCAGAAATAAAAAAATTAGTAGAAGAGAGAAAAAATGCAAGAGCAGAAAAAAACTGGGCAAAATCAGATGAAATAAGAGACAAAATAATTAGTCTAGGATACAGCATAAAAGATACCAAAGATGGAATAATAGTAAAAAAGGAAAATTAAGGATAAATTGCAAAGGAGAATTTAGAAATGTCAAACACAGAAAACACTGAAAATAAGAAAATAAAAAGAAATGGATTTTTCAATGATGTATTTAAAAGCATTAAAGATTTTGATAAATACGAAGATTTTGGACTTGAAGGAGTAGGAAAAACATCAGGATATTTAATAAAATTGGTAGTGATATTTACGCTGGTAATAACGTGCATGACAGTATATAGATTCTCCAATTCGGTTAAAGAAGCTGTAAATTATTTTGATGAAAAAGTCACAGATTTATCATATGCAGATGGTATTTTAACAGTAAATAATAATGAAAAATTTGAGGTTGCTAGTGATAAATACATAACTGGAAAAATAATTGTAGATACAGAAAATTTATCAGATGAAAAAATTGAAGAGTATAAAAACCAAATAAAAAATCAAAATAATGGGTTAGTTTTATTAAAAGATAAAATGCTATTAAAAAATGAAATGCTTTCAGCTATCTCTGAAACATCATATACCGATTTCTTTAATAAATATAATATAACATCATTAGACAAGCAGAAAATAATTGACTATGTAAATAATAATTCATTACAAATATATACATCTGTATTTGTAACAATGTTTATATATATGTTTGTTGTATATCTTGCAAGCATATTGGTAGATGCATTAGTTTTAGGTTTCTTAGCTTACTTAATAGCAAGAATATTCAGAATGAAAATTAAATACAGTGCTTCATTTAGCATGAGTGTACATGCCCTTACTTTATCAATAATATTAAATATGGTTTACATTATAATAAATGGATTTACTGGTTGGACGGTAAAATACTTCCAATTTATGTATACTGCAATTTCATATATTTATATAGTGACAGCAATTTTAATGATTAAAACTGATTATATGAAAAGACAAGCAGAAGTTGAAAAAATAAAAAGTGTTCAGGAACAAGTAAAAGAAAAAATAAAACAAAAAGAGCAGGAAAAGGAAGACGAAAAAGCTGAGGCTAAAAACAAACGTGAAAGAGAAAGACAAAAAGAAAAAGAGAAAAAGCAAGAAGAACAAGAAAATCCAGAAATTGGAGATAAACCAGAAGGAAGCAATGTATAAGAATTGGTTTGGAGGTTATAAAATTGAAAGACAATAAAAACAAAGAAAACACAAAAAACAGAAATAATAAAAAAGATAAAGATAGAAATAAGAAAGTATTGCTATGGATAATAATAGTAGCGTTGTCATTGGTTATATTTGGAACTGTTGTATACACAGTGATAAAAGAGAGAAAAGATGAGGACGTTATTCCAGAAGACCAAATTTCATACACAGATTTAATAAAGCAAATAAATGATGGCAACGTTGAAAAAATAAAAATGACTGTTGGGAGCACTACAATAAAAGTAAACTTAAAAGAACAAGAAGAGCCTAAAACAGCTATAGTTCCAAGCACACAAGCTTTTATTGAATTAGTTCAAGAAAAGGTACAAGATGGAAATGAAATAACATTAATACAAGAAAAGCCAAGTGTATTTTTATCTATTGCAGATAAGGCATTTTCAATATTGCCAACAATTTTAATGCTAGTATTATTTGTATTATTAATACAAATGCAAGGTCTTGGAGATAAAGGAAAAGTATATGAAGCAGATGAAGATAATGTAAAAACAACATTTGATGATGTTGCGGGCCTTGATGAAGAAAAGCAAGAAATGATAGAAATTGTAAATTTCTTAAAAAATCCAGACGAATTCTATAAAATGGGAGCAAAAATTCCAAAGGGAGTTCTACTGTGTGGACAACCAGGAACGGGTAAAACTCTTATAGCAAAAGCAATAGCTGGAGAGGCAGATGTTCCATTTATTTCTATGAGTGGTTCTGAATTCACAGAAATGTTTGCAGGACTTGGAGCATCAAGGGTTAGAAAACTATTTGATAAAGCTAAGAAAATGGCCCCAGCAATAATATTTATAGATGAGATTGATGCTATAGGTTCAAAGAGGTCTGATGGAAGCACAGCAGCTGATAATGATAATAATCAAACACTAAATCAATTATTGGTTGAAATGGACGGATTCGATTCTGAACATACTGTAATATTATTAGCAGCAACAAATAGACCAGACATGCTAGATCAAGCATTGCTAAGACCAGGAAGATTTGACAGACAAATAACTATAGGTCTTCCAGATATGAAAGGAAGAGAAGCAATATTAAAAATTCATGCTAAAGATAAAAAATTAGCTGATGATGTAGACTTAAAAAATATAGCTGGTGATACGGCTGGATTTACTGGTGCTGAGCTAGAAAATATATTAAATGAAGCAGCAATAATTGCAACAATAAATAAAGAAAAGGCAATAACAAATAAAGATATAGATGATGCTTTAAAGAAGGTTACTGTTGGTGTAGAAAAACATAGTAGAATAATGTCTGACAAAGATAAAAGGCTAACTGCATACCACGAAGCAGGACATGCAATAGTAAGTAGGTTCTTAGAGACTCAAAAGGATATAAAAGAAGTATCAATAATTCCTAGGGGAGTTGCTGGAGGATATACAATGTACAAAACAAATGAAGACAAGTATTATGTATCTAAAACAGAGATGCTAGAAAAATTAATAGCACTTCTTGGAGGAAGAGCATCTGAAAAATTAATACTAAACGATGTATCAACAGGTGCAAGTAATGACTTCGAAGTAGCAACAGACATAGCAAAGAAAATGGTAACAATATATGGAATGAGTGATAAAATAGGGCCACTTAGTATAAACCTAGAAAAAGAACCATACCAGATGCAAATATTTGGAGAATCAATAGAAAACGAAATAGGAAAAGAAGTAAAACGTCTAATTGATGAAGCATATGCAAAGGCTCAAGCAATACTAATAGAACATATAGATAAACTACATGAACTAGCAGCAGTGTTGATAGAAAAAGAAGTAATATCTGAAGAAGAATTTGAAAAAATATTTGAAGACTAAAAAATAATGCATCTCTAACAGTTAAATAGAGATGCATTTTATGATTATAAAAAAGTATTCCCAGATTTTATAGTTGTTTCTACGTTTACATTGAATGTACTATTTTGAAAATTATCTAGCCAATTATAATCTTGCCAGTCTTTTATTGTTGGAAAATATTTTACAGCGTATTTTCCAAATCCATCTATATCGCAATTGTATTCTTTAGCAGTTTTATATAAATAATCATTTAAAGCTTTTTTTAAATATTGATTACAAGATTCTTCTATAAGCTGTATGTTTTCCTTCGAATAGTAGCTGGAATTCCCGTAGGATGATTTTTGAGTGGCAGATTCTATTTTTGCATTAATTTTTACAACAGATGAAATAAATGGAGTGCCATTTACCAAAGAAACGCTGTTTTTTGTATTATGAGCAAGTTTTATGCTTAAATTAATGCTTTCAGAATCTCCAATAGGATTAGGTATGCTAATTGTACAAGATTTTAATTTATTAGAAACCATCATATGCAAAATTGATTCTTCGGCATTTAATTCTCCAACCAATATATCGTTTTTAAAAACTGCAAGCCCGATATTTTCAATGTTATCTGCTGGAGATATAGGTAAACTTGATGAAGAGCCAAGAGTAGCAACTGGATTCTTAAAGGAATCTACACAGTCTGAAAAGAAATTTATAAGTGTTACGTTTTGTGTATAAGATGTATATTCATTTGAAGCAAGAGTAATTTCGTAAAATCTTGATGGTAAATCTTCAAGCTCTGGTGATGCTATATTTAAAAAATCTTCAGAGGGTATTTTACTTATTATTATATTGGCATGAGGGCTGGTTCGTGGGCTACTTAATAATGTATACATATACTCAGAAACTCCTTTCTGAGCGAGTTTTTCTGATATTACAATGGCTTTACAATGCGATAAATCTAAACGCCTACTTATATAGCTGTTTAAAAGACTTATTCCAGTTTCTATAGACGCACATTCTACGCTATTTACAATTTTTTCATATGCTGTGCCAGATGAACCATTTGAACCATTAGATGGTTTGGCAAGCTGAACAGATAGTTTTAATGTATTAGAATTTCCTATATCAAGACCTAAAGCAAGAACGTAGGCTAATTTATCTATATTACGTGTGCTATATGGTGCAGATAATGAGAAAAATACAATAAATAATGATAGAAAAATAATTAAAACTTTTTTTATATTAATCCAAATTCTCATTGGTATTGGTTCCTTTCTTTAATTTTAAATTAGCAATCATAAGAATAATTGGAAATACTATAAAAGTTAATGGTGTTCCAATATATTTAGATATAAAATCATTTATTGCAAGTGTTTGCATAATACTGTTTGGAATAAGTGCAATTATCAAACTAATTATACAAATAGGAATTATAAAAGGTGTTGAGTTTTTTACATTAGTAACTTTTTGGCAGACTAATGATGAAGTCATTAATCCAATGTTAAAGTAACTCATAAATGATAAAATCCAAGTAAATATAAATAAAGATTCAGGGTGTTGAAAGTATTTACCAAATTCGTTATTTGATAATAGTGAATAAAGTGGCGAAATACGGTCTATGTCTGTGCTAAAAGAAAAAGCTAAAAGCATACTAGCAGTTGCAAGTATTACAATAAAAATGGAGATTAATGTTGCAATTAAGGTCGATTTTTTAAAATCTTTTTTGTTTTCGAGTAGTGGTGGTACTAAAAATAAAATAGAAAAACCATTAAATATAAAAATATTTGAAATACCAGTGAAAAAAGTATTAGAAACCCCATGACCTAAAATTGGAAAAATACGCTGAATTGTCATATTGGGAACTACGGCTGCAAAAGCGGTTAATAAGCTTATTACCATAATTACACATAAAATAACATTAGTTCTAGCAATACTTTTTATTCCTTGCATATTGGCAATAACACCCACTACTAAAAAGAAAAGTAGCAAATAAATAATTGGAGCATCTCCGTAATAAATAATGTGAATTGTTTCTATAAAATACCTAAGCAATAAAGAGGATGTAACAATTATATATAGGGCAAAAATTGAACCAACTAGCCATTTAAGAAATTTTCCTCCAGTAACTTCACAAATATCAATTATATCTGAATTTGGAAATTTTTTAAATAAACGTATTATAACAACAATTAAAAACAAAGTGATTATACTGACAAATATAACATTTAAGATTGATGATGAACCGCAAAACAACAATATAGATTGTAGACTATTCATAGATATTCTGTTAATTGTAAGTATTAATATTAATGCGATAGATTCAATTAAATTAATTTTTGAAAACTTCATAAATTATGCGAAAAATCGCTATCCCCCTTTTTGTTTAGAATATGAAACTTTTAATTATATATTATAAAGAATCAATGTTGTGGGTATTTCCATCTCATGCTTATTTTATCTTGAGATTTTGGTCTTTTGGTTTTTAACTCCTTAGAACGTTTTTCTCTGTGATAGGCCGGAGATAGCACTATTCCATTACCAAATTCATCTGTTTTAAATATATTTTTACCTAAATAGCTTACTCCAAAAGAATGCATATTATTTAATACTAGTAGATGAACACATAGTCCTGCTGCAAGCCCAAGAAACCCTGCCATAGCACCTAGTAAAATATAGATAAATCTCATTATTCTAAAATGAAAGCTTAACGAGAAATCTGGAATTGAGAATGAGCAAATGGCTGTAAAAGATACAATTATAATTAAAATAGGACTCACAATTCCGGCATCTACTGCTGCTTGACCTAGTATAAGAGCTCCAACAATTCCAATAGTTTGCCCGACAGGAGATGGAACACGTATACTGGCCTCACGAATTAGTTCAAATGATAATTCCATTATTAGAATTTCAAAAAGTATTGGAAATGGAACAGTTTCTCTAGCTGATATTATAGAGTAAAGAAGTTCTGTTGGAACCAATTCTTGATGAAAGCTTGTAATAGCCATATACATACTAGGTAGCAATAAGGCAAATGCAAGTGCTATAATTCTAAGAGCCCTAACAAAATTAGAATATTGATATTTTAAATTATAATCTTCGGAAGAAGCTAGAAAATCTGAAAATATGGCAGGTACAATAAGCACATATGGGCTTCCGTTTACAATAATTGCAATTCTACCCTCAAATAGTAGATTTGAAGTTCTATCTGGTCGTTCTGTGGCAATTATTTGAGGAAGGCTGGTATTATCATTATCTTGAATTAATTGCTCTAATTGTCCAGAAGATGTTAAGTAATCTATTGCTAAATTATTTAAACGATAACGCACCTCTGAGATTAAATCCGTGTTTGCAATATTTTTTAAATAACATATAGAACAAGGAGTTTTGCTCAACTTGCCAATATTCACAGATTCTATTATAAGATTTTCGTTATTTACATATCTTCTTAAAAGAGAGGTATTTGTACGTAAATTTTCTGTAAAGCCAACTTGAGCTCCTCGAATTACCATTTCATTGTGCGGTGTTGTAAGACTACGCCTTTCGTATCCTTTAACTTCTACATCAAATGCAATATCAAGAGTATCTATAAAAAGAGCACAGTCTCCAGCATTTATAGCTTTCACTATATCATCAAACTTAGTAAATTCTTTAACATTATTTTGAGGAAGTAAACAATTAGAAATGTACTCCACAATATTAAATTTTTTTACTTTTCGTACTGTTATGTTATTTGTTTTTACTTCGGATAATACTCTATTCTGATTGCCTTCGAAAGAATTTGCGGTGTTTTTTAACATTAAAGGCTTCAAAATAAAGTTATTCATAACATCTTGGTCAGTCATTCCGTCAATATAAACAAGAAAAGCGCTATATTGTTTGTTTCGTGCAGTAAGCGTAAATTCTCTAATTATAATGTCGGAATTAATCATCTCATTAAAACGAACTCTTATATATTCTAGGTTAACATCTAAAGATGGAAAAATTTTATCATTACTAGTGTCT
>ERZ779656.1488-NODE-1488-length-12336-cov-2.308525_pt1 | contig 12336 bp, 8 predicted proteins | sample MGYA00511102_ERZ779656 | MGnify/ENA primary metagenome ERZ779656 (study PRJEB29588, sample SAMEA2143980) | human gut metagenome | biome: human gut; feature: human-associated habitat; material: faeces | place: Denmark | collected 2008/2010 ... | reverse complement strand
TGGATGGAATGATTCGTAATTCTTATGATATCCCTAAAATTTATAATACGATTTATGATATGGGAAATGATGTTGAGAAAGAGATTAAAACAAGCAGTAGGCTGGATTTTTTTGGATTACGAGGGGGTACATTTTTAAGACAAAATTCTAAAATTGCGGATGCCTTATATGAAAAAGCAGGACGGATTGCTTGCAGATTGCTGGTTTCAGACCCTTATAGCCCCAATATCGAAAAACGTTTGCGTAGTGTACCGGAATTTTCTTCACAGTTAAAATTAGAAGCACAATGGAAAATAAATTATCAGGATATAAAAAAGTTAAGAGACAATTTCCCTACTATACCGTCATGGAGTCTCCGGTTCCATGAACAACCGCTGCTATTTCGATTCATTATAACAGATCATTACGTTTATTTTGGGTATTATAAAAGAGAACGAAGTTCTTTGTCTCCCATGTATTGTTACACGAATAAATCTGCCCTGTATAGGAGTCTCAGGGATTACTTTGATTCTGCATGGGAGAATTCAAGCACAAACTTTTCTCCTGTTGTGCCAGATCGCTGTAGTTTTGTTTTGGACAGATTTACGTTGAAACCGTCACTGGTAATCAATCTTGCCTCCCGATGTAATATGAATTGTCGATATTGTCCGGATGGTGGTGAAAATTTAAAAGAGTGCGAGGAATTATGTGATATTACTCAGATTAAGTATTTACTGACCTCCTATGCAGATTATTATAGGAAAAATAGGTGGACAGAAAAGAAAGTAGTACGGATTACCGGAGGCGAACCCTTATTGTATTCGGATAGGTTATTGGAAACATTGCAGTGTGCAAAATTAGAAGGTTATGAAAAAATAGTTTTGTGCACAAATGGGCTTTTGCTAAAAGAATGCTATGAAATAGCTCCGGAAGTATGGGAATCTATTAAAAATATTCTTTTATTAAAAATCAGTTTGGATACTATGAATGCGGCAACATTTAAAGAAATGACAGGAACCGATGAACTGCAAAGAGTATTGGATAGCATAGCGTTCGCTAAAAATAAGGGTTTTAAAGTTGAATTGAATTTTGTCGCAACAAAGCAGAATGTGAAAGAGATTGAGATAATTTATGATTATGTTCACCGTATGAAACTCGTTGGACTCAAGGTTCTCACGATAAATGACTTTGGCGGAAGAGTTTCTGTAGATGATGTTGAAACGGAATTAAATGAATTGATTGAGAGCATGCGGAAAAAAAATTATGCAGAAACCGGTCTTTATGTGCATAATAATAAAGGGATTCATATGAAACGATTTATTCATGATGGCTGCACTTTAACGATTGTAGATCACATGAACAAAGAGAATTCGGTTACTCCAAGGCGAACGTACAGCGAAGCATGCCAACTTTGTGAATATTATCCGGATTCATATAAAGTTCACTCTGGAATAAATAAACCCTGTGCGACAGGAATTATGAGTCTGACTATGAGGGCTGATGGATTATTGAGTTTCTGTAGAATGAGGAATGACAGTGAGACAAACTTGAAAGATAAGACTTTAGAAGAAGTAAAAGAAATGGTAAAAATGCAACTGGCGCAGTTTGAAAATTGTTATCATTACGAAATTGGAGAGAAAAAATGAAAAAGTACAAAACAGGATTTGTAGCGGGTTTTTTTGATATTCTTCACGAAGGACATATCAAGATTTTGGAGTTGGCGAAGTCTCAGTGCGAGCAACTAATCGTTGCAGTTGGAACAGATGAGTTTATGAGAGAACGTAAAGGGAGAGAGTCTGTTTTAAGTTATTCCGAAAGGATTCGAATTGTAAGTGCCATTAGATATGTTGACAAAGTTGTTGAAGAAACAGATTTGGATAAAGTTGCTGCTTACTATAAATATAAGTTTGATGTAATGTTTGTGGGAGATGATCATCAGCAGGAAGCCATTTATATTAGGGATGCGGCACGATTAAAAAAGGAGTATGGGGTTGATACAATTTATATTAAGAGAAGTAACGTTTCGTCTACGGAAATAAGAAAGCGTATTTACAATATGCGTGTTGAGGAGTGAAGAGTAGGAAGGGTCAGGCACCAATGTGGTCAAAATAGCGTCAACTTAAGCAAAAATAAGGCATAATCATGGCGCACATAATTTGATATTTAACAGGGAAATTTATCAGAAACCATATCGAAATTTTTGTTTGAGCTGTCTGCAGTTATTCCAATCTCATCATCAGCCTGATTTTTAATCAATGATGATAGGTTGGAGAGGAGCCAGCGGTAGAAATATAATTCGCTGAACATTTTCTGTGTAATTGACTTATCAAAAAGGTTCGTTGCAAGATATTCTTTCTTGCCATCAGGAAGTGTAATTTCAATAACACGGGTATCAATGTCTTTTGTACCATCCTTGGATTGTTCGTGAAGAATTGTACAAATATCACCGGAACACTTTTTAGCAATATTATAGTTATTTTTTAGTCTCATGAGACATGTGTGTCCATGCTCCACGCAGTATCGAAACAGCTTTTCAGAGTAATATCCGCGGTCAAAAATAATGACACTGTTCTGGTAAATATTCAGAGCTTCAAGGCTTTTAAGATGCTCAATGGCGAAAATATGATAACCATTCCACTTTTTGCGTGAGGTGAGGGAATCAAGTTGTAAAATTGATCAACTGAAAGATAAAAAAGTTCTTTAAAAGGATCAGGACTGATAAACTGCCGGGCTTTAGAAACAGCTTGCACCCCACAACAGTAATATAATGGTACCTGACACCGGCAATTTTTTGTAGCGAAAATTGTGATACTGAGAGAACAGAATGTAAAGACAGTGAGAATAATATGACACCTGAAGTAATAGCCGTGATGAAAATGACGATGCTTAAGGCTGGTCTTTCCATGGCATTTATGAGCTCGCTTGTCAATATAGGCTCGCTGACACTGCAGAACGCCATAAACCGACTGGGACAGGATATTATAGTAGCTCACACGGCTGCCAGAAAGATATCGGAGATATTCATGGTCATGTTTACCGTGTTTGGACAGACAAATCATAAAATACATTGATTTTCCTAATGACAAAAGAATATCCCTATGTTACAATTTACTCAAAGCATTATATTTCTGTAAGCGGCACCACATGACAGTTTTTTTACAGGTGCACACCACTTTGAAGAGGGCAGACCACTTCGCATTATTCTACAAAGGACATGGAAGTTTTCGATGCTTTAATTACCAATCAACAGCAGGAAAATTGAAATGCCGTATGTAGACAGAATACAGAAAGTGCAGCCAGAGGGCAGTTAGAAGTCCGATAATGTAGTCAGAAGACAGATGAACTGTATACAGTGTGATAATCATAATGTAAACATATAGAAAACATAAAGAAGGACAGCACATGTATACCTTGTAAACTGTACCACTGTACCCTCATTGGCACCAAATTTTCCTGCTCACACAAGAGAACAGGAGGAGAAGGATTGAGCGCAAAAGACTCAATGGCAAAGGAATACTTTGCTGACAATGCCAGGTTTGCTGACCTGTGCAACAATATACTGTATGGAGGAAGAGAGGTCATCCTGCCGGAAAACCTTAAGGAAAGGGACACCACGGAGGTTCTGACCGCACTGGGACTTGACAAAAAGACCATAGCGATGCAGAAGCTGAGGGATATCTTCAAAAATGCCAGCATCAAATATACCGGCAAATCATATGTCGTACTGATAGGAGTAGAAAATCAGTCGGATATACACTATGCCATACCTGTAAAAAACATGTTTTATGATGTGATGGCATACGGCAATCAGGTAAAGGAAACAGCAAAAAAGCACCGAAAGGATAAGGATACTACAACATCAGATGAATTTCTCTCGGGATTTACGAAAGAGGATAAGCTGATTCCTGTAATTACGATTACAGTGTATCTCGGAACAAAGGAATGGGATGGTCCAAGGAAGCTGTCAGATATGTTTGGTGATGTGGATGAAGAGCTTATGCCATTCATACCGGATTACAGAATTAATCTGCTGGCACCGAGGGAGATAACAGATTTTACAGGATTCAGGACATCCATCAGGCAGCTTTTCGAGGTACTGAAGAATGCGTATGATAAGGAAAAAATGCAGGAAGTGCTGCAGAATGACGAGAAGTTTAGCAGGGTGGACAGAGAGACAGTCGAGGCAATCAACCTGTTTGCAGGAACGGATATAGACATAGATGAGAAAGAAGAGGTGATTGATATGTGTAAGGCGTGGGAAGAACAGAAAAATGAAGGCAGAGAGTTAGGCAGAGAAGAAGGTCGAGAAGAAGGCAGAGAGTTAGGCAGAGAAGAAGGCAGAATTCGTCAGGCAAAAGTAACTGCTTTAAAACTTCAGAAAAAAGGTCACTCAATAGAAGATATAGCTGAATGTGTGGATTTTGATGAGGAAACTGTAAAAAAATGGCTTGTGAGCTAATATTGTAGTGAAATGTAAATTAGAGGAAGCAATCTTTGGGCGAGAACTCGGAGGATGCTTCCTCTTTTGTTGAGATAATTGCAGGCATTGGCAGTAGGACGGGGCTTTAGCCCATGAGCTTGTATGGTCTCTGTTTTTTTACTGTTTCTTTATATTTTTTTTATTGAATTATCCGCACTTATTGATAAAATAGATAGTATGCGCACGATTGCGGATATTTTTGCATTCGTGCATGGGGATAAATTAACCGGAAAGAAAGGAAAAATTTATGAGTAAAATTTTCAAGAATCTGATTCCATACTGGCGATGGATCATATTAATATTTGTTTTTCTCATTGCTCAGGCTTATTGTGATCTGGCTTTGCCTGCGTACACATCTGACATCATTGATGTGGGTATCCAGGATCATGGCATTGAGCATGTCCTGCCAAAGGAGATTACATCGGAGGATTATCAGATGGCACAGACATTTATGCTGTCTGACGAGAAAGAAAAATTTACGGACTGTTATGAGGCAGAGGATGCTTCAAAATCTGATGACGGTGTGGCAAAATACAAGCTGACAGCTGATTCGGACACACTTGATAAGCTGGATGAGGAGCTTTTGGTTCCTCTTGTCATGGCATATCAGGCTTTTCAGTCGGGTGAGCAGATGGATGTGGATGCATCGGCTATCCCGCAGGGAGTAGCGCTCGATGATAACATGATAAAGCAGATAAGAAGCAAGGTGCAGGAAAAAATCGATGCGGTGGGTTCAGCTACTTTAAAGTCCATGGGTGTAACTTTTGCGACAAAGTGTGATGAGAATGCAGGAATCGACGTGGATGCCAATCAGGTTGCTTATCTGTGGAAGGCAGGAGCCAAGATGGCAGCCTTTGCAGCAATTATGCTTATAGCAGCATGTGTTGTAGGTTTTGCGGCTTCAAAGGTCGGTGCCGCTGTCGGCAGGGATTTGAGGGAGAAGACCTTTTCAAAGGTTGTAGGTTTTTCAAATGCCGAGATTAACAAATTCTCTACGGCATCACTGATTACGAGAAGCACGAACGATATACAGCAGATTCAGATGGTTACTACCATGATGCTTCGTATGGTGCTTTATGCGCCAATTGTTGGTATCGGTGGTATCATCAAGGTGGCGCAGACCAAATCCGGCATGGAGTGGGTGATTGCCATTGCGGTTGCTGCCATCATGGTTTTTATTTTCACACTGGTTGGCATTGCTATGCCAAAGTTCAAGATTATGCAGAGTCTTGTAGACAAGGTAAACCTTGTTTCTCGTGAGATTCTTACAGGTCTTTCCGTTATCAGGGCTTTCGGCCGTGAAAAGGAGGAGGAAAAGAGGTTTGATGAGGCTAACCGCGAGCTTACACGCACACAGCTTTTTACAAACCGCGTCATGACCTTTATGATGCCCGGTATGTCCATGATCATGTACTGCATCACACTCGGTATCGTGTGGGTTGCAGCAGGCAGAATAGACAATGGCTCCATGCAGGTAGGTACCATGACTGCGTTTATTACATATGCCATGATGATTGTTATGTCATTCCTCATGCTTTCAGCCATGTCCATCATGCTTCCGAGAGCTGGTGTTGCGGCAGAGCGTATCGATGAGGTTATAAAGACAAACGGCACTGTAAATGATCCAAAAGAGCCTATTACTGAGGCTGATCACAGAGGTGTTATCCGTTTCAACCATGTGGATTTCAGATATCCGGGAGCAAAGGAGGATGTGCTTTCAGATATTGATTTCGTGGCAGAGCCGGGAAAGGTTACAGCTATTATAGGAAGCACGGGCTGTGGAAAGTCGACACTTGTAAACCTGATTCCGCGTTTCTATGACGTGACTGGAGGCTCAATAGAGCTTGATGGACACGATATCAGAGACTACACACTAAGCGAGCTTCGCGAGTCAATAGGCTTTGTTCCGCAGAAGGGTATTCTTTTCTCGGGAACCATCGCCTCAAACCTGCGCTTTGGTAAAGCGGATGCGAGTGATGAGCAGATAAAAAAGGCAGCAGATATTGCACAGGCTTCTGAGTTTATCGAGACAAAGAATGACAGGTATGAAAGCTCAATCGCACAGGGCGGCTCAAACGTGTCAGGTGGTCAGAAGCAGAGGCTTGCCATAGCAAGAGCTATCGCAAAGGACCCTCATATTTATGTGTTTGATGACAGCTTTTCAGCACTCGATATGAAGACTGACGCGCGTCTGCGTGCAGCCTTAGCAGAGGTTACAGAGAGTGCTTCCGTTATTATCGTGGCACAGCGTATCAGCACGATTATTCATGCTGACCAGATTCTCGTGCTCGATGACGGTAAAATCGTAGGAAAAGGCACCCACGAGGAGCTTCTTAAGAATTGCGATGTATATATGCAGATTGCACAGTCACAGCTTTCAGCCAGGGAACTTGGAATTGATGATAACAAAAAGGAGGGCATGTAAGATGAGTGAGAATAACAACGAACAGTTCAAGATGCCTCCTAAGAGGCCAAGAGGGCCAATGGGACATGGCCCCGGAATGGTCACAGAAAAGGCCAGGGATTTCAAGGGCTCTACAAAGAAACTCATAAAGTATCTCGGCAGATACTGGGCTGCTATCATTGCAGTTATGATTTTTGCAGCAGTTTCGACTGTCTTCTCCGTTGCAGGACCGAAGGTCATGGGTAAAGCCACCACTGCGCTTGCCGAGGGACTCATGAACAAGATTGCAGGAACAGGCGGCATAGATTTTGATTATATTGCAAAGGTTCTTTTGTTTACGCTGGCTTTATATGTGGTGAGTGCCATTTTTATGTTCGCCCAGGGACTTATCATGACAGGCATCACGCAGAAGACCTGCTACAGGATGCGTAAGGACATCACGAGCAAAATCAACCGTATGCCGATGAAGTATTTTGAGTCAAGGACATATGGTGAGGTACTTTCGCGTATCACAAACGATGTGGACACACTCGGACAGAGCTTGAACCAGAGTATCACACAGATTATTACATCTGTTGCCACTTTGGTCGGTACACTGGTCATGATGCTGTCTATTTCACCGCTCATGACGCTGATTTCACTCGTTATCCTGCCTGTTTCGATGATACTCATTTCGTTTGTCATAAAGCATTCACAGAAATACTTCAGACAGCAGCAGGAGTATCTGGGACACATAAACGGACAGGTCGAGGAGGTGTACGGAGGCCACCTCGTCATAAAGGCATATAATAAAGAGGCAGAGACTGTAAAGACCTTTAAGGAGGCCAACAATGTGCTCTACAAATCCGCTTGGAAATCGCAGTTTCTCTCAGGACTTATGATGCCTATCATGCAGTTTGTAGGAAACTTAGGATATGCGGGAGTAGCCATCTCAGGTGGTATACTTGCCATAAAGAATGTCATCACAATCGGTGATATCCAGGCATTTATACAGTATGTGAAGAATTTCACACAGCCAATCCAGCAGATAGCGCAGGTGGCAAACCAGCTTCAGTCGATGGCGGCTGCATCTGAGCGTGTATTTGAGTTCCTCGATGAGGAGGAAGAGGATATAACAGTGGAAAATCCTGTAAAGCCAGACCATATCGAGGGAAGTGTAGAGTTTTCGCATGTACACTTTGGTTATAATCCTGACCAGATCATCATCAATGATTTTTCTGCAAAGGTAAAGCCGGGACAGCAGGTTGCTATCGTTGGACCGACAGGAGCGGGAAAGACTACCATGGTCAAGCTTCTTATGAGATTTTATGATGTAAGCTCAGGTGCCATTCTTGTAGACGGACATGATATCAGGGATTACAACAGAGCCGATCTGCGAGATGCATTCGGCATGGTATTGCAGGACACATGGCTCTTTAAGGGCACCATTATGGAAAATATCCGCTACGGCCGTCTGGATGCCACAGATGAGGAGGTCATCGCGGCAGCAAAGGCAGCACATGCGCATCACTTTATCCAGACATTGCCGGGTGGCTACGATATGGAGCTCAACGAGGATGCATCCAATGTGTCACAGGGACAAAAGCAGCTTTTGACAATAGCAAGAGCCATTCTTGCAGACAATCCAATCCTTATCCTTGATGAGGCCACATCCTCTGTCGATACACGTACAGAAATCCGTATCCAGAAGGCACTCGACAATCTGATGAAGGGCAGAACAAGCTTTGTCATCGCCCACAGGCTGTCTACTATCAAGAATGCCGATATGATTCTTGTCATGAAGGACGGAGACATTATCGAGCAGGGTACACACGATGAGCTTCTTGCAAAGAACGGATTTTACGCAGAGCTGTATAACTCTCAGTTTGAAGAATAGAGAAAGCACGGGTATCGTGCGGTTTTGCGAATATGCGTGGGGCTGAATGGTTACATAAAATTAAAAAAAAATACGCTCTCGACAAAATTCGACAAAATGTGTTATCATAAAAGCATACAATTTGTTTTGACATGACAGTAATTGGCGGCATAGGAGAGTTTGATGAGCACTTTAAATGTCGCAGTAGCAGACGAAAAGAAAAATATGCAGAGTTTATTAAAGGGCATGGAGTTTTTAGGAACAGCAAGAAGTAGTGATGAAGCATACAGCATGATAAACGGTAATGCCGGTTCTGATGTGATACTTGTGTATGTAAAGAGAGCATCCGGTGACACTGAGCCACTTGATGATACATATATGGAGAAAAAATCCCTTGAGACACAGGTGACGGATATCATTCATGAGATAGGTGTTCCGGCTCATATAAAGGGATATCAGTATCTTAGGACTGCGATAGTGATGTGCGTTGAGGATATGGAAATGCTTAGCTCTATCACAAAGCTTTTGTATCCCACTATTGCAAAGAAGTACAAGACTACCTCAAGCAGGGTGGAGAGAGCCATAAGGCATGCTATCGAGGTGGCATGGAGCAGAGGCAGGATGGATACGATAGACTCCATGTTTGGATACACTGTAAACTATGGTAAGGGCAAGCCTACCAATTCGGAGTTTATTGCCCTGATTACAGACAAAATACGTCTAGGGATGTAAAAATCGTCATTATAGACAAATAAAACCACGTTTTGATAAATTTACTAGGCAAAATGTACTCCCGCGTGATATAATATAGTATACATTCTATTGGTTTCAGGATGTATACTATATTTTTTATCAGATTAATCGTTGTTTTAATAACTGTAATCTGGGGGAGGTTTCAGCATGGACAAAATGAAAATATTAATGGCCGCATCAGAGGCAATACCTTATATGAAGACAGGTGGACTAGCTGACGTAGTGGGATCTTTACCGAAATATTTTGACAAGGACAGATATGACGTGAGAGTTATACTTCCGAAGTACAAATGTATGGATGATAAATTACTGCCACAGCTTAAGTTCGTCTGTCATTTTTATGTCAATCTCAACTGGCGCAGGCAGTATGTGGGGATTTTTACATCGCAGTATGATGGTGTGACATATTATTTTGTCGACAATGAGTTTTACTTTGCAGGAGATAAGCCATACAACAATATATACGAGGATGTGGAGAAGTTTGCTTTCTTTTCAAAGGCGGTGCTTGAGGCTTTGCCGGTTATAGATTTTGCCCCGGATGTGATACATTGTAATGACTGGCAGACAGGACTCTTGCCGGTTTTTCTAAAGACAGTATACGGCTCAGACAATTTCTATGCAGGTATCAAGACAGTCTTTACCATTCACAATATGAAGTTTCAAGGGCGCTGGAAGATTAAAGAGGTGGCTGATGTTACAGGACTTCCGGAGCACATTTTTAATTCAGGGGAGCTGGAGTTCTATGGTGAGGCTAATTATTTAAAGGGCGGCATAGTATATGCAGATGAGATTACGACTGTCAGTCCGACATATGCAGATGAAATCTGTACACCTGAGGGCGGAGAGGGCCTGGATGGCCTGATGCTTGAGCGACGCAGGCATTTGAGAGGCATTGTAAACGGTATAGATTATGATGTCTTTAATCCTATGAAGGATACATATCTGGATAAGCATTTTTCTGTAAGGGAATTGAGTGGAAAGGTCGTTAATAAGCGTCAGCTGCAGGAGAAGTATGGTCTGGCTGTGGATAAGGATGTCATGCTGATTGGAATAGTTTCGCGTCTGACAAATCAGAAGGGCTTTGATCTGGTGGCATATGTGATGGAGGAGATGCTTTCCACCATGAATGTACAGTTTATAGTGCAGGGCACAGGAGCGCAGCAGTACGAGGAGATGTTTAATTATTTCCATGGCAGGTATCCGCAGAAGCTTGGAGTATATATCGGCTACTCAGAGGAAAATGCACATGAGATATATGCAGGCTGTGACGCATTTCTCATGCCGTCTCTTTTTGAGCCGTGCGGCTTGAGCCAGCTCATGTCTATGCGATATGGTACGCTGCCTATAGTCAGGGAGACCGGTGGTCTTAAGGACACTGTAGTGCCGTACAATGAGTACGAGAATACGGGCGATGGCTTTTCCTTTGCTAATTATAATGCGCATGATATGCTGCATGTCATCAAATATGCTCTTGATGTGTTTGAAAACCATAAGGACAGATGGCAGGAGATGATGCAGCGCGCCATGAGGCATGATTTCTCATGGAAGGCATCTGCGAAAGAGTATGAGAAGCTTTACGATATGCTGCTTGGCAACTAGTACATCATTCTGCAAATAACAGGCCAATAACTTTCATGAATTTCCAACTATGTTCTTAGAAAGTAAAATACCGGATACATATCTATGATATGATATCCGGTATTTTGTGTTATCGGGTTATATGATTATCAGGTTATATGATTATCAGTAGACAGTGTCTGTTTTACTATCGTATATGTAGTACCTCTCGCCGAGTACTTCCTCGTCGCGTACCTCTGTAGAGTTTACCTCACAGATGAATTCGCTTAGGTTGCAGACATCTATATCGCTATCCAGCGGCATTACCAGAAACTCATGGATACTGCTTGGTATGAGCAGCATATTGCCGCCGAGCTTTTTTGCCAGCGAGCTTAGCACACCCGGGTAGAGTATGGCGGATGCACCGTTTGTCTGCCTGCTGTTTGTAAGGATATACATAGGCAGGCTGTCAAAATCACAGACTGCGCGCATCTGATTGGCATAGCCCGGACATTTTTTTGCAAGAAACTCTGCCATGTTGATTATTGAGCATGGAAGTATCCTTGGGGTATTTTGCATTGAGGCGCGGATTAGTGTTTCTGTATCTATGCCCCAGCGTGACAGAAGCGCATCTGTGACCGTAATGGTGCCAAATTCAGGCAGCTGCGCTCCTACATATACTTCAAATATGATGGCAAAATCCAGATATTTGATATAGGGCACGTCCTTTAGCTGCTTTTGGTTTTTGTCGTAGCTTATGAGCTGGAAAATTATTTTCTCCTTTACCTTGGAAAAATCATCACAGAAGCTTATGTCAAAATCTTCAGTTGGCTTGAAATCATTGTAGGTGGATAAAATTGCATCGAGAATAGAATCAATGGATACACCATCAAGATACCAATGGTAGTAAGGATTGAGATAAATAGTCGGTGCTATATTGAATTTGGGATTGATAATCACCAATCCGTCGTAGATCATCCCGTTGTTCTTTTTGACAGGATGGATGGTAAGCTTGAAATCATTGTCAAGTCTTGCGGTTATTTCTGTTTCTATAGTATGTAAAAACTCCGTGTATTTCATGAATCTCCTTGCGGAGCATAAAAATATCGGATCTCGTGGAAAAGTAAAACCCACGAAGCAGGGCGCTTCGTGGGTTTTACTCTATCATTGTTTGTTGAAGTTTGCAATATGTATTTTTGTACAATTTTTAGACTTCATTTTTGTGACATCATACAAAATATAGCTGCGCAATCCATTTTTAATCCGATTTGAGCCTCTGCCACAGTGTGTTGTACAAGGGGGCATCCT